>Ga0075370_10001142_pt1 | contig 11139 bp, 9 predicted proteins | sample EndMethybrTD3035_FD_71398 | JGI IMG/M metagenome (GOLD analysis project Ga0075370, IMG submission 71398) | Populus endosphere microbial communities from Tennessee, USA - Endosphere MetaG P. TD hybrid TD303-5 | ecosystem: Host-associated > Plants > Roots > Endosphere | place: USA: Tennessee... | reverse complement strand
GGCCATGAACGTGGGCAGCACGGGCGGGCTGATGGCCGCCCGGCGCGGCGAATGCGACGTGGCGGGCATCCACCTGATGGACCCGGCCACCGGCGTCTACAACCGGCCACTGCTCACGCCGGAGCTGGAACTGATCCCGGGGTATGGCCGCATGCAGGGCATCGTCTATCGCCCGTCGGACGCGCGCTTCGAGGGGCGCGATGCCACCGCGGCCATCGCCGCCGCGATCGCCGGGCCCGGCTGCACCATGGTCAACCGCAACGCCGGCAGCGGCACGCGCATCCTCATCGATCGCCTGCTCGGCAGCGCCAAGCCGCCCGGCTACGGCGTGCAGACCAAGTCGCACAACGCGGTGGCCGTGGCCGTGGCGCAGCAGCGCGCCGACTGGGGCCTGGCCATCGACACGGTTGCACGGCAGTACGGCCTGGGCTTCATCCCGGTGCAGGAAGAGCGCTACGACTTCGTGGTGCCCAGGGCACGCCGCGAGCGCGCGCCCGTGCAGGCATTCATTGCCTTGCTGCAATCGGCCGCGGCCCGCGAGGCGCTGAGCCGGTTGGGCTTTCGCGTCGATCCCGCTGTCTGATCCGGCAGGACGGTACATCCTCAACTTCCAAGGACCCACACGATGACGATGGCCTCGCGCAGACGCCTCAACTTCCTCGCCCTCGCTGCTGCCCTCGTCGGCACGCTGCTCGCGCCGATCGCCCAGGCGCAAGAAAAGTTCATCGTGCTGGCTTCCACCACCTCGACCGAGCAGTCCGGCCTGTTCAAGCACCTGCTGCCGCAGTTCACGAAAGCCTCCGGCACCGAGGTGCGCGTGGTGGCCGTGGGCACAGGCCAGGCGCTGGACATGGCGCGCCGCGGCGATGCCGATGCGCTGTTCGTGCATGACCAACCCGCCGAGGAAAAGTTTGTCGCGGAGGGCTTCGGCCTCCCGCGCCGCGCGGTCATGTACAACGACTTCGTGCTGATCGGACCGAAATCCGACCCGGCCGGCGTGCGCGGCAACGACATCGCGGCCGCGCTCAAGCGGCTGGGCGCCACGGGCGGTGCCTTCGTCTCGCGCGGCGACAAGAGCGGCACCCACGCGGCCGAACTGCGCCAGTGGAAACTGGCGGGCATCGACCTCGCGGCCGCCAAGCCCGCCGGCTACAAGGAGTGCGGCTGCGGCATGGGCCAGGCGCTCAACATCGCCGCTTCCACCAATGCCTATGTGCTGTCCGACCGCGGCACCTGGCTCAACTTCAAGAACCGCGGCGACCTGGGCATCGTGGTCGAGGGCGACCGGCAGCTGTTCAACCAGTACGGCGTGATCGTCGTGAATCCGGCCAGGCATCCGCACGTCAAGAAAGACCTGGCGCAGGCTTTTTCCGACTGGGTGGTGTCGCGCGACGGGCAAGCCGCGATCGCCTCGTACAAGATCGGCGGCGAGCAGCTCTTCTTCCCGAACGCGAGCCAGTGAACGGTGGCCCAGTCGATGGATGGGCCGCGTGATGAGCATGGCCTCGCGCCTGCATTGAGAGCCGTCCTTCGATGAACACCATGACCGAAGGCTGGGCACTGGCCTGGCAGCTCATCACGCACGCCGACCCCGAACTCGTACGCATCACGGCGCTCTCGCTGCAGGTCAGCGCCACGGCCTGCGCAATTGGCGCGCTGTTCGGGCTGCTGCTGGGCGCCTGGCTGGCAGTGGCGCGGTTCCCGGGGCACGCGCTGGCCGTGTGGTTGGTGAACACGCTGCTCGCCCTGCCCGCCGTGGTGGTGGGCCTGCTGGTGTACCTGCTGCTCTCGCGCTCGGGACCGCTGGGCGAACTGGGAATCCTGTTCACGCCTTCAGCGATGGTGGTGGCGCAGAGCGTGCTCGTCACGCCGCTGATCGCCGCCCTGTCACGCCGGCTCGTGATGGCGGCCCTGGCCGATGGCGGCGACCAGTTGCGCTCCCTGGGCGCCGGGCCGCTCACCACCTCGCTGCTGATGCTGGTGCACGACCGGATGGGCGTGGCCACCGTCCTGCTCACGGCCTTCGCGCGGGCCATTGCCGAGGTAGGGGCCGTGATGATCGTCGGCGGCAACATCGCCGGCGTCACGCGCGTGATGACCACCACCATCGCACTGGAGACCAGCAAGGGAGATCTTGCGCTGGCCTTGGCGCTGGGCATCGTGCTGCTGGCGGTGGTCGGCGCGGTCAACGGCGCCATCGGCCTGTTGCATTGGCTTGCCACGCGCCCGCTGCGCGCCGCCTCTCAGGTGCCGCCGCATGCGGCGCTCCGGACGCCCACTCCTCGCGCCCCTCGCACGCCGGCTGCTACCGAGGCGGCACCGTTGATCCGGGCCGACCGGGTCACGGTGCGCTTCCGCTCGTTGATGGCGCTGAACGACGCATCGCTGACCGTGCGCCGGGGTGACCGGCTCATCCTCATCGGAGCCAACGGCTCCGGCAAGACCACGCTGCTGCGGCTGCTGCATGGACTTTTGCCCTGCGAAGGTCGCTGCGAATCCTTGCCGCTGCAACCCGAAGGCCGCCTTCCGCGAGCGGCCATGCTGTTCCAGCGCCCCTTCCTGCTGAGCCTCTCGGTGTGGCGCAATGTCTGGGTGGGCCTCTGGCTTTCCGGCGTGCCGGCCTCCGAGCGCGGCGAGCGCTGCCGCCAGGGCCTGGCTAACGTGGGCCTGCTCGAACACGCCACGCGATCTGCCCGTTCGCTTTCGGGCGGACAGCAGCAGCGCCTTGGTCTCGCACGCGCCTGGGCGCTGCAGCCGGACATCCTGTTCCTGGACGAGCCGACTGCCAGCCTGGACCCCGGCGCCAAGAATGAAATCGAGGCCCTCATCGAGGAGGTCGCCAACAGCGGCGTGACGATCGTGATGAGCACCCACAACCTCGGGCAGGCCAAGCGCCTCGCCACGCGCGTGGCCTATCTGCATGCTGGACGGATCGTCGTTGAGCGCCCCGTGGCGTGCTTCTTCGACGCAGAGGATCTGCCCGCCGAGGCCGCCCAGTTCCTCCAGGGCGAACTTGGCTGGCGCCTGCGGCCGTAGGCAGGGCCGGCCTGGGCGCCCTGGGCGAAGCCGCTTGCGCTCCCCTGGTGGGCTCGACGCCCCCTGCCTCATCAAGATTCGTATGCAAGACTGGTCGCACTCTCCAGGCGCCACAGCCGCTCGAGAAGCCTGCGCGCCCGCGCGGCACCGATCACCGGCGTGGACAGTTCGAGAAACTTGCTTTCCAGGTCGGCGTCACTCAGTGGCTCCTCGGGATCGCCCTTCCGATTGGGCTGCAGATGGCTGAGCCGGCGCCCATCCGCGGTGTCGATCTCGATGCGTGCGGCACGCTGGCCCGGGAATGCCGCGTCGAGCGCCGGATCCACCGCGACCTCCATGCGCTCCATCAGGGCGCGCGTTGCGGGATCCTCGAGGCGCGCCGGCTCAAACGCCGCCATGCGCACGCTGCCATGCACGAGGGCCGACGCCACCATGTACTTCAAGCTGAAGCGTGCTTCGTTGGCGGAAGCCGGTCGCTCGTAGCAAGCGATATCCAATGCTGGCCGATAGGTGCCTACACGAATGCGAACGATGTCTTCAGTCGCAATACGGTGCTTCGACTGCAGCGCGAGGGCGCCGTCGATCGACGGAAAAGTGTGGCCGCAGCCGATATGGTTCTTGAATGTCAGGCGTGTGATGTGAAAGTCCTGCCCGAGCGTCGCGCCGACCTGCGACCAGTCGGGCCCGTTGCTCATGGCCTGGCCGAGCCCGGCGTCGCCATCGAGGACATCCAGCGAACCCGTCAGGCCGCGCCGCGCCAGTTGGGCAGCGAGGAGGCCCGCCTCGGCTGCACGCCCCGCATGCAGCGGTTTGGACATCGAATCCATCCGGAACGCCTGCTGCAGTCCCGCCGTGAAGGTCGCAGCGGTGGCGAGCGCGTGCGCGAAGGCAACTTCGTCGAGCTCCATCAATCCGCCAGCCGCCGCAGCCGCTCCGAAGCTACCCACGGTGCCCGTGCTGTGCCAGAACTTGTAATGCGACCGGCCCATCACGACGCCGATTCGCGTCGAGACCTCGTAGCCAAGCACCACGCCGCGCAGAAACTGAAGCCCTGAGGCACCGATGTCCTGCCCACCGGCCATTGCGGCCGCGATGGCCGCAGCGCCTGGGTGGTACATGGCCTCGCGAAAGCTGTCATCGACCTCCGCGGCATGCGCAGCCGTGCCGTTGATGAGCGCAGCAGCGTGCGCAGTGGCCGGGCGCCCTTGCGCCAGGAAGGCGCCACCGCGATCGAGGTCGTCGCCCAGGGCTTGCTCCAGCATGCGCACCGGTGCCGCATCCAGGCCCGGGAAAAGCGATGCATACCAGTCGATCACTGCGCGCTTGGCATGATGAATGACCTCGGCAGGGAGCGGCTGCCGGTAAAACTCGGCCGCGTATCGCGCAAATACTTCCGTTGCATGCATCCAGGTTCTCCTGATTCAGGGGTTCAATTTCTTCAGGCGAGAACGACCACGCCATCGGCAGCACGCACGCCCTGCCCCTGCGGCAGCACGAACACCGGGTTGATCTCGGCTTCGACCAGACGGTCACCCAGTTGGGCCGCCATGTGAGAGAAGGCGACGATGGCCGCCAGCAGCGCCTCGACATCGGCCTTGGGCCGGCCGCGAAAGCCGTCCAGCAGCGGCCACGTCTTCAGTTCCTGCGCCATGCCCAGCGCCTCGTCGCGGCTCAGGCCACCTTGCGCCGGCAGAAGCCGCATCGCCGTGTCCTTGAACAGCTCTGCGGTGACGCCGCCCATTCCCAGCAGGATGGCCGTGCCCAGCGCATCACGGTGCATGCCGAGGATCAGTTCGGTACCGCCGGCCACCATTTCCTGCACCAGGAATCGCTGCGGCCTCGAGCCGGCGTTGGCCTCGACATCGGACGCCATCTGCAGCAGGCGCGCGCCCACCGTGTCGGGCGTGAGGTTGACCGCCACACCGCCCACGTCGCTCTTGTGCGTGACCTGGGCCGACAGGATCTTCAACACCACGCGGCCACCCAGCTCACGCGCAGCGGCCTCGGCCTGTGCTGGCTCGGTGACGACAAGCTCTCGCGCGCACGGCACGCCGAAACGGCTGAAGAGCTGCTTGGCCTGCGCCTCGTCGAGCGAGCCCGAAGGCAGATCGCCTACCGCAACCGGCTGCATGGCGGCGGTCGGCTCGCCCGGGTCTTTCCACTGGCTGGCCCGCAGCATGGCGTCGAGCGCAGCGGTACAGCTTTCCGCCGCGGCAAAAGCGGGGACACCGCGCTGTGTCAGCAGCGCGCCGATTTCCGGCGCGTGCGGGCTCACGTAGGCAATGACGGGCTTGTCCGAGGTCGGCAGGCAGTCCTGGATCGCGCCGGCCATCAATTCGGGCATGGCGAGGCTGGATGAGCCGACGATGATGGTCAAGGCGTCGTAGCTGGGACTCTTCAACAGCACGTCGATGGCGCCGCGCAGCAAGTCAGGCCGCAGGCCCGCCAGGGTCACGTCGATCGGGTTCCGATCGAGCACGGCATGGTCGCCGGTCTGCAGCGCGCGCAATGCTTCGGCCGTCGCGGCATCGGGTGCGGGCGTATCGAAGCCGGACAGGCCCAGGTCGTCCGACACCAGCGTCCCGGCGCCGCCGGTGGAGGTCAGGACCGCGACCCGGTTGCCGCGCAGCTTACGGCCGGTGGCCAGTGCGGCGGGGATGTCCAGCAGGTCATTGAATGTCTGGGCGCGGATCACGCCCACCTGCCTGAAGAGCGCGTCGTACATGCGGTCGGCACCGGCCAGCGCGCCGGTGTGCGACACCGCCGCCTTGGCGCCCGCCTCGGAACGGCCGATCTTGAACGCGACCACAGGCTTGCCCGCGCGTGCCGCCTTCAGCGCCGCAGCGCGGAACTTCTCCGGATTGCGCACCGTCTCGACGTACAGCGCGATGACCTTCGTGGCATCGTCTTCGGCGAGATGATCGATGAAGTCCGCCAGCTCCAGGTCGACCTCGTTGCTGGTCGAGATCAGCTTGGACAGGCCGATGCCGCGCACCGCAGCGCGAGACAACAGCGAACCGAGGATGCCGCCACTCTGCGACACCACGCCGACGCCGCCGACGGGAAAGTGCGCCATCTCGAGCGCACCCGTGGCCGACAGCACGATGTTGTCCGTGAGGTTGACCAGGCCGATGGTGTTGGGCCCCAGGATGCGCATGGACCCGGCCGCTTCCATCAGCTGCCGCTGGCGGCGCGCGCCCTCCTCACCGATCTCGGTGTAGCCGCTGGCCAGCACGATGGCTGCCGCGGTGCCGCGGGCGGCCAGGTCGCGCACCGCCAGGTGGGCGCGCTCGGCCCCGAGCAGCACGATGCCCACGTCAGGCACCGCCGGCAGCGAAGCCACGTCCGCATAGCAGGCCAGCTCGCCGATGCGATCGGCCTTCGGATTCACCGGATAGATTTCGCCCGAGAAGCCGTGCTTCACGAGGTACGAGATGGGCCTGCCAGCGGTCTTGGTGGCGTCGCCCGACGCTCCGATGACGGCGACGCTGCGTGGCTTGAGGAGTCGGGAGATGGCATTCATGGCGCTCACTCCTTGCCGGCCGGGGTGGAGGTCTTGGCCAGGAACGCCATCACCGATTCGCGATGCTCGGTGCTGGTGTAGCAAATGCCTTGCGCCTGGCTGCCTTGGGCGAACACCTGATGGGCCGACAACTCGAAGCTCTGGTTGAGGATGGTCTTGCCCAGGGCCAGCGCCGTGGCGGAGCCCTTGCTCATTTCGGCGGCCCAGCGCTGCGCTTCTGCAATCAGGCTGTCCGCATCGGCCTTGCGATCGGCGATGCCGAGACGAAGCGCCTCTTCGGCCTCGACCTTGCGGCCGCTGAAGATCAGCTCCTTGGCCTTGGCCAGGCCGACGCGGCGAGGCAGAAAGTACATGCCGCCGCCGTCGGGAATGATGCCGCGGTTGATATAGGACCAGGTGAAGCTCGCCGCATCCGACGCAATGATGAAGTCGCAGGCGAGCGCCGTATCGGCACCCAGGCCCGACGCAGCGCCGTTGACTGCGGCGATGGTCGGCTTGGGCATGGTGTGCAGCAGCGACTGCGTGTGGTGCACGCGTTGCTGGCGGCTCCAACCGTTGAAGCCGACCTCGCCCGCGGGCGCTTGCATCCGGCGCTCCATGCCGGCGATGTCGCCGCCGGCGCAGAAGCCATTTCCCTTGCCCGTCAGCACCAGGGCGCGAATCGCCTTGTCGTTCGCCACGCGCTCGAGCGCGGCGATGAATTCGGTGCGCATGTCGTCGCTCATGGCATTGCGCTTTTCCGGGCGGTTCAACCACAGCGTGGCAACGCCGTCGACGACTTCGAGTTGGATCAGGTTTTCGGTCATTTTTTTGCCCTTGGGCCTCAGTCAGTGGTGATGTGGTTCTCTTTGACCACCTTTCGCCAGCGGGCCTCTTCACCCTTGGCATAGCGGTCGAACGCCTCCGGCGAACCCGCGTCGATCACGAGGCCTTCGCTTTCCACGCGCTTGCGGAAGGCCTCGGTCTGGACGGCTTTCCTTGCGGCGGCGTTCAGTTTCATGATCACGTCCCGTGGCGTTCCGGCCGGCGCATAGAGGCCATACCAGCTGTCCGCCACGTAACCGGGCACGCCGCTCTCCGCGACGGTCGGCACCCTGGCCAGCGAGGGCGCCGTGGAGCGCGAGGCGGTGGTCACGGCCAGCGCCCGCAGCTTGCCGCTTTCGATGAACGTGCCGACCGCGGCTGCCGTGGCGAACATCACATCGACCTGGCCGCCCAGCAGATCCGTGATGGCCGGGCCGGCGCCGCGGTAGGGGATGTGCGTGATGTCGGTCTTGGTGAGATTCTTGAAGAGTTCGCCTGCGAGATGAGCCGACGTGCCGGCGCCCTGCGATGCGAACGAGAGCTTTCCGGGATGGGCCTTGGCCGCGGCGATGATGTCGCCCACGGACTTGTAAGGACTTTCGGCCCGAACGACGAGCACGTTCGGCGAAATTCCCACCAGCATGACCGGCGCAAATGCCTTCTCGTAGTTGTAGGGAAGCTTTGGCAGGAGGCTCGGATTCACCACGTGCGCGACGGTCGCCATGACAAGCGTGTAGCCGTCGGGCTGGCTCTTCGCGACGGCGTCGGTTCCGATGATGGTGCCCGCACCGGGCTTGTTGTCGATGATCACCGGTTGACCCAGCTCCTGGCCCATGGTGATGCCCATGGTGCGCGCCACGAGATCGGTGCCTCCGCCCGGCGCGAATGGCACCACGATCTTCACAGGCTTGTCCGGAAACGCCGCGAAAGCGGGGAACGCCGTCAGGCTTGCTGCAACGGTGGCGCAAGAGAAAAAGACGGCTCGTTTGGCACGCGCCAGGGTCAGCGTGATCTGCATGGATTTGTCTCCGGTTTGACAAGAGAAGTACGGGAAGCCCCATCGACGGCCACGTTGGGCTGCGGTTCTCATCGAATGGGTGAAGCTTAGGTTTGCCAAGCGGTTCGCGCACCCCCCTATTTCCAACAGATGGAAATCGGTGATACGCTGCCCGGAGCCTCTCCCCACGCTTTCAGCGCCACACGCCACTCGCGGAACATGTCGAACACACCCTCTGAAAAAGCGCGCCGGCCACACCACGAAGACCCGATGCTCAACCGGTCGCTCGTACGCGGTGTCGAGGTGCTCAGAGCGTTCAGGCCAGGCGCCGATCTGCTTGGCAACGGCGAGCTCGCGGAACGCACGGGACTGTCTCGCGCCACCGTGAGCCGCCTGACGCAGACGTTGGTGGAAACCGGCCTGCTGGAGCACGATCGCGCCCGCCGGGCCTACCGCCTCGCCGCACATGTCTTGAGCCTGGCCCATGCGATGCGCGCGGGCTCGCCGGTGCTGAACACGGTCGCCCCGCTGATGCGCGCGCTGGCCGAAAAGATGCGCATCAACGTCGGCCTGGCGGTGCCCGATCGCGACGAAATGGTCTATCTCGAATCCGTTCGCTACAACCGCCGCGTTGCGCTACGCCATGTGGTGGCAGGTCAACGGGTGCCGATGGAACTCACTTCGTTGGGCCGCGCCTATCTGGCGGTCGCTCCGGAATCCACGAGGCGAGCGCTGCTGGCACTGTTCCGCAGCAGACGCTCCACCGGATGGGGGCAGTTGCGAGACGAGATCAAGTCCGCGAAACTCAGCATCGAGCAGCGCGGCTACTGCAGCGCCGCATGGCAACCGGAAGTGATCGCCCTGTCAGCACCGATCGTGCTGGCGGATCGCCCGATCTATGTGCTCAACGTCAGTGTCGCCACCGCCGCCAACATGGACGACATGGAGCAGGAACTCAGCGGCCCATTGCTTTCCTTGAGGGAGAAAGCGACGGCCGCTCTTCTGGCATCCGGCGGAGCAGGCCTTCGGCTGGATAGTCCGTCGTCGACTTCCAACTCACAGCACTAGGCGGCATGAAGTGTTCGTGCCGCTGCGGCATGGGCCTCGCGCAGTTTCGATCTTCTATTTTCGATGGTTTCCGCGAGGAACGCCGCATCACCGGCTACGCCCGAGAAGCGCCCCGACCCCCAAGTGTGCAGCCACGGCAGGCCCAGGAAGTACAGGCCCGGTTCGTTCGTCACCCCGCGCAGGTGCACCGGCGCACCGCGCCCGTTGAACACTGGCGCATCGACCCACGCGAAGTCCGGCAAGAAGCCGATGCACCACACGACACTGCCGATGCCCGCCGCCGCAAGGTCGAGCCGCGTGCGTTCTTGTGCCGGCTCCCACACGGGCGAGTAGACCGAAGGCGGTGGCGCCTCGATGCCCTTCGCCGCAATGTGTTTGTCGATCGACGCGTTGATGCGGTTGTAGGTGTCGTCCGCCGCATCGAGGTTGTCGCGCAGGTTGGGCTGCAGCTCGAAGTTTCCGCTGTCGAAGCCGCTCAGCACCCCATACAGCTCCATGCCTTCGAGCGCGAAGCGCCGCAGGTCGATGTCGCGCCCGCCGTCGCGGCCGGTCACGTAGTGGTTGGTGTTGTCGCGCACGCCTTCGCGCAGCGGATGCTCGGTGACGGGCATCTCGTAGTACTTCATGTCGGCGAGCCAGTCGACCACCTCGCGGCCGCGGTAGAAGCGCGCGCAGCGCGGCGCGTGGCCTGTGGCCAGGTGAACCTTGCGGCCGGCCAGGTGCAGGTCTTCGGCAATCTGCGCGCCCGACTGGCCGCAGCCCACCACCAGCACCGCGCCCTCGGGCAGCTGCGCCGGGTTGCGGTACTGCGCCGAGTGGAACTGCGCCACACCCGCAGGCAGCTTCTCGGCGAGGCGCGGCACGATGGGGCGGTGGTAGCCGCCCGAGGCCACGACCACCTGGTCGGCGGTGTAGAGGCCGGCGTCGGTCTGCACGTTGAAGCGCTCGCGTTCTCCATCGCGCGAGACGCGCTCGACCGTCACGCCCTCGATGGCCGGTGCCTTCACATGATCGACGAAGCCTGCGAGCCATTCGTTGATCTGGTCCTTGACCATGAAGCCGTGCGGATCGCTGCCGAGGTAGCTCCATCCCGGCAGCTGGCACTGCCAGTTGGGCGTGACGAGGCAGAACGAGTCCCAGCGCTGCGTGCGCCAGGTGTGCACCAGGCTGCGCTTCTCGATCACGAGGTGGTCGATGCCGCGCTGCTGCAGGCAGTGGCTCAGCGACAGGCCGGCCTGGCCGCCGCCGACGATGACGACGCTGTAGTGGCTGCGTCCGCCGTAGGGGTGTGACATGGGGTTCTTCTTTCTCTCTGGGGATGGAGTCGTCAGTCGAAGGCGACGACGGTGACCTGCGCGCCGGCGGTTTCCGCGAAGCGCGCAGCGATGTGTTCGATCTCCGCGAGCTGGTCCATCGCCTGCGAGCACGCGAAGCCGTACTTCGCGCGCACGCGCTCGCTGGCGAGGCCCAATGCCTCGCGCGCGTGCTGCATGAACTCACCGAGGGCATAGGGCTCGCCGGGCACGAGGTGTTCGCGCACCACGCTGGAGGGCGAGTAGCAGCGGGTCTCGCTGGCGTCGGGCCAGCGCACGCGGAAGTGCGTCACCGGCATGCGGCGGTCTCCAGTCGAATGGCGGGTGGCTGGATGAAGGCGTCACTGCCGAAGTCCCACAGCAGGGCTTCTTCTCCACCGGCACGCAGGTGCACCTGC
>Ga0075370_10001141_pt1 | contig 11144 bp, 9 predicted proteins | sample EndMethybrTD3035_FD_71398 | JGI IMG/M metagenome (GOLD analysis project Ga0075370, IMG submission 71398) | Populus endosphere microbial communities from Tennessee, USA - Endosphere MetaG P. TD hybrid TD303-5 | ecosystem: Host-associated > Plants > Roots > Endosphere | place: USA: Tennessee... | reverse complement strand
GCCTCGCTCTTCGCCGGCACGGCCATCGTGCTGTACCTGATCTCCACGCTGTACCACGCACTGCCGATGGGCCGGGCCAAGGCCTGGTTCAACCGGCTCGACCACGCGGCCATCTACCTCTTCATCGCGGGCAGCTACATGCCCTTCCTGTTCGGCGTGCTGCGCGGGCCGTGGGGCTGGACGCTGTTCGGCGCGATCTGCGCCGCGGCCACGCTGGGCGTGGGGGCCAAGCTGTTCAACCGGCTGCAGCATCCGCTGTGGTCGACGGGGCTCTATGTGGCGATGGGGTGGATGGCGCTGATGGCGGCGGTGCCGCTGTATGAGCGCATGTCACCCGCGGGGCTGGGTTGGCTCGTGGCCGGCGGACTGTTCTATACGGCGGGTGCCGTGGTCTTCCTGTTCGACAACAAGGTGCGCTTCGCCCATTCGGTATGGCACCTGTTCGTCCTGGCCGGCAGCACCTGTCATTTTTTTGCCGTCCTCTGGCATTCGCACGGCTGACTGTCCTTCGGGAACACCGTGGAACCGGCTCTGCCGGGCCACTGGTGTTGCCCCCGGCGAGGGGTAGGCGAAGCGACACGAAGTGCGCGAAGCCTGGGGGAGTACTCAGTAGTGTGGAGGCAGTTCGTCGCGCAGGTTGCGCGCCGCCCCGTCCTGCCCCGCGTTCTGGCTCTGTTGCCGGAGATGCGCAACCTGCTGGATCAGGCTGTCGATCTGCTGCTGTTGCCGGTAGATCGTCATGTTCAGCTGCTCCAGCAGGTCGTCGGCGTAGCTCGACTTGATCTCGAGTTCGGTCAGCCGCTCTGCGAGCTCGTTCGGTGGATAGTCCATGCCGCTATTGGACAGGAAGATCCATCGGTTTTTCGTGACGCCCCGCTCAGCGCCTGACCTTCGCTTCGAGCAGGTCGGCCATGCCGATGCGCCTGGCAAAGTCGATGCGCACACGCTCCGACACCGCGAACACGTCCTTCGCGCCGTCGCCCACGAAGTCGATCACCGAGCGCATCGGGCGCTGGCCGGCGGGCAGTCCCACGATGCGGACGATCTCGTCGGCCACGGCCTGCGGGTCGGCGTCATCGGGCGTCAGTGCGGAAAGGCGCTCGCCGATCCGGTCCATCACGCCGTCGTAGCGGCTGTAGGCGGCCGCGGTGGCGGCGTCGGCCGGGTTGCCGGCGCTCGGGAAGTGGTCGGTGCCCTGGGTGAAGGCGCCGGGCACGACGATCGAGGTCTCGATGCCGAAGCGGGCGATCTCGTAGGCCAGCGTGACGGCCAGCGAATCCATCGCCGCCTTGGCCGCGCCGTAGGGGCCCATGAACGGCGGGAAACCGCCCTTGGTGGTGGTGCTGCTGATCCACAGCATCAGGCCGGACTCCTGCTTGCGAAGATAAGGCAGCACCGCGCGGTTCACGCGCTGGGCGCCGAGCACGTTGGTGTCGAACACCCTGGTGATTTCCTCGGGCGTGAAGGCCTCGGTCGGGCCGACCACCAGATGGCCCGCGTTCTGCATCACCACGTCGAGGTGGCCCTGCTCGCGAACGATGGTGGCCGCGGCGGCATCGGCCGATGCCTGCGAGAGCACGTCGAGTTCGAGCGGGTGCAGCTGCAGGCCCCTGGCCGCGGCGTGGCTGCGCATCTCGGCGGCGCGGCCACTGTTGCGGCCCGCGATGTCGCGCATCGATGCGTAGACCACATGGCCGGCTTCGGCCAGGGATCGGGCGCTGAGCTTGCCGATGCCGGTGCCCGCACCGGTGACCAGGATGATCTGCTTTTGCATGGTGTTTCTCCGTCGGTTCGAATGCATGGACTCAGGCGACGCCGCCGTTGGCGCGCAGGATCTGGCCGTTGACCCAGCCCGCATCGGAACCGGCCAGGAAGGCCACCACCGAGGCGATGTCTTCCGGCTGGCCGAGGCGCTGCAGCGGCGGCATCTTCGCGAAGGCCTGGATCTGTTCCTCGGTCTTGCCGTCGAGGAAGAGCGAGGTCGCAATGGGGCCGGGCGCCACGGCATTCACCGTGATGTGGCGGCCGCGCAGCTCCTTGGCGAACACGTGCGTGAAGGCCTCGACCGCCGCCTTGGTGGCGTTGTAGATCGCGTAGCCGGGCATGTTCAGCGCGAGCGTGGTGCTCGAGAAATTGACGATGCGCCCGCCCCCGTTGAGCCGGGTGGCGGCTTCGCGCAGCGTGTTGAAGGTGCCGCGCACGTTGATGTCGAAGGTCTGGTCGTAGAGCGCGTCGCTGTGGTCCGCGAGCGGCACGGTCTTCAGCACGCCGGCGTTGTTGACCAGCACGTCGACCTTGCCGAGCTGCGCTTCGACCGTGTCGAACATGGCGCGCACTTCGTCGGCGTTGGCCACGTCGGCCTTGACCGCGATGGCCTTGGCGCCGGCCGCCGCCAGTTCGGCGGCCAGCGCCTCGGCCTGCGCGGAGCCCGAGGCGTAGTTGATGGCGACGGCAAAACCGTCCTTGGCGAGGCGCTGCGCGACGGCGGCGCCGATGCCGCGCGATGCGCCGGTGACGATGGCGACCTGGGTGGTGCGGAGGGTGTTCATGGTGCGGTTCCTTGCAGGGGTGGGTGGGTGAGACGAATGATCGATCGTTCCTACTGAAAGATAATTACCTCTATATCGCCATAACAATTCCATCTACTTCAATAATCAAACGAGGGCTCGCCATGGACCGCTTCCAGGAAATGCAGGCCTTCGTGCGCATCGCCGAGCGCCGCAGCTTCACCCAGGCCTCGGAAGACCTGCAGATTCCGCGCGCCACCGTCACCAACCTGATCAAGCGCATGGAAGAGCGCATCGGCACGCGGCTGCTGGAGCGCACCACCCGCACCGTGCGCCTCACCCAGGACGGCGAGGCCTACTACCGCCGCTGCGTGCGGCTGCTGGCGGACATGGAGGAGGCCGAGGGGTCGTTCAGGAACGAGGCGCCCAAGGGCCTGCTGCGCGTGAACCTGCAGGGCACGCTGGCGCGGCATTTCGTGGTGCCGGCGCTGCCCGGCTTTCTGGCGCGCTATCCCGGGCTGGAGCTGCACATCGGCGAGGACGACCGGCTGGTCGACCTGGTGCGCGAGGGCATCGACTGCGTGCTGCGTGCAGGCAACCTGCAGGATTCGTCGATGGTCGGGCGGCGCGTCGCGCTGCTGCCGCAGGTCACGGTCGCGAGCCCCGGCTATCTGGCGAAGTTCGGCGAACCGACCGACATGGCGGCGCTGGCTTCGCACCACGCCATCAATTACATCTCCAGCGCCACCGGCAAGGCGGTACCGCTCGAATTCACGGTCGATGGCCGCGTGACGGTCGTGAACCTGCCCGTCATCGTCTCGGTGACCGGCGCCGATCTCTACACCGGCTCGGCCGTCGCGGGGCTGGGGCTGGTGCAGGTGCCGCGCTACCGTGTGGCCGGCGAACTCGCGGACGGCCGCCTGAAGGTGCTGCTGCCCGGCTTCGCACCGCCGCCGATGCCCGTCTCGGTGCTCTATGCGCAGAACCGGCAGCTGTCGTCGCGCGTGCGCGTGTTCACGCAGTGGCTGCGGGACGTCTTCGAGGCGGCCGACACCTGATCGTCAGCCGGCCGGCGAATTCAACGCCATGGCTCCCGTCTCCGGCTCGGCCTCGCCGCGCAGGAACACGAACACCACCAGCGCCGTCAGCACGGTCACGACGGCCAGCACGCAGAGCAAGGTGCCGAACGCCGCGCCGTAGGCGTGCAGCAGCGCCGCGCGGTCCACGCCCGGCAACAGGGCCAGTGCCTGCGACAGGTCGCCCGTCGCCACCCGCTGCGCCGCCTGCGATGCCGCCGCCGGATGCGCCGGCAGACGCCCCAGCTGCAGCGCCACCAGCGCCGTCAACCCTGCGCCCACCAGCGCCAGCGCAATGCCCTCGCCCGCCACCCGCACGGTGTTGAAGATGCCCGACGCCATGCCCGCGCGCTCGCGCGGCACCACGCTCACCGCGAGCCCATCCATCAGGCCCCAGGGCAGGCCGATGCCGGCGCCGATCAGCAGCAGCGGCCCCACGATCCCGTGCAGCGGCGTACCCGGCGCACAGCGGCTGAGCCAGAACAGCCCCGCCGCGCACACCAGCAGGCCCGCGGCCGAGATCGCGCCCGCCGAGAACCTGTGCGCGAGCGAGGCCGCCAGCGTCGGCACCACGAGGATCGGCCCCGACAGCGCGAACATGAAGCTGCCCGCCTCCAGCGCGCTGCGCCCCTCCAGCCCGATGAAGCGGATCGGCAGCAGCACCAGCAACACCACGAAGCCGTAGGCCGGCGCCGCCGCCAGCAGCTGCACGCCCACGAAGCGCGGAAAGCGGAACAGCGAGAGATCGAGCATCGGGTGCGCCACGCGCCGCTCGATGGCGATGAAAGCCGTGCCCATCGGCGCCGCCCCCGCCAGCGCACCGATCACCCACGGGCTGCCCCAGCCGCTGTCGGGCGCCTGCAGCACGCCGAGCGTCAGCAGCGTCAGCGCGCCGGTGAAGCCGACCGTGCCCGGCATGTCCAGCCCCATCGCCTGCGGATTGCGCGACTCGCGCATGCCCGGCGCCGCAATGCACAGCGCCACGAGGCTGATCGCGCCGGGGCTCAGCATCACGGCCTGCCAGCCGAAGGATTGGGCGAGCCAGCCCGAGAGGATCGCGCCGCACGACAGCCCCACGCCGAACGAGGTGCCGATCAGGCTGAACGCCCGCGTGCGCGCCGCGCCGTCGAACACCTGCGCCAGCGCGGCAGTGCCGGCCGCAAAGGCCGCGGCCGAGCCCAGCCCTTGCAAGGCCCGCGCGAGATCGAAGGCGACGATGCCGGGCGCGAGCGTCAGCAGCGAAGCGCTGAGCGCGACCACCGCCAGCCCCAGCAGGAAGACCCGCTTGCGGCCCCAGGCGTCGGCCAGTGCGCCGGCCGCCATCAGCGTGGCGCCGAAGCTCAGCATGAAGGCGTTGGTCACCCAGTTGAGCTGCACCGGGCTGCCGCCCAGCGCATCGCGGATCGCGGGCAGCACCACCGCCGGGCCGGTGAAGCTCAGCGGCATGCCCAGCGCCGCCAGGCAGACGGCGGCCAGCAGCCAGTTCTTGGGGGAGGACGAGGACATCGAAGGCTTTCACGCGGAAGGGAGGAACAGAAGATAGAAAGGAATCAATGGAATGAAAATGGCGCCATTGATCCTCACACTCCCAACCCAAGGTTGTTAATCCATGGACAGCTTCAGTGGACTCGAATCCTTCGTGCGGGCCGCCGACCTGCTGAGCTTTGCCAAGGCCGGCCGGCTGCTGGGCATCTCGGCCTCGGCCGTGGGCAAGAACGTCGCGCGGCTCGAGCAGCAGCTCGGCCTGCGGCTTTTCAACCGCACCACGCGGCATGTGCGGCTCACGCAGGAAGGCGCGATGTTCCACGAGCGCTGCCGCCGCATCCTCGACGAGCTCGACGACGCGCGGGCCATGATGCAGGACGCCGTCGCAGCGCCCAGAGGCCGCCTCCGCGTGAGCCTGCCGACCATCGGCTACCGCTTCCTGCTGCCGGTATTGCCGGCCTTCAAGGCGCGCTTTCCCGAGATCGAACTCGACCTCGACTTCAACGACCGGCTGGTCGACGTGATCGCCGAAGGCGTGGACGTGGCGATCCGCAGCGGCGAGCTGGGCGACTCGCAGCTCGTGGCACGCCGCCTCGGCCCGTTCGGCTTCGTGCTCGTGGCCTCGCCGGACTACCTCACGCGCCACGGCGTGCCGCAGGTGCCGGCCGACCTCGCGCAGCACAGCTGCCTGCGCTACAAGTTCGCGACCGGCGGCAGGATCGAGGACTGGGACCTGCCGGGCCTGCCCGCGCAACTGCCGCCCGGCCTGCTGTGCAACAACATGGAAGCCATGCTCGGCGCGGCCGTGGCCGGCCTCGGCGTGGCCTACATGCCCGACTTCCTCGCGCGCGATTCGCTCTGCCGCGGCGAGCTGCAGCGCGTGCTCGAGACGCACCTGGTGCGCCAGGGGCAGTTCTCGGCGCTGTGGTCATCGAGCCGGCAGCTGTCGCCGAAGGTGCGGGCCTTCGTGGACTTCGCGGCCGAGCACATGTTCAAGGAAGACTTGCCACCGGCTCCCTGACCTCGCCGGACGGCAGCTCGGCGCGCTGGGCGCTCTCCCTGGGCAGCGGCTTCGCGGGGTCGCTCGCGATGCGGCTCAGCGCGATCGCCGCCTGCAGCGGATAGAGCGTGCGCGCATCGCCCTCGGCCTTGTTGCTCACGGTGGTGCCGGCCGCCTCGCTCATGCTGGCCGTGCGCACCGAATCGATCCGGTGCGTCGGCACCATGAAAGGCGAGTGCGTGGTGTAGACGATCTGGTTGCCGAAATCGTGCTCGAAGTGCGCCAGCAGGTCGGTCTGCGAGTGCGCATGCAGATGCAGGCCGGGCTCGTCCAGCAGCAGGATCGCATCGCCGGCGCCGCCGCCCTTCGTGTCCGCGAAGAAGGTGATGTAGAACGAGAAGAACCACTGGAAGCCGCGGCTTCGCTCGTCGAGGTTCACTTCGACCTCGTAGGCGCCGTTCGGGTCGGACACCAGCGTGTCCATGTACGGCCCGTCGAGGTTGAACCGGACCTTGAGCTCGCGGTCCTTCCACACCCGGCGGATTTCCGAGGTGACGACGGCGCCGGCGCGGTTGGCGAGCTGGTTGCGCGTGGCCTGGTCGTTCTTTTCCAGCAGGTCCTGGAGCTGTTGCGGATCGAGCCCCGCCACCTTGCAGAGCTTCTCGAAGCTCTGCTGCCCGGGCGTCGCCTGCCCCCAGCCCCTGCGCACCAGGTAGTCGGCGATGTTCTGGCGGCCGGGCAGCGCCGGGTACTCGTCCACGTAGACGAACCGGGGCAGCTTCTCGAGCACCCAGGCCCGCGCCCTGGCCAGCGCCGGCGTGTCGTTGGCGATGGAGCGGGCCACGTCCTCGAGTTCGACCAGCATCTGTTCCTGCTTGTCGCTGAGCTCGGCATCCGCGGCGGCCATTGCCTTGCGCAGGGCCTGCAGCGCCTTGACCGCGCCTTCCGACCACCTGATGTAGTCGGGGCTCAGGATCATCGCGGCGTCGAAGGCGTCGGCCTCCTGCTCGAGCGTGGCCCGGGCTTGCTCCGCGACCTTCTCGGCCGCGGCCTTGACGGCGGGCACGATCTTGCGGACCTTGCCCTTGATGTCCGACACGTCGAGCGACAGCTCGCCGAGTCCTTCGAGGCCGGTCCAGCGGGTCGTGCCATAGCCCCGGCCCGCGGTGACGTGGCTCACCTTGGCCGCGCGCGGAAGAATCGCCGCCAGTTCGGCCCGCTCGCCGTCGTCGAGGGCCCAGCGCGTCGAGACGACCGGCGTATCGCCTCGGCATTCCTCGAGGCGGCGGTGCCGCGGAAAGTCCTTGATCGGGCTGAGTTCGCTCAGGCCTTCGGCCGGGTTCAGGCTGTGGAGTGCGCGCAGCAGGTTCGATTTGCCGCTGTCATTTCGACCGAGGATCGCCGTGATCTGTGTGGAATCGATGGGGCCGCTGTCGTTGATCGAGCGAAAGTTGGTGATCTGGAATGACGCCAAGCGCATGTAAGGGGGTTCTCTTCGAATGAATGCAGGGCCGGGGAATGTATTGCATTCCCCGGCCCTTCCCCGTCCATGCCGAAAGAAAAACTACTCGGCCGCCCGCCGCAGCGTATCGACCACCGGCCTGCGCAGCACGTCGCGCAGGCCCCACCACCCCGCGCCCAGCGCCAGCACCGCACCGGCCAGCGCGCCCGCGACGGGCACGATCGGCGATGCCGTCCAGGTGAACTCGAACACGTAGCGCGCGAGCGCCCAGCCGATCGCCGAGGCGACGATGCTCGCAAGAAAACCCGCCAGCAGCCCCACGCCCACCAGCTCGGCGCGCTGCACCTGCCGCAACAGGCTGGCACGCGCACCCACGGCGCGCATCACCGCGAACTCGCGCGCCCGCTCTTCGCGCGTGGCCGTCACCGCGGCGAACAGCACCACCAGCCCCGCCGCGAGCGTGAAGCCGAACAGGAACTCGACCGCGCGGATCACCTGGTCGAGCACGCGCTGCACCTGGTTGATGGTCGCGCTCATGTCCACGTTGGTCACGTTGGGGTAGCGGCGCACCAGCGCGTTGTCGAAGCCCTGGGTCTCGGGCGCGCGGAAGGCGCCCATGTAGGTGACGGGCATGTCGGCCAGCGCGGCCACCGTGTACATCACGAAGAAGTTGGCGTGCAGCGAGCCCCAGTCGACCTTGCGCAGCGAGGTGATGCGCGCATCGTTCTGCATGCCGCCGATGTCGAAGCGCAGGGTGTCGCCGAGCTTCAGGCCCAGCGTCTGGGCCAGCCCTTCTTCCACGCTCACTTCACCGGCCGCGTTGGGCTTCCAGGCGCCCGAGGTGATGCTGTTGTGCGCGGGCGCCTCCACGCTGTTGCTGAGGTTGAACTCGCGGTCCACCAGGCGCTTGGCGCGGTCTTCCGCATAGTCGTCGGGCGTCACCGGCTTGTCGTTGATCGCGACCAGGCGGCCGCGGATCATCGGGTACCAGTCGAACTTGCTGACGCCGGCATCGCGCAGCGACTTCTGGAAGGCGTCGCTCTGGTCCGGCATCACGTTGATGACGAAGCGGTTCGGCGCATCGGGCGGCGTGGCCTTGCGCCAGCTCGCGACGAGGTCGGTGCGCAGCAGCACCAGCAGCACCAGGGCCAGCAGGCCCACCGCGAGCGCGCTGACCTGCACCACGGCATAGGCCGGCCGTGCCGAGATCTGGCGCGTGGCCAGCACCAGCCAGCGTGGCGCCGTGGCTTCGCTGACGCTGCGGCGCAACAGCTTCACCGCGAGCCAGCTCAGGAGCGCGAACACCACCACCGCGCCTGCGAAGCCGCCGACCGCGATCAGGCCCAGCTTGATGTCGCTGCTCGCCGCCATCAGCAGGGCCGCGAAGCCCGCCACGCCGATGCCGAGCACCGCGAGCGATGCGGGCTTGAGCCCGCCCACGTCGCGCCGGATCACGCGCAGCGGCGGCACGCGGGCCAGCTGCAGCACCGGCGGCAGGCCGAAGGCGAACAGCAGCGTGAGCCCCATGCCGAGGCCGAAGGCCACCGGCCACAGCGTGGCGGCCGGCAACGCGGTTTCGACCAGCCCTGCCAGCAGCAGCACGAAGACATAGTGCACCGCAAAGCCGATCGCCACGCCGAGTCCGCTGGCCACCAGGCCGATCACCGCGAACTCGAAGGCATAGGCCATCGCGATGGTGCGCTGGCTCTGGCCGAGCACGCGCAGCATCGCGCAGTCGTCGAGGTGGCCGGCCGCGAAGCCGCGCGCGGCGAGCGCCACCGCCACGGCCGACAGCAGCGCCGCGAGCAGCGCGACCAGGCTCAGGAATTTCTCGGCGCGGTCGAGCGTCTGGCGCATCTCGGGCCGGCCGCCTTCGAAGGAATCGAGCCGCACGCCGCGCAGCTCGCCCTTCTTGATGCTGGCATCGGCCCAGTCGGTGAAGCGCTTGACCGCCGCATCGCTGCCCGCCACCGCATAGCGGTAGCCCACGCGGCTGGCCGGCTGCACGAGGCCGGTGCGCGCCACGTCGGCCTGGTTGAGCATCACGCGCGGCGCGAAGCTCATGAAGCCGGCCCCGCGGTCGGGCTCCAGCGTGATCACGCGGCCGACGCGCAGGCCGGCGTCGCCGAGCAGCAGCGTGTCGCCGACCTTGAGCGCGAGCGAATCGAGCAGCGAGGCATCGACCCACACCTCGCCGGCCGGCGGGATGTCGCGCGTAACCGTGCCCGGTCCCTCGGCGGTGGCGGAGGTCTGCAGGCTGCCGCGCAACGGGTAGCCTGCCGTCACGGCCTTCAGCGCCACCAGCTTGCTCGCGCCGCCCTTCGCATCCTCGGCCCTCGCCATGGTCGGAAAGCCGTAGGTGCCCGTCGCCGCCAGGCCCAGCGACTTTGCCTGCGCCACGAACGCCTCGGGCGTCGGGTTGTCGCTGACGATCACCGCGTCGCCGCCCAGCAGCTGCCGCGCATCGCGCTTCAGGCCGCCCTGCAACCGGTCGGCGAAGAAGCCGACGGCCGTGAGCGCGGCCACGGCCAGCAGCACGGCGACGATCAAGAGACGCAGCTCGCCGGCACGCAGATCGCGCCAGAGCGTGCGCCAGCCAAGGCGGAGGGAGTCGTTCATGGCGCGAACGATAGCCGACACCCCCAGCCACGGCCCGGATCAAGGGTTATTGCGCCCTTGCGGCCCTTGATCGCGGCGGCATGCTGTCGCATGATGCGAAAAATGCATCCAGTGGCCGCACCGGGGATTCCCCGGGCCAGCGGCGACGGACGCCAGAAAAACAGCCAGTTGCCGGACCGTCCTTCCCCTGCAAGGAGTGTCGATGTCACGATGTCAGTGCTTGCAAACCGTCGACCTCCGCCCGGCCTTGGGCGTGAGCTTGAAACGCCCCACTTCACCCGTGCAGGAGGTTCCGTCATGGACATAAGCCGCCGGCAATTCTTCCGCGTCAGCAGCGCAGGCCTGATCGGCTCCAGCATCGTGGCGCTCGGCTTCTCGCCGACCGCCGCGCTGGCCGAGGCCCGCAACTTCAAGCTCGCGCGCACCACCGAGACCCGCAACACCTGCCCCTACTGCTCGGTGGGCTGCGGGCTCATCATGTACAGCCTGGGCGACAAGGCGAAGAACGTGGTGTCCGACATCCTCCACATCGAGGGCGACGCCGACCACCCCGTGAACCGCGGCACGCTGTGCCCCAAGGGCGCCGGCCTGCTCGACTTCGTGCACAGCCCCAACCGGCTCAAGTACCCCGAGGTGCGCGAGGCCGGCGGCACCGAGTGGAAGCGCATCGGCTGGAACGAGGCGCTCGACCGCATCGCCAAGCTGCTCAAGGCCGACCGCGACGCCAACTTCCAGACCACCAACGCCGACGGCAAGACCGTCAACCGCTGGACCAGCTCGGGCATGCTCTGCGCCTCGGCCTCGTCCAACGAAACCGGATACATCACGCACAAGGCATTCCGCTCGACCGGAATGCTGGTGTTCGACAACCAGGCACGCGTTTGACACGGACCGACGGTGGCCAGTCTGGCCCCGACGTTCGGACGCGGTGCGATGACCAACCACTGGCAGGACATCCAGAACGCGGATGTCGTGCTGATCATGGGCGGCAATGC
>Ga0075370_10001139_pt1 | contig 11154 bp, 10 predicted proteins | sample EndMethybrTD3035_FD_71398 | JGI IMG/M metagenome (GOLD analysis project Ga0075370, IMG submission 71398) | Populus endosphere microbial communities from Tennessee, USA - Endosphere MetaG P. TD hybrid TD303-5 | ecosystem: Host-associated > Plants > Roots > Endosphere | place: USA: Tennessee... | reverse complement strand
CCCCCAGCGCGTGCAGCAGCGCCTGTGGGACGAACTGCAGGGCACGCCGCTGACGATGTACCTCGCCCACCCCGAGCGCGGCTCCATCCACAGCTTCGGCATGGCCGTGGACCTGACGCTGCTGGACGCGCAGGGCCGCGAGGTCGACATGGGCAGCGGCTTCGACGAGATGACGCTGGCCTCCCACCCCGACCACGAGGCCGAGCACCTCGCCTTAGGCACGCTGACGGCGCAGCACCTCATCGAGCGCGGCTGGCTGCGCGCGGCAATGCGCGAAGCGGGCTTCCACGGCATCGCCACCGAGTGGTGGCATTTCGACTTCGGCGACCGCGTGGCGGTACGGCGGGATCTGCCGCGGGTGGTTTAGTCAAGGATCGGCGCTTAGCCGCCAAAGGAGCCTCGGGACTTGGGGCGGCGTTTCTATTGGCTAGGTGTAACGTCGCCGAAAATTTGGGAGGCCCAGAGCTATGGAACTTTTTTCCGACGAAATCTTCGACGAGTACAGCGACAACCACTTTGCTCTCGCCGCTTACATCTGCGAGAAGACCCTTGCAAGCTTCGACCAAGAAGAGCCGGGCTTCAGCGAGCTAGACGTTCTCGTTCTGCAAGAAGCCCACGTGCTTCTTCAAGCGATTAATGAATTGGATACCGTAGACATTAAATACGTCGTTTCCATTCAAAAGAGCGGTCAGAGCTATCCGAGCCTTCTCTACCAGTCGATCGATCAGTTCGCAACAAAGTTGCGCGATGCGACGCGGGATAGGCACCTTGCCTCCATCAAAGAGCGAGCGTTGTTGAGCCTTAGCAAGGGCTTCAGCTACGAGTTCACTCAAGGCGATCTTGATCGCATTCAAGCTCTGATCAATGAAACGCGTGACTGGCTCACCGCCAGCGACATCTTCACCGCAGAGCACAAAGATCGGATTCTGAAGAGGCTGGAATCCCTGCAGCGCGAGCTGCACAAAAAGATGTCCAGCCTGGACAAATTCTGGGCACTGATGGGAGATGCAGGCGTCGCGCTTGGGAAATTCGGTGTCGACGCCAAGCCGCTGGTGGATCGGATTGGCGAGATATTGAAGATCGCTGGCACATCCCAGAGCCGGGCCGAACAACTACCCTCCAATTCGCCACTTCCGCAGATTAAGTGGGATGGCGAGCGTGACTAACACGCGTACTCTGGCGCGCTGCCCGCGCGTCAGTTATAGACCCCGTGGCTTGGACTGATCGATGGGTTCGATACGAGTGGCGTGATCAGCGCTCGCGTTGCTGTGCCGCCAACCGCTCCAGTACGACTCGGATGCCGTCGCCCTCACTGATCTGCGGGTTCGAGTAGCCGTCGTCCTTGCCCGCCTCCTTCTCGCGCACCTCGATGAGCTTGCGCGCCTTGGCGTGCGCCTCCGTGAAGGACCAGGTCTCGCGCAGTGCGTCCTCGTACATGGCGCGGCCGAAGAAGGTCAGCGGCGAGCGCTTGCCGCAACCGTAGGACGTGTGTTCGGCGTCGGCGGCCGTCATGACGAGCGTGCCGTCGCCGGCCAGCGGGGCGATCCAGCTGCCGGAGTAGCAGGCCGACACCGAGATCACGCGCCAACGAACGCCGGCGTCGTCCAGCCATTGCTTCAGCATCGCCGGCGTGACGGGGTCGGTCTTCAGCGGCCAGGTGTCGTTGGCCAGCTTGCCGTCGCGGCCGCCGTGGGAAGTGAGGTGCAGGAACAGCACGTCGCGGTCACGGTCCATCACGGCGGCCATGCGTGCGATGGTGGCGCGCAGGTTGGCGGGCGTGCCCCAGGGCAGCGTGTCGGTGGTGGCGCGGTTGGCCACCAGTTCCACCAGCCGGCCGTCGGCGCCGAAGCGCTCGCGCATCGTCTTCGCGACGGTGGCGCTTTCCCGCATGAACACATCCTCCGACGCGTTCGGCGCGTAGGTGGCCGCGTAGACGTTCACCCGGCCGGCCTGCGGCGGGCGCAACGCGTGCAGCGCGGCGTCGAGCAGGCGGGCCTGCCGGGCGATGGTGTCGTCGGTGAGCGGCAGGCCGAACTCCGGTTCGGCTTCCGCCTCGGCACTGGCCTCGGGTGCGGCCCACCAGAACATCGGCGGCGCGAGCCAGCCGTTCACGAGCAGCTGCACCGGCACGAGCAGCAAGGCGGCGCCTCGCGCCAGCGCCGAACCGGCCTCGCGCCACAACAGCGTCAGCTGACTCAGGAACGACCACGACATCGGCAGCAGCCAGGCTGCCCATTGCAAGCCCGACGGCCAGCCTTCGGCAGGCCCGAGCGCCACCCGAGCGCCAAGCATCAGGCCGCCCAGCACCAGGCTCAACACCAGCCCGGCCGCGCAGGACAAAGCAAACAACGAAGCGCACCGGGCAGCCGCACCGGACCTCGCCACGACCCAACACAGCCAGGCGCCGATCGCCAGGCCCGCCCAGCCGGCAAGGATTCCGCGCCACAGCAGCATCGGCTCACCCGCCATCAACGCCCGCTGCAGGGCGAACGTCAGCAGATAGCTGCACGCCACCAGCACCGCCACGGTGGCCGGCCCGGCGTCCAACCCTTGCCAGCGCGGTCTGCGGAACATCAGCACGCGCGCACCTTCCGCCAGCCACGCCAGGCCGCCTCGCGCCACGGGCGGTTCCGGTGCCATCGTCACGGGCACGGCCGACGCGTCCTCGGACGCGCCGTGTCGTTCTTCATCCATCCACCACTCCTCCCTGAAGCCCGACTATGGGGCACTTCCGCAGCGGTGGCGGTGCGGGGGGGTTCGGCGTCAGTCCAGCCGGGCGAACCGAGGCTGTCGGACACCGTCGATGACGACATGCTCCACGAACATCTCGTACGGCCGCACCCACCAGCCGCTGTCGTTGTACAGCGGCCGGTAGACGACCAGCGGCTCCAGCGTCTCGCTGTGGCGGGCGACACCCATCACTTCGTAGTCGAGCCCCTTGTAGTGCCGGTAACGGCCGGGGGCGAGGGTGGGCAATGCGGGCAGGTCGTCGGCGCTCATGCCCCCGATTTCACATCAAGGCTTGAACGCGCCGTCGCCCTCGGCGCCCGCGCGCGGCTTCCAACGCAGGTCGTAATAGTCGCCGCGGTCGCGCGCCCAGGGGTCGAAGGCGTTGACGACGCCGGCCAGCTCGCCGCTGAGTTCGGGCACCGTGCGCAGCAGCACGCGCTTGAACGGCGACACCTCCACGCGGTGGCCGTTGCTCTCCCGCGGCTCCAGTTGCTTGCCGGTCGGGCCGTTGTTCATGACCCATTCGACGCCCAGCCGGCCGTAGAACTCGGGCCGGAAGCTGCTCGTGAAAAAGCGGTCGCTGAACAGCCGCCGCGACGCGTTCAGGATGAAGACCTGGAACTGCGTCTCCGAGATCGCGTAGCCATGCGGCCGCGTGAACTCGGCCAGCCAGCCGACCACGGTGTCCACGTCCTCGATGTTGTCGACCAGGCTGCCGTCGGGCTTGCCGAGGCAATCGTTGATGGGGCTGCCATCGAGGTTCTTCTGCGCCGCGGTGATGACCTTGCCGGCATCGCAGCGGTGCTGGCCGTAGATGCCGCGCAGGTCGGCGATCACCTGCTGCTGGTGCGCGCGCTCGGGCGAATCCGCCGGCAGCCGCGCGTCGATGAAGTCGTCGAAGCTCGTCAGCTGCCGCAGCCCGTACTGGCGGCGAAATTCGTTGAAGCGCGGCACGCCGTGTTCGCGGTCGCGGATGAGATCCAGCGCGGCGACGTCGATCTTGCCGGTGGCCGACTGCAGGCGCGGCAGCGGCAGGTTCTGCAGGAAGGCCGGCGTGTTGCCCAGCGTCAGCAGGCCCAGGCGCTGGCGGCCCATCGACAGCGCCCAGTCGGCCGCGCCCTCGTGCGCCAGCGCGCCGGTGGCCTTGCTGCGGAAGGTCTCGATGACCGGCACCTTGGCGGCGATGCGGTTGGGGTCGGCGTCCCAGTGGCGCAGCTCGATGAGGTCGGGCACCAGCGCGTGCAGTCGGTAGACGCTGACGAACTCCTCCGGGAAGTTGAACGGCGAGCCGAAGTGGTTGACGCCGCCATTCACGTGCTCGGGGTTGGCGAGGTTCCAGACGTCGTCCTTCGCCGCGTCATGCCGCGCGAAGAAGCGGTCGCTGGTGTACACGCGCGACCCCAGGCCGAAGATGCCCGGCCCGGACGCCAACGCGGAATACCACTGGCCCGCCTTCTTCGCGTCGGTGCTCTTGCCGAAGTTCTGCACGACGACGGCCTCCAGCGCGTTCTCCACCCACGGGTGGCCGTCGAACAGGCCGCCCCAGTTGGCGTTCATGCCCAGGTACAGCGGTTCGTCGTACAGGAGCTGCGGCGTCCATTCGATGGTGTGGATCTTGGCGATCTCGGCCGCCACGACGAGCCGGGCCACCTCGAACAGCACGTCGGCCGACACGTCGCGGTAGCGGATCACCGTCGTCGGCGCGGCCGGGTCGCGCAGGCCCGAGTCGTCGTCCGGCGTGGCGGCCGCGCGGCGGCGGAACTCAGTGACGAAGGCGTTGTGCTCGCGCGAGAAGATCGTGTGATAGAAGCCGACGCCGATGCTCCAGTTGTCCGGGAACGCGGCCGTCCCCTGCCCCGCCCATTGCGGATTGATGGGGTCGCCGGGGCCGAAGACCGGCAACTGGCCCAGCGCCTCGCCGGCGCCGCCGCGAGCGCCGGGCAGCAGCAGCAATTTCGCCGGGTCGGCCGGATCGCGCTTCACGCGCTGGCGCGAGATGCCGTCGTAGCCGTAGATCTGCGATGCGTCCCACCACGCCGTCGTGTTGTTGGCATGCGTGCGGAACGCGCGCGCCAGCGGCTTGCTGCCGTCGGCCGCGGTGTAGCGCGGCGGCGCGTTGCCTTCGGCGACGAAGGCGCGGTCGATGCGGTCACCCGGCCGGCAGCCCAGCTTGGCCGCATCGCCCGCGCAGCCGACCGGCATCCACTGCGCCGGCGCATCGTTGTTGTGGCCCTCTTCCATGTGCGAGAACCAGTCGTGCGTCATGAACTGGATCCAGAACGCCGCCAGCACGTTGAAGAACGGCGCCTTCTGGTAGTCGCAGTTCGCGTCCACCGAACTGCCGGGCAGGCCCTGGCCGTCGCGGCACCGGGCCGGGTCGCTCTGCGTGCGCGTGAACAGCTTGCGGCTGATCAACTGCGGGTCGGGCTGCAGCAGCGACAACCGGTCGCCGTGGCGGTTGCGGGCGAGTTGGTCGTCGCTGATGTCCGGGTAGGTCGCCTCGAACTGCACGTTGCGCGCGAACAGCGTGCCGGTCGAGCCCATCCTCGGGTTGACGATGTCGTTGCAGACGCCGCTCAGCTGGCGCCAGCGGATCAGCTCGCCGGTGCACAGCTGCGGCCCGTCGCCGCCCACCGCCGCATAGAGCGGCGAGCCGGCCGGCAGCCGCATCGACGGCCAGGTCTTGAGGGCCGTGCCCGGCACGCCGTCGCGGCCCAGCACGTAGTCGGTGAACGTGCCGGCGTTGTCGAACAGGTTGAACTTGATCAGCTCCATGCGCTGGTACTCGAGGTCCAGCAGCGCGCCGTCCACGCCGCGGCCGTTGGACCCGAGATGACCCACCACGCCCGTCGTGCCCGGCCGCAGCGACGTGCCGTCGCCCGTGGCCCAGTAGTTGGACCAATCGACGTAAGGCGTGGGCCGGAACGCCGCGGCCTTGTCGCCGCCGCGGCAGCGCGCCACCTCCTCGCCGACCTTGCCGTTGAAGCGCTCGCCGCGCTCGTCGGCCACCTTGCGGAAGCCGCCCGCGACCATCGCCGTGCAATTCGCCGTGTCCTCCGGCGTGGCGCAGCCGGTCAGCATCGACAACACCGTGAACAGCGCCATCAGGCAGAGCTTCATGTCGGGCTCCTCGGGGGTTCTTCGCAGATCGCGCAACATAGCGACCGCGCCGCCGCAGCGTCAATCCTGCGGCGGCCGAAAAGATTCACCTTGAGGACAGCCCCGATGCCGTTGCGCTACAGCGCCGATCCCCCCGATGCCGCCGCCTTCAAGACGCTGTACGACACCACCGGCTGGGGTCCCGTCGACCGCCCCGCGGTGTTCTACGCCGACGCGCTGGCCGGCTCGTGGCACCGCTGCAGCGCCTATGACGGCGACGCGCTCGTCGGCTTCGGCCGAGTCATCTCCGACGGCCGGCTGCACGCCTTCATCACGGAGATGATCGTGCACCCAGGCCAGCAGCAGCGCGGCATCGGCGCGGCCATCCTGAAGCGCCTCGTCGCCGCCTGCCAGGCCGCCGGCGTCACCGACATCCAGCTGTTCTGCGCCGAGGGCAAGGAAGCCTTCTATCGCAAGGGCGGCTTCGCGCCGCGGCTGCCCACGCGGCCCGGCATGCAGTACGTCAACCCCTGACCCCCACCCGCCATGGACACCCAACGCCGCCAGCTCCTGCAACTCACCGCCGCCGCCTCGGGCCTGCTGGCCGCCGCCTCGCCCAGCCACGCGCAAGCCGGCCCGCTGCTCGCGCGCCGCCTGCGCCCGGGCGACACGATCGGCCTCGTCAGCCCCGCCAACGCCACCTTCGAGCGCGAGCCGTTGAAGCTGGCCATCGAGGCGCTGCAGGCGCTGGGCTTCAAGGTCAAGCCGGGGCAGAACGTCGCCGCACGGCGCGGCCCGTTCGCCGGCACCGATGCGCAGCGCGCCGCGGACATCAACGCGATGTTCGCGGACGACGGCGTCGCCGGCGTCATCGCCCTCACCGGCGGTTCCGGCTGCAACCGCATCGTCGACCAACTCGACTACGACCTGATCCGCCGCAAGCCGAAGTTATTCGGCGGCTTCAGCGACCTGACCTGCCTCGTCAACGCCATCCACCGCCAGACCGGCCTCGTCACCTTCCACTGCCCGGTCGCCGGCTCGGAGTGGAACGACTATTCCGTGCAGAGCTTCAAGGCCGTCGCGATGAACGCCGAGGCCGCGCTGCTGCGCAACCCGGTCGCGCCGCCGGGCGACGACCTCGTGCAGCGCGAGGAGCGCATCACGACGATCCGCCCCGGCCGCGCGCAAGGCCGGCTGGTGGGCGGCAACCTCACCGTGCTCGCATCCCTCGCCGGCTCCGCCTACTTCCCGGAGGGCCGAGGCGCGATCCTGTTCCTCGAGGACATCAACGAGTACATCTACCGCATCGACCGCTGCCTCTCGACGCTGCGGCTGGCCGGCGCCTTCAACGGCCTGGCCGGCGTCGTGCTGGGCCGCTTCACGAAGTGCGAGCCTGGCGACGGCTACGGCAGCCTGACGCTGGACGAAGTATTCGACGACTACTTCCTGCCGTTGAACGTGCCGGTATTCCGTGGGGCGGCCATCGGGCATATCAAGCGGAAGCTGACGGTGCCGGTGGGGGCGCGGGCGGAAGTGGATGCGGAGGCGGGGACGATCAGGTTGCTGCAACCTGCCGTGAGCTGAACGCTCCCTGCATGCCTCAGGCGGGCCTCAACGGGAGGCGCGCGACTGTCGTTTCCTGTAGGCCTTGCATTCCTGCTCGGCAGTCGTCTGGGCAGCCGTTGCGAGCCCGGCATAAAGACCGCACGGGCGGGAGAACGGTGCCGCGGGATGGTCGACGAAATCCCAGTAAGGTGGCTCCGCCGCGCAGATATTCATCTCCTCGACCCGCCAGCCCGCCGGCGACTTCCTGGCAACGACCCAGAGCATCTTGTCCAGCGAGGGATTGCAGTCCTCGGCCTTGTCCCAGTCCATGACCTTGCCCTCTTGCGCCAGGACCGTGCCGACGATCAAAGCCCAGTCGCCCGAGTGATTCAGCCTGTCGATGCTGAATCGGACCGGCTGGCCCGCCTGTCGGGTGGCCTCCGGGCGAATGGCGTCCAGCAATTCACGCCGCTGAGCGCCGGTCAACGCAGAAGCTGCGGAACAGCCAACAAGTAGCCAAAAGGCAAGCAGTCGTTTTCGCATCGATGTTCGGACAGCGCGGCTGGACAAGGCCTCAATCTTCCAGCGGTGGCACAGGCATGCGCTGCCGGCCTGTGATCGGATCAATATTCGATCGCGGCTCCGGCGGCAGACGCGCGATGACACGGCGCGCAACCGTGTCGATCACGAAGCGCTCCCCGGTCTCGTTCTCAATCCACAAACTTCGGCCCTCCGCATGCATCGACCGGATGTAGACATCCTGCGCGTCGCCTTCCAAATCCGGGATACGGACGTTCTCATAGACACGCAGCCGCCACAGCTCCCGGCTTGAGGCGTCGAAGGCGCCAAGGATGCCGCCAACTTGGCCGTCCCGGTCGATTTCGCCGGCAACGGCTGCATAGCGGACACCGTGGATGACGACGGATTGCAATCGCTTCGGCGGTACGCGGCTGGCCATGGCGTCGGGCTCGTCGGACATGGTCGTCTCCTTGGTGCTGGCGCCGCCACACGATCACGCTGCAGCGCCTGCCATGTTGTAGTTATGGCCGCTCCTGCACCCACTCCCGCACCGGCCGAAAACGGGCCGGCTGCAGCAGCAGACGTGATACGGCCGGGCCCTTCAAAACCTCGACACCGTCGCCGCATCTCCCCCATTCCGCCGTGTCGTAAGGAAACTCAATGGAGATCAACTCCGGCGGCCTCAGGGACACCTGCGACCATTCAAACGACCGCCCCGTGCAGTCAGGCCGCTGCCGATCTTCCGAGATCTGCTCTTGGAGCATCCCGTTCAATTCGTCCAATGCTTCGGGCTTGAACAGCGTCTGCAACTCCACGGCAGCGCCCTTCTCCACGTCGAACATCATTGTTTGAACGTCTTGATATAGCCGGACACTGCCGTGCCTCTCGGTGTGGCGCGTGAACATGACATATCGACCGAACGCGCCTTCCGGATGAATGGTCGACTGCACCAACTCACACGCAGCAAAGTCTGGGTCCGCACCCAGTGCAGAGACAAGCTTGCTGTCCGGCAGCGCAGACAACCCGTCAGGCAAACACGCTTTCAAACCGACGAGCGCTTGGGTACGCAGCCAGGCATTCAATCGCCGATGGGCAGGTATCTGCAGCGGCAGCACCACCGGATAAGCCCAGGACACCGGCTCAGAGTAAGGCGAGTCCACAGGCGCACGCGAAATGCTGTAGCTAGCCATGCGATACGCGACGGCCGATGCGTTGCTGGCACCAACGGCAGCGCCGCTGAACAACAAGAACAACCCCGCAATCTTCAGCCGCATCGCAACGTTTCAAGGAACTGGTTGAGGTCGATTCTCGCCAGACTCAGCGCTGCGCCGCCACCCACCAACGCATCCAGCATCAGCCCCCTGAGCGCCGCCATCGAGAGCGTGGCCAGCAGCCCGGGCGAATGCGGCCTGGCATGCGCCAGACCGCAAATACGGGATGTCCGCGGCGCACAGGCGAATGCAGACTCGACCGTCGTTTCTTCGGAAGGCGTGCGATGGCGACGTGTCTTGGCGGATGGCGCGGAACAGCCGCACTGATGGCCCTGTCGGGGATGTGCCTGGCGATCGATGCGCGGGCCGACGTCATCGACAACTGGCACGATCGCGCCGTCGCGGCGGTCTACGCGGCTCGGCAGTCGCCGGTTGCGCAAGGACGGACGGTGGCCATCGTCGATTTGGCGATGTTCGAGGCACTCAATGCAATCACGCCGCGCTACAAGCCCTACCTCGCTCGATTGACGGCGTCGCCACGGGCGTCGGCACAGGTGGCTGCGGCCAAGGCGGCGCATGACGTGCTGGTCAAGCTCTGTCCGTCCCAGGCGGCGACCTTGGACCCACCGCTGGACGCCGTGCTCGCCGCCGAGGCGGATGCCTCGGCCCGGCAGGACGGTGACGACGTGGGCTCACGCGCGGCAGCCGCTTTGCTAGCCGACCGCCGCGGCGACGGCGGCGACGCGCAGGACGACTACCGCCCGGCGACAACGCCCGGCGCCTACGTCCCGACCACCTTGCCGGTAGCGCCAAGATGGGGGTTCGTGAGGCCGTTCGCGCTGGCTCAGGGGTCACAGTTCCGGCCAGGCTCGCCTTATTCATTGGACAGCGAGGGCTGGGCGCGCGACTACAACGAAGTACGCCGCTTGGGTGCGAAGCTGAACTCGGAGCGCAGCGAGGAGCAAACCGAGATCGCGCGCTTTTGGGAAATTGTCGGACCGGTCACCTTCAGCCCGCTGGCACAGCAGATAGCGGCCACCCGGCGCCTCGACCTGCTGGACCATGCACGGCTGCTCGCGCTGGTGTCGATGGCCACGTCGGACGCGGCGGTCGCGGTCTTCGACGCCAAATACACCTACGGGTTCTGGCGTCCGATCACGGCCATCCGCAACGGCGACCGCGACGGCAACGACGCAACCACGCGTGATCCGGCCTGGGAACCCTTCCTGCCCACGCCCATGCATCCTGAATACCCCTGCGCCCACTGCACCGTCCAGGCCAGCGCGGCCCGAGTGCTGGAACTGCTCGTCGGCAACGACATCGCAACCGTGACGCTGACGAGCAGCACGGCGCCGGGGGTGTCACGGCGCTATGACAGGCTGACGGACTACGTGACCGAGGTGGTCAACGCGCGCGTCTATGGCGGCATGCACTTCCGGCGCTCCGGCGAAATCGGCGTCGAGCTGGGGCGGCGCATCGCCGAAGAGGTGGTGAAGCGCCGGCTGCTGCGCCTGTGAGCGCAAGCGCCGGGCACGCGCCGCAGGCCTCGCCTGGCTACCGTTGCTCGGTCACCCAGTTGACCAACGCATCCAACACCGGCCTTCCCTTCGCCGCAGCTTCAGGGTGGTTGACGACAGCGACAAAGACCCACAGCCGGCCCGTCGCATCCGGTACGAACCCCGCCAACCCCACCGCATCGTGCAGCGTGCCGGTCTTGAGCCGCGCCACGCCGGCCGCCGGGCTGTTCTTGAGGCGGCGCGACATCGTGCCGTCCACGCCCGCCACCGGCAGCGTCGCCAGTAGTTCGGGGGACTGCCGGCCGGCATGCGCCACGCGTAGCAGGCCGGCGAGCTGGGCGGGGCTGATGCGCTCGCGGCGTGACAGGCCCGAGCCGTTGTCCAGCACCAGGCCGCGGTCGTCGAGGCCGTGCGCGGCGAACCACGCGCGCACGGTGCGCTCCGCGGCCGCCTGCGTCGGCTCGCCGGGCTGGGCGGCCTGGGCGCCGAGTTGCAGGTAGACGAGCCGCGTCAGCGCGTTGTCGCTGCTCTTC
>Ga0075370_10001138_pt1 | contig 11156 bp, 9 predicted proteins | sample EndMethybrTD3035_FD_71398 | JGI IMG/M metagenome (GOLD analysis project Ga0075370, IMG submission 71398) | Populus endosphere microbial communities from Tennessee, USA - Endosphere MetaG P. TD hybrid TD303-5 | ecosystem: Host-associated > Plants > Roots > Endosphere | place: USA: Tennessee... | reverse complement strand
CGAGACGAGGAGTTTTCCTTTTAGGCAATAGCCGAGTTCGTCTGCATTCGCATGCCAATGAGGTTCTCGGATTGATTTGGTATGCAAAGTCAATTTATAAAAGGACATGTTTTGCAAAGCGGGAAAGTTGCTCTTGGTCGCTCGGGTCCTATATCCCCCTTCCGACTTGTCTTGAGGCTTCAGCTCATGGAAAGAAAAATGGTGTTTCATGCAATTCCCTTTTTTTGCAAGTTAGCAAAACATAAAAAATTGTGTATAGGGAAACAAGAGATGAGTGGTTGAGAAGGCGGCATCTCGGTGGCTATTGAAAGTTAAGTCTGCTAGATTTTGGTTAAAAACAGGAAGGGATGACTTTCGGAAAGATGGTTCTTCTCACGCATCCAATATCGGCGACAGGGAAAAGTTTTTGATCGACCCCTTCAAAATTCGGTCGAACCACTCCTAATTGAGCCAAAAAGCTTAACATTTTGTTGTAAGCATCGTAATTTAAGGGAGAGAAGTGATCCATCTCTTTGAGATCTACACATTTTCTGCGGTCGAGAGGAGCCTTCTCGAAAAGCTCGCGGGTTAAGTTGTTTTTTCCTACATCCAAAACTTGATCCATTTTGGGAATCATGAACAACATTTTCCCTTTCACTTTGCTAATTTTTTCAATCCCTTGGCAATCGAAGTATTTACCGACAACCGCTTGAAAAATAGAAAGCCGGCCGAGGATAGATAAAGAGTGGATTAATTTTTTTGAGTTCCCGAACCCTCGATCGATAATGAGATGCACTTGATCATCGTTTAATTCAGAAACAGCCTTAATACTAGGATCGACCGCTGCACACATTCCTTTGACTGCGATCGCCTGGGTTGGATTCTTTTGTTTTAAAGTTTGCAAAACAAGGAGAAGATCGGCCGCTACTTTCACTGTCCCAACCAGCTGCTCAGGATTCCAAAGAACCACATCGGCCCCATTTTTTAAAAGAGGAAGCCAGTGTTTTTCCGGGTTGGCTTTTTGATAAGGGCCATTCAAACACAAAACTACGACATTTCCAGTTCTCAAAGGACATGAGGAAGGAACATAGATTGCATCAATCTTCGTTCCGTCTACTTGGAGAGGTTTTGCCCCATGGGTATCGATAATCTCCTGGCGTCTGCTTAGGAGGGCGGCTGGATTAAATCCATTGAAATCCGTGAAGAACAAAGAAGAGACGAGCTTACGGATCCGCTCAGCTAGCCAAAGATAGCAAGTATTTGCGAAGTTGCTAATGGATTGGCTTATTTCCTGCCATCTGACTGATGAGACCATAATTTGCCCATTTCGGGGGTGGGAATTTAATGAAGCGAATCATTTTTTTCAATGAGACCCTTTTAGAAATTTGTCAGTTTGACTTCGCCTAAGCTCAAGAGGATTGCTGTATAAAGCAAAGCGCCCAATACGAACCAGAAATACCCGCCTTTTGAGTGCTTAGGCAATTCGTACTGAAAAATATTCAAAAGGATCCCTCCAGCTACAAAAGAGATCCCAATAGCTGTCACCGAATCGGGAATTTTGACTAAGTAGCCGATCAGATATCCCGCAAAAAGACTCAAGATCAGCGATCCTAAAATGAGTTTCTTTTTAGGGATTTTTGCTAAATGGTCTCGAATAAAATAATGCAAACCGATGGCGATGGTAAAAAGCGTCAGGGGTCGGATTTCAGGATTTGAGCTATCTGAGAGACTCGCCCCTATGAAAAAATTAAAAATAAGATAGCCGCTGATGGACAGCCATTGATGTTTCTGAGTGGAGACGCGGGATTGAACTCCATAATAAAAAAGAATGCCCACTAACGCAATCAAGTAAGTGTGCAGCTCCAGATAGGGAAGGACCCGATCGAAGGTCCGTTTTAAAACCGGTTCTCCTTTTTCTAAAGCGGGGAGCAAATCAACGAATACATAGGCCAGAGAAATTCCCGATGCAAACGAGAGAAATCGTCCATGCCACACCCAGCCAAGTATTTTGGGACGGTTGGCAAAAAGGTGGACCGCAGCTAACGCGCAAAGAGCAAGAAAGCCTGGACTGAACATAAGTAAATTAATATCTAAAATCCCATTGAAAAGAAAGAGTTTGTAGGTTCACTTCCCTTTTGAAGGATTCAATTTTCATATTTTAAAAAAATTTTTATTTACAGTATCTTGTTCCTCCGAAAATCGAGGTAAGGATGAAATTCACTAGGCTCTTTGTGGTTGGTCTTGCGTTTCAAGCCATTTCATTGAATGGGATCGCGGATGAAACGGACTTACTGCGTCAAGAAATTCAACATATTGTCGTTGTCGTATTGGAAAATCGCTCATTCGATAACCTATTTGGTTGGCTTTATAACGAAGAAGAATCTCTTCATTTCATCCCATCCCATTCTTCCCTCCCTTTTCAAGGACTGACTAAAAAATTGGCAGTCTCGTTTGCCAACCCTTTAAAAAATTCCGCCGGAGAAACCCTCTTTTCTTGCCCTCCCGTTGAAGGAGTCCCCTCCGTAAAAAATTCCCCTTGGATCAATTCTCCCGGATTCAATCCTCACGAACCCTTTCCTCATGTATGGAAGCAAGTTTTTGGATTTGAAGGAAATAAGCACCCTACGATGTTAGGGTTCGTGCAAGATTACGCATCCCATTGGCACGAGAAAGATTGGAAAGAAAACCAACTTGATATTTGTGCTATAATGGAAAGTTACACCGCCCGCGAACTTCCTGTTTTTCATGCTTTGGCCCGCCACTATGCGATCAGCGATCAATGGTTTTCTTCAGTTCCTACACAAACCAATCCGAACCGCGCTTTTTTAGTCTGCGGCACATCTGAGGGGGAAACGGTCAATGGTTGGTTGGCTAAAAACACTTTTCAATCTGACACGATTTGGAACCGGTTATCCGAAGAATCTCCCGATACTTCGTGGGCCATTTTTTGGCAGACCGATATGGTGCCAGGAATTTTCCCAGGTCCCTACCATGGTCCTGAGACGTTTGCTGCCTTACGCTCCATCCCGAATCTCGATCTTCATTACAGCAAGATTGATGAGTTTCATAAACTCGCGAGAAAAGGAGAATTGCCCCATTTTAGTTTCATCGAGCCTCAATGGACTTTTAGTGTAGGAATCGAATTGGATCGATGGGGAGAAATCTTTCCCGAATTAGCCAATTCGGAGGCGCTATTGGGGTTTCAAGGAAACGATCTTCATCCCCCGGGAGATGTGCGAACCGCCGAAAATTTTTTAGCTAATATCTACACAAGCCTGATTGCTAATAAGGAGGCGTGGGAAAAAACTTTATTAGTTGTTTTATTCGATGAACATGGGGGGATTTTCGATCATGTAGCGCCGCCTCCTTCCCTCCCTCCAGATGATCATTTTCAGAACGGTTTTTCCTTCGATCTATTTGGGGTTCGAACGCCAGCTCTTTTCATATCTCCCCGCATCAAAAAAGGGACTGTAATCCGGCCTGAGGGATCCAACTATCCTTTTGACCATACCTCTTTGATTGCCACTTTATTTAAATGGAAACAAATCCCACCTGAAAAATGGGGCATGGGCCGCCGAACTGCCTATGCTCCCACTTTTGAATCTGTGATTACCGAATCCGTTCCCAGAAAAGATCGGATTCTTGAAAGTCCAAGCAATCCTACCAAATCTCACCCTATCAATATGGGCGATTCCATTATTTTAAAGAATCCGAAGGGAAGCTATCTTTCTGCAGGGAATGGATGTTTTGCAGCTGTTGGAACCGCAGAGGAGAAAGTTCCGGTGCGAATGGGGCCGTTGGGAGGCAGATTGATGCATGGCTCATTTGTTTGTATTGAATTAAACCATCCTGAAGTTCCTTGCGAATGTATTTTGGACAGCGCCTGTCAGTGTAGCAATTGCTATTACAAAAAAAATACTCACAGCCCCGGCCAATGGTGGACTTTAAAAAGCGTCGATCATCCCTATTTAGGGTATGAAATCCAGGAGGGGGATCGGATTTATTTAGAATCTCATACCTATCTTGATCCTCTGACTTTTGTCCCAAGCCGGCTTGCTGCTTGCGATACCTGTTTCTTTGATTTTAGGGTGATTACCAAGGCAATTACCGACCCCGATGCCGATCAGTGCTATTGGTTCGTTGAAAAAAATTGAAATTGTTATTAAAACTTCAAAAATATGCACAAGAAGATAGATCGGATAGTTTTTTGGATAAAGAAGGAATTTTTTCATATTTTTCCCGTCTTTCTTTTTTTTGCGACGGCTTTTTTAGTCATCAATTTAAACGAGAGATTCTTGTTCAAACGGGCTGGCTTGACTCCTTTTACTTTTTTGGAGATTGTGCTCGCCGCTGTAGTGGTTGCTAAAGTGTTCTTAGTGATTGATCATTTGAAATGGATCGACCTTTTTTCTTCTAAACCTTTGATTTACTCCATTATTTGGAAAACTTTTTTTTACTGGGTCGTGTTAATTGTCATCCGCATTTCGATTCGTTTTCTTCCCTATCTTTGGAGTAGACAGGGCTTAGAAGAAGATTTTTTTGCATTTGTAGATCATTTTCATTGGAGATTTTTTATTTCCATACAAGCCTATTATCTAATGCTTTTATTCATCTATACCACATTCGTGGAATTATCCTCCAAGATCGGATCGGATAAAATGAAAAAACTATTTTTCGGGAAATGATAGTTCTGGAACAGTTCAAAAATCGGGAATCGACCCTACCGAAACACCGGAAGGTCCAGACGGACCTTCCTAAAAAAGAGCTGCTTTTCAGATTTTTTGAGTGGAATGTAGGAGATTATGATCCCTTTCTCAAAAAATTAGAGAAAGGTATTAGTCCAGAGTGACATCATCTAGACGATAAGTGCTGTAATATGCAAATGCCCCTTGTGAGAGATGTTCCGTTCTTTCCTGCGAACTAGATTCAGAAAGTCCTTCATCATCAGATAAATCAGATAAAACAGAGTAACTATTTTCTAAAGGTAGTTCGATCTTTTTTTGGGGGATTTGCCTTGAGGTTTTCCATTCTACAAAATGCAATTCCTCATCTTGTTGGACATTGTCTTCTGAGATAGGGGATAGGGGACGAGCAACCGATGCGGCAGTTTGAGAGTTTTTTTCCCTTCTCAAAAAGTAATTGGGTTCTACCAAGGAAGGGGAAAGGTTGAAACCTGGAGGAAGAGGATGTTGTACAGAAGGTTTGGGGGAAAAAGGTAATTTTTGGACTGTTTGCGGAATTGCTTCTATTTTTTTGCTAGAGTCGTCTTCTTCCAAAGCTGAATACGCATTTTTGGTAGCAACTACGAATTTTCTCTGGTTTTTTGGGGGAGTCATTTCCCTTCCCACTCGGTAGAATCCATCTTCTTCTTCTACTAGGGCGCTTTTTAGCTGTTTCAAGGACAATTCTTTAAAGTTTTGGGTAATCTTACACAAATCTTCTTCTTGAGAGGGAAATTCTGCTTCCAGATCTCGATCCAGTTGTTCGGAAGTTCTTCTCACAACTGGAAATACTCGGTCTAAAACGCGACGAAAATCGACAGTAAAAACTTCTGCAAGGAATTGGTTAGACCATAAAAACTCTTCTTCCTCTTTAACCTCTTCTAAGTCGTTGTCGGAAATGACTCTGAGACCTACCTCAACAGATTCTCGAATGCGATCCGAAAAGTTTTGTTTAAATAAGGAATCGAAAGGAACGGGCAATCGATGAGCTTCTGCTCTTTTTTGACATTTTTCAAGCGCATAATCGACCGCTCGATTGGCTAACTCACGGACAATGCTGGGTCTCGACGACAAGTAGTGTCGGGACTCCCATAGCCTCTCAGATGGGGTAGGGGAAACTGGTTGTGACATATAACCTCATGGTGTTAAGAATTTTAATTAGAAAATTTGCCTTTGCGAGATTTATAAAATTTTCAATCGGCCGGGGAATTTAATGAATCAATGGATTTTTTGAAACTACAAAATGAGTTCGTTGTCGGCTTCTAGAGTGGGAGTTCCCTCTTTGAGAGCAATGGCAAATCCGAAGGTTAAAATCCCGACGCGTCCCATGAACATGAGGAGGCTGATCAAGATTTTTCCGCTATCTGTCAGACCGCTATTGATTCCCATGGTTAGCCCCGCCGTTGATAATGCTGAGGCGGTTTCAAATAAGATGGACTCTAAAGGAAGTTTTTCGAGCCAAACTAAGATAAATGCGGAAAGAATGATCAAAAACATGTAGTAAGCGAAACTCGATGTGGCCATCTGCAAGATTTTGGCGGGGATTTCCCTTCGCCAAAAATGGATTTTCGATCTTCCTTTTAATGTGCTGTTCACCAAGCCTGCTAAGGTAGAAAACGTGGTGTTTTTTAATCCTCCCGCTGTGCCTGAAGGGGAGGCGCCAAAAGTAAAAAGAAACAAAAGGATTAAGACGTTCGGGGGAAAAAGAGAAGAGACTTCCAACGTGTTGAATCCTGCAGTGGTGCAAGCCGACATCGTCTGGAAAAAGGAAACAATTATTTTTTCATACAGGGTAAACTCCCGAATCGATTCTTCGGCGAAAAAAAAGAGGGTGGTCCCTACAACTAAAAAAGAAAGAGTTAAAACGAGGATGATTTTCGTGGAAAAAGTGACAAATTGTTTCTGCCCTGTCCATTTTTTATAAAGGTCGAGCCACACAATGAACCCAATAGAGCCTAAGAGACATAAAACGGAAACGACGAAATTCACCCAAAAATTGAACCGAAACCCAGTCAAGCTATCGCTAAAAAGGCTAAAACCTGCAGTGCAAAATGAGGAAATGGCATGGAAAATCCCTTGCCAGAGGGCGTGGTCGACTTGGTTGCTTTTGAAAAGAAAATACAATGCGATGGACCCCAACACTTCGCAGGCAAACGTGTAGATCACTACATGTTTGATAAACTCGGGCACAGAAAATTCCTTTGGCAGAGAATAAGTTTGTAAAGAAACTTCTTCCCGGAATTTCGGCAATGTTTTGGAAACGGAAAGGATCACAAAAGAAGTGAAAGTCATATATCCAATGCCCCCCATCTGGATGAGCAGGAGGATCACGACCTGTCCGCAAAAGGAGTAATCTTGGCCGATATCAACAGTGGTCAGTCCTGTCGTAGAGATAGCGGAAGCAGAGGTGAAAAAATTATCGATCGTGGATACTTTCTGTGTATGGCAAATGGGGAATTGAAGAATAATCCATGCGAGAAAAAGATAAAAAAGATAACCCAGCACGAGTAGTTGGGCTGGGCGAAAGTAAGAAGAGATCTTCGTCACCCAATCAGAATATCTTTTGATCATAGTTCTCTAATAAATCAAAAAAGGGGATCGCGCAACAGAAAACTGCGATTGACATCCAAGAATTTTTACAGTAAAAAAAAAGCGGTTTTTCATTCTCTATCATTTCAGGAGTCTTCTATGTTGAAACTTGCGATCCTTTGCGGCGGACCTTCCGGAGAAAGAGGCGTCTCTTTAAATTCGGCCCGTTCTTTTTTAGACCATACCTCTCTGCTCGACGTAGAACTCACCGTGCTTTACGTAGACCCGAAAGGGATTTACTACAAACTGACTCCCGCCCAACTTTATTCAAATACCCCTTCCGATTTCGATTTCAAACTTTCTCAAACTTCGGTCCAGCTCACTGAAGCGAGCCTCATTTCACTTTTGTGTAAAATGGATTTGGTATTTCCCTTGATCCATGGCGCCTATGGAGAAGATGGATCTTTACAAGCTTTTTTCGAATCCCACCGCATTCCTTTTGTGGGCAGCTCCAGTGAAGTATGCAGGCAAGGATTTAATAAGTACCGGGCTCAGGAAATCCTAAAGAAAAACGGTTTTTCCACAGCCCCTTGCCTTCTTATTCAATCCAAAGAAGCTCCTCAACTCGAGATTTTTTGGAGAAAAAACAAATTGAAACTAGCGGTCGTTAAGCCGACCAACTCAGGCTCCAGCATCGGCGTTAAATTAGTGGATTCTTTGGAATCTGCCCGCCAAGCTGTTTCCGATCTTTGGGAAGAAGGCTTCCATGAACTGATGGCAGAGCCTTTCTGCGAAGATGCGCAATTTACTATTTGCGTATTTGAAAATAAGGAAGGGAAGCCGGTGAGTTTGATTCCCTCGGAAATCGATATCGGAAGTGGGATTTTCGATTACAGGAAAAAATATTTATTTTCCGATCAAAAACGATATTTTTGCCCGCCCCGTTTCACCGATGCAGCGATCCAAGAGATCCGGAAAGAGGCCGAACGTTTTTTTACAGTTTTAGGTCTTCGCGATTACGCCCGGATTGATGGTTGGCTATCCGCTGATGGGAAAGTCCGTTTTTCCGACTTAAATCCCTACAGCGGAATGGAACAGAACAGCTTTATTTTCCAACAGGCCACCCGTGTCGGTATTTCCCATTCTCAATTGATCGCTTATGTTTTGGAATCGGCTCTAAAGCGGTTGGGCAAGCCGCAAATTATTGGATCTGCGCCGCTTCCCAGAACTCCCTTACAAAAAGTGTTTGTTTTGATGGGAGGCCTTACATCGGAAAGACAAGTATCCTTGATGAGCGGAACGAATGTTTGGCTTAAATTGATCTATTCAGATCGTTACGAACCCATTCCGTTTTTAATGGACCAGAAAATTTGGAAATTGCCTTATGGGTTTACTCTGCATCATACCGTTTCGGAAATGGTTGAACATTGCGAGAGGGCGGAATCATTGCTGGAGCGCACTCTTCCTTTCCTAAAAGAAATCCGGGCTGCTTTAGGATTGCCTCCAATCCAAACGTTAGAGGCTCCTCAATCGATGGATTTGGATGCATTCATCGCCCAGGCCAAAAAAGAAAATGCTTTCGTCTTCATTGCCCTTCATGGAGGCATGGGAGAAGACGGCACCCTGCAGAAAAAACTAGAAGCAGCTCAAGTACCTTTTAATGGCTCCGGTTCTTTGACCTCCCATATTTGCATGGACAAAAGACTTACGGCCCAACAGATCCGCAATTTAAAAAATTCTGATGTATTGGGTATGGATCAGATTTCCTTCACCGCCAAAGATTGGATTCCAAAGAGAGAAGAAGAGATCGAATCTTTTTGGAAAAACGCAACCCAAAGTTTTGGGACGGAAGATCTGATTGTCAAGCCTCAGTGCGATGGGTGTTCTACAGGAGTGGTGCGAATCCGTTCAGGGAAAGAATTTCTCATCTACATCGATTGTTTGCGAAAAGGTTTATCTCAAATTCCAAAAGGAATGTTCCGTGAGCAAAACTCTCCAATTGAAATGCCTCCTTCTTCGGAACAACACTCCTTTTTGCTAGAACCCTTTATCCATACCGATAAAATCCATATCAAAAAAACGGAGCTTGTTTACAACCCGATTAGCGGATGGTGTGAAATGACTCTCGGTGTGATGGAAAAAGGGGGGGGATACATCGCTTTGCATCCAAGCATTACAGTGGCCGAAAACCATGTGTTGTCAGTGGAGGAAAAATTCCAAAGCGGAACTGGCGTTAATATTACCCCGCCCCCTAAAGAAATTTTATCAGCTTCTGCTCTGAAAAAAGTTCAGGAAGGAGCTTGCAAAGCAGCTCGGGCGCTGGGAATCAAAAACTACGCGAGATTCGATCTGTTTGTAGAACTAGCTACTGGCAAGATCCGGATCATTGAAGTCAATTCTCTGCCTGCGCTGACTCCCTCGACCGTTCTTTATCATCAAGCTTTGAGTCAATCTCCGCCCATCCCGCCGCGGCAGCTTTTGACGGAGTTCATCGAAAACGCAAAGGTTCGGACTTGCTAGAGGAAGGATTTAACGCAAAGGCGCGGAGAAAAAATTTTGAACCGAATTAATCGTTAGTAAAAAATTTTTCGTCTTTGCGTCAGATTTTCCTATTTAGTGTGTAGAACTTCTTCGAGGAATATTTGGATGAGGCGCCAACTACGCTCTGCATTGACTGGATGGTAAGCAAGGCCAGCTTGAGGGTCATTTACGCCGGGAGTTGCGAAAGCGTGAAGAGTTTGGCTGAAAATATGAGTCTGCCAATCCACTTTTTGCGCGTTGAGTTCCTGTTCAAAATGACGCAGTTGGCCTTGAGTCGCAATCGGATCTTCAGACCCGTGCAGAATTAGAATTTTCGAACGGATCGGTTTTTGGATGGGAGGAGGTTCAAAATGGCCATAGACACTGATTGCCCCTTTCAAAGATACGCCGCTGCGGGCTAAGTCCAAAGCGCAAAGGCCCCCAAATCCAAATCCTAAGACCGCGATTCGGGAAGGATCTGCTTGAGGCATTGAGGAGGCAGCTTCAAAACCTTTTAAAAGCCGTCTTTGTAAAAGAGTGCGATCTTTCAAAAAGGGAGCTTTAAGAGCTGCGCATTCTTCTTTCGATTTCCCTAAGATTCCTTTTCCATACATGTCGAGTGCGAAACCCACCATTCCCCAGCTTGCAATCAGTTTTGCTTTTTCGCAAATGAACTCGTCCCGTCCTTTCCAGGCATGACAAAGGATCGCAATGGGATGTTTTCCCATCTTGGGATATGCAGCAAATCCCTCTAATTCGTGAGGGCCATCTGAATAAGGAATCGTTTGAGTATGGATCATTTCTGAATCAATTGCCTCAATACAAAAGGCAAAATTCCTCCATGCTCATAGTATTGCACTTCCATAGGGGTATCGATGCAGGTTTGGATTTTTACCTTTTTTTTCTCGGAACCTTTTTGGATTTCTAGAACTACTTCCTGACGTGGAGTGAGTTCTTTATCGAGCCCATGCAAAGAAAAAGTCTCCTCGCCGGTAATCCCTAAACTGTCCCAACTTTCTCCTTCTTGGAATTGAAGAGGAAGAACTCCCATGCCGATCAGATTGCTTCGATGGATCCTTTCGAAACTTTGGGCCACTACCGCAGTAACTCCCAGAAGCGCGGTTCCTTTGGCCGCCCAATCGCGAGAGCTTCCCATTCCATAATCCTTGCCGGCAAATAGGATGAGAGGCACTTTTTTTTCCGCGTACTTTTGACATGCGTCGTAGATCGACATAAGGTTTCCTTCGGGCATCAGGCGAGTAAAACCTCCTTCTTTCCCTTGCGCCATGTGGTTTTTGATCCGGACGTTGGCGAATGTCCCTCGGATCATCACTTCATGGTTGCCCCGTCTGCTTCCATAGCTATTAAAATCGTCCTCTTTAATTCCTTGACTGAGGAGATATTGAC
>Ga0075370_10001137_pt1 | contig 11174 bp, 10 predicted proteins | sample EndMethybrTD3035_FD_71398 | JGI IMG/M metagenome (GOLD analysis project Ga0075370, IMG submission 71398) | Populus endosphere microbial communities from Tennessee, USA - Endosphere MetaG P. TD hybrid TD303-5 | ecosystem: Host-associated > Plants > Roots > Endosphere | place: USA: Tennessee... | reverse complement strand
TAGGACATCGTCAGGCTAATATCAAAAGCCCGATCGCTTGATAGCGTTCGGGCTTTTTCTTTTTCCCGTATTGATTCGCGAACTGGGTTTGTACGAAGGTACTCAGAAAGCGCCTTCGTCGCCCTCGAGTACCTTGCAGGTATTCTGTACTGCTTGATTCGGGCGCCCCGGCGAACTTGCGCGCGGTGGGTCTATGAGGTCGGGGGGGCGTGCCATGGCGCTGAATTCCTCCAGCGAATTTCGCACCGAGTTTGGTGACGCTTTTTCCGCGTGCTGCCAATGACCCTGGTGCAAAAGTTCGACTCTGGCTCCATTCTCAAACTGGTCGTATGCAGAAGCCAATATGAGCTGTGGCGTCCGCACGGCAAAGGCTTGTGCGATGCTGCCGATTCCACCATGGTGGATAAAGGCGGACGCCCCACGCAGGACCCTATTCAACGGTGCCTTGGCCGTCCAGAGGGTATTGGCGTCGGAGCTCTCGGCATGAGAGCCAAAGCGAGATAGCACCAACGCGCGCAGACCCACCTCGCGACACGCGGCCAAGACTGGCCGAGTGACTGATTCAGCTCGCTGGTCCGCTGACCCGGGGTAGACGACGGCAAAGCGCGGAGTTTTGTCGACGAACGAGGCCACTTCGTCGGCGAGACCGACCGCTTGGGACGGTTCGAAGACTGGAAATCCCATCTGGCGCACGCCCCGCCTCGCCCACGCGAGCGGCACAGGGGCGAACCAGGGCGGATACAGCGCCACCCCGCCATCCGGCGAATGCAAGGCTTCGCCGAAGAGCGATCCGCTCAACGGAGGCAGCCCTAACCGGTCGGTCCACTGGCGAATGGCGGGCTGCGCCATCGGCTCCAGCTTCCACCGATCCAGCGCAGCCCACAGGCCCCGCCGCGCGCGGTGCGGCGCCCAGCCCGGGATCCGCCAGGCGCCCACGAACATCGGATCGGCTGTGCTACGCAGTCCCATTGGCGCCGTGTAGCCCGAGAGAAGTCGGACGCGACCGGGCCAGAGCTCTCGCGCCAAGCGTGCCCCGGCGGCCAGTGGGGAGGCGAGGACCGTCAAGGGCCCACTCGCCGACAACCAATCGATTGCGTGGACTGTCGGACCGATGGCGGGCACGGCGAGATGGCGCCAAAGCACGCCGAAGCCATGCAGTGGATGCCAGAGCAGGGGGTGCCGCAGCGTGCGCTCATGATCCTCTTGAGTGGCGACAGGGACGAATCCGGCCCCCTCCGCCCGGACTTCGGACTCGTATGGAGCCTGGGTCAGCACGTGCACTTCATGTCCGCGTTCCACCAGGGCGCGGGCGATCGCCAGGAACGGGTGGAGGTCACCCGCGCTACCCAGTGTGACGACGGCAAACTTCATCGGCCCGGACCGCCGAAGCACTGGAAATCCTGGAATCCGCTGACGCTTTTTTGATCGGCAAACCGGTCGGCCAGGCGGATCGGTCCGGCCGTCACACTGAAATAGTCGTAAGCCGCCGGCAGCTCCGTGGCCATGAGGTACTGGAAATGGCAGCGGTACTTGTCGCGCCGTATCGAGCGGTAGCGAGCCGGCGAGAAACTCTGCGCAAATCGAGGGGACAGGCGCTTGGGCCCGCCCGGCGGGAGTGCACCCGAGCGGCGCTGTCCGTCGAGGCACACTTCGGTCGGATCCATCAAGGCGAAACAGCACCCGTCCGGCGGCGCTGTGAAGTCAATCCAGGTCAGCTGCTGCTCTTGCCGCAGGCGTGCCAATTCGCCACGAAAGCGCATCGCCTCCGGCTGATAGCTCAGCACCGGAATGCAGTGTCCAAGGGTGAGCAGGGCCACACGGGCGCCCTGGTCGACAAGCCTGGGTTCGCGGGTCAACGCACGCGCCATCACGCTGACCGCCAGCATGGCGCCGGAGCTGTGCCCGACCACGAGCACTTCATCGACATCCGGCAACGATGCCAGCTCGATGAGGCGGGAGGCAAAGTCGTTCAGACGCTGCTCCAGAGCGGGCAGCTGACCTCGGGCCTGCTGGAGGATGACGCTCGCGCTCCTCATCAGCCAAGCCATCTGCACCTTGGCCTGCGCGCGTCGCGCCAGCGTCCACAGCAGCATGAGCATCGCCGCGGCCCCACCGACCGCCAGGCCAGGATGCGAGGCGCGCCAAACCCAGCCGGCCAGCCCGCCGATGCCGGACAGGCCGACCGTCACGGCAATGATCACGGCCGCTGGTGCGGCAAGCGCGACGAAGGCCGGCCAGCTGGTCTGCAGGATGCGCCACATCGAGCCATTGGCCAGCAAGCGGGCTGTCGTTGCCAATGTCAGCGCCAGCAAGCGCCCCTGGCCGCGTGGCCAATGCTGCCGCACGATGTCGTCCCAACGCAGAAACTCATAGCGCGTATCGACGGCCGCCGCGCCATCGGGCGAAAGCCAGTGGACGTCCCAGGCGGCATTCGAGCCACACCGTTGCCTCGCACTGACATCCATGCGCACCCCGTTCACCCGCGCCTGCGCGGCGGCCTGCTCGACATAGAGCGAGTGATAGTGCGCCGGCCCTTGAGGATCGAAGCCGCTCACGTACAGGACGTGGCGTCTGCGGACCGGCCGAGGCGGCGCAGGGGACGTCGCTTCGTCGCTTGCCGGCATCAGAAGATCGTCTGCTTGTGCAGGCCCTTGGCCAGCATCAGGTCCACGATCGGCTGCTCGCGCTTGTTCGCGCGGCGGCAATGGCCTGGCTGGAACCGGTCGGTGAGCCAGATCACGCCTTGCGCCCAACGGCGATCGCGCGCCCGCCAGGCATGAGACGACACAGACTCCCAGGCGTATCCGTTGAACAGCGAGGCGTTCACGAAGTGATCCAGCGCTCGCACGCCGGCGCGGCCGCGCGAGGTCGGCCCGCCCAGCCCGATCAGCACCAGCAACAAATAGCCCGCGATCGCCATCGGCACGATGGCCGTCATCACCAGGAACCCCGCCATCCGCTCCTTCATCGCGCCTCACCGCCGCGCCGTTGGTGAACTCGAAGGCGGATGCCGTTTCCTGCGCGAATCGTCAGGCGTCCGACCGGCTCCGGGACGTGTCCGGCCACCGGCTCGAAACGGAACTCGCGCGCCAGGGTGGCCAGGATCAAGCTGGCCTCCTGTTGAGCGAACGCCGCTCCGATGCACACACGCGGGCCCATGCCGAACGGCAGGTAGGCGCGGCGCAGCGATTCACGCACCGGCAAGGCATCGTCAGTGGTCGCCACCGTCGCGGCCTCGTCATAGCGGTCGGGATCGAACTCGTCCGGGCGAGCCCAGAGCGCGCGATGCCGCTGGATCAGCCACGGCGAAACGACGACCGAGGCACCGCGGGGAACCCGCTTGTCGCGCATGGTGCAGTCCTGCGCCGACTGGCGCGCCAGAAAGCCCACGGGCGGGAACAGGCGCAGCGCCTCCCGAAAGACGTTCCGGGCCAGAACGAGGTCCTTCATTGCGCCGGGATCGTCACTCGCCGGGTCGAACACCTGCGCGGCTTCGTCATGCAGGCGCTGTTGAACATCGGGCGCGTGGGCCAGCAGGTGCAACGCCCAGGACAGTGCGCTGGCCGATGTCTCGTGACCCGCCAGGAACAGCATGGCGACCTGGTCGACCAGCTCGTCGAATCCGAAACCCGCTCCGCTGTGCTGGTCACGCACCCGAAGCAGCGTGGCGAGGATGTCGCCTTCCTCCGTGGCGTTGCCGGCGCAAGCCGCATCGAAACGCGGCCGGATCAGCGTCGCGAGCAACGAACGGATCTCGGCCGCCGCACGGCGGCTGCGGCCGATCTGCCACCAGGGCCGCAACCACCTCAGGCCGAAGAAGGCCGGCATCATCAGACGCGGGGCCAGCGCCTGGTAGCGTGCGAAGGCCTCGAAGATCTGGCGCGCGGCCGCGCTGTCCAGCGGCTGCGAAAGAATGGTGCGCAGGATGATGTCGGCCGCGACGTGGGTCATCTCGATCTCCACGTCGTGCTCGGCCCCTTCGGGCACCCGGCGCAACCTGGCGGCCATGGCCTCGGATGCCTCGCGCATGCGGCCGAAGACGTGCCGGATTCGGGCCGCCTCGAAGGACGGATCCATCAGCGCTCGCTGCCGCCGCCAGACGTCACCGTTGGTGGTGAAGATGCTGTCGCCCAGCAGCGGCCGCAGGGCATCGCCCAGCATCTCGTGCTTCGGAAACGCCCCCGCCTCCTCGACCATCACCCTGCGCACCAGGGAGGGCTCGTTGACCATGTAGAGGTCGACGCCGGGCAGGTGCACTTCGCCCATCTTCATGTGATAGCTGCGTGCGTACAGCGCATCCAGCCACGAGCGACGCTTGCTGAAGAACATGCGCCATGCCGAGGGGCGCTCGGCTTGCGGCGGGGGGTAGTGAGGGCAGAAGCGTTCGGTCATGGCATGCCGGAGGTCGCGCCCGGGTGACGTTCCCTTAGGGTCTGCGCGCCCGCGGTGAAGGCGAGCAGATCGTAGCTGCCTGCGCGGTCGGGAGGCTTCAGGTACTGCATGTGCATGGCGAGCCGGTTGCGTCGCAGCGACTGGTACCGCTGCGCATCGAGGATCTGGGGAAACCGTGGCGACAAGCGCAGGAGTCGCGCCGCGCCCGGGCGGGGCCACGGGGGGATTTCCGCACAGCCGGCCCAGTCTGCGGGAGCCGTGTAGTCGACCCAGGTCAGTCGCCTGTCGGCCACCAGCGAATCGAGCTCCTCACGCAGGTCTTGCGCGGTTTCGAACAAGTAGACCAGCGGGATGCAGTGCCCGAGTGTCAGCAGCGCGAACTCCGGCGTGGGCGCGAGGCTTGAAGCCAGGGGAGCCAGCGCGCGGGACAAGGCGCTCGCGGCCAGCGTGGCGCCCGCGCTGTGTCCGACCACCAGCAACTCGCGGGCTGGCGTGTCGGCATCACCAGATTCGCGGATCAGGGCGGCCATGGCGTCGATGCGCTGCTGCAGGCCTTCGAGCTGGCCGGCCGCCTGCGCGTGCGAGAAGCCATACAACCGCATGAGCCAGTCGGCGCCGAGCCAGTGCGACATGCGGCGCCAGCTCCAGTGTGCCCCTGCGACGATGGCCGCCATGGCGACTACGGACGCCGCAGAAGCCCCGGTGGCGGACAGGACGCCCATCACTCCGGCACCCAGGGCCAGCGTCAGCAGCGTCCACGCCAGGAGCAGCGCGAGCGGAAACGTGACGAACATCCAGTTCCGGCGAGAGCCCTGCCAGGTGCGCCGGAAGAAGCCCTGCCGCCAGCCGTCGACGTAGAACAGCCAATGGTCGCGCCACACCGTGCGCATCCCTCGCGCCCAATGCCTGCGCACGATGTCGTCCCAGCGCAGCACCGTGTAGCGGGTCACCAGTGGCGCGGCGCCATCGGGGCGCGGCCAGGAGACGTCCCATTCATCGGCCCAATCGTTCAGGGCGCGGCGCGGGCCCACTTCGGGCGGCGGGCCATCATGCCCTTCGGCCCCCGGCGCGCGGTGACGCGCCAACCCGCGGTACAGCTGGTGGTAGTAGCGAGGGCTCTTGGGGTCGAAGCCTGCGATGAAGAACACGCGCCGGTGCAACTGCATTCGGCGATTGTGTCCGCTCGGTCGAGGGCTCAGGCCGTGGGCAGGCGAACCGACTCGGCCTCGGCCTGCAGCAGGCCGTCGTCCACCAGCTTGTCGACCAGCTCATGCGCCCAGCGCGCTGGCGCGGGCGCGATGCGGGCGGCTTGCGAGGCGGCCAGCCTGAAGATGGGTGTTTCGACCAGCCAGCGCTCGAGTGCTTCCCGCACCCGCACCTGGTGCTCCATCATGTGGAACATGACCAGCGCGCGCGCTGCATGCTGCACGTGGCGCAGCGGATCCTTTTCGAATCCGTCGAGCCGGCGGCGGCTGGAGGCCAGGGCGGCCGCCACGTCGCCGAACACCGCGCCATGCCCGGGGATCACGAGCCGCGGCGAGAGCGACTCGATCAACGCGAGGGTGCGCCGCGTGGCGCCGAATCCGTCCTCGCCGAAGAGCTCCGGGAAGATGATCGCCAGCCTGTCCTCCCACAGGGCGTCGCCCGAGATCAAGGTGCGCGTCTGCGGCTCGAAGAGCAGCACGGCATCCGGATCGTGGCCCGGGGCGGCATGGACCTGCCATTCGGTCGGGCCCAGCAGCAGCGACGAGCCCGGCGCCATCCCACCGTCGACCCGGAACCGGTCGCATTGCTGCCCGGTGAGGCGATAGGTCAGGCGCTCCTCGTCCCAGGCGCTGGCCGGCGCCAGCGACGGTGTGGGGACCAGCGTGACCGCATCCGGATACCGCTCCTGCAGTGCCCGATTGCCACCGCAATGGTCCGAATGCAGGTGCGTGTTGACGATACGCCCGAGCGGCCGGGCGGCCAGGGCGTGGCCGACGAGGTCCAGCGTCATCCCCGCATGTCGCGCGTAACCTGTGTCCACGACGGTCGCTGGCGCCTGCGCACCCCCATCGACGAACACCACCTGGTTGGCCGAAAGCCAGTCACGCTGCAGGACCTGCGCGCCCAGGGTGGCCAGGATCCCGGCCCACTCGCTCGTCATGCCGCCGGGGCGCGCAACTCGCGCCGCAGCACCTTGCCGACGTTCGACTTGGGCAGCTCGTCGCGGAATTCGACCACCTTCGGGCGCTTGTACGCGGTGAAGTTGTCCCGGCACCAGGCGGCGACGTCTTCCTCCATCAGGCCGGGATCCTTCTTCACCACGAAGAGCTTGACCGCCTCGCCCGAGCGCGCGTCGGCGATCCCGATCGCGGCACACTCGAGCACGCCGGGATGGAGGTTCACCACCTGCTCGATCTCGGTCGGATAGACGTTGAAGCCGGAGACCAGGATCATGTCCTTCTTGCGGTCGACGATTCGCACCAGGCCTCGCTCGTCCATCACGCCGATGTCTCCGCTGCGGAAGAAGCCGTCCGCGTACATCGCGAGCGCGGTCTCATCGGGGCGCTTCCAGTAGCCCGCCATGACCTGCGGACCACGGATGCAGATCTCGCCCGCCGTGCCGAAGGGCAGGTCGCAGCCATCGTCATCGCGGATGGCGATGTCGGTCGAGGGCACCGGCATGCCGATGGTGCCGCTGAACTCGGTGCTGTCGAGCCGGTTGCTCGTGGCCACGGGCGAAGTTTCGGACAGCCCGTAGCCTTCGACGATGGGGCAGCCGGTCACCTTCAGCCACTTCTCGGCCGTGGCCTTCTGCACCGCCATGCCGCCGCCGTTGCTGACCACGAGCTCCGTGAAATCGAGCTGGGCGAAGTCGGGCTCGTTGGCGAGTGCGTTGAACAGCGTGTTGACCGCCGGGAACATGTTCACGCGGTGCTGGGCCAGCGTGGCGATCAGCCCCGCGATGTCGCGAGGGTTCGGGATGAGCAGGTTGGTCATGCCCATGCGCGCGCCGAACATGCAGCACACCGTCAGGGCGAAGATGTGGTAAAGCGGCAGGGCACAGACGATGGTCAACGGCCGGTCGCCCAGCCTGGCCAGCACCGGGCTGAACCAGGCCTCCGATTGAAGGATGTTGGCCACCACGTTGCGGTGCAGCAGCGTGGCGCCCTTGGACACGCCCGTGGTGCCGCCGGTGTACTGCAGGAAGGCCACGTCCTCCGGCCCGACGCTCACCGGCTTGAGCGAAAGCCGGGTGCCCTCGGCCACGGCCATGTTGAAGCGAGTGACCGTGTGGCCTTCGCCCAGCGGGAGCCGATATTCCGGCACGAGCTTCTTCAGGTGACGCACCGCGAAGTTGACGAGCTGACCCTTCCAGAAGCCGAGCAGGTCGCCCATGCTGGCCAGCACCACGTGCCGGACGTCGGTGCCTTCGACGACCTCCTCCAGCGTGTGCGCGAAATTCTCGAGCACGATGATGGCGCGCGCCCCGCTGTCCTTGAGCTGGTGGCCGAGTTCGCGCGCGGTGTACAGCGGGTTCACGTTGACGACGACGCAGCCGGCACGCAGCACCGCGCCTATGGCCACCATGTACTGCGGCAGGTTGGGCATCATCAAGGCGACCCGGTCGCCCTTGGCCAGACCCTGTGCCTGCAGCCAGGCGGCCAGGGCGTGCGACAGCTCGTCGACCTCGCGGAAGCGCAGGCGATGCCCCATGCAGATCGCGGCGTCGCGCTGGCCATGTCGACGCCAGGCGTCTTCGAGCAAGGCCACCAGCGACGGGTACCTCGCCGCGTCCACCTGTGCCGGCACGCCGGGGGGATAGTGCGAAAGCCAGGGCCGCTGTGATGCGGCCGCCGCGACGGGGGCCACGGCCGGGGAAGTCGGTTCGGCGGCGGAACGCGGCAGGACGGTGTCGTTCACGATGAATGTGCAAGAAGGAAGGGTCAGGACGGCGCGTGGAGCCCGCCACCGGATGCTGGCGGTTGCGGCGCCATGCCGGCTACGGGAGTTGTCCTAGCGGCTCGGGCCAGGTGGCGGGGTCGGCGCCGGCTCCCGTCTCGAACAGGGCATCCATCAGGAGGCTCTCGCGGGTCTCGATGCGGCGCATGAACTCGGCGGCTCCGGCCGGGTGTCGGTTCAGGCCTGCAAAGGTGTCGAAGCCCCTTTCGAGGAAAGCCTGCAGCGAACCCAGCCCCGCGGCACGGGCAGGCCCGCGCATGAGCCTCAGGCTGCCGCCGAGCCAGCGATTGCGCGTGTAGTGCTCTAGTTGTCGTCCGAGGGCGACGACCAGCTCGATCTGTCGCTGCCGATCGGCGCGACGCCCCGTCGCCTGCCAGGCACGGCGGTACGACGGCGCGTCGACGGCCGGCCCCGACAAAGATCGGGCCATCTGGCTGTCGAGCGACTCCGACAGGGCATGCAAGGCAGCCAGCGAGTCCACCGTGGCCACCACCTCGGCCGGGAACAGGCGGACCAGCGCGGGCACGATGCGCGCGAACTGGGCATCCCGTTCGGCAAAGTCCTGCGGGCCGTACAGATCATCGAGGAAGAACCGGGCGGCGGCCGCATGGCGCGGGTCCGCCAGCAGGTCCGCATGCGTGCGGGCGAAGCGGGCGTGCTGATAAGCCTTCAGTGCTGCTACCCGGGCCGCCCAGTCGGGTTCGGCCGCGCGAGCCGCGCGCTCGGCCTGGACCTGCCGCAGGTGGGCCAGGATGCTCGCGCCGGAGCCGGTGCTCGAAGGGTTGGGGTCGTCTGCCATCTCACGAAGCAGCCTAACGCAGCCGGGGGCGCGCCACCTTGACCTGGAGTGGGAGCTCTAGCCCGGCCTTCCTCGGCAGGGTGCATTCGATGCAACACTGGCCCGATGAGACTGGCTCGTTTGCAGCAACTGCTGGTGCTGGGATGGCTGGCCGCGTTCGTCGCCGCCTGCGTGCTGCCCTGGCGCGCCGGGCATCCGCTGTTGGCCCTGGCGGCGGCGGCCGGCGTGCTCGGCGCGCATGCGGTGTGGCTCGGCGTCAGCTTCGGCCTGATGCGCTGGCACAACCGGAGCGATCCTGCGCCACCTGCCAGCTGGGGCGACTGGCTGTCGGCCTGGTGGGGCGAGGTGCGGGCGGCGCCGCTCGTCTTCGGCTGGCGGCAGCCGTTCCGGTCCCTTGCCGAGCCCGATTTCGTCCCGGCCGATGCGCGCGGGCGGACGGGCGTGGTGCTCGTCCATGGCTTCGTCTGCAACCGCGGTCTGTGGACCCCCTGGCTCACGCAGCTGCGCAGGGCCGGCGTGCCCTTCGTGGCGGTGGACCTGGAGCCGGTCTTCGGATCGATCGATGACTACGTGCCCATCATCGAAGCGGCGGTCGTGCGCCTGGAACAGGCCACCGGAGAACGGCCGCTGCTGGTGGGCCACAGCATGGGCGGGCTGGCGATCCGCGCGTGGCTGGCGGCAAGGCAGGCCGACGCCCGGGTGCGCGGCATCGTCACCATCGGGACGCCCCATCGCGGGACCTGGCTGGCGAACTTCGCCCATCTCGGCATCAACGCGAGGCAGATGAAGCCCGGGGGTGACTGGCTGCAGGCGCTGGAGGCGGCGGAGCCACCGTCGCGCTCACGTCTTTTCCACTGCATCTACGGCCATGGGGACAACATCGTGTTCCCTGCTTCCAACGCCCTGCTGCCCGGCGCCAGCGGGCAGCATGTGCCGGGCACCGCGCACATCGAGCTGGTGCACCGCAGCGAGGTGATGGCCGCGCTGTGGCAGGCCCTGGGGATCCCGGCGCCGACCTGAGCCTTCAGTGGTCCAGCTCGTGCACCAGGGTTTCGGTGGGACCCGGACCGAGGTTCAGCAGCTGAGCGATGTCGTGCAGGTCGTCGGGCAGTGCCGGGTTGTCCCAGCCGCGCGTCGTGTGCCGCGCCAGGCGGATGGCCAGCATGACGTTGCGGACCTGGCTGGCGCCGGCCTTGCTGTCGTCGGTGATCTGCACCAGCAGCTCGGGCAGCCGCCACGCCACCATCAGCGCATGCTGGATGTCGTGCAGCGGCACGCCCAGCAGCGCACGCTGGGCGGCTGCACTGCGCAGCGTGGGATCGGCCTTCTGGCGATAGGCGATGTCCAGGGCGAGATGAGGCGCGTGCAGCCACAGCAGCATCTCGGCGAAGTCGTGCAACAGCGCGGCCTCGTGGATCACGGGCGCATCGTGGTCGCCGCGATGGATGGCAAAGGCGAGCGCGAACCGGGCAGCGCGGTGCGCCCGGTGGATCACCTCGTGGAGGCCCTGCAGGGCCTCGGGCTGACCTTGCAGATGGGCTTCGATGGTCGGCTGCGGTCCGAAATCACGAAAGAACGGCGTGATGCCGATCAGCACCAGCGCCTCGCGGGCGGTCTCCACGTCGGTCAAGCGCCGGCTGCGGGGCAGTGCGGCCGTGTAGGCCAGCAGCTTCAGCGTCATGAGCGGGTCGGCCGAGATCAGCTCGGCCAGCATGCGGGCGTCGACGGCGTCCTCGTTGAGGCGCAGGTCCTCGAGCGCCTCGGCCGTGTGGCGTTGCACCGGAATCTCGGCCAACTGGAAATAGCGCACCCATCCGGCCACGTCCATGGGCGTGCGGCGGGAGGGGAACAGTGGGGCATCTGGTGCGTTCATGGCCGAAGGCCGGGCGCTTGTGGCAGCCCGGCCTTCGGTTTATCGGCCAGCGATCGCCCGAGTTGAGCGGGCGATGACAGGCCGTATCAGAGCCGGCTGACGTCGAGACGGCCGACGTACTGGCCGTTGACGAACAGCGCGCCTTCGGGCGCACCGGCCTCGGCG
>Ga0075370_10001136_pt1 | contig 11176 bp, 13 predicted proteins | sample EndMethybrTD3035_FD_71398 | JGI IMG/M metagenome (GOLD analysis project Ga0075370, IMG submission 71398) | Populus endosphere microbial communities from Tennessee, USA - Endosphere MetaG P. TD hybrid TD303-5 | ecosystem: Host-associated > Plants > Roots > Endosphere | place: USA: Tennessee... | reverse complement strand
GGCAGCAACACCGCGTGGACGTGGGAGCACCAGGCCTTGTCTCGAGCGCGCTTCTGTGCGGGCAGTGCCGACCTCGGCGAACGCTTCGAAGCCACCCGGCGCGAGGTGCTGGCGATGCCGCGCGAGCCCGAGTCGCTGCGCGTCGAAGTCCATGCGATGCGCGACAAGGTGCGTTCTGCCCGCCCCGTTCCTGCCGGGCGCTTCGACGTCAAGCACAGCGACGGCGGCATGATGGACGCGGAGTTCGCGGTGCAGTACCTGGTGCTGGCCGAAGGCTCGCGCCACCCGCTGCTGCTGGACAACAAGGGCAACATCGCCCTGTTGCGCCGCGCCGAGGACGCGGGCCTGCTGCCCGGCGGTGTCGGCTATGCCGCGGCCGATGCGTATCGCGAGCTGCGGCGCGCCCAGCACCGCGCCCGCCTGGACGAGCAGCCGACCCAGTTCGACCCCGCCTTGCTGGCCGCCGAGCGCGAAGCCATCCGCGCGCTGTGGCGGGCGGTGTTCGGTTGACCTGGCGGCGCTGGGCCTGGCCGGCGGCCTGCGCCGTGGCTGCGACAGGCGCCCTGCTGGCCTGGCCTGTGCCCCGCGAAACGCTGGATTGGCAACCGGCGCTGGCCGTCAGCCAGCCGTGGCGCCTGCTGACCGCCGCCTGGGTCCACTGGAGTGCGCGCCACCTGGCGATGAACCTGGCCGGCTGTGCCTTGATCGCGCTGCTGGGCTGGCGCGCCCGGGCCGGCGTGCCGGCGGTGCGGGCGTGGGCCTTGGCCTGGCCGCTCAGCCAGATGGGGCTGCTCGCACAGCCTGCCCTGAAGCACTACGGCGGCCTGTCCGGCGTGCTGCATGCGGCAGCCGCCATCCTGGGATGCCACCTGCTGGCGCGCGGCGCGGACAGCCGTTCGAGGGCCATCGGTGCACTGCTGGTCGTCGGCCTGGCCGCCAAGGTGCTGTCCGAAGCGCCCTGGGGCGAAGCCACCCGCCGCGTCGACGGCTGGGACTTCCTCCTGGCCCCCGCGGCCCATGCCAGCGGCGTCCTCGCCGGGTTGCTGGCCTGGGCCTTGATCGGCCGCCGGGCCGACCCCGCAGGGCATGACGCATGAGCGCGCAACGCCGCTCCCACCTCGACACAGTCGCCATCGCCAGCCTCCTGCTGTGCGCCGCCCTGTGGGGCTTGAACCAGACCGCGTCCAAGGTGGCGGTGGCGGAGATCCCGCCGTTGCTGCAGGCGGCTCTGCGCTCGGCCGGGGCGGCCCTGCTGCTCGGCCTGTGGGCCGGCGCGCGAGACATCCCGCTTCGGCCGGCGGCGTCGGTGCCGCCTTTGTTGGGGCCGGGCCTGGCCGCGGGCGCGCTTTTCGCGCTCGAGTTCGGCTGCATCTTCGTCGGCCTGCAGTACACCAGCGCCTCGCGCATGGCGGTGTTCATCTACCTCGCGCCCTTCTTCGTCGCCCTGGGCATGCCCTGGATCGCCCCGGGCGAGCGCTTGCGCGGCGCGCAGTTCGCCGGCCTCGCAGTGGCGTTCGCCGGCGTCGCCATCGCGCTGGGCGAGAGCTTTTCCACAAGCACAGGCGCAGGCCCGAGGCAGTGGTGGGGCGATGCGCTCGGCGTGGCAGGCGCGGCCTTGTGGGCAGGCACGACGCTGACCATCCGCGCCACCAGCCTGTCCAATGCACCGGCTGAGCAGACGTTGATGTACCAGCTGCTGGTGTCGGCGCCGCTGCTGGGCCTGGCCTCCTGGTGGGTCGGCGAAGCGTGGCCGGGGCAGGCCAGTGTGCTGGCCTGGGGCGCGCTGGCCTTCCAGACGGTGATCGTCACCTTCGCCAGCTACCTGCTGTGGTTCTGGCTGATGCGGCACTACCCGGCCACGCAGATCTCGTCGTTCACGCTGCTGACACCGATCTTCGGCCTCGCGGCTGGAGTGGGCCTGCTCGGAGAGCCGCTCACCTCGCGGCTCGTGATCGCGCTGGTGGCCGTGTCGGGCGGCATCGCGTTGGTCAGCCGGCGTCCGCGAGCTGCCTGACGCGCGCCTTCGGGCTGTCGCGTTTGCGGCAGGCCCGACCACCCTGCATGGCTAGACTGCCGGCACTTCACGATCCCGAGGAGATTTGCATGATCACGCTGTGCGGCTTCGCCGTCTCGAACTACTACAACAAGGTCAAGATGGTGCTGCTCGAAAAGGGCATCGACTTCACCGAGGAATACGTCGCCTCGGGCCCGAAGGACGAGGCGACGCTGGCCGCGTCTCCCCTGGGCAAGGTGCCCTTCATCCGCCTGGGCGACGGCCGCACGCTTTGCGAGAGCGAAGTCATCGTGGAGTACCTCGAGGCGGCCTATCCGACGCCGCCGCTGGTGCCAGCCGACGCGTGGGGCGCCGCCAAGGTGCGCGAGCTGACCACCTTCATCGAACTGCACCTGGAGCTCGTCGTGCGGGAGCTGTACCCGCAGGCATTCTTCGGCGGCACGGTGAGCGAGGCCAACCAGGCCCGCGTGCGCAAGCTGCTGGCCAAGAACATCGTGGCCTTCAAGCGCCTGGCCCGATTCGCGCCCTACGTGGCGGGCGCGGAATTCACCAGCGCGGATTGCGCAGCGTTCGCCTCGCTGCCCCTCGTGTCCATGGCCACCAAGGCCATCTATGGGGTCGACCTGCTGGCCGAAGGTGGCGTCGATTGGAAACCGTATGTGAAGCTGGTCGGCGAGCGCGCTTCCGCGCAGAAGGTCGCGGCTGACCGCAAGGCCGCTCAGGAAGCACAGATCGCGGCGATCAAGGCGAAGGCCGGCGCCTGAGCGGCGGCCTCGCAGCTGTTACTGGAAAAAACCTCACTGGTGGACGGAACTTCGACCGTCGCGCACACTCCGAAATCGCAGGGGCCGCGCGATCGCAACGCCCCGGATGCGGGTTTGCGACGCCTGCGTCCGTCCTCTTTCAGCCGCGCAGCCTGCCAGTCCATCTGGTTGTCACCCGGGAGCGCCTCTCCTCCTCCCTCCCTCCCTCATTCGCTCACGGGCGCTGCGCGGCTCTCTTCTACCCTCACCCGAAGCGGATGCTTCGACCGCATCACTGGCCGCTGCGCTGACCTTCGGTGAGCGTGTCGACCTGGAACTTGCCGCTCTTGTCGACCAGCCAGATTTCCTTGTAGGTGGCTCGTGCCAGGCGTGTCGGCGCCGGGAACTGGGCGACCTGGCGCAGCAGCGCCACCACCCAGGGACCGACCTCCTTGGCCGCCGCCGGCTCTCGCGTGAGCCGGACGTCCACCACATGGCCGTCCGCATCGACGTCGGTTTCGGTGATGGCGATCGCGTACATCAGGGGGGGAAGCTTGCCCTTGTGGATGTGCCCCGGAAACGCTTCGTAGACCCGTCGCGCGGCGTCTCGTCGGTACTCCTGTTCGCTGCGGGCTTCGGACACCATCGCGCCCGCCGGCCGCAGGGCCGCCGGCACGGTGTTGAACTGGGCCAGCGCCGGAGAGCTGGCAGCCGCGCAGGCGGCGAAAAGACCGGCAGCGAGCAGGGTTTTCATACCGACTTCTTCGTCGGCCCCTGTCGTCAGTTGCAGCCGGGTTTACCCCCGCGCCCCGGAAACCCGCCGTAACCAGCGTGATGTGTTGGCGGATTCAGCGCATCCAGCCCTTGCGGCGGAAGTACAGCAGCGGCGCCGCGACCGACGCGACCATCAGCCCGATGGCGTAGTAGTAGCCGTAGCTCCACTGCAGCTCCGGGATGCCCTGGAAGTTCATGCCGTACACGCTGGCGATCAGCGTCGGCGGCAGCAGCGCGACCGAGGCCACCGAGAAGATCTTGATGATCTTGTTCTGGTTGATGTTGATGAAACCGACGGTGGCGTCCATCAGGAAGTTGATCTTGTCGAACAGGAACGCGGTGTGCGAATCCAGCGAGTCGATGTCGCGCAGGATCTGCCGCGCCTCCTCAAATTGCTCGGCGTTGAGCATGCGGCTGCGCATCATGAAGCTCACCGCGCGGCGGGTGTCCATCACGTTGCGGCGAATGCGGCCGTTCAGGTCCTCTTCCTTGGCGATGGCGCCCAGCGCCTCGCCGGCGGCCCGGTCGTCGACCTCTTCCTTCAGCACGCGGGCGCTGACTTTCTCGAGGTTGAGGTAGATGCCCTCGAGCGCGTCGGCCGAGTATTCCGCGTCGGCGTCGTAGAGCTTGAGCAGCACGTCCTTGGCGTCCTCGATCAGGGCCGGGATCCGGCGCGCGCGCAGGCGCAGCAGACGGAACACCGGCAGGTCTTCCTCGTGCACCGAGAACAGCACGTTGTTGAAGAGGATGAAGGCCACGCGCACGTTGCGCGGCGTGACGTCGTCGTCGATCAGGAAGTCGGACCGGATATGCAGCTCGCCGTTGTCCTCTTCGTAGAAGCGGGCCGATTCCTCCAGGTCATCGTCGACGATGTTGTCGGGGATGCGCAGGCCGAAGCGGCCGTGCAGCCAGCCGATTTCCTCGGCGGTGGGCGCCTCCAGGTCGACCCACACGGGTTGCACCTCGGCCAGCTCGGCGGCCGAATCGATCTCTTCTTGCAGCAGGCGGCCCGACAGGCGTCCTTTGTCGAGCGTGAAGACGTTGAGCATCAAGGGCTCCAGCGGTGCCGGCCAGGCTTGTCGTGCCGGCTCGGCCAATGTCACTTCAGGGGGCGAATGGAGGGGACCGCCCATCCTGCCCACTCAACGGCCTGGCGGCCGAAACGGTGCGCTGGAGCAGGCGGTCACCGAGGGTGGGAGCTGTCCACGGTGACCTTCAGAAAATCGAGTGAAGCTGCAGATTATCGCCTCGCACGAGGGCGAGGCACGGCCTGCAGGCCGTTTGATGCAGGGCAGCCCCACACCAAATGACGCAGTCTAACCGGGCTCGGCTGGCGCCCCTGTTCTTGTCAAAGGGATGGGCCGCGTGCACACTGGATTGGACCGGTGGCGTCATCTTGGCGTCATGAAGCCGGCCTTGGCCTAGGCCGGCGCGGTGCCGCAACCCCAGCTTCGCGAAGGAGGCCTCGATGAACTTGACGATCAGCGGACATCACCTGGAAGTGACACCTGCTCTGCGCGAGTATGTGCTCACCAAGCTAGAGCGCGTCACGCGCCATTTCGACCAGGTGGTGGATGTGAGCGTGCTGCTGACGGTGGAAAAGTTGAAGGAGAAGGAACGCAGGCAGAAGGCCGAAGTGACCCTGCATGTCAAGGGTCGGGACATCTTCGTCGAACAGGCTCACGAGGACCTGTACGCCGCGATCGACCAGCTGATGGACAAGCTCGATCGCCAGGTCTGCCGCCACAAGGACCGGCTGCAAGACCATCACCATGAGGCGGCCAAGCGCCAGGGCGCCAGCGCCTGACCGACCGCAGACCCACGATTCCCGATCGGGCGGCCATCTGGCCGCCTTGTCATTTGTTGAGAACTAGTACCAACCACGGGCCTCCGGACTCGCTAGACTGTTGCTGCAACGCAGCATCCAGGGTCAACGCCCTACGCGCCGCCACCGTTGATTCGAGCGTGGGATGCGACCGATTTCTATAATCTGCCCCCTTAAAGCCGGAGGGATCACCGGCCGAAAGACTGCACGTCTGACCGTAGTCGTCGAGAGAGCCGTTCATGAACCGCCTTGCCGCCATCCTGCCCGTCGAGAACGTGCTGGTGGGTGTTGATGCGACCAGCAAGAAGCGCGCGTTCGAGCACGCCGGCCTGCTGTTCGAAAACCAGCACGCCATCGCCCGCGCCACCGTCACCGACAATCTTTTCGCCCGCGAACGCCTGGGCTCGACCGGCCTGGGGCACGGGGTGGCGGTGCCGCATGGCCGCGTCAAGGGGCTGAAGAATCCGCTCGCGGCCGTGCTGCGCGTGCGTGACCCGATCCCGTTCGACGCGCCCGACGATGAATCCGTCAGCCTGCTGATCTTCCTGCTCGTGCCCGAGGCCGCCACGCAGCGCCACCTCGAGATCCTGTCCGAGATTGCGGAACTGCTGTCGGATCGGGAACTGCGCGAGAAGCTCAAGACGGCGCCTGACGCCGCCACCGTGCATCAGCTCATCGCCGATTGGGAACCGCTGAAGTCGGTGGCCTGACGACAATCGCCGGGTGAAACCAATCTCCATCAGCGCCGAGGCGCTGTTCGAAGAGCACCAGCCCTCGCTGCGCTGGGAATGGATAGCCGGCCACGCCCATCCGGAGCGCCGCTTCGACGAGGCCGCCGTACGCGACGCGCGTTCGGCCGCGGATCTGGTCGGCTACCTGAACTACATCCACCCCTATCGCGTGCAGCTCGTGGGCCGGCGCGAGGTGGCCTACCTGAATGACGCGGCGCCCGAAGTGCTGGAGCGCCGTATCCAGCGCATCGTCACGCTCGAGCCGCCGGTGATCATCGTCGCCGACGACCAGCGCGCGCCGGACCGCCTGGTCGCCATGTGCGATCGCGCCGAGATCCCGCTGTTCATCACCTCCGCCTCCGCCGGCCACGTGATCGACGTGGTCCGCTCATACCTGAGCCAGCTGTTCGCCGAGCGCACCACGCGCCACGGCGTGTTCATGGACATCCTGGGCCTGGGGGTGCTGCTCACCGGCGAGTCGGGCCTGGGCAAGAGCGAACTGGGGCTGGAGCTGATCTCCCGCGGCCACGGCCTGGTGGCCGACGACGCCGTCGATCTCTACCGCGTCTCGCAGAGCACGCTCGAAGGCCGCTGCCCCGACCTGCTGATGAACCTGCTCGAGGTGCGCGGCATCGGCCTGCTGGACATCAAGGCCATCTTCGGCGAGACGGCGGTGCGGCGGAAGATGCGCCTGAAGCTCATCGTCCACCTCGTGCGCAAGGAGACGATGGAGCGCGAATTCGAGCGCCTGCCCTACGAGCCGCTGTACGAGGAGATCCTCGAGATCCCCGTGCGCAAGGTGGTGATCGCGGTGGACGCGGGCCGCAACCTGGCGGTGCTGGTGGAGGCCGCGGTGCGCAACACCATCCTGCAGCTGCGCGGGATCGACACCTACCAGGAGTTCATTGCTCGTCACCAGGCGGCAATGGATGCCCTGAGGGAACCCTGACCGGCAAGCTGCCCGCCGGCGGCCGGTGCTCGCAGTGGGCCTTGGTGCACACGGCATACAACGCCAGCGTGTGTTCGTGCAGCTCGAAACCGCGGCTTTGCGCCACCGAGCGCTGGCGCGACTCGATCTCGGGGTCGAAGAACTCCTCCACCCGGCCGCACGTGAGGCAGACGAGGTGATCGTGGTGATGCCCCTCGTTCAGCTCGAACACCGACTTGCCGGATTCGAAATGGCTGCGCACCAGGATGCCGGCCTGCTCGAACTGCATCAGGACGCGGTACACGGTCGCCAGGCCGATGTCGGAGCCCTCCACCAGCAAGGCCTTGAAGACATCTTCGGCCGTCATGTGCCGCACCGGGGATTTCTGGAAGATCTCGAGGATGCGCAGGCGGGGCAGGGTGGCCTTCAGGCCGCTGCTCTTGAGTTCGTCGACGTGGGTGGGCATGGTGCGCTTTCGCTGTCCGCGTGGGCCCCGGATCGGGCCGCTAGAATCGATCAATCATAGCCAGTGCGGCGGTGGACCGGATCGGTCCGCGCCACCGGCACGCCGCCCATGCCCCGCGCCCGCCACGGCGCCGGTTCCACCAGTCGTTGCGCGCGCTCCCATGCCCTTGTTGTCCCGACTCCCACGCCTGTCCATCGTCCCGGCCGCGCTGGCCGGCCTGCTTGCCCTGGGCGGCTGCACCCTGGTCAGCCGCACGATGAGCGACGGCATCACCAGCGTCATCACGCCCTACAGAGTGGAGGTGGTGCAGGGCAACGTGGTCACCAAGGAGCAGATCGCCGCCATCAAGCCCGGCACGCCGCGCGGGAAGGTGCGAGACGTGCTCGGCTCGCCGCTGCTGGCCGATCCGTTCCACGCCCAGCGCTGGGACTACGTGTTCGTCATCCGCCGCCCCGGCACCGAGCCGCAGCAGCGCGCGGTCGTGGTGCTCTTCGACGGCGAAAACGTCGAGTCGGTCCAGGCGCCCGACCTGCCGAGCGAGCTGGAGTTCGTGGCCTCGATCAGCAAGCCCGAGCGCTCCGGCTCTCCCCCCAAGCTGGAGCTGACCGAGCAGGAGCGCGCCGCCCTGCCCCCGCCCAAGTTCGAGCCCGCCGTGGCGCAAGTCTCCGCGGCGCCGCAAGGCGCCGTGCGCAGCTACCCGCCGCTGGAGTCCCAATGACCGCCGCCGGACTCGCGATAGCCGTCGCGGGGGCCAGCGGCCGCATGGGCCGCATGCTGGTCGAGGCGGTGCAGCAATCCGGCGACTGCCGCCTCTGCGGTGCGCTGGACCGCGAAGGCAGCCCGGCGATAGGCCAGGACGCCACCGCCTGGCTGGGCCAGGCCAGCGGCGTGCAGGTCACCGGCGACCTGGTCCAGGGCCTGGCCGGGGCGCGCGTGCTCATCGACTTCACCCGGCCCGAAGGGACGCTGGCCCACCTCGCCGCCTGCCGCGAAAAGGGCGTGGCGATGGTGATCGGCACCACCGGCTTCAACGAGGAGCAGAAGGCAAAGATCGCCTCGGCGGCGCAGGACATCGGCATCGTGATGGCGCCCAACATGAGCGTGGGCGTGAATGTCGCACTGCGTTTGCTGGACATGGCGGCGCGAGCGCTTTCCGAGGGCTATGACATCGAGATCGTCGAAGCCCACCACCGCCACAAGGTCGACGCCCCGAGCGGCACGGCCCTGGCGATGGGCGAGACGGTGGCCAGGGCGCTCGGCCGCGACCTGAAGACCCACGCGATCTACGGCCGCGAAGGCGTGACCGGCGAGCGCGACCCGTCGACCATCGGCTTCGCCACCGTCCGCGGCGGCGACATCGTCGGCGACCACACCGTGATGTTCTGCGGTACCGGCGAGCGCATCGAGATCAGCCACAAGGCGACCAGCCGCGTCGGCTACGCCCAGGGCAGCCTGCGCGCCGCGCGCTTCCTCGCGCAGCGCGGGGCCGGCTTGTATTCGATGGCTGACGTGCTCGGGCTGGATCCGCTCTGATGGAAGGCCTGCAAGGCTTCTGGTTCCAGAGCGATGGCATCGGCCGTGCCGTCGCGCTGATGCTGCTGGTCATGTCCATCGGTGCCTGGGTGCTGATCTTCTGGAAGACCTGGGTGCTGCACCGGGCGCGCGTCGATTTGCAACGCGGCATCGATGCCTTCTGGAACGCGCCGGATCGCCAGGCTGCGCGCGAGCGCCTGAAGGCGCTGGACCGCGAGGGCGTCATCGCCCCGCTGGCCGAGGCGGCCTTCGTCCAGCCCGGTGCAGGCACCTTGCAGACGCATGGCGCCATGGAGTCACAGCTCACCCGCCGCCTGCGCGACGCGCTGCATGCCGGCCTCGCGCACCTGCAGGCGGGCCAGGTCTTTCTCGCCTCGGTCGGCGCCACGGCCCCCTTCGTGGGCCTGTTCGGCACCGTCTGGGGCATCTACCACGCGCTGCTGGGCATCGCCACGGCGGGCGGGATCACGATAGAGAAGGTCGCCGGTCCGGTCGGCGAGGCCCTGGTGATGACCGCCGCCGGCCTGGCGGTGGCCATTCCCGCGGTGCTGGCCTACAACGTGTTCGGCAAGTGGCTCGGCGCCTGCGAGGCCGAGCTCGAGGGCTTCGCGCACGACCTGCGCGAGATCGCGCTGCACATCGACTGAAAGCGCAGGCCATGGCATTCGGCCGCCTAGAGCGCGCACGCGCGCCCAGCCCGATGAGCGACATCAACATGACGCCGCTCATCGACGTGATGCTGGTGCTGCTGGTCATCTTCATCATCACCGCGCCGCTGATGAGCTCCAGCCTCAAGCTGGACCTGCCCAAGGCCGAAGGCAGCCGGGCCAGCGAGACGCCGGCCTTCATCGCCGTGGCGATCGATCCTTCGGGCAAGCTTTACCTCGGCGAGCAGCCGGTGACGGTGGACGAATTGCGCGAGCAGGCCCAGCGCGCCGCCGGCCGCAACCCGGCCACCGAAGTGCAGCTGCGAGCCGATGCCAGCGTGCCGTACGGAAAGGTGGCCGAGTTGATCGGGCTGCTGCAAACCGCCGGCTTGTCGAAGATCGGCTTCATCACCGCCGGCGGGCCGGCGGCCAGCGCGCCCGGGTAGCCACCTAAAATCCGGGGATGAACGAGAAATACGTCCCCGCCGAGGTCGAGAAGGCCGCCCAGAGCCACTGGAACGCCCGCGACGCGTACCGCGTCACCGAGGACAAGAGCAAGCCGCAGTTCTACGCCTGCTCGATGCTGCCCTACCCCTCGGGCAAGCTGCACATGGGCCATGTGCGCAACTACACCATCAACGACATGCTCACCCGCCAGCTGCGGATGAAGGGCATGAACGTGCTGATGCCCATGGGCTGGGACGCCTTCGGCCTGCCGGCCGAGAACGCCGCGATGAAAAGCAAGGTCCCGCCGGCGAAGTGGACCTACTCGAACATCGCCTACATGAAGCAGCAGATGCAGGCCATGGGCCTGGCGATCGACTGGTCGCGCGAGGTCGCCACCTGCTCGCCCGAGTACTACCGCTGGAACCAGTGGCTGTTCCTCAAGATGCTCGACAAGGGCATCGCCGAGCGCCGCACCCAGGTCGTCAACTGGGACCCGGTCGACCAGACCGTGCTGGCCAACGAGCAGGTGATCGACGGCCGCGGCTGGCGCTCGGGCGCCCCGGTGGAAAAGCGCGAGATCCCCGGCTACTACCTGAACATCACCCAGTACGCCGAGGAGCTGCTCTCGGCCGTGGCCAACCCCGAGGACAGGAACTATCTTGCCGGCTGGCCGGAGCGCGTGCGGCTGATGCAGGAGAACTGGATCGGCAAGAGCGAGGGCCTTCGATTCGCCTTCCCGCACGAGATCCGCGGTGCCGACGGCCAGCTCCTGCAGGAGGGCCGCATGTACGTGTTCACCACGCGTGCCGACACCATCATGGGCGTCACCTTCTGCGCCGTCGCGCCCGAGCACCCGCTCGCCGCGCACGCGGCGGCGTCGAACCCGGCCGTGGCCACCTTCATCGCCGAATGCGCTCAGGGCGGCACCACCGAGGCCGAGATCGCCACGCAGGAGAAGAAAGGCGTGCCCACCGGCCTGAAGGTCACGCACCCCTTGACCGGCGAGCCGGTGGAGGTCTGGGTGGGCAACTACGTGCTGATGAGCTACGGCGACGGCGCCGTCATGGG
>Ga0075370_10001135_pt1 | contig 11181 bp, 8 predicted proteins | sample EndMethybrTD3035_FD_71398 | JGI IMG/M metagenome (GOLD analysis project Ga0075370, IMG submission 71398) | Populus endosphere microbial communities from Tennessee, USA - Endosphere MetaG P. TD hybrid TD303-5 | ecosystem: Host-associated > Plants > Roots > Endosphere | place: USA: Tennessee... | reverse complement strand
CCACGTTGGCGTCGTGAGCGCCACCGGCGCCGAAGGCCTGCTCGCGCAACAGCGCCAGCTGATCGCGCACCCGGGCGGCCTTCTCGAACTCCAGGTTCTTGGCGAATTCCAGCATCTGCCTCTCGAGGGCCTTGATGCGCTTGCCGAGATCCTTCTCGCTCATGGTCTCGATCTCGGCCGCCTGCTGGGCGAAGCGCAGGTCGTCCTTGGCCGACTTCTCCGCCACCACGCCGTCGATCATCTCCTTGACCTGCTTGCGGATGCCGCGCGGCACGATGCCGTTCTGCGCGTTGAACTCCATCTGCTTGGCCCGCCGCCGTTCGGTCTCGTCGATCGCCTTGCGCATCGAGTCGGTGATCTTGTCGGCGTAGAGGATCGCCCGGCCATTGACGTTGCGTGCCGCGCGGCCGATGGTCTGCACCAGGCTGCGCTCGGCGCGCAGGAAGCCTTCCTTGTCGGCATCGAGGATGGCGACCAGGCTGACCTCCGGGATGTCCAGGCCCTCTCGCAGCAGGTTGATGCCGACCAGGACGTCGAAGGTCCCCAGGCGCAGGTCGCGGATGATTTCGACCCGCTCGACCGTGTCGATGTCCGAGTGCAGGTAGCGAACCTTGACGCCGTTGTCGGACAGGTAGTCGGTGAGCTGCTCGGCCATCCGCTTGGTCAGCGTCGTGATCAGCACCCGCTCGCCGTTGTCGGCGGTGTTGCGGATCTCCTGCAGCACGTCGTCCACCTGGTGGGTGGCCGGGCGCACTTCGACGATCGGATCGACAAGGCCGGTCGGCCGCACCAGCTGCTCGACCACCTGGCCCGCATGCTGCTGCTCGTAGGCGGCCGGCGTGGCCGAAACGAAGATGGCCTGCCGCATCTTGGTCTCGAACTCGTCGAACTTCAGCGGCCGGTTGTCCAGCGCACTCGGCAGACGAAAGCCATAGTCCACCAGCACCGACTTGCGGGCGCGGTCGCCGTTGAACATCCCGCCGAACTGGCCGATGAGCACGTGGCTCTCGTCCAGGAACATGAGGGCGTCCTTGGGCAGGTAGTCGACCATGGTCGGCGGCGGGTCGCCCGGGGCGGCGCCCGACAGGTGCCGGGTGTAGTTCTCGATGCCCTTGCAGTGGCCAACCTCCTGCAGCATCTCCAGGTCGAAGCGGGTGCGCTGCTCAAGCCGCTGCGCTTCGACCAGCTTGCCCTCCTTGACGAAGAAGTCCAGCCGCTCGCGCAGCTCGGCCTTGATCGTGTCGATGGCGGACAGCACCCGTTCACGCGGCGTGACGTAGTGGCTGGAAGGGTAGATGGTGAAGCGCGGCACCTTCTGCCGGATGCGGCCGGTCAGCGGGTCCAGCAGGCTGAGCGATTCGACCTCGTCGTCGAAGAGCTCGAGGCGCACGGCCAGCTCGGAGTGCTCGGCCGGGAAGACATCGATCGTGTCGCCGCGAACGCGGAAGGTGCCGCGCGAGAAGTCGGTCTCGTTGCGCGTGTACTGCATGCGAATGAGCTGCGCAATCACGTCGCGCTGGCCGATCTTGTCGCCCACCCGCACGATGAAGCGCATCTGCGTGTAGTCCTCGGGCTTGCCGATGCCGTAGATGGCGCTGACCGAGGCCACGATCACCGTGTCACGCCGCTCGAGCACGCTCTTGGTCGCCGACAGGCGCATCTGCTCGATGTGCTCGTTGATCGACGAGTCCTTTTCGATGAACAGATCGCGCTGCGGCACGTAGGCCTCTGGCTGGTAGTAGTCGTAGTAGCTGACGAAGTACTCCACCGCGTTCTTCGGGAAGAACTCGCGGAACTCGGAATACAGCTGCGCCGCCAGCGTCTTGTTGGGCGCGAAGACGATCGCCGGCCGGCCCAGCCGCGCGATCACGTTGGCCATCGTGAAGGTCTTGCCCGAGCCGGTCACGCCCAGCAGCGTCTGGTAGGCCAGGCCGTCGTGGACGCCTTCGACCAGTTGCTCGATGGCCGTCGGCTGGTCGCCCGCCGGCGGATAGGGCTGAAAGAGCTGGAAGGGCGAGCCCTCGAAGCTCACGAACTCGCCTTGCGGGCCGTCCACCGTCTCGGCCGCCGGTGCGTCCGGCACCACCTCGGAAATATCTGGCATGGGGTTATCCCTGTCCCACCTTTAAAATCGGCGCCGCCCTGGCTGCGTGTGTGCCGCGAGCGCCGAACCTTGCAGCTTAAGGCCTGCCGGCCTTCCCGCCGGCCGCCCCCCGACATCCTCCTGCCACCGTCCCTTCAGGAACCTGCCGCGATGACCTTGTTTGCCACCGTCGAAATGGCCCCCCGTGATCCGATCCTGGGCCTGAACGAACAGTTCAATGCCGACCCCAACCCGGCCAAGGTCAACCTCGGCGTGGGCGTCTACACCGACGAGAACGGCAAGCTGCCCTTGCTGGCCTGCGTGAAGGCCGCCGAAGCCCAGCTGGTCGAAGCGGCCCGTGCCCGCGGCTACCTGCCGATCGACGGCATCGCCGCCTATGACAAGGCGGTCCAGCAGCTGGTCTTCGGCGAAGGCAGCCCGCTGCTCGCCGCCGGCCGTGTCGCCACTGTCCAAGCTTTGGGCGGAACGGGCGGACTCAAGGTCGGCGCCGATTTCCTCAAGAAGCTAGAGCCGAACGCCAAGGTGCTGATCAGCGACCCGAGCTGGGAGAACCACCGCGCCCTGTTCACCAGCGCCGGCTTCACGGTCGAGACCTATCCGTACTACGACGCCGCCAAGAAGGGCGTCGATTTCGACGCCATGCTGGCCGCCTTGAACGCGGCCCCGGCCGGCACCATCGTCGTCCTGCACGCCTGCTGCCACAACCCGACCGGCTACGACATCACGGCTGCGCAGTGGGAGGCGGTGATCGAAGCGGTCAAGGCGCGCCAGCTGGTCGCCTTCCTGGACATGGCGTACCAGGGCTTCGGCGACGGCATCGCCGAGGATGGCGCCATCGTCGGTCGCTTCGCGGCAGCCGGCATCGACTTCTTCGTCTCCACCTCGTTCTCGAAGAGCTTCTCGCTCTATGGCGAGCGTGTCGGCGCCCTGTCGGTCGTGTGCGAGAGCAAGGAAGAGGCCGCGCGCGTGCTGTCGCAGCTGAAGATCGTCATCCGCACCAACTACTCCAACCCGCCGACCCACGGCGCCCAGGTGGTCGCGACCGTGCTGTCGACCCCTGCGCTGCGCCAGCAATGGGAGAGCGAGCTGGCCGGCATGCGCAACCGCATCAAGACCATGCGCACCGCGCTGGTCGAGAAGCTCGAGGCCGCAGGCGTGAAGCAGGACCTGTCCTTCATCACCACCCAGCGAGGCATGTTCAGCTACTCGGGCCTCACCAAGCCGCAGATGGAGCGCCTGCGCAGCGAGTTCGGCGTCTATGGCGTCGACTCCGGCCGCATCTGCGTCGCCGCCCTGAACGACAAGAACCTCGGCTACGTGGCCGAATGCATTGCCAAGGTCGTGTGAGGGCGATCGCCCCGTACCCAGGGCCGAAAGGCCCTTTCTTCGGCGCTGTTTATAAACGAAAGGTTGATTTATAGAGGCATCATCCTGGGCATGACGACCCCCCACCTGCGCATTGCCCGCCCGGCCAGCGACCTCGATCGCCACGTCCAGCTCTACAACCGGGGACTCGGCCTGCAATTGCTGGGCCGCTTCGAAGACCACCAAGGATTCGACGGCGTGATGCTCGGCCTGCCCGGCGCCGGCTGGCACCTGGAGTTCACCCGCTGCCACGGCCACGTGGTCATCCCGGCGCCGACGCCAGAGGACCTGCTCGTGCTCTACCTGCCCGGCACCGCCGACTGGCAGGAGGCTTGCCAGCAGGCCGAGCGGGCCGGCTTCCGCCCGGTGACGGCCTTCAACCCCTATTGGGATGAACACGGCCGCAGCTTCGAGGACCCCGATGGCTACCGCGTCGTGCTGCAGAACGCGGACTGGTCCAACGCCTGACCCACATCGACCATGCCCATCGACCGCCCGACGCTGCACCAAGCACTGGACAGCAGCCTCGTCTACGCCTGCAGCTACCCGGCCGCTGCGCTGCAACTGTCCAACCATCTCCCCATGACGCTCACGGCGCTGTGGCAACTCGGAGCGCCGGCGGACGCGCTGGAGCCGCAGTTGCAGCGCGCGGCTCGTCGCCTGGCGCCATTGGCGGCAGGCAGCCATGAGGCCGAGGCCGCCCGCCGATACGCCCGCGAAATCGAGCGGGAAGGCCTGCCTGCCGTCCTCCGCGCCGAAATGCCTGGCCTGCTCCGGGCGGCCGAGACGGCGGCCTTCCACGGCCTGATCCGCCTGGCCTATGCCCTGTCCGCGGAACACGACGGCGAGACGGCCCATGCGCTCGCGGCCTGGTCCACGGGGCGGACGAGCCTGGGCGAGGATCTGCCGGCCGGCTTGGGGCGGCGAGGCACAAGCATCGCGGCCGCGCTCGAAGCGTTGCGTGGACGTTCCGAGCTCTCATTCCAGCCCCGCGCCGGCACCACCATCACCAGCGATCTGCAGGCCTGCGCTGCGCTGCCCGGCTTCGAGGCCGCGGTGAGCGGCCCGCAGGCGCCCGGCGACGACGCCCTGACGCTGGACGCCCTGGCAGAGGCCTCGCTGGCGGTCTACCTCGCCAGCCGGGACTTCACCGCGCTCCACCTGGTCACCGCCTGCCACGCCTGGCGCCTGGTGGAGCCGTGGTCCGGACTGGATGAGATCGAAGCCTGCGCGGCCCGGCGTGGACTATGGCGCGCCTGGCTGGCCTCATGGCTGTCCATCGGCCGGCCGGTCCCGGACTTCACGGCAGTGCACGCCGGCCACGCCGGCGAAGCCGACTGGCAGGCCGCGCTGCCCACGCTCGCCTCGTCGCCCGACGAGCACCGCATCAAGCTCGCGTGGACCGCTCTGGACGAATGGCACCACCGTGGATGGCCGGGCTACGCCCGCGTGCTGCCTTCGCGAGAGGCCAGCGCATGAGCCGAAACTTCGGCCTGCTGGCCGCCGTCTGCGCAGTCACCCTGCTCTGCACGATCGGCATGGCGATGCCCTACCCGATCCTGGCGCCGATCTTCGTCGAGGGCCCGGCCGATGGCTTCACGCATTTCGGCGGCATGGCGCCGGAGTGGCTGCTCGGCGTCGCCCTGGCGGTCAATCCTGCGGGCATCCTGCTCGGCAGCCTGGTGCTGGGCCCTTTGTCGGACCGCCTCGGGCGGCGGCGCGTGCTCGTCGGCTCACTGCTGGCCTGCGCGGCCGGCAACCTGCTGACCGCCGCGGCGCTGGACGCAAGGCTCTACCCGCTTTTCCTTGCGGCGCGCTTCGCCACCGGCCTCACCGAGGGCAACGTGGCGGTCGCCCGCGCGCTGCTGGCCGACCACCACGGCGAGCAGACGCGCGTCAGGGCCTTCGCTTGGCTCAACGCCTTCCAGTACGGCGGCTGGCTGGTCGGGCCGGTGGTCGGCGGCCTGCTGCTGCGGTGGGGGGATGGGGTGCCGTTCGTCTGGGCCGCGGGCGCGATGGCGGGATGCATTGCACTCGTCATGGCCGGCGTGCAGGGCGGCGCGAGGCCCGCATCGACGCCGTCGGCCGGGCGCCTGGCCGGGTCCACCCTGGCTCCGCTGGTGCACGACAAGGCGCTGCGTCGCCTGTTCGCTCTGCAGATGACCTACATGTGCGGCGTCACCGCACTGTACGAGTACGCGCCTTTGTGGATGGTCACCGAAGCCGGCTTCGACAGCGCCGGTATCGCGTGGATCACGGCCGCCCAATGCGCCGCCATGCTGGTCGGCACCGCCCTGGCCGGTCGCCTGCCGGCGCTGGACCACCCGCTGCGCACCACCGCCCTGGCGGCGCTCGGCGGTGCCGCGGGCTTGAGCCTGCTCGTCGTGCTGCCTGCGACGCCGGGCCTGGTGGCCATCGTCGCCCTTGGCCTGCCCCTGGCGGTCTACAACGCCTTCATGCCGGCCTGGGTGTCCTCCCGCTTCGCGCACCACGGCCAGGGGCGGGTGATGGGGCTTCTGACGACCATCTTCTGCACCGCAAACGTGGTGATCGCACTGGCAGGCGGAGCCCTGGCGCTGTGGAACGTGCGGACCGTGATGGCGCTGGGCGCGCTGGCAGCGGGCAGCGCCGCATGGGCGCTGTGGCGCTGGGCCCGGCGCGAGGCGCATGCGCAGGACGCATCTACCCTGTCGGCTGCCGCCTGAGCCGTCATGTCCTCCACCCCCGACCGCCTGCTGTACCAGCTCAAGAGCCGCGGGCCGCAGACGGCGGCCACCCTTGCGGCGGCCTGCGCCATCACGCCCATGGGCGCGCACAAGCAGTTGCAGGCGCTGTCCGCGCAGGGGCTCGTGGCCTTCCACGACGAACCCCAGGGCGTGGGTCGGCCTCGCCGGATCTGGACCCTGACCGACCTCGGCCATGGCCGCTTTCCCGACCGTCATGGCGACCTGGCGGTCCAGTTGCTAAGGCATGCGGCACAGCGGCTGGGGCCGCAGGCGCTGGACACCCTCATCGCGGCCCGCGAGGAGGAGGCCGAGCAGATCTATCGCCAGCGCCTGTCCCACGCAAGCGATCTCGCGCAGCGGGTCCAGGCCCTGGCCGAGGTTCGCCGGCAGGAGGGCTACATGGCCAGGGCGGAGCCGGCGGCCGGTGGCGGATGGCTGCTGGTGGAGGACCACTGCCCGATCTGCGCCGCGGCCACCCAGTGCCAGGGCTTCTGCCGCTCCGAGCTGGCGCTGTTCCAGCGTTGCCTCGGCCCGGAGGCCCGGGTGGAACGCACGGAGCACCTGCTGGCAGGCGCTCGCCGCTGCGCCTATCTCGTCAGGCCGGCGTGATTCAATCGCCGACCATGCCCATCGCAACGCCACCGGCCCGCCCGCCGGCGCCCAAGGTCCAGCGCCTGATCTACCGTCCTGCGATGCGAGGCCGGGACTACTGGGTGCTCGACGATGCCCTGCCCGACCCCATGGCCGTGCGTCAGCGCCTGCTGGCCCGCACCGACTGGGTGGACGGCGCGCCCCGCCGCCCCGAGCCCTGGCCCGGCCGTCGCGCCCAGCCGGCCCTGACCGCGCAGGAGCTGGCGCCGCTGGAGTCCTGGGTCCGCGCGCAGATCGGCTGCAAGCGCCTGTTCACCTTGCCGGCCGCAGCCGGCATGGGCAACCTGCTGAACCACAACTGCGTGCAGCTCGTCGGCGCGAGCGACGCCGGGCCGCGTCCGCACACCGATTCGCGGCGGCTTTGTCGCTATGCGGCGGTGCTCTACCTCAACCCCGAGGTGCCCGATCATTGCGGCACCGGTTTCTACCGCGTGCGGCTGCCCGATGGCGATTTGGGCGGCAACACCTTGCCCGGGCGCTTTGACAACCTTGTCGAGGCACTGGACACCCGTTTTGTTCCACCGGGTATCTTCGTGCTGGACGAAGCAGTCGACCATCGCTTCAACCGCCTGCTGGTCTACCGGGCCGACCTCATCCATAGCGCCACGGCCTACTGGGGTGGAGACGACCCGCAGCGGCAGCGGATGGCGGTGGTGCTGTTCTGGATGGCCGGATGACCGGAACTGGCTGGGATCTGATGCACTATTCCGGTGCTTGCTGCATCTGCACAACGCGTTCAATGCGAGGATCCCCCACGTGGATCCACGCATGCGTGGTCTGGATGTTGCGTTGCAGAATCCGATGAAAGCGCTTGTGTCAGGCCGAATTCAGGCCGGCCGGCACAACATTGAGGGCGGTTTGCTGCCGCCCGCCTGAAACGGAGTCACCTTCATGCTGTACCAGCTCTATGAAACCCAGCGCGCCCTGATGGCGCCCTTTGCCGAGTTCGCGAGTGCCTCGGCCAAGCTGTACAGCCATCCGCTGTCCCCCTTTGCCCATGCACCGATGGCGCAACGGGTGGCCGCCGGCCTGGATCTGATGCACCGCCTCGCCAAGGACTACGAGAAGCCAGAGTTCGACATCAAGACGGTCAAGGTGGACGACGTCGACGTCGCGGTGCAGGAGCAGACCGCGGTGGAGAAACCCTTCTGCCGCCTCCTGCGCTTCAAGCGCTTCACCGACGACCATCGCGCGCTGGTCGACATGAAGACGCAGCCGACGGTCCTGGTGGTTGCTCCGCTGTCGGGCCACCATTCCACGCTGCTGCGCGACACGGTCAAGTGCCTGCTGCAGGACCACAAGGTCTACATCACCGACTGGACCGACGCGCGCATGGTGCCGGCGGATGCCGGCCCGTTCCACCTCGACGACTACATCGCCTACGTGCAGGAGTTCATCCGCCACATCGGCCCCGAAGTGAACGTGATCTCGGTGTGCCAGCCCACCGTGCCGGTGCTGGCGGCGGTTTCGCTGATGGCCAGCGCGGGCGAGTTCACGCCGCGCACGCTGACCATGATGGGCGGCCCCATCGACGCCCGCAAGTCGCCGACGGCCGTCAACAACCTGGCGATGAACAAGAGCTACGCCTGGTTCGAGAACAACGTGATCTACCGCGTGCCGCCGCACTTCCCGGGGGCGGGCCGGGCGGTCTATCCCGGCTTCCTGCAGCACACCGGCTTCGTCGCGATGAACCCGGACCGGCACCTGTCCTCGCACTACGACTACTTCCTGGACCTGGTGCGCGGCGACGACGACAGCGTCGATGCCCACCGGACCTTCTACGACGAGTACAACGCCGTGCTCGACATGCCCGCGGAGTACTACCTGGACACCATCAAGACGGTCTTCCAGGACTTCGCCCTCGTCAACGGCACGTGGGATGTCCATGGCGAGACGGTGCGCCCGCAGGACATTTCCCTCAGCGCCCTGCTGACGGTCGAAGGCGAGCTGGACGACATCTCCGGCGCCGGCCAGACCCGCGCCGCCCACGACCTGTGCACCGGCATCCCCAAGACACGCCAGTTCCACTACGACGTGGTGGGCGCCGGCCACTACGGCATCTTCTCCGGCCGCCGCTGGCGCGAGAAGGTCTATCCGACGATCAAGGACTTCATCTCCCGCTTCAACCAGCCCGAAGAAGTCCTGCCGGCGCCCGCGGCGCCGGCGAAGAAGCGCAACGGACGCGCCACCAAGTCCGCCTGAGCGGGCCAAGGCGCTTAACTAAGGCGCCGCGTCGGCCGATAAGGCCGACATGAAACTCTCCGCCTTCGTCGGCCGCGCCCTGCGGCCCTTCCTCGCCTTGGCGCTGGCGGGCCTGGCCCAGGCCGCCCTGGCCGGCGGCGAGTTGCGCGTCGTCACCGAAGAGCTGCCGCCTTACAACATGACGCAGGGCGGGCAGATCACGGGCATGAGCACCGAGGTCGTGCAGGCGGTGATGAAGGAGGCGGGCGTGCAGGCGCCCATCCATTCGATGCCCTGGGCACGTGCCTACGACATCGCGCTGAACGAGGACAACGTCCTCATCTACTCCATCACCCGCACGCCCCAGCGCGAGAAGCTGTTCAAGTGGGTCGGGGTGGTGGCGCCGACGCACTGGTATCTCTTCGCCCGTGCCGACCGGCTGGGTCCCTTGCGCCAGCTCGACGACGCCCGCCGCCTCCAGGTGGCCACGGTCAACGAGGATGCCGGCGAGCAATACCTGCTGGGGCGCGGCTTCGTCATCGGCAAGAACCTGCAATCGAGCAACCGCTACGAGCTCAACTACGAGAAGCTCAAGGCGGGCCGCGTCGACCTGTGGATAGCCAACGAGCTGAACGCGCTGTATCTCTCCCGCGAGGCTGGCGACGATCCCGAGCGGGTGCTGCTGCGGGTGCTGGACCTGGCGGACCTGGCCAGCGACGGCGGGCTCAACATGGCGTTCAGCCTGAAGACCCCCGATGCCACCGTCGAACGCTTCCGCAAGGCCCTGGAGACGGTGCGCCGCAACGGCACGTACGAAGCCATCCGGCGCCGCTGGCAGTGAGCCTGTCGCCCGACATCGAATCGATCTGGCCCGACGAATCGGCGTCCACGCCGGCACGCCCCCGGAGTGCGTCGCTGGGCCGTCGCATGGTGCTGGCCACCCTCGCTTTCGGCCTGGTGTTCACGATCGCTGCCGTCGCGGTGCGAACCTGGTCGGCCTGGCAGGCCAATGTCGAGGCGATGAGCGCGGAACTGGCGCTGATCGACCACGTCTTCCAGCGCACGCTGTCCAAGGCCATCTGGGAGATGGACCGAGACGCGCTGAAGACGCAGCTCGACAGCGCCTCGCAGGTGGCTTCAGTGGGCGGCGCCACGCTGCGCATCATCCAGCCGGGGCGAGAGCCCGAAGTGCTGGTGGCCAAGCGGGGCGACCTGTCCGGCGGCGGCTCCCGGGCGCCTGCCATCCACACCCAGCTCACCTACGAACCCTATCCGGGCGCGCGCGAGGTGGTCGGTGAGCTGACCCTGGTCGGCGATGAACGGCTGCTCTGGGCGCGCTTGCGCGACGAGGCCGCGGGCATTGCCTTGACCCAGGCCCTGCAGACCCTGCTGCTGGCCGGCGTCGTGATGTGGCTTTTCAACCGCTCGGTGACGCTGCACGTGCGCTCCATCGCGCAGCACCTGGGACGGCTCACGCCCGCCACGCTGGGCCAGCACCTTCGCCTGAGCCGCCAGGGCGTCGAGGGCGACGAGCTCAGCATGCTGGAGACCGGCGTCAACGACCTGCAGTCCAAGCTGTCGAGCTACCTGGAGCGGCAGCAGCAGTACGAGCGCGACCTGGCCTCGCACCGCGACCGCCTGGCCGAGCTGGTCGACGAACAGACCGCCGAGCTGCGCGCGGCCAACAAGCAGCTGGAAGAGGCATCCCGCAGCGACCCGCTGACCAGCCTGGCCAACCGCCGTCACTTCGACGAGACCAAGGAAGTCGAGTTCAGGCGCGCCCAGCGCAGCGGCCAGCCCCTGACGGTGCTGATGTGCGACGTGGACCACTTCAAGCACTACAACGACTGCTACGGGCACGCCCAGGGCGACGAGTGCCTGGCCACCATTGCACGCCTGCTGCGGGACAACTTCGCCCGCGCCGGCGAGTTGGTGGCCCGCATCGGCGGCGAGGAGTTCGCGGTGCTGCTGCCCGGTGTCGACGCCGGCCACGCCCGGGAGGCCGCCGAGCGCTTGCGCCGGCGCCTGGCGGTCCAGGCCCTGCCCCACAGCGGCTCGCCGACTTCGCAGCACGTGACGCTCAGCATCGGCCTGGCCTCCTTCGAGCCGGCCACGATGGACCGATTCGACCAGTTGCTGCACCAGGCGGACCAG
>Ga0075370_10001134_pt1 | contig 11183 bp, 8 predicted proteins | sample EndMethybrTD3035_FD_71398 | JGI IMG/M metagenome (GOLD analysis project Ga0075370, IMG submission 71398) | Populus endosphere microbial communities from Tennessee, USA - Endosphere MetaG P. TD hybrid TD303-5 | ecosystem: Host-associated > Plants > Roots > Endosphere | place: USA: Tennessee... | reverse complement strand
ACCACCAGTCTGTCGTGATTGGTGTCGGCATTGGCGTAACGCGCTGTCAAATGCGCGACTTTCCCCGACCAGAATGGTTAATCGCTGTCACTGACGAACCGTGACAAGCGCCGCGGCGCTGCCCCTCGTTTCATACGCTGAACTATGCTGAACTGCCTGGTTGGTGCCGAATCGGCCCCCCATTCGCCTCATGACAGATTGTTGCAGCCCTGGCCGCTTATGAGCTTTGTCGAGAGAAGGACATGTGCCGAAACCCCAAAAAGCAGGGCAGCAAGCCCCGTGGCCTACAGCTCAGTTGCGCTTCGGTCAGCTCAGCTTCTGCAGGAAAGCCGTCACGATCCTGCACCTCGGCGTGAGGAAGCCGATCGCCGCCAGTGCAGAAAGCCGGTCTCAGGTCAGCGAATGAACGCGAGGCGATGGAGGCGTCACGCTCTCCACCGCCTCATGATATCACAGGCAAGCAATGGGCCTGCCCTTGGCTTACTTGCCGAAGTTGACGCGCAGGCGAACGCCCCAGATGCGCGGCTGCCCAATCAGGTAGGAACTGTAGGGCGCGCTGAACGTGACGGCCACGGGATAGATCTTGTTCGTCACATTCGTTGCGAAGACCGCCGCATCGAAGGCGCTGCCCAAAACCTTGTTCCAGTTTAGGGTGAGGTTGAGCAGGTCCGTTGCCGGCAGCACGCCAATGGGACCTGCAGTCCCGTTGGCCACCTGCGTGTCGGTATGGGTGAAGGTAGCCGACACGGACAGGTCACCGCTTTCCGGTGGCAGCGGCAATGTATATGTCGCGGTGGCGGTAACGCGGTTCTTCGGTGCGAAAGTCAGTTCTGATCCGTTCTTGACGACTGGCGTAATCGAGGTGATCGCCCCGCCGGTTACCGGGATGGACGTGGGAACGCCGTTGATCTCGGTCTCGAGGTGGGTGTAGCCCACGTCCAGCCGCAGCCTTTCGAAGAACAGCGCCGAGGCATCAAGCTCAAATCCCTTGATGACGCCTTCACCGACATTGATGATCGCATTGCTGGAGGTCAGGCCAGACGATGGTAAGGGCGTCGTGCTTCCCGTAATCTGCGTATTGTGCAGCTTGTTGTAAAAGCCCGAAACATTGAGGTAGCCGCTGACCGTGCCCCGGAACGTAGCCTTGGCGCCGATTTCGTAGGCATCCACGGTTTCCGGCTTCCAGGTCTCGACCGCGACAGGCGTCGTATTGATCCCGCCCTGGCGATACCCGCGGGCATAGCGACCATAGAGCATGATATCGTCGGTCGGCTTATAGGTCAGGTTGGCATTCCAGGTCAGCTTGTCCGACTTCTCGGTGAAGCTCGTGAAGCACTGCATCGGATCGGTCACGGTCAGCGCAATCGGCCGGCCATTAGACCCGAAGCCCGAATTGAAGCGGAACGTGTCGGTGCAGACACGCGCCTGTGTCGGCGTGCCGATGCGCAGAATACGCGAGTTGGCGGCTTCGGCGTAGCTCGTGTCCCAGGTATAGCGCGCGCCCAGCGTCAGCGCGAGCTGGCGGGTGAAATCATAGGTTGCCTGGGCATAGATGCCGTAGCTGTCATAATTGTATTTGTTGCGCGATTCCGAGATCGAACCGATGCCGAAAACATCGGTGCAGGTCATGGTATCGTAGTTCGAGCAGCTCAGCGTCACGAAGTTGCGGCGCGGATCGATCTTCGGCTGGCGGTTGATTTCCATGTAGCCGCCGGCCACCCAGTTGAAATTCTCGAACTTGCCCTGGATCTGCAGCTCCTCGGTCCAGGCATACTTGGCGGTCGCATCCTGACCGGGGATGACACCCGACACATTGAGGTTGAACGGTGTGCCCGGCGTAACAGCAATGCCCGGCGCCGCGCCCGTGGCCGAAAAGAACGGCGTGCGGGAGGAAATCGCCAGATTGTCGCTGAACGAACTGATGCGCGAGTTCTCGACGAAATGGCCATAGCTCGCAATGTTCTTAACCGTGATGTGGTCGCTGGCTTCCCAGGTTGTCGTGTTGATGAATTGCCACTGTTCGATATCGAGGAAGGCGCCGGGCGTGTTGACATCGACATCGAGCAAACCGTCGCCTCGCGCGGCCTGCCGATCAATCTGATCGCAGGCTGCAGCGGCTTGAATGCCGTTGAAATTTGTCGGGTTCGCCGCGGATACGGGCAGTGCCGGATTAACCCGGCCTGGGGATGTTGAAAGATCGCGATCACACGTCGCAAGGCGTGCTGCATAGCCATTGTTCTTGATGTGGCTGTAATGGAAGATCAGTGAATTCTCGAGTGTCGGCGTGAGATTTGCCAGGACCGTGGCGCGGAATGCCGTGTAATTTGAGTCATTGAAATCATTCGGGCCAATGCCCGAATGGTTGATCAGAAATCCGTCGCGCTTGTTCTTATCGAAGGCCAGGCGAACCTTGAGGTTCTCAGTCAGCGGGACATTCAGCACCGCCTGAAAACGGTGCATCTTGTAGTTGCCGAGTTGCCCCTCAACCCAGCCTTCAAACCTGTCGGTCGGCTTGTTGGGTACCAGCAGGACGGCGCCGCCCGTGGTGTTGCGGCCAAACAGCGTTCCTTGCGGGCCTTTCAGCACTTGCAGGTTCTGAAGGTCCATGAATGCGTCAGGACCGATCGAGCTGCCGGCCAGTCCGCCGCCCTGCACTCGCACGCCGGGAACTTCAGCGAAATAGACGCCTACGGTGGGCGATGTGCCATTGTCCTGGCTAAAGCCGCGGATAGCGAAAGTCGCTCGTTCGGGACCGAAGCGCTGGTTGGTGGAAAGACCGGGAACGTAATTGGCCAGATCGGTCAGCGCGACGATGTTGCGGTTGGTCAGCGCTTCCTGGCTCATCACCGTAATCGAAATCGGCACTTCGCTCAGCTTCTGCTCGGTGCGCTGCGCGGTAACGATGATCTCCCCCTCGCCGGCTGCATCTGCCGCATCTTGCGCGCAGGCCACCTGGGCCTGGGCAATGCCGATTGCCGCCGAAAGGAATAGACCTATCCTGTGTGCCTGCCTGCTCATGTTCTCGCTCCCACTGTTTTTTTATGTTTGCCTGATTAAAATTGTCTGGGCAGAATCTTGCGCTTTCATCTACAATTCGGCAACCGCCATTTTGCCGGTTTCGCAAAAGCAGGGTGTGCTGGTTTCGCCTCGGACAATGTCTTCCGCCAAGTAACAAACCGCTGTGTGCAGGCCGTCTTCGAGAGCTTTGGACATGAGACTGCAATGCAGCACCTCTGCGAAGTCTGCAGACATCCCCGGGCAGGATTGACGGCACCCCGAATTGGGCGAACACTAAGTGTAACAGAATGCTAATGCGGCTTGCCCGCAAGCCGGAGCCGCGCAGGGCGCTGGAGGAATTTTCCGGGAATTTGAATGGAGTGAGGTGCGCGTGTTTGATGTAATGAAAGGCATTCGGGTCGTCGAAATCGGCTCTTTCGTGTTCGTCCCGCTGGCCACCGCCGTGCTGGCAGACTGGGGCGCGGAAGTCATCAAGATCGAACATCCGCGGATGGGCGACCCCTATCGCGGCCTAACCACTGCCGGCACGACGACCCATTTCGAAGGAGTCAATCTCAGCTTTCAATATGCCAATCGCGGCAAACGGTCGCTGGGTCTCGACCTGACCAAACCCGAAGGCCGCGCCCTGCTGGATGAGGTGCTTGCGAAAGCCGATGTCTTCGTCACCAACCTTCGGCCCAGCGTGCGCGAAAAGCTGGGGCTTGGCGTGGAAGCCGTGCGCAAGGTCAATCCCGATATCGTCTACGTGCGCGGTTCGGGCTATGGCCAGAAAGGCGAGCAGACCGAGACCGCCGCGCTCGACGGCACCGCCTATTGGGCGCGCGCCGGCGTCGCCACGGCGCTCACCCCGCCCGACATGGACCGCCCGATCAGCCAGCGCCCCGCCTTTGGCGATGTCATGGCGGCGATGACCCTGGCCGGCGGCATTGCTGCGGCGCTGTTTGGCCGGGCCAACACCGGCAAGCCCCCGGTGGTCGATGTTGCCCTGATGAATGTCGGCATGTGGCAATTGCAGCGCGACATACTCGGCGCGCCATACGAGAAAGTGGACACGACCCAGCGCACCGTGGGCCGCACCGAGCGCAATCCGCTGACCAACAATTACCTCACCAGCGATGGCCGCTTCATCTCACTGGCCATCGTCAATCCCGATTCCTACTGGGCGGAGCTGTGCGGGGTGCTCGGGCGGCCTGACCTCATTGCAGACGAACGCTTTGCCAATGCCAAAGTGCGCCAGCAAAATGTCGAAGCCTGTGTCGCCGAATTCGACGCGATTTTTGCCGCCCACGATCTGGCTTACTGGACCAAAGAACTCACGCGTTTTTCCGGCGCCTGGGCACCATACCAGCGCCCGTCGGACCTCCACAGCGACCCCGTCGCGCTCGACAACGGCTTCTTCACTGAACTCGATATCGACGGGGAGACAAAGATCAAGGCCGTGTCCAGCCCGATCAACTTCGATGAATTCGACGGGCCGCGTACGATGCCCGGCGCGCCCGAAGTGGGCCAGCACGGCGAGGAAATCCTGCTTGAACTGGGCCATGACTGGGAGGAAATCGTCGCACTGAAGGACAAAGGCGTGATCACATGAAGCCTTGTCCGCAGCCGGCATGAGCGACCGCAAGGCCTGGCACGACCTTCTGCGCGAATTGCCGATCGACCCTGCCCGGCCGATCGTCGATGCGCATCACCACCTGTGGCGCGCGGAAGAAGGACCGCACCCGGGCCCAGCCTACCTCCACCCGCAGCTTCTGGAAGACATAGCCGGGCGTAATGTCATCGGCTCGGTCTATGTCGAATCGAGCGTGGGCTATCGCAGCGATGGCCCGGACGAATTGCGCGCGGTTGGCGAAACCGAATTCGCAGCAGCGCAGGCAGCAATCGCGGCCCGGACGAAATCGCCCATTGTCGGGATCATTGCCGGGGCAGACCTGCGCCTGCGCGACCGGCTCGACACCGTGCTCGCTGCGCACAAGGCGGCAGGCGCGGGCCTGTTTCGCGGAATTCGCCAACGCCATGACCGCAGTGGTCCTGCCTATTCGCCGCTGTCCGATCCCTCGGTCGGGCCCGCCATGGCCGCGCTTGTGCGGCACGGTTGCACGTTCGATGCCATTGCCCCGTTCAACCGGCTGGGCGATGTCGCCCAGTTCGCCCGCAATTCGCCCGACGTGCAGATCATTTTGCAGCATCTGGGCCTGCCGTTGGTCAGCGGCGCTTACGGCCCGCGCGATGAGGTGCTCGCCCTATGGAGAGACGGGATCGGGCGCGTCGCCGAATGTCCGAATGTCAGCTGCAAGCTGGGCGGCATCGGGATGGACAGCCAGTTCGGCATGGGCTGGTCCAGCCGCCCAGAGCCGCCTGGCTCGGACGAAGTGGCTGCCTGGTGGCGAGACATCGTCTGCTTCTGCATTGACACCTTCGGGCCTGAGCGCTGTATGTTTGAGTCCAATTTTCCGGTGGACGGCGAAGGCCTCGGCTACGGCGTGATGTGGAACGCCTTCGTCAAGATCGCCATGCGCTATTCGGACAGTGAGCGCGACGATCTCTTCGCGGGGACTGCGATCAGAACGTACAGGCTGCAATGCCGCCGCCCCTGATTGAGGGCGGCAGATTGACTAACAGGGGAGCAGGGCAATTTCATACGGCAGCGAATTTCGAGTGCACTGGAAGCAGCTTCTCGGTGCCAGCGTGGGCGTTTCGACGGGCATCACGCTCAACTTCTTCTCCATGGCGATTTTTGGCCCGGCGCTGATCCACGACTTGCATTGGACCAAGGCGCAATTCGCCCTGATCGGATCGCTTTCCATTTTCTCGGTCGTCATCACCCCGCTTGTCGGCACCTTAGTGGACCGCATCGGATCGCGCCGCGCGGCAACAGTCGGCTTCATTGGCGTTCCGCTCGGCTTCGTCGCGCTCTCATTGATGAGCGGCAGCATCTACCAGTTCCTCGGCATCAATCTGGTGATGAACTGGATCGGCCTGCTGACTTCGGGAATCGTCTTCTGCCGCGCGCTGGTGGAACGGTTTGACAAAGCGCGCGGCATTTCGCTCGCCCTGATGATGAGCGCCGCCCCTCTGTCCGGCGCGATCGTGCCTTTCGTGATTTCGCCGATCATTGCCGAGCATGGCTGGCGCACGGCCTATCTTGTGCTGGCGGGCATTTCGGCAGTCGGCGGGATTATTGCTGTCAGTCTGGTCGGGCCATCACCCAAACCGGCCACAAACTCCGCCCAGACGGATGCGGAGGCAAAGGCCGGAACGTTGGAGCGGCTGCGCGGCGTCGCCCGCAATCCCGCTTTCTGGCTGATGATGGCAGGCATGTTCCTGGTCAACATGCCGCGCACCTTCACGATCAGTCAGCTCAAGATTGCGGTGCTGGACTATGGCTTTGCCGACAATATCGGCACTCGCGTCGTGTCCTTCTATGCGATCGGCACCATCTTCGGCCGCTGCATGTCCGGCCTGGCGCTCGACCGCGTTCCGGCCCACTTCGTCGCCTTGGTGACCATGCTGGTTCCTGCCGCGGGCTACATCTATTTCGTCTACCCCATCCATGAAACGGCGCTGCTGATGGCCGCCGTTTTCGCCATGGGCATTGCGTTTGGAGCCGAATTCGACATTGGCGCCTACATGATCTCGCGGAATTTCCCGGTCAGCGATTTCAGCAAGCTCTATGCCGCGCTCGACGTGGCGCTGGGCGCCGGCTCGGCGCTCGGCGCGCTGTTGATGAGCATGCTGCTGAAGGAAACCGAAAGTTACAGCACCTTCATGGGAATTGCCACGGCAGCCACTATCGCTGGCGCCTTGCTTCTGGCGGCAACGGGCCGCTATGCCCGGCGCGAGGCGGCGGCCGCCTGACGCAGGAAAGTGCGGCTCGCCCGCAAGCCTACTTCAGCACCGAGCAGGCCAGACGGGCGCCCGAATTTCCGATCGGCGGCGTCCGGTGATCATCCTCGGCCGCGTGAATCACCAGCGCTGTGCCATCTGAGTCAAGCAGCGACGATCCAGCTCCCTGAAGCGTTACTGCGGGCGACCAGAACTCCGCCTGGGCCGACCCGTCGGCCGCGACATGGAGATTGGGCAAGTCGCCATCTTCCGGGCCCGCAGGGTTGAGCAGTCCGTGCTGGAGCGTGCCGTGATTGACGTGAGCCTTGGCGGTCTTGAACGCGGCATGGTCCGAACAGTCGCCCGCCGCATGCAAATGCATGCCATGCCACCCCGGAGCCAGCGCGCCGGCATTCAGCGATACCCGGATAACGACCCCTTTCGCCCCGTCATTAGAACTCACCGAGCCAATCACCCGCCCGGCATTGTCGATCACATCGGCCGTGCCGGCGTAAGCCACCGTCGCCGATGGAGCAGTGGCGGCCACCGCACAAAAGGCCAACTTGCCAAGCACTTTGATCATCGCTTCAATCCTTCCAGCAGATGTGAGACCGAGACAATGCCACGTAATTCCGCGCTTGTATGCAGAAGGGCTGCATTGCGTCCAATTGCCGGATCGCTTGAACTTATCATGCCCGGCGCGGCTTGATACCAGCGCTGGCAGGCAGACTGCAGCTACGCGGCTGAAATGCCTAAAATCACCCTGCCAATGCTTGATCGCGTCCACCGGCCAGACCCGTATCAGCACTGCTCGTTTTGGAGTGTACTCAACTGCAAGCCGTTCAGGCCGCATAGGAAAGAAACACGGATCTGAAAGTGGACTTAGCGTGGGCCAAACCTCTTTCCCTGCCCAAAGCCACCCAGTCAATTCCGAAATCCGGCTACAGGATTTCAGGCCTTTCGCATGATGCGTCGGGATTACCTTGTGATAGGTATGGTGCCACTTACGTGACCCGGACACCGGCGTCCTGCGTGAGCGTCCCCGAGGGGCCGTTCTATCATGAATGGTTCGTCTCATAATCGGTGGGGGAGAAGAATTGGGTTTTTGCAAAGCCTTCATCGTAGGGCGTTTGGAAGGCCGTAAGGAACTTCAAATGGGCGATTTTCCATTCTGCGTTGCGGCGCACGAAATCGCATTCATAACGGCCAGCGACCCACAGCGCCTGACCTGACGCCGTGACGAGGGGGATGAAGCCGGTCCAGGATCCCTGGGCGCCGTCACAGTCAATCTCGATTTTTGGATTCATAACTATGTGCAGACTCATCCGGGCAGTGTGGCCGTATTTGGCGCACCATTCCTGAATGTTGCCCCTTCCGCTCTGAACGGAGCCGTCAACTTCCCACAGGGCATCTTCAGTAAACAGGTGGGCGACCCGCTTGGCGTCCCGACCTGCTCCGGGCCAACCCGTATCGAAATAATGCGTATAGTCGGCCATGACATTGCCGATGGCGTGTACTGCCTCCAGCCGCGCCACGCGGCCTTCCAGTTCTTCACTCACAGTATCCTCCATCTAAAGTGCTTGTTAGCGGTTCGCTTCGCTGGCCACTGGTTACACAAACTGCGAGCCAGGACTTAGCCTGCTCACCCTGCCCCGGCAGCGTACGGCTGCCGCCCCTTGTCGGGGTATAAAGGTATAGCCAAAAAGGTATATCATCTAGATTATCATTTGGAGACCGCAGAACATCTGCGGATAGAGGCTGAGGAGAAATGCAAATGGCAAAATTCGATGTTCGGCACGTGCTGGATATCAAGGCCGGGCTTGGTGAAGCTCCACTATGGTCTGAGGAGCAGAATGCACTTTTCTGGCTGGACCAGCGCGGCCAGACGCTCAACCGGTTCGACCCGGCAACGGAGACGAATCGCGCCTGGCACCTCGACGCAAGACCGGGCTCATTCACCTTGTGCGAGGGCGGGCTGTTGATTGCAGCCAACTTGGGCTTCTTTCGGTTCGATTTCGTAAAGGAATCCTTTGAGTTCGTTTGCCAGCCACCCTTCGATCCTGCGGTTTTCCGTTTCAACGATGGAAAGGCTGACCGACAGGGTCGCTTCTGGGTCGGTTCCATCCTGGTCGAGTTCCAGCATCACGGCGCGGCCCGGGGAACATATTATCGCTACGATTCAGGTCGTCTCGTGCCGGGCATAACCTCTGTCGAGGTGCCCAACGGCACCGGGTTCAGCCCCGACGGAAAAACCATGTACCGGGCGGAATCGATGAAGCGGACTGTCCTGGCCTACGACTATGACCCCGAGACCGCGACACCATCGAACGAGCGTGTGCTTGCCGAAATGCCGGAAGGATTCGGCATTCCCGATGGCGGGACTGTCGACAGCGAGGGCGGCTTGTGGTTCGCGGTGCCGTTCGGAGAGACCGGGAAGATCGCCCGCTTCACGCCCGATGGCCAACTTGACCTGCACTTCGACATGCCCGTTCTAGCGCCGACGATGGTGGCATTCGGCGGGCCGGACATGGCAACGTTATTCGTCACGACAGGCCGAATCGAAGAGCTGATGGATCGTCCGCATTCGCCATTGGGCGGAGATCTGTTTGCGGTCGAGACAGGATTCAAGGGACTTCCCGAGGCGATTACCCAAGTGTGAGCCGGCGATGACCCGGCGCTCGTTCCAGCTAGTGTGGCCCGCCGTCCAGACTGGCAGCCCCGCCCAATGGGACAGGCGTGGCAAGAGGCGCCTGACTGCAAATTGACAGCAAAGTCACAGAGGTATACCCATCGTCTATAAGCTGGATCATCTAGATGATCATACCTGCAGAAATAGCAAGCTAAAAGGGAGGGTGACAATGAATTGCATTGGAGTGCGGTGGAATTTGCTGTCGTGTGTGGCTGTGGTTTCGCTCGTTGCATCGGCTCAGGCACAGGCGCAGAGCGCCGGATCTTCGCAAGCCGACGCGAGTGATCCCGCCACGATTGATGAGGGCGCTGGCGAGATTGTCGTCACAGCCCAGCGCCGCGAGCAGCGGCTGACCGAGGTTCCAATCTCGGTTCAGGCGATTGGATCGGAATCGCTTGGGCGCGCCGTCGTGGTGAGCTCCCAGGATGTGCTGAAGCTTACCCCTTCGGTGAAATTCACAGGCGGCTACTCCGCAACCGCCAGCAGCGTCGCGATCCGTGGCATCAATTCCGCTGCGATCAATGGCGAAGTCCAGCCATCGACCGCCGTTCTGGTGGACGACGTCGCCTTGTCCCGCCAGGCCGAATTCGTTGCGGACTTCAACGATATCGAACGGATCGAAGTGCTCCGCGGTCCACAGGGAACTCTGTTTGGCAAGAATGCCACCGCGGGCGTGATCAACATCACCACCAAGCGTCCGACCGGCGACTATGCCGCGAACTTCGAAGCTGGTTATACGACGGACGATCAATTGCTCCTGCGTGGCATGGCGAACATCCCGCTTTCAGATGCGGTGAAGACCCGCTTCAATGTCTACCGCAACACACTGTCGCCCATCGCTCCAAACAGGAATCCCAACTATCTGGGCGATTGGAATCGCGGATTAGGCGCGATCGACAACTGGGGCGTCGCCGGAAAAATGGCGATAGATTTCTCGGAACGGGTCAATCTCCTGCTGTCCGCCGATTACGCCAAAACGCGGGACAGCTTTGGCGCGACAATCATTCTGGTGCCGAATACAATTCCATTCCTGGGTTCCATCCAGACCGCAGCCGGCGTGGTGGCCACCCGCGAGCATCCATTCGTCAACGTCGAGACTGTGTTCGACGGGCGCGCGGAGGCCTGGGGCGTGTCGGCCAATCTGGGCATCGAACTAAGCGACGACCTGATGCTCCGCTCGATCACGGGCCATCGCGATTTCCACTTTGACACGTTTGGCGATTTCGACAGCGGGCCTTGGGGCGCTGTCCAGGGATTTGGCTTCCTGCCCAATCCGCTGGGCTATCCCATCCAGACAGTCACGCTGGCCAATGGCAGCTTTCCCTACAAGCCTTCATCCTCGCGTTACACATCTCAGGAATTACGGCTGAACTACAGCAATGGTCCGCTTGACATAGTGGGGGGACTGTATGCTCAGTGGTATACAGGGAGAAATATAAATGCCCAGGTAACCTTTATTGCAGACTTTGGCTTTGGGCCTGGATACTTTTCAGATTTTATCAACTCTGAACTACATGATGATATTTACTCTGCATATGCTGATGCAACATATAAGATTACGGATCAGTTTTCACTGTTTGGCGGGTTGCGCTATTCGTTCGAAAAGGTCAGTTTCGATTATGATCGAAAAAGCTGGGCCGGGGCGCCTTTT
>Ga0075370_10001133_pt1 | contig 11185 bp, 7 predicted proteins | sample EndMethybrTD3035_FD_71398 | JGI IMG/M metagenome (GOLD analysis project Ga0075370, IMG submission 71398) | Populus endosphere microbial communities from Tennessee, USA - Endosphere MetaG P. TD hybrid TD303-5 | ecosystem: Host-associated > Plants > Roots > Endosphere | place: USA: Tennessee... | reverse complement strand
CGGTCACGAACCAAGTCTGTCGATTCATCATCTTCTCCTCGAGGGGGTGGGTCATGCCGCCGGCCGCGCGTGAAGGCGTGCGTCCTGGGCGTCGGATATCGGCTAGAGGTCCTGCGTGACGCGTCGGTGTCGTCACGGCCCGTGGAGGACGGGCGCCCGCGGTGCTTGCCGTGGTCCGGGCTCGTCGCGGGCGGGAAGGGCGCGTCGTCTCGCTGCGCGGGCCGTGTGGCGGCTCGTTCGCAGGGCGGCCGGGGAGGCCGCTCGCGCCGGTCCCTGTCGAGGCCGGGTGAACGCAGTTTAGGAAATCGGCGGCCGCCGGAGAAGTCCTGAAACTCCAGACTTATTGCCCAAAACTCCAGACATGGCCGAAATATGACGGATTCATTTCTTCTTCCTGGCCTGTTCCTTTAGAGTGCGGATCATCGAGCAACGACTCTGGAGGATGCGCCATGGCGCACGACGACGCCGCGCTGTGCGCGCAGATGACGGCCCTGGTGGCGGAACTGGCGTCCGACGAGGGCATGACGCCGTCGCCGCTCGACGGCGTGGCCTTCGGCCGTTCCAACAAGTCGCTGCCGCGCATGCCGGTGCTGCATGACGCGTGCATCGTCATCGTCTGCTCGGGCCGCAAGCGCGGCTATTTCGGCGACCAGGTGATCGAGTACGGCGCGCACCAGTTCATGGTGGCCTCGGTGCCCATGCCCTTCGAGAGCGAGACCTTCGCCTCGCCCGAGGAGCCGCTGCTGGCCATCAAGGTCAAGCTGGACCTGGCCGTCATCGCCGACCTCGCGCTGGCCCTGCCTCCCGCGCTCGGGCCCGTGCCCGGCGCCGAGAGCGTGGCCACCGCGCCGGTCGACGCGCCGCTGGCCGACTCGGTGATCCGCCTGCTGCGCGCGCTGCGCTCGCCCGTCGAGACCCGGCTGTTCGGCGCGAGCCTGCTGCGCGAGGTCTGCTATCGCGTGCTCACGGGCGCCAAGGGGCCCGCGCTGCGCGCCGCGCTGGCCCAGCGCGGCCACTTCGGCCAGATCGCCAAGGCGCTGCATCGCATCCACATGGACTACCACCAGCGGCTCGACGTCGAGACGCTGGCGCAGGAAGTCAACCTGAGCCCGGCGTCGTTCCACGCGCACTTCAAGACGGTGACCGCGACGTCGCCGATCCAGTATCTGAAGGCGACGCGGCTGCACAAGGCCCGGCTGCTGATGATCCAGGACGGCGTCAGCGCGAGCCGCGCGTCCACCCGCGTCGGCTACGAGAGCGCGTCGCAGTTCAGCCGCGAGTTCAAGCGCCTGTTCGGGCGCACGCCGGTGGAGGAGCAGCGCCTCGTGCACGCCGCGTATGCGCCCGCGCACGAGGGGCGCGACCGGCCCTGAACGAGGTGGGCGCGCTCAGCGAATGCCCAGTTCCGCCCGCCGCGGCAGGTCCGCCCCGCGGCGCGAGCACGTGATCGCCGCCGCCTGCGCCGCGAAGCGCATCGCGTCGAGCAGCGTCTCCGCGTCCATCGCGCGCACGCCCGCGGGCGTGAGCACGCCGAGTTCGGCCAGGCGCGTGAGCAGCGCGGCCTGGAAGGTGTCGCCGGCGCCGACGGTGTCGATCACGTCGATGTGCACCGGCGGCACCTCGACCACGCCGCTGGCGTGCCACGCGAACGCGCCCTTGCCGCCGCGCGTGAGCGCCACCAGGCCGGCGCCCTTGCCGAGGCAGTCGGCGGCGAACGCGGCCGCATCGATGCCGGGGTACAGCAGGCCCAGGTCCTCGTCGCTGAGCTTGAGGACGTCGGTGCGCGGCAGCATCCATTCGAGCGTGTCGCGCCAGACCTGGACGTCGGGCTCGACGTTCAGGCGCAGGTTCGGGTCGTAGCTGACCACCAGCTTGCCGTGCACGCGCTCGACCAGCGCGCGCTGCGTGGCGGCCGTCTCGCCCACCACCATCGTGTAGGAGCCGACGTGCAGCAGGCGCGCGGCGGCGGGCATGCGATCGAGCGCGGCCAGCGGCAGCGAACGGTCGGCGGCGCCGGCGCCGTAGAACGCATATTCGGGCACGCCCTTGGCGTCGACGCCGATCAGGCTGATCGTGGTGGGCGCGGCGCTGCGGTGCACCGCGTCCAGCGAGACGCCTTCGGCGCGCAACGCGTCCACCAGGCGACCGCCGAGCTCGCCGCTCGAGATGCCGCCCAGGAACGCGACCGCCTGGCCCATGCGCGCCAGGCCGAACGCGACGTTCAGCGGCGAGCCGCCGATGCGCGCGTCGAGCGCGATGCCGGTGGGCGTCGTCGCGCCCGTGAACACATCCATCAGGGCTTCGCCCGCGACCACGAACATGGCTGTCTCTCTCGTTATCGATTGAAGGGTGCCGGCGGCTTGAAGACTGTCAGCGCCAGCCGAACATCATCTGGCGCGCGAAGACCCGCTTGACCGGCGGCAGCGCCTGCAGCGCCGCCAGCCCGAGCCCGCGCACGGCGGCCAGCCCCGGCGCGTGCCACGTGAAGCTGCGGGCCAGGAAATCGGTGGCGCCGATGACGCTCCAGCGGTCGGGTGCGCGCGCGAACGCCAGTCCGCGCAGCGCGCGCGCGACGCCCCTGTCCGAGGCCTGCGCGCCGCCGGCCAGCCGGTCGACCAGCAGGAACGCGTCGCGCAGGCCCAGGTTCAGGCCCTGGCCGGCCACCGGATGCAGCGTCTGCGCCGCGTTGCCGATGCGCACGACGCGGCCGTCGACCAGGCTGGCCTCGGCGTTCAGGCCCAGGGCGAACGACTTCAGCGGCGAGATCGCCACCGGCGTGCCGACCGCCTCCGGCAAGCGCGTGGCCAGCACGGCCAGGCGCTGCGCGTCGGTCAGCGGCGCGACGGGATCGTCGGCCGACGCGACGCACCAGACGAGCGCGGCGTGCGAGGTCTTCGGATCGCTGCCCGGCGGCGACGGCAGCGGCAGCAGCGCCAGCGGGCCGTCGCGCGTGAAGCGCTCCATCGCGAGGCCGGGCGTCGCGCCCTGCAGCGTGACCGTGCCGACCCACGCCGTCTGCCGGTAGTCGTGCGTGACGGCCTTGCGCGACTGCTCGGCGAACACGCCGCCCTCGGCGATCACGGCCAGGTCGAAGCGCTCGCCGCTGCTGCCCGCGGGGGTCACCAGCACGCCGTCGCCGTCGGTGGCCACCGCGGTCACCGCGGTGCCCAGCCGCGCGTGCAGGCCGGCCTCGCGCGTGCCGAGCGCGCCTTCGCGCGTGGCGCAGGCGTCGAGAAAGGCCTGCTGCAGCGGCGCCAGCAGCGTGCCGTAGCTGAGGACGGCGCCCAGCAGCGGCACGCGCAACTCGTCGGCGCGGATGTGCACCACCGGCTCGCCGAACGGCGTCGACAAGGTCGGCGGCGCCTGCGACACGTGCACCTGTCGGATGGCCGCCGCCCGGGCGCCGGGCCAGGCCCGCAGGCGCTCGAGCACCTGCACGCTGCCGAGAGACAGCGCGAGAGTGCGCGGGTCGCCGGACACGTCCTTGGCGGCGTCGCGTGTGTCGAACACGCTCACCGACCAGGCCGGGCAGCGCTGGCGCATGAGCAGGGCCAGCGACAGCCCCACCGGCCCGCCGCCGATCACCGCCAGCCGGGGCGGGGTCGAGGGGCGGTCGTCGTGGGTTGTCACCATGGGAGCGAAGGTCGGCTTTGGGGTGCTATTGTGGCCCGATGCCCGCGGTCGCGTCGATACGCGGGCGACGCCATGGAGATACGCCAATGCAATACCGTCGACTGGGCCGCGCCGGCCTGCAGGTGAGCGAGCTGTCGCTCGGATCGTGGGTGACCTATGCGAACCAGGTGGACGTGAACGCCGCCGTCGAGATGATGGCCGCGGCCTACGACGCCGGCGTCAACTTCTTCGACAACGCCGAGGCCTACGCGGGCGGCAAGAGCGAGGAGGTGATGGGCGCGGCGCTGAAGAAGCTGGGCTGGGCGCGCCTGAACTACATGGTGTCGACCAAGTTCTTCTGGGGCCTGCCGGATGCCGTCACCGTCAACCGCAGGAACACGCTCAACCGCAAGTACCTGATGCAGGCGATCGACGGCTCGCTGCAGCGCTTCGGGCTGGAGCACCTGGACATCGTCTACTGCCACCGCGCCGACCCGCACACGCCCGTCGAGGAGACGGTGCGCGCCATGAGCGACATGATCACGCAGGGCAAGGCGCTGTACTGGGGCACCAGCGAATGGTCGGCCGCCGACATCCGCGCGGCCTGGGACATTGCCGATCGCCACCACCTGCACAAGCCGGTGGTCGAGCAGCCGCAGTACCACCTGCTGCATCGCCAGAAGGTGGAGCAGGAATTCGCGCGCCTGTACGACGACATCGGCCTGGGCCTGACCACCTGGAGCCCGCTGGCATCGGGCCTGCTGACCGGCAAGTACAAGGCCGGCATCCCCGCCGGCAGCCGCGGCGCGATGCCCAACATGGGCTTCCTGCACGACCAGCTCACCGACCAGGCCAGGAACGACGCCGTCGCCCGGCTGGAGCCGATCGCGCGCGACCTCGGCGCGACCACCGCGCAGCTGGCGATCGCCTGGGTGGCGAAGAACCCGCGCGTCAGCACGGTCATCACCGGCGCTTCCAGCGTCCGGCAGCTGCAGGACAACCTGAAGGCGGCGGAGATCGTCGCCAAGCTGACGCCGGAGGTGCTGGCGCGGATCGACGAGATCACCGCGCCGCTGGCGAGCTGACGCCGCGCCCGCAGGCCGCGACCCCTCGAACGAAGAAGGCCGCTGCATCGCTGCAGCGGCCTTCGCGTATGCGTGCGCGCCGGCGCGGCGCGCGGGCGTCACGCGGCCGTCACGCGCACGGGGGTGTGCGCTTGCGTGGGCGCAGGAGCGCGCCCGCGAGCGCCAGCGCCGCCAGCCAGGCCGGGTTCGCGGCCCCGCCGCCCCCGCCGGAGGAACCGCCCGACGACGCGGCCGTCACCGTGACGGCGATCGTCTGGCTGTTGGACAGGGAATTGCTGGGATCCGTGACGGTCAGCTTCACCTGGCCGGTGCCGGCCGAGACGCCGGTGAGCACGACGGTGGAGTCGCTGGTGCTGCCGAGCGTGATGTGCGTGTCGTGGTCCGGGATCGACCATGTGTAGGTCAGCGCCGTGCCGCTGGAGCCCAGCGTGCTGCCGGCGCCGCTCAGCGTCACGGTGCCGCCGACCGCGACGCTGGCGGAACCGGGCGAGATGACGGCGATCGGCGAGGTGCCCGTGCTCAGCGCGGCGGCGGCCGCCACGGCCGCACCGGCGTCCAGCATGCCTGCGCCGCAGGTCGAGGTCGTGCAGTAGCACTCGTCCTGGGTCGCCGTGGTCGGCGCATGGCAGGCCGTGATGCCGGAACCGCCACCGGTGGTCGGGAACGCCCGTGCGGTGCCCTTGAGCAGGCTGATCACCTGTTTGTTGGTGAGGTTGGGTGCGGCCGCGAGCATCAGGGCGACCGTGCCGGACACCAGCGGCGTGGCGAAGCTCGTGCCCAGGCTGGGATTGTTCAGGCCGTCGCTGTAGGTCGCGCTGACGGGAGACGTCGTTCCGGTGTTGGTGGTGGTGGCGATCGGGAACAGGCAAGGGCCGGTCAAGTTGACGCAGTTGCCTGCCGGCGCGGCGATGGACACCTGGGGCCCGACGTCGGAGTAGCCGACCTTGGTGCCGGCGTTGCGCAGGCCCGCCACGGCGATCACGATGGGCGTCTGGTCGCTGTCCGTGCTCGCGGGCTGGCAGTTGGCCGGGATGTTCACGGCCAGCCCCTCGTCGTTGCCCGCCGCGGCGACCACGACCACGCCGGCGTTGCGCAGCAGGGTCAGCGCGTCGATGTAGGCGGGTCCATCGGTGGCGCAGTCGCCCGAACCGCCCAGGCTCATGTTGATGACGCGCGCGACGTGCGTGTTGGTCGGGATCGACGAGTCGCTCAGCACGCCGGCCGCCCATTCGGCCGCCGCGATGATCTCGGAGTCCCAGCCACCGCACTTGCCCAGCGCTCGTACCGGCACCAGCTTGGTGTCGTAGGCCGTGCCGGCGATGCCCGCGCCGTTGTTGGTGGCCGCGGCGAGGATGCCGCCGGTCTGCGTGCCGTGCCAGCTGCTGTCCTCCGCGCCGCCGCCAGTGGCGCCGCAACCCTTGAAATGGCCGTTGTCGACCGTGCCGGCGTCTTCCGCGGCGGTGATCCAGTCGCCGGGATCCGAAGGATCGGCCTCGTCCAGGCTGCCGTCGTTGGCCGTCAGGAGTTCGTTGGCCACGGAGTCGCCCTTGGAGGTGCCCGCTGCGTAGCCGACGAAGTCGTATCCATACGGCGTCGACGCGGTCGTGCCGCTGAAGGTGGCGGCGAAGAGCTTGCTGTCGCTGGCCCCGGGGGCGCTGCCGGTGATGTCGGGATGATTCGTGATGCCGGTGTCGACGTCGGCGATGATGACGGCGCCCGATCCATGGGTAATGGCCCACGCCGGCTCGATGTTGATGCCGGAGACGTTGAGCAAGCCGGTGGAATCCTCGGCCGAGGCATTGGGGGCGCGCAGGTACCACTGGCCGGCGGCGGGTCCGTTGGCCGCGACGGAAGTCGACACGCCATCGGGATAGTACGGGTCGCTGACGACCGCCTGGACGAAGCGCCGGTGATCGACCTGCACCCACTCGACGTCGACATCGCCCGCGACTGCTGCCGCCAGTGCCGTCGAGGTCATGCCGCTCGACTTCAACACCTGGGTGCGTTCGCCCAGGGCGCGGCCATCGGTCAGCGCCAGGCCCAACCGGCCGCCGAGCACGGCCGCCTTCTGCGGCCCTGCGGTCGAAGAAGTGCTTGAGTGGGTCGCCGAGAGAATGGACGACCGCGCCTTGAACTTGACGATCACCCGGCCATTGGTCGCCGCTTCCTGCAGGCTGGCGGGCGCCTTGCGGACCGGATTGCGCTCGACCGCCACCGCTGCGGCGCCGACCGCGGCCGTCACCGCGATACCCAGACTGACCGCGCTCAGCAGTCGACTCAAGCGTGCCATCGCTCTCTCCGAAGTACAGGTTGAGCCCCGCGACGCAGGGCCTTGTTATCGATGCGAGTCTAGTTGGAACCGGGTTGCACGGGCGTTGCGTCAATGCGTCCAGCCGGACAATTGATCCGCGTATTTGGAAAACGAACGTGTCCGCCACGGCATTCGCCACGCCCGCGGCGGCGGCGCAACGAAAAACGGCCCGCGAGCGGGCCGTTTCGTTCAGCTTCGCGCAATGTCGGCGCGAAGAGACGCGACGATCAGCGGGCGACGACGCGCGCCATCTCGAGCACCTTGTTCGAGTAGCCCCACTCGTTGTCGTACCAGGCCACGACCTTGACGAAGGTCTTGTCCAGCGCGATGCCGGCGTCGGCGTCGAACACCGAGGTGCGCGCCTCGCCGCGGAAGTCGGTGGAGACCACCTTCTCGTCGGTGTAGCCCAGCACGCCCTTCATCGGGCCGTCGGCCGCGGCCTTCATGGCGTTGCAGATGTCGTCGTAGCTGGCTTCCTTGACGAGCTCGACGGTCAGGTCGATCACCGACACGTCGGACGTCGGCACGCGGAACGACATGCCGGTGAGCTTCTTGTTCAGCTCGGGGATCACGACGCCCACGGCCTTGGCCGCGCCCGTCGACGACGGGATGATGTTCTCGAGGATGCCGCGGCCGCCGCGCCAGTCCTTGTTGGACGGGCCGTCGACCGTCTTCTGCGTGGCGGTGGTGGCGTGCACCGTGGTCATCAGGCCGCGCTTGATGCCGAACGTGTCGTTGAGCACCTTGGCCACCGGGGCCAGGCAGTTCGTCGTGCACGAGGCGTTGGAGATGATGGCCTGGCCGGCGTAGGTCTTGTCGTTGACGCCGTAGACGAACATCGGCGTGTCGTCCTTGGACGGGGCCGACAGGATGACCTTCTTCGCGCCCGCGTCGATGTGCTTCTGCGCGGTTTCCTTGGTCAGGAACAGGCCGGTGGACTCGACGACGATGTCGGCGCCGACCTCGCCCCACTTGAGTTCGGCCGGATCCTTGACGGCCGTCAGGCGGATGCGCTTGCCGTTGACGATCAGCGTGCCGTTGTCGATCGAGGCCTCGCCCTTGAAGCGGCCGTGCACCGAGTCGTGCTTGAGCATGTACAGCAGGTAGTCGGGCTCCAGCAGATCGTTGATGCCGACCACTTCGATGTCGGAGAAGTTCTGCACGGCGGCGCGGAACACCATGCGCCCGATGCGGCCAAAGCCGTTGATGCCGATCTTGATGGTCATGTCGATGTCTCTCTTGCTCGCGGAAGTGAAGGAATTCAGGTTGCGCGCCGTGGAGTCTGCCTGCAGGGAGTTACCGTGGGGGAACTTTCGATGCTGCGGCGCGGGCGCCGGACGGTCGAGGGGCGGCGCGGCCTTCGATTATCGGTCGGTCCCGAATGTCGAGCTTGACGCAAGGCACATGGACGGGCCGGGCCCGCAGGCACGGCGCCGCGGTCGCGCGCCAGCCCGTGCCCGGAGCGACGAGGCGGCCCGTCGACAAGAGGGACCGCCTCGCGCCGGCCATCACTTGCCGACGACCTTGCGCGCCACGGCGACGAGGTTGTCCGCCGTGATGTGGAAGAACTTGAACAGGTCCGGCGCAGGCGCCGATTCGCCGAAGCGGTCCAGGCCGACGACCGCGGAGACGCCGTACTTCCACCAGAAGTCGGTGACGCCGGCCTCGATGGCCACGCGCGGCACGTTGCGCGGCAGCACCTGCACCTTGTACGACTCGCTCTGGCGGTCGAACACGCTGGTGCAGGGCACGGAGACGACGCGTGCGGCGATCTTGAGCTTGGCCAGCTGCTCCTGCGCCTGCAGCGCCAGGTGGACTTCCGAGCCCGTGGCCATCAGCACGACCTGCGGCTTCCTGTTCAGGCCCACCTCGCCCGGCTCGGCCAGCACGTAGGCGCCTTGCGTGATGACGTCGGCGTCGACCTTGGGCAGGTAGGGCAGGTTCTGGCGCGACAGCAGCAGCGCGCTGGGGCGGTGCTTCTGCACGAGGGCCATGGTCCAGGCGACCGCCGTCTCGGTGGTGTCGGCGGGGCGCCAGACGTCGAGGTTGGGGATCAGGCGCAGGCTGGCGGCGTGCTCGACCGACTGGTGCGTCGGGCCGTCCTCGCCCAGGCCGATCGAGTCGTGCGTGAACACGTGCACGATGCGGCGCTTCATCAGCGCGGCCATGCGGATCGCGTTGCGGCTGTAGTCGCTGAACGTGAGGAAGGTGCCGCCGTAGGGGATGTAGCCGCCGTGCAGGCAGATGCCGTTCATGATCGCGGCCATGCCGAACTCGCGCACGCCATAGTTGATGTGGCGGCCGATCTGCTGCTCGATGTTGATGACCTCGCCCTCGGGGCCGAAGCGCAGCGACGGCGTGCTCTTGGTGTTGGTCAGGTTGGAGCCGGTCAGGTCGGCGGAGCCGCCCAGCAGCTCGGGCAGCCGGGCCGTGAAGATCTCGAGGGCCTGCTGGCTGGCCTTGCGCGAGGCCACGGTCTCGGCCTTGTCGTGCGCGGCGCCGACGGCGTCGGCGGCGATCTCGGCGAAGTCGGCCGGCAGTTCGCCCATCATGCGGCGGACGAATTCCTTCGCCAGCTCGGGGTGCGCGGCCTCGTAGGCGTCGAACCCGCTCTTCCACTCGGCCTCGGCGGCGGCGCCGGCCTTCTTCGCGTCCCAGGCGGCGTAGATGTCGGCCGGCACCTCGAACGGCGGGTGGTTCCAGCCGAGCGCCTTGCGGGTCAGCGCGATCTCGTCGGCGCCCAGCGCCTCGCCGTGCGCCTTGGAGGTGCCGGCGCGGTTGGGCGAGCCCTTGCCGATGACGGTCTTGCAGACGATCAGCGTCGGCGCGGTGGCGCTCTTGAGCGCTTCCTCGATGGCGGCGTCCACCACCTCGACGTCGTGGCCGTCGACCTTGTCGATGACGTTCCAGCCGTAGGCGATGAAGCGGGCGGCGACGTCGTCGATGTACCAGGGCGCGACCTGGCCGTCGATGGAGATGCCGTTGTCGTCGTAGATCGCGACCAGCTTGTTCAGGCGCCACGCGCCGGCCAGCGCGCAGGCCTCGTGGCTGATGCCTTCCATCATGCAGCCGTCGCCCAGGAACACGTAGGTGTGGTGGTCGACGATCTCGTGGCCGGGGCGGTTGAACTCGGCGGCCAGCAGCTTCTCGGCCAGCGCCATGCCCACCGCGTTGGCCATGCCCTGGCCCAGCGGGCCGGTGGTGGTCTCGACGCCCGGGGTGACGTCGACCTCGGGGTGGCCGGCCGTCTTCGAGTGCAGCTTGCGGAAGTTCTTCAGCTCGCCGATGGGCAGGTCGTAGCCGGTCAGGTGCAGCAGCGCGTACTGCAGCATCGAGCCGTGGCCGTTGGACAGCACGAAGCGGTCGCGGTTGTGCCAGTGCGGGTTGGCCGGGTTGTGCTGGAGGTGGCGCGACCACAGCGCGACGGCGATGTCGGCCATGCCCATCGGCGCGCCGGGGTGTCCGGAGTTGGCCGCCTGGACGGCGTCCATCGCCAGCGCGCGGATGGCGTTGGCCATCAGCGTGGGCATCGGCGTGGCGATGGGGGTATCGGCGGGGACGACGTTCGAGATCTCGGACATGGACGACTCTTTTTTGGGGCCAGGATGCGGCGGGGCGGAGCGGGCGATTTTAGACGGCAGGCCGCAAATCGCGGGGAAAACCCGGCAGGCGGGCTTTTACACTGGCCGCATGAAGGCACTGATCCTGGCCGCCGGCCGCGGCGAACGCATGCGCCCGCTCACCGACCGCACGCCCAAGCCGCTGATCGAGGTGCGCGGCAAGCGCCTGATCGAATGGCATCTCGAAGCCCTCGCGCGGGCGGGCGTGCGCGAGGTCGTCGTCAACACCGCGTGGCTGGAAGAGCAGTTCGCGCCGGCACTCGGCGACGGGTCGCGCTACGGCCTCGCGATCACGTATTCGTTCGAGGGCCGCGACCACGGCGGCGCGCTCGAGACCGCCGGCGGCATCGCCAAGGCGTTGCCGCTGCTGGGGGACGCGTTCTGGGTGGTGTCGGGCGATGTCTACCTCCCCAGCTTCCCGTTCGACGCCGTCGACGCGAAGCGGTTCGTCGAAAGCGGCGCGCTGGGGCAGCTGTGGCTGGTCAGGAACGCGCCGCATCATCCGCACGGCGACTTCGGTATCGACGAGGACAGCCTGGCGAGCCGTACCGCCGAAC
>Ga0075370_10001132_pt1 | contig 11187 bp, 10 predicted proteins | sample EndMethybrTD3035_FD_71398 | JGI IMG/M metagenome (GOLD analysis project Ga0075370, IMG submission 71398) | Populus endosphere microbial communities from Tennessee, USA - Endosphere MetaG P. TD hybrid TD303-5 | ecosystem: Host-associated > Plants > Roots > Endosphere | place: USA: Tennessee... | reverse complement strand
CGAGATCGGGTGGCTCGACGTCCGCATGTGCCCCGAGACCGGTGAGGACGGCGCGGTCCAGTCGGTGCTCGCGATCGCACGCGACGTCACCGAGTTCGTCGCGCGGCGCGAAGACCTGGAAGAGCAGGTCCGCCGCCGCACCGCCGATCTGCAGGCGGCGACGCACAAGGCGCGCGCGGCGAGCCAGGCCAAGACCGATTTCCTCGCCGTGATGAGCCACGAGATCCGCACGCCGCTGAACGGCGTGATCGGTACCAACGAGCTGCTCGCGACGACTCCGCTCGATGCGGGGCAGCAGCGCCTGGTCGAAGCGGCCCGCATGTCGGGCCGGCATCTGCTCGCGCTCGTCAACGACGTGCTCGACCTCGCGAAGATCGAGGCCAACGAGGTGCGGCTCGAGAACGAGCGGGTCACGCCGCGCGAGCTGGTGCGCGAGGCGATCGCGCCGTTCATCGGGACGGCTGCGACCAAGCAGCTCTCGCTGGTCGTCAACGTGGCCGACGACGTGCCGCCGCAGGTGAGCTGCGACCCGCTTCGGCTGCGGCAGGTCCTCGTGAACCTGGTGGGCAACGCGGTGAAGTTCACGCACAACGGCGGCGTCGAGCTGAAGGTGTCGCGCGCGGCGGTGGTCGAGCCGAGCGCGGACTCGGTGACGCTTCAGTTCGAAGTTATCGACACCGGCATCGGCATCCGGCCGGAGGCGCTTCCGCACATCTTCGATGCCTTCACGCAGGCCGACAGCTCCACCGCACGGCGCTACGGAGGCACCGGCCTCGGCCTGGCAATCTGCGCGCGGCTGGTCGGCCTGATGGGCGGCAGCCTGGACGTGGACAGCACGTCCGGGAGCGGCTCGCGCTTCTCGTTCGTGCTGCGAGTGGCGGCACTCGCCGAACCCGTGGCCTGCGCACGGCGGATGCCGGCGGCGGCAAGCCCGCGCACTGCGTCGGGCTCACGCACGCCGACGGTGCTCGTCGTCGAAGACAGCGACGTCAACCGCGAGATCGTCTGCGCGATGCTGGCCTACCACGGCATCAAGCCGCTGCTCGCGAAGGACGGGCACGAAGCGCTGCGCATGATTCAGGCGCAGGCCTTCGATGTGATCTTCATGGATTGCATGATGCCGGGCATCGATGGGTTCGAGACCGTCAGGCGCATCCGTCGCTTCGAGTCGAGTTCGGCGCGCGCGCATGCGGCGACGATCGTCGCGCTCACGGCGAACGCGAGCGACACCGATCTGCTGCAGTGCATGGACTGCGGCATGAACGACTTCCTCGCGAAGCCGCTCTCGCTGGAGGCGCTGGGGCGCGCGCTCGACGCCTGGCGCGAGCGCGCGCAAGACTAGCTCCGTTCAGCCGCGCGATCGGCTGGCGTCGACGCTCCACGCGCCGGCACCCGCCGCCGCGAGGAACAGGAACACGAAGCAGAACAGCACCGCCGACTCCCCGCCGTTGAGCATCGGCGAGAGGAAGTTGCCCTTAGGCGCATGCCCGATGAAATAGGCGAACGCCAACTCGCCCGAGAGCACGAAGGCCACCGGCCGCGTGAACGCCCCGGCCAGCAGGAACAGGCTGCCGACCAGCTCGATGATCCCGGCCACGCCGACCAGCGACAGGACCTGCAGGTTGTCGAAGTACGCCACGTGCGGGAACCCGAACAGCTTCGCGGTCGCGTGCTGGATCAGCAGGAACGCGCTGACGATTCGCAGGATCGCGAGCGCGCGCTGGATGGTGGTGTCGGTGATCTTCGGTGTCATCTGGGGGACTTTCTCATTTGAGTTGATGTCATTGCGGGCGAGCCGCGCTCGCCATCCATTGGACGAGGTGCTCTTTCCAGGCTTGCGGCTTGCCGAGAAACGGGGCCGACGCCACGAGCTCGAGTTGCCGCCCGACTTCGAGCACGAAGGTCGGAAATCCGTTCCCTCCGCTCTCGTGCAGAAAGCGGCGGCTTTGCGAGAAGTGCTGGTCGGTCGGAACACCGACCAGCGCGTCGAAAGCGGCGGCGAACGAGTCGCCGGCGAGGCCGATGTCCTGCGCCAGCTCGATCAGGACATCACGGTCGGCGATGCGGCGCCCTTCGGCGTAGTGCGCCGTCTGCAGCCGGGCCAGGAGATCGAGGCCGCGCCCGCCCAGCTGGTCGGCTGCCAGCACGGCCGTCGTCGGGGGCGCCGAGTCGAGGACCGCCGTGCGGTCGCGCAGCAGGCCATCGAAGTAGGCCGCACCGAACGGCTGGCCGCTGAGCGCTTCGATGCGCCGATCGTGCGGCATCACGTAGCTGCGCCACTCGTCTGTCACCGCTCTGCGCCGTGCGTCCGCCAGCATGCCGCCCGCGTGGGCGACGATCACGAGCAACTCGCGCGCCGCCTTCACGAGCGGCGCTGCGGCATAGCACCAGCCGCACAGCGGGTCGTAGACGTAGTGCAGCCGGATGTGTGGCGTAGAGCTCACCACTTCATTTCGCCCTTCGCCACCTTCGCACTCAGCTCGAGGGACGACAGCTCGCCGGCGTTCGGGTACAGCTTCTTCATCGCGGCGATCAGTTCGGCCGAGTCCTTCGCCTTCGCGGTCTGCGCGTCGAAGGCGCGGATGTAGCCGGCCGTGAACGTGGATGCCTTCAGCGCAGGGGACGCGCCGGCGAGGTAGTGCCCAGGCACCACGACCTTCGGCTTCAGCGAGTCGATGGTCTTCAGTGTCGCCAACCAATCGGCGTGTGACTTCGCGCTTTGCGTGTCGGCCATCCACACGTGCAGGTTATTGGCCAGCACGACACCGCCCACCACGGCGCGGATCGAGGGAATCCAGACGAAGCTGCGCTCCGGTTGCGGGCCGGTGAGCCCGACGATCTTGAGCGCTTTGCCTTCGAGCTCGAGCGTGTCGCCCTCGAGCACATCGGGCACGACCAGCGTCTTCGGCGCGTCCGCGGCGAGCTTCGGCCCCCAGAACGCGAGCTTGCCCGCCATCGTCTCCTTGATGTGGGCTACGGTCTGCGGCGTCGCGACGATGCGCGCATCGGGATACGCGGCCTTGATCTTCTCGAGCCCGAAGTAGTAGTCGGGGTCTCCGTGGCTGATGTAGACGGTCGTCAGCTTCCTGCCGCTGCGGCGGATCGTCTCGACGACCTTGTCGGCCTGCGACGTGCCGAACTGCGCGTCGACCAGGATCGCCTCCTTCGCGCCGCTGACCAGCACGGAGGAGACCGGGAACATCGCCTCGGTGCCGGGGTTGTAGACGGTGAGCTCGAGCGGCGTGGCGGCGCCGGCCGAGGCCGCGCCCATCGCCAGAGCGAAGGTGACTGCAAGACATTTCAGGAGGCGCATGACTTCTCGGGGTTGTTTGGAATGCCGGAAGCTTATTTGCGCCACATCGAACAAAAAACCCTAAACTCAATCACAGTTTGTTCCGCAAATCGGTCGAATGATGGACAGGCTGGAAGCCATGAACGTGTTCGTCGCCGTCGTCGACGGTGGCAGCCAGACGGCCGCGGCGCAGCGGCTCGATCTCTCGCGGCCCGTCGTGTCGCGCTACCTGGCCGAGCTCGAGGCCTGGGCCGGCGCGCGGCTGCTGCACCGGACGACGCGCCGCTTCAGCCTCACGCCGGCCGGCAACGACGTGCTCGCCAAGTGCCGGCGGATGCTCGAGCTCGCGCACGACATCCCGGTTGCCGGCGCGACGTCCGACGACGCACCGCAGGGCCTGCTGCGCATCACCGTCAGCACCTCGTTCGGGCAGGCGCAACTGGTCGGTGCGGTGCACGAGTTCATCGCGCTCAACCCCGGCGTCGCGGTCGATCTGATGCTGCTGGACCGCGCTGTGAACCTCGTCGACGAACGCATCGACCTGGCAATCCGCATCACCAACGACCTCGACCCGAACCTGATCGCGCGGCGGCTGACGGTGTGCCGCTCGGTCGTGTGCGCGTCGCCGGCCTATCTGCGCGCCCACCCGCTGCGCCGGGTGGAAGACCTCACCCAGCACAACTGCCTCACCCACTCGTACTACGGCAAGACGCTGTGGGACTTCCAGGTCGGCGGCAAGCCGACCTCCGTTGCCGTGAGCGGCAACATCAGCGCCAACGACTCGATCGCGCTCGCGATGGCCGCACGCAACGGCGCCGGCGTGGTGATGCTGCCGACCTACGTGGCCGCTCCGCTGATCCACGCCGGCGAACTGGTCGCGGTGCTGCCGGATGCGCGCCCGCGTGAGTTGAGCATCCATGCGGTCTACACCTCGCGCAAGCACATGTCTTCGGCCTTGCGGGCGATCCTCGATTTCTTCGTCGAACGTTTTCCAGCGGAGCCGCCATGGGACCGCGAGCTCAAAGCCGCGAACGCGCGCAGCCGGAAGTCGGGCCGGAAGTGATGCAGCGCGCGCCTCGCGCTTGACAGCTGCGCAGTTCACAATTGATACTGTACGAATACACAGTATCGAGGTTGATCGATGAATACCTGCAGCGCCGTCTACCGTCAGAACTACCGCCCCCGTCCGTTGCTGCGCCTGCCGTCGTGGTTGCGCGTGCTGTGGGTCTGGCTCTGACGTCTGCTCAGGCGATCGGTTCGACCAGGTGCGCGCGGTTTGCCGGCGCGGCATAAGGTTCGGGCCAGAACTCCACCAGGCGCGTCACCTTGCCCTGGCTCACGGTGAAGAACGACAGCGCTCGCGCCGACTGCACGCCATCGGTGACGCCCACGTCCGACACCGCAGCTTCCTGCGAAGCGACGATGCGATGAACCTCGAAGCGCCACGGCCCGTGGCTCGGGTACTCGGCGTTCATGCGTGCGAAGTTGGCGGCACCTCGAATGCGCTCGTTGGACTGCGGCCATTCGAGCACGAACTCGGGTGCGAGCACGGCGGCCACCGACGCGAAGTCGTTCGTTGCCATCAGGCGCCAGTATTCGCGCACCACGTCGTCGGCACTCATGCGGCGTCCTCCTTCGGCCCTCAGTCCACCACGAGACGATATCCGACGCCGGTCTCGGTCACGATGTGACGCGGCTGCGCGGCATCGGCTTCGAGCTTGTGCCGCAGATGGCCCATGTAGATGCGCAGATAGTGCGTACGTTCCGAGTGCGCCGGCCCCCATACCTCGCGCAGCAGGAAGCGGTGGGTGAGCACCCGCCCGACATTGGCGATCAGCACGCCGAGCAGGCGGTATTCGATCGGCGTCAGGTGAACCACCCCGCCGGCGCGGTGCACGCGGCGCGCGGCGAGGTCGACGGTGACGTCGCCGATCGTGAAGACTGAACTCGCACTCTCGGCTCCCACGCGTTGCCCGCGCCGCATCGCCACGCGCACGCGCGCCATCAGTTCGCCGACGCCGAAGGGCTTGGTCAGGTAGTCGTCGGCGCCTGCGTCGAGCGCGGCGATCTTGTGGGCCTCTTCGCTGCGTGCCGAGAGCACGATCACCGGCACCTGCGACCACGCGCGCAGGTCGCGCAGGAAATCCACGCCGTCGCCGTCGGGCAGGCCCAGGTCGAGGATCACGAGATCGGGCCGGCGCGTGCCGGCTTCGACCAGCCCGTCCTTCACCGTTCCCGCTTCGTGGACCTGCCACTGCTGCGCCTCGAGTGCGCCGCGCACGAAGCGGCGAATCTGCGGCTCGTCCTCGACGATCACGGCGGTCGGCGTCGGTTCGCTCATGCGGGGTTCGTGGCAAGCATCTTCTCGCCCTCTTCTTCGCTCGGCATGGCGGGCGGCGTTCCGATCGGCAGCGTGAAGCAGAACCTCGCGCCTCGCTGCGCGGAGTCGCTGCGCACCGGTTCGGCCCAGAGCCGGCCTTCGTGCGCCTGCACGATCGCGCGGCAGATCGCGAGCCCCAGCCCCACGCCGGTGGTGGCCGACTCGTTCTGCCCGCGGGCGAACTTCTGGAAGAGCGCTTCCTCACGGCCCGGCGGCAAGCCGGGGCCGTCGTCCTCGACGCTGACGAGCAGATCGGGCCCGCTCACGCGCGCGGCAATCACGATGCGGCTCCCGGCCGGCGTGTACTTGCCGGCGTTTTCGAGCAGGTTGGCGAACACGCGTTCGATCAGCACGGCATCGAAGTTCACGAGCGGAAGGTCAGCAGCGAGCTCGACCGCCACATGGTGCTCGCTCAGCACCGGGCCGAGCGACTGCAGTGCGCTGCCGATGACCTCCTCGATTGGTTGCCATTGCCGGTTGAGCCGGACCGATCCGCTTTGCAGCCGCGCCATGTCGAGCAGATTATTGACCATCGCGTTCATGCGGCGCGCCGCCGCGCTGACGGCTTGCGCGGTGTCGCGTGCATCCTGCGGCAGCCCCTGTGTGCTCGAGACGAGCATGTCCGACAGGCCGTACAGCGCTGCCAACGGCGTGCGCAGATCGTGCGACAAGGCCGACAGCAGCGAGTTGCGCAGCCGCTCGGATTCCATCTGCACCGTCGCGTGCTGCGCCACATCCACGTAGTGCACCCGCTCCAGCGCGATCGCCGACAGCACGGCAAAGGTCTCGAGCTGCCTGCGCTGCTCCGGGATCATGAGCAGGCGCGGTTGTTCCGGCTGCACCGCGAGCACACCGCGCGTGCGCATCGGCGCCTTCAGTGGCAGATAGAGCCAGGCGCTGCCCGGCAGCGTGTCGGTGCCCAGGCCGGCGGCATCGTTGTGGTCGAGCGCCCAGCGCGCGGTGCCGATGTCCAGCGATGCGTCGTTCGGCGCCGATTTCGGCATCTGAAGCTGATCATCCAGGTCGAGCAGGAGCACATGCGCGCGCCCGCGGAACTCGCGAGCGATCGATCGCTCGACGATCTCCACGCACTGCTCGGTCAGCAGCACGCTTGACAGCTCGCGCGCCACCTCGAACAGCGCACGCGAGCGCGCCTCGCGGTGCGACGCGATGCGCGCCTCGTAGCGCAGGCCTGCCGTCATCTGGCCGATCACGAGGCCGACGACCAGCATCACCACGAACGTCAGCAGGTACTGGAAGTCGCTCACTGCGAACGACAGGTGCGGCGGCACGAAGAAGAAGTCGAACGCCGCGACGTTCAGGAAGGCCGCGAGCACCGCCGGCCCGCGCCCGTAACGCACCGCGACGCCCACCACCGCGAGCAGGAACAGCATCACGATGTTGGCCAGGTCGAAGATCGGCTGCAGCGGCATCGAGACGAGCGTGGTCACGCCGCACAACACCGCGGCGGCCGCGTAGCCGACCTGGCCCTGCAGCGAGAACTCGCGCGTGGCGGCGGCCGCTGCATCGGGGTCTGCTGCAACGGTCTCGCGCCGTTGATCCTGGCCGATCTCTATCAGGTCGAACTCGGGCGCGAGCTCGGCGAGCCGCTGCCCGAGCGTCTGGCGTTGCCACCAGCTGCGCGGGCGGTTGTGGCCCATCACGATCTTCGACAGGTTGTGATGCCGCGCATGCTCGACCAGCGCATCGGCCACGCCCTGCCCCGAGAGCACGGCCGTCGTCGCGCCCAGTTCCTCGGCGAGCTTCACCGTCTGCAGGATGCGCTCGCGCTGTGCGTTGCCAAGGCGCTGCAGCGCCGGCGTTTCGACGTAGACCGCATGCCACGCGACCGCCAGCTGCTGCGCGAGCCGCGCGGCGCTGCGCACCACGCGATCGGTGCCCTCTTGCGGCCCGATGCAGCACAGCAGCGCCGCCTCGGTCTTCCACACCGGGTCGATGGCCTGGTTGACGCGGTAGGCCTGCACATCGTCTTCGATGCGATCGGCGGTGCGGCGCAGCGCGAGCTCGCGCAGCGCCATCAGGTTGCCCTTGCGGAAGAAGTTGCGCGCCGCGCGCTCGGCCTGCGCCGGCAGATAGACCTTGCCGGCCTTCAGCCGCTCGATCAGCTCGTCGGCCGGCGTGTCGACCAGCACGACCTCATCGGCGCGATCGAAGAACGTGTCGGGCAGCGTCTCGTTCACGCGGATGCCGGTGATGCCGCCGACCACGTCGTTCAGGCTCTCGAGGTGCTGCACGTTCAGGGTCGTGTAGACGTCGATGCCCGCGTCCAGCAGCTCCTCCACGTCCTGCCATCGTTTCGGATGGCGCGAGCCCGGCGCGTTGCTGTGCGCAAGCTCGTCGACCAGGATCAGCGCCGGTCGGCGCCGCAGCGCGCCATCGAGATCGAACTCCGGCAGAGTGCGCCCGCGCGCTTGGACCTGCGCGAGCGGCAACACCGGCACGTCCTGCAATTGCGCCTGCGTCTCGGCGCGGCCGTGCGTCTCGACCACGCCGGCCACCACGTCCACACCGCTCGCCTTGAGCTGGCGCGCCGCGATCAGCATCGCGTAGGTCTTGCCAACGCCCGCCGACGAACCGAAGTAGATGCGCAGCCGGCCGCGCGCGTCGCGCGCCTCCTGCTCGCGCAGTTGCTGCAGCAGCTCGTCGGGGTCGGGGCGTGAATCGTCCATCGCCGTCCGTCGCTACAACCAGCCCGAGCGCTTGAAGCGCCACCAGACGAATGCGCACGCACTGGCAATCACGCCGAGCGCGGCCGGGTAGCCCCACCGAAACTTGAGCTCCGGCATCACCTCGAAGTTCATGCCCCAGATTCCCGCGAACGCGGTCGCCACCGCGAAGATGCCAGCCCAGGCGGCCAGGCGCTTGGTGACCTCGCTCTCCTCGATCGTGACCATCGACAGGTTCACGGCGATCGCCGTTCCGATGGTGTCGCGGATCGTGTCTATCGAGGCGTCGATGCGTTCGAGATGATCGGCAGCGTCGCGAAAGTACTCCTCGGTGTTGACGCACAGCTGCGGCGTTCGCCCACCATGCAGCTTGCCGAGCACTTCAAGCAGCGGGGCGACCGCATGCTTGAGCACGCCGACCTTGCGCTTGAGCGCGTAAAGGCGCTCGATGTTGATGCGCCCGGCGCCCTTGGCGAAGATGCGCTCCTCGATGTTCTCGAGCTCGGCCTCGAGCTGCTCGACGATCGGGAAGTAGCGGTCGACGACCGCATCGATCAGCGCATAGAGCACGAAGCTCGGCCCCTGCTTCAGCAGATGAGGCTCGCGCTCGCAGCGCTCGCGTACGCCCAAGAAATGCTGGCTGCTGTGATGGCGGGCCGAGACCACGAACTTCGGTCCGACAAAGACGGCGATCTCGCCCACGTTCAGCGCATCGCCGGCGCGCTCGATCAACTGCATCACCACGAACAAGGTCTCGCCGTACTCCTCGAGCTTGGGGCGCTGCCGCCCGTGCTTGACGTCCTCGATCGCGAGGTCATGCAGCTCGAAGGCGCGCCGCACCTGGTCGAGCTCCTCGGCAGAGGCATCCCTCAGCGCGATCCAGACAAAACACCCCGGTCGCGCGAGGTAGTCGTCGAATTCTTCGAAGGTCGGCTCGCCGATCTTCTTGCCATCTTCGTAGGCTGCGGAATTGATCAGCATGTGCGGATTGTGCGACGAGGTCGACCCGTCTTCCCGACCGAGGCCACCAGCGTCGTCGTGCCGAGCCGCTTCGGATCGCCGGCCGTTTGCATGCGCCCGAAGATCGCGTAGGACATTCAGGTGCGCGCGCCGCTCAGTGCCAGGTTGAGCTTCAGCACGTTGACCCGCGGTTCGCCGAGAAAGCCGAACAGCTGCCCCTCGGTGTTCTGCTCGATCAGTGCCTGCACCTGCGCCAACGGCACACCACGGGCGCGCGCGACGCGCGATGCCTGGTAGTTCGCCGCGGCCACGCTGATGTGCGGATCGAGGCCACTGCCGGATGCGGTCACGAGGTCGACCGGAACCGGCCGCTTGTTGTCGGGATCGGCGGCCTGGAGCGCTGCGATGCGACCCTTGACCGCGTCGACCAGCGCCGGGTTCAGCGGCCCCAGGTTCGAACCGCTCGATGCGCCTGCGTTGTTGGCCATCGGGCCGGTCGCCGACGGACGGCCCCAGAAGTTCTTCGGATCGCTGAAGTTCTGGCCGATCAGCGCCGAGCCGACCGTCTTGCCGCCCGCTTCGATCAGGCTGCCCGCGGCCTGCGCCGGGAATGCAGCCTTGGCGATGCCGGTGACGGCCAGCGGATAGACGATGCCGGTGACGGCGCTCAGGGCGACGAACAACACGATCGTCGGACGAAGGATCTTGTTCACGGTGGCGGTCCTCAAACGAAATGGGCAGCGGCCAGCAGCATGTCGATCAGCTTGATGCCGACGAACGGCACGATCAGGCCGCCGAGGCCATAGATCAGCACGTTGCGTCGCAGCAGCGAGGCGGCACCGATGGCCCGGTATTTCACGCCTTTGAGCGCGAGCGGGATCAGGAAGATGATGATGATCGCGTTGAAGATCACGGCCGCGAGGACTGCCGACGACGGACTGTGCAACCCCATGATGTCCAGGGCCTTGAGCTGCGGGTAGGTCGTCGCGAACGCGGCCGGGATGATCGCGAAGTACTTGGCCACGTCGTTCGCGATCGAGAACGTCGTCAGCGAGCCGCGTGTCATCAGCAACTGCTTGCCGGTCTCGACCACCTCGAGCAGCTTGGTTGGGTTCGAATCGAGATCGACCATGTTGCCGGCCTCCTTCGCGGCCTGCGTGCCGGAGTTCATCGCCACCGCCACGTCGGCCTGGGCGAGCGCGGGCGCATCGTTCGTGCCGTCGCCGGTCATCGCGACGAGCCGGCCTTCCGACTGGTACTCGCGGATCAGCGCGAGCTTGGCTTCCGGCGTGGCCTCGGCAAGGAAGTCGTCCACCCCGGCTTCGGCAGCGATCGCCGCTGCGGTCAGCTTGTTGTCGCCGGTGATCATGATCGTCTTGATACCCATGCGGCGCAGTTCGGCGAAGCGCTCCTTGATGCCGCCCTTGACGATGTCCTTCAGCTCGATGACACCGAGTGCGCGCGAGCCGTCGGACACGACGAGCGGCGTGCTGCCGCGCCGCGCGACCTCGTCTGCAGCCCGCTGCACTTCGGGCGGCCAGGTCGCGCCCAGCGCTTGCACGTGATGGCGGATCGCATCGGCCGCGCCCTTGCGGACCTGACGCTCCTTGCCGTCGACCGTCAGGTCGATGCCGCTCATGCGGGTCTGCGCGGTGAACGGCACGAAGTGCGCATTCAGGCTTCCCATTTCGCGCTCCCGCAGATTGAACTTCTGCTTGGCGAGCACGGCAATGCTGCGCCCTTCGGGTGTCTCGTCAGCGAGCGATGCAAGCTGGGCCGCATCGGCCAGCGCCTGCTCGCTGATGCCGATGGCCGGGATGAAAGCCGAGGCCTGGCGATTGCCCAGCGTGATCGTGCCGGTCTTGTCC
>Ga0075370_10001131_pt1 | contig 11189 bp, 10 predicted proteins | sample EndMethybrTD3035_FD_71398 | JGI IMG/M metagenome (GOLD analysis project Ga0075370, IMG submission 71398) | Populus endosphere microbial communities from Tennessee, USA - Endosphere MetaG P. TD hybrid TD303-5 | ecosystem: Host-associated > Plants > Roots > Endosphere | place: USA: Tennessee... | reverse complement strand
ATGTGGCGGCAGGTAGCGCCGCTTGCGCGGAAAGCGGCAGGGCGGCGCCGATCAGCGCGAAGGCGGCCAGCGCGCAAAAATGTTCTTTCAATGGCGTACTCCGAGTTCCAGCGCCGCGTTCGCTCCCGCCGTGGAGACGAAACCGAGGACGCCGCTGTTGAAGATGAAATTGCCCGGCCGACCCGCATCGGCCTGCACCACGCCGGGCACCGGCGTGTCGTAGCTGAGGGATGCGGCCGCGCCGCCCAGGTTGAGGCTGCTGCCCGCCACCGTGGCCTCGCGGCTTTCGCCCGTCACGCCGGCCATGGCGTAGCTGCCGTCCGCGGCGCCAGGCATCAGCGGCTGCTGCAGGCCGAACAGGCGCAGGCCGGCGTTGGCGGTCGACTCGCGCACCAGGTGCAGCGGCACCGCGGCCCCGTTCACGAGGCCGATCACCATCGACCCCGTGAGCGTGCCGCCGGTGGTCACGGCGCCGCCGGTCGGTGAGGTGGTGCGCAGGTCGAAGGCCCCGCGTGCGGCGTTGTAGGTGATGTAGCCCTTTTCCGTCTGCGTGCAAGTGGCGTCGTAGGTCGTGAAACCGCCGGTCACCGGGTCGCGGCAATACTGGAACGTGCCGGCATTGCGAAGCCGCACCGACGACGCATGCGCCGCCGTGCCGGCCGTGCCCTGCTGCACGCCCACCGCGTTGAAGATGTTGGCGACCGGGTTGAAGACAGTGGGCGCTGCCGTGTTCTCGAAAGTGTTCTGGAATGCCACGAACGGCGCAAAGCCGCCGCCGCCCGGTGCATTCACGCCGCCCAGCAGCACGCCGCCGGGCGCAAAGCTGAAGACCGCCGCGCTCTCGCCGCTCGTGTAGCTGCAGCTGCCTTGCGCAACAAGCGAACCGGTGCGCTGCGTGCCCGCCGTGCGCTGCAGGCTGGCATCGATGGTCACGGTGTAGGCCATGGTGGCCGGATCGATCTGCACGCGCAGTTCCTCGCCGAAGTTGTTGCCGCCCCTGTAGCTCGTGACGGCGGCCGGCAGGTTCGGGCAGGCCAGCGGATCGCCGACCTCGGTTACGCAGCTGTAGTTGACGGCCGAATCGAGACTGCCGCTGCCGCGGTACTTGGGCCATGCCGGAAACTGGCACAACGGCCGCGTGCGGCCGTAGGTGCCGGCCACGGCATCGACCGCCACGCCGGTGGCGGGTGCCAAGCCGGCCTCGACCCACCCCTCGAGCGCCGCGAGCGAATCCCAGTTGGGAATGAAGCTGCCCGTGCCATGGCCCATGCCGGGCACGGTATAGAAGCGCACGTGCTCGTCCACCGCAGCCTGGCCGACGGTGGCAATGAGTTGCTTGTAGTAGTCGATGGTCGAGTTCGGACTGATCACCTCGTCGGCCAGTCCGTGCAGCATGATGAGCCGCCCGCCACGCGCGAAGAAGGGCGCGAGGTTCGGGTTGGTGGCATCGGTGAGTGCCGATACCTCGCTCACGCGCGCGGCATGGCTGCCGGGATCCAGCGGATCAAAGCCCAGCGAATCGAAAGTGCCGATGCGCGTGACGAAGTACTTCACCCACTGGTCGCCGGTGACATACATGTTGGCGTCGGCGGACGTGGCGGGATTGCCCGGCACCTTGCGCGTGCCGAGGTCGCGTGTGGTGTAGGGGCCCGCCACCAGCGCGCCCTCCAGGAGGTTGTAGCCGCCCGCGCGCCGCACGCCGTTGGCCAGCGCGTAGGTGCTGAATTCGAGCGGCGATTCGATGGTGCGCACCGTGGTGAGCTGCGCGTCCGACAGGCAGGTGTCGCCGAGGTCCGTGCCGCCGGTGCAGCGCAGCGACGCGAGGATCTGCGTGTTCAGCAGCCGGCAGCTCTCCACGTTGCTCACAATGCTGTCGGCCGCGCCGTCGAGCCTGTCGCAGGCCTGCATGGCCGCCTTCTGCACCAGCAGCGTCTTGGCCATGTTCATCCAGCCCGCGCCGCCGTTGCTGTAGAGCGCGCGGCCCACGGCCACGTTCGACAGCCGCGTGCCGGTGTAGTTGAGCGCGGGCTCGTTGGCGACCACGCCGTCGTAGTCCTGCGGCCAGCGCTGGATGTAGCTGAGCGCATCGCGCCCGCCCGTCGAGGTGCCGAGGAAGTAGGCATGGGCGGGCTTCACGCCGTAGCGCGCGAGCACCAGCGCCTGCGCGACGTCGCGCGTCTTCTTGAGCGAGTTGCCGCCGTAGTTGGCAAGCTGCTCGTCATTGGCCGCAAAGCGCCCGTCGGTGATGCTGCCCGACTGGTGGCCCGAATCGTCGCCGTAGGTTGCATACCCCAGCGCAAGCGGCGCGGGCTTGCCGGCAGGGCCGAAGCGGATCACCTCCGTGCCGTCGATCAGCACGCCGTCGAATCCGCCGCCGCCGAAATGGATGGTCTTGCGATTCCATTGTTCGGGCAGGTTGACCGCGAAGCTGATGGCTTGCGACGCGGGATCGATCGGCTGGATGGTGCCGCGAATGCGGCAGTAGTCGCCGAGCCGGTTGCCGGCGTCGCCCGCGGCCACGGGCACGGCGCTGGTGACGGTGGCGCCCTGCGTAGGCAGGCTGATGAGCGAAGCCGGCAGGCTCTTGCCGGCGAGATCCGCGCAGGCCGCCACCGGCTGCACCGGCGGGGGCGGCGGGTTGTCGGGCGGATCGGTCTCGGGCCCGTCGCCGCCGGCGGGCGGTTGCGGCGACGAGATGGGAAAGAAGCCGGCGCCGGCGCCGCCGCCGCCACCACCACCGCCGCAGGCGGCAAGGACCAGCGAGATGCCGATCACGGCGCCGAGCGAAAGGCAGGCGAGGAACCGCGCGTGGAAGTGGGCGAAACGGCGCGAGGTGCGCATGGACATGTCTCCGGAATGGGCCTCGGCGGGCCGGTCTTTTTGGAATGAGCGGGCGGACGATAGGTGCGCGGTGACTTAGGGTCAAATAAAATAAGGAGGCACTTGCTATATAAAAAAAGTATGGAGATAAGACCGCTTCGCTACTTCGTCGCCGTCGCCGAGACCGGCCACATGACGCGGGCCGCCGAACGGCTCGGCATCCAGCAGCCGCCGCTCAGCCAGGCCATCAAGGCGCTTGAACGCGAACTGGGTGTGCTGCTGTTCCGGCGTCATCCGCGCGGCGTGGCGCTCACCGACGCAGGGCGCCTGTTCCAGGTGGAGGCATTGCGCATGCTGCAGGACATGGAGGCCATGAAGCAGCGCATGGCGCGCGTGGCGACGGGGCAGGTGGGCACGTTGGCGGTGGGCTTCACCAGTTCGGCCGCGGCACACCGCTTCGTGCCCGAGGCGTTGCGCGCCTTTCGCCGGGCGCATCCGGGCGTGGAGCTGCAGCTGCGCGAGGACAATGCCGCCGAACTCACCGAGGCGCTGCACGCCGGCCGGCTGCACTGCGGCCTGCTGCGGGTGCCGGTCGCGCGGCCCGAGGGCCTGCGCTTCGAGACGCTGCTGCGCGAGCCGGTGCTCGTGGCGATGCCGAGCGACCACCGCTTTGCCCTCGCGCGCAGCAAGGCCTCGCGCGCGCTGCCGCTCGCGAAGCTGTGCGAGGAAGGCATCATCCTCGTGCGCCGCCCGGGCGCGCCAGGCCTCTATGCCGAGTTGCTGGCGCTGTGCCATGCCAAGGGCCTGCGGCCGCGCGTGGTGGCCGAGGTGGAACGCATGATGACCAACCTGAATCTCGTTGCGGCGGGCGTCGGCCTGTCGGTGGTGCCGGCCTCCATGGCCGGCGTGCATGCGCATGCCATCGCCTACGCGCGGCTCGCCGACGGCGGCCAGCTCGACGCGCCGCTCACGCTGGTGTCGCGCGCCGAAGAAGACAACCTGCCCGCGCGGCACTTCGCCGCGCTGCTGCGCAGGCACGCGGGCGAGAAACCCGGGTCATGAGCCTTTCATCGCGCCGCCGCCGGCTGGTGCGCGCTGCCGGTGCCGCATTCGCCACCGCCTGCGCCGTGCCGCAGCTGCTGCGCGCCGGCCCATCGTCCACACCAACGCCGTGGGCGGGCCGTCCGGTCCGCTTGATCGTGGTCTACCCGCCGGGCGGCGTGAGCGACGGCATGGCCCGCGTGCTGGCCGAGCCGCTCGCGCTGTCGCTGGGCGTCCCGGTGCTGGTCGAGAACCGTGCAGGCGCGGGCGGCAGCATCGGCATGGATGCGCTGGCGCGTGCTGCGCCCGACGGCTGCACGCTCGCGTTTTCGGCCATCAGCCCGATCACGCTGCATCCGCTGGTTGCGCGCGTGCCCTACGATCCTCTGCGCGCCTTCGCCCCGGTCGCCAGCGTGATGCGCACGCCCGTGCTGGTGGCCGGAACCCCAGCCTTTGCAGGCCGCGGCTTCCAGGAGCTGATCCGGCTCGCGCGCCGAGAGCCCGGCGCGGTGCGGTGGGCCACCTCGGGCGTAGCCACCATCGGCCACCTGGTGCTCGCGCAGGTTCGCATGCTGAGCGGCGCCGTGATCACGCACATCCCCTACGCGGGCGGCGGCCCGCAGCTCAACGATGCGCTCGGCGGGCAGTTCGAGGTGCTGTCGACCAACGTCGCCGCGCAGCAGCTGCGCTACATCGCGGAAGGACGGCTGCAGGCGCTGGCGGTGGGTTCGCCCGCGCGCATCGAGGCCTTGCCCGCGGTGCCGACGCTCGCCGAACTGGGTTATGAGCGCGCAAATCGCGATTCGCTCTTCGGCATCTTCGCACCGGCCGGCACCCCCGCGGCCGTGCTGCAGCGGCTCAATGCGCAGATCCATCGCGTAGTGCACAGCGACACCGTGCGCGCAAGGCTGCGCAGCGCCTTCAACCTCCCCGTGGGCGGAAGCATCGAGGATTTCGCTCGTGAGATTGCGGCCGACCGGCGGCGCAACCGCGCGCTGGTGTCCGGCGATCGTTCGCAGTTCGATTAGCGCGGAGACCGTGCGTGCGAGTCGCGCGCGATGGCATGTGCGCGCCGGTCTTACCCCCTCCACGGTAGCCGCCGTTCTCGGTGCCGCTCATCCGGTGATCGACGACGTCCCGATCTGCCCGACGAGAAAAAAATTATCTGAGCCGTTTATGCACGCCGCTGTAACCCCGGCCGCGCAACCCGCGAACTAGCAAGTGACCGCGCATTCGGCGTGGTTGCATTTCAACCAATCTTCGGAGTTCATCCATGATCAATCGTTCTTTCGCGATCACCGCCCTTGCACTGGGTGCCCTTGCCGCCGGCTCCGCCATGGCGCAAGACAAGCCCATGGCCGACAAGATGGCCACGATGGAAAAGTGCTACGGCGTCTCCATGGCCGGCAAGAACGATTGCGCGGCCGGCCCCGGCACCACCTGCGCAGGCACCTCCAAGGTGGACTACCAGAGCAACTCCTGGAAGAACGTGCCGGCCGGCACCTGCACCACGATCAAGACGCCCAAGGGCATGGGCTCGCTGGCACCGATGAAGTCCTGATCGACGACCCACCGCGCAGGCCGCCATGTCTCGCACTCTCGCCGCAGGCGTCGGCCTCAAGCCGGAGCACTATGAGGCCGCGCTCGGCGCGCGCGCCGAAGGCCTCTGGTTCGAGGTGCACCCCGAGAACTACATGGTGGTGGGCGGTCCGCGCATCGGATGGCTCGAAGCGATCCGCTCGCGTCATCCGGTGTCGCTGCACGGCGTCTCGCTCTCTCTCGCTGGCGAGGCGGAACCCGACGTTGCGCATCTCGAACGGCTGGCCAAACTTGTCTGCCGCATCCAGCCCGCGCTGATCTCGGAGCACCTGGCGTGGTCCACCTGGAACGGCCAGTACTTTCCCGATCTCCTGCCGTTCCAGCGCACCACTGCCGCGCTGCACCGCATTGCTTCCAACATTGCGCGCACGCAGGACGCGCTCGGCACCGCCATCGCGATCGAGAACCCGTCCCACTACCTGCGCATCGATGGGCATGAATGGGACGAGATCGACTTTCTCTCTGAGCTGTCTCGGCGCAGCGGCTGCAAGCTGCTGCTCGACATCAACAACGTGTATGTGTCCGCGCGCAACCTCGGCTTTTCCGCCGTGGACTGGATCGATCGTTTTCCGCAGGCGCGGGTCGGCGAGATCCACCTTGCGGGCCACACGACCGATCCCACGCTGGGCGATGCCTTGCTGATCGATTCGCACGACGCGCCCGTTGCACCGGAGGTCTGGCAGCTGTATCGGCGCTTCATCGAACGTGCCGGAGCCCGCCCCACGCTGATCGAGCGCGACGGCAACGTGCCGGCATTCGGAGAGCTCATGGCCGAACAGGAATGCGCCGCGGCCGAACTGCAACGCTCGGCGCAGGAAGCCACGGCATGAACACGCCGCATGGCACCTTCCAGCAAGCCTTTGCAGAGGCCCTGTTCGATCCGTCGCGAGCCGTGCACGCCGTGGTGCGGAAGCTCGCCATGCAGCCCGCGTTTGCGGTGTATCGCAACACCGTGATGAAGGCTTGCATCGACGCACTGCAGGCCAACTTTCCGACCGTTGCACAGCTGGTGGGCGAGGAGTGGTTTCGCGCCGCCGCCGCACTCTACGTGGCCGCCGATGTACCGCGCGACGGCCGTCTGCTGCACTACGGCAGTGGCTTTCCCGATTTTTTGCGCGGCTTCGAACCAGCCGCTGAACTCGTCTACCTGCCCGGCGTCGCACAGCTAGACGTCCTTTGGCGCGAAGCCCATGCCGCATCGGACGCACCGGCCGCTGACGCCGCATGGATCGCACAGCACACCCCCGACCAGATCGCCGGCCTGGCACTGGCGCCGCATCCGGCCGCACGCTGGGCCTGGTTCGACGCGCAGCCGGTCTACAGCATCTGGGAGCGCAATCGCCGGCAGGGTGATGTCGGCGAAGAGCTGGCCTGGCAGGGCGAGGGCGCCTTGCTGACGCGGCCGCACGACGCGGTCGAATGGCACGAGATCACCCAGGCCGGCTGCGCGTTTCTCGACGCGTGCGCCGGCGGGTCGAGCCTTGCCGACGCGGCGGAACACGCACTGGCTGCCGACCCGGCGGCCGACATCTCGGCCGTCTTTGCAACCTTGCTGCGCGCCGGCGCCTTCACGGGCACATCCGCATCGTCCACAGCCAACGAAAGAGCACCATGAGCACCCACCTTCAGGCCTCCGCATCAATCCAGGACAGCCACCATCGAGGTCTTCGCGCGCGCTGGAATGCGTTGGCCGATCGCCTCACGCGCCTCGTGGCCCACGACGCGCTGGCACTGGCCACGCGCTTGGGCGTGGCCGCGATCTTCTTCTACTCCGGCCGCACCAAGGTCGAAGGCTTCCTGACCCTGACCGACAGCGCCTACGAGCTGTTCCGCACCGAATACAAGTTGCCTTTCGTGCCGCCGGAGATCGCCGCGCACCTGGCGGCCTACTCGGAGCACCTGTTCCCGCTGCTGCTGGTGCTGGGCCTGTTCACGCGGCTGTCGGCGCTCGCCTTGCTAGGCATGACGCTGGTGATCCAGGTCTTCGTCTACCCGGACGCGTGGCCGACGCACCTGTCGTGGGCTGCGCTGCTGCTGTACCTGGTGGGCCGCGGCGGCGGGCGCCTGTCGCTCGACCAGGCGATGGGGGTTCGCTGAACCGCCCTCGCGGAACCGCGACGCGGCTTCGACGTCATCACCCGGCTATGCGGGAGTTCGGGATCGAGGCGCAGTAAGGCCTGCCGCAAGCGCTCGGCATTGGGGCAGAATTCTCCGGACTTCAACCCTTGGAAATGGCAAACCAATGCAAGCGTCCGTCCTTGTTCTGGCACTCCTTGCGACAGAGAGCAGCTACAAGTCGGCGATCGAGCGGCCAGCCGGCCGGCTCGCAGACACGGTGCAGTTCTGGCTGGGCTCCCAGGGTCCCTGGCGCATTCGCACCTATGCGATCGACCACGACATTCACATCCATTCGCTGGGCACCGCACCGGTCGAGCCGGATTTTGCACAGGCCCACATCACGAAGCATTTTGGCGACGCTCTCGATCGGCAGCACGTGCTCAGCTTCGCGGATCCGGCAGACGCCGAGGCCGTGCGCCGCGTGCTGGATCAGCACGGACTCTCCGGCACGCTCGAAGTGGCACCGGCAGGTTTTGCTTTCTACAACCCCGACGGCAACAAGTACAGGACCCAATCCGAGCCGAAGTGATCGCAGCGATGCGGCCCGCGCGCCAGCGGGCCGATTGCACACACCGGCACGCGATCTTCCGTTACGCAGACGCCATGTCGCCGGTCAGCGCTGGGAAGATGTCCGCAGCGCGTTGGCTTCGGCAAGGAATGCCTCCAGCAGCCGCTGCGCGGGCACCGTGAGCGGCGTGTCGGCGCGGTGGAGCACGTGGATGGTCGTGCTGGGCAGCACGTTGTCGACGGGCAGCCGGACGAGGCCCATGCCCGGACCATAGCGCTCGAAGAAGCCCGCCGGCATGATGCCGATCACGTCGAGCCTCGGCATCAGCGCCAGCAGCGTGGCGAAGGACTCGCATTCGAGGCGCACCTGGGGCGTGCGTTCGATGGTCTCGTCGAAGTGGATGTTGCGCGGGTCGCCGGGTCCGCCGGCCGGTCCGGTGAGCACCCAGCCCGTGTCGAGCAGCTCCGCCAACTGCGTCGCATGCGCCAGCGGGTGGCTGCGGCGTGAGACGAGCACCGACTCGCTGTCGAAGAGCGGCTGCACCACGAAGTCACGCCCGACACCCTCCACGGGGAGGGGCCCGAGCGCCACGTCGAGCTCGCCCGCGCGCACCTGCTCCAGGGCGCGGGGGTAGAGCGCATCGCGCATGCGCAGGCTGACCTGGGGCCATCGCGCGCCGAAACGCTCCACCGCGCCGGGCGCCAGCAGGATGGCCGCGACTGGCGAGACGCCGACCGTGACCTGCGCCTCGGCATGGCGCAGGTGCCATGCGACTTCCTCGCGTGCCCGTTCGATCTCGCGCACCACGGTGGCGGCGCGTGCGGCCAGCAGCTCGCCCGCCGGCGCCAGCCGCACGCCCTTGGGCGTACGCACCACGAGCGCCGTGCCGAACTCGTCTTCGAGCTGGCGCAGGGCCTTGGTCAGCGCCGGCTGCGACACGTTGAGGGTCAGGGCCGAGGCGCGCAGGCTGCCCGTCTTCGCAAGAGTCAGCAGCAGATGAAGGTGCTGGAGCCGCATGGTGGTAGCCGACCGAAGGTGGTGATAACCCATGGTAATCGACATCAAAACATGTGAAGCGACAAGGGGCAGAGGGCCCTCTAGCATGCGACGCATACCACCACACGACAGGAACCGGCATATGACCCGACGCGTGAAGAACATCCTCTTCATCATGTGCGACCAGCTTCGCGCGGACCACCTGTCGTGCTTCGGCCATCCGAAGCTGCAGACGCCGAACCTCGATGCGCTGGCCGCGCGCGGCGTGATCTTCGACCGCGCCTACGTTCAGTCGCCGGTGTGCGGGCCGTCGCGCATGAGCTACTACACCGGCCGCTATGTCCATTCCCATGGGGCGAGCTGGAACTTCGTGCCGCTCAAGGCGGGCGAGATGACCATCGGCGACCACCTGCGCCCGCTGGGCGTGCGCTCGGTGCTGGTCGGCAAGACGCACATGCGCGCCGATCTGGCGGGCATGTCCCGCCTTGGCATCGACCCGGCATCGACGATCGGCGTGCGGATTGCCGAGTGCGGCTTCGATCCCTACGAGCGGGACGACGGCATCCATCCCTATTCGGGCCATGATCCCGACCCGAGCTACAACGAGTACCTGCGCAGCCAAGGCTTTGGCGGCGACAACCCGTGGGAGAGCTGGGCCAACTCCACCGTCGACGGCAGCGGCCAGATCCGTTCCGGCTGGTTCCTGAAGTACTCGAACCGCGCCGCCCGCGTGCCCGACGAGCACTCCGAGACGCCCTACATCACCCGCCGCGCGATGGATTTCATCGGCGAGGCGGGCGACCAGCCCTGGTGCCTGCACCTGTCGTACATCAAGCCGCACTGGCCGTACATCGTGCCTGAGCCGTACGCGAGCATGTACAAGCCCGAGGATGCGCTGCCGGTGGTCCGCTCCGAAGCCGAGCGGCAGGATCCGCATCCGGTGTATGGCGCGATGATGAAGCACCGCGTGTCCGAGACCTTCTCGCGCGAAGGCGTGCGCGAGGCCGTGATGCCGGGCTACATGGGCCTCATCAAGCAGATCGACGACCAGCTGGGCAAGCTCTTCGGCTTCCTGGAGGAGCGCGGCCTGATGGAGACGACGATGATCGTCTTCACCTCCGACCATGGCGACTACCTGGGCGACCACTGGATGGGCGAGAAGGACCTGTTCCACGAGCCGATCATTCGCGCGCCGCTGATCGTCTACGACCCGGACCCGCGCGCCGACACCACGCGCGGAACGCGCTGCGACGCGCTGGTCGAGGCGATCGACCTTGCGCCGACCTTCCTGGACGCCTGCGGCGGCGTGCCGGTGCCGCACATCATGGACGGCCGCTCGCTGCGTCCGCTGCTGTTCGGCACGCGTCCGCCCGATTGGCGCGAGCACGTGGTGTGCGAGTACGACTACGCCTTCCAGGATTCGCGCATCGCGCTCGGCACACCCTCGCGCAGCGCCTGGCTGCGGATGATCTCCGATGGCCGCTGGAAATACGTGCTCGCCGAAGGCTACCGGCCGATGCTGTTCGACCTCGCGTCCGATCCGCACGAGCTCGTCGACCTGGGCGCCGCGCCCGAACACGAAGCAGTGCGCCAGCGCCTGCATGAAGCGCTGTTTCGCTGGGCGCGCCAGCCGCGCCAGCGCGTGACCATTCCCGACGGTGCCATCGAGACGATGGAGATCCAGCCGCGCATCTCAGAGGGCGGCATCCTCATCGGCTACTGGGACGAAGAAGACCTGACCGAGGCGCGCAAGCGCTTCAAGCCGCGCTTTGCATCGACCAACCCGCTCGTGAAACCCACGCTCGACCGACTCACCCGCCAAGAAGGAGTGCCCCATGACCATTGAAACCCCCGACATCACGCGCGCGCAGACCGGCATGGACGGCGTGTCGTGGAACATCCTGGGGCAGATCTACGTGCCCAAGCAGGCGAGCGACGACAGCTTTTCGTGGCACGCGACCTTCCCGGTGGAGACCTTCGTGCCGCCGCACGTGCACCCTCACCAGGACGAATACATCTTCGTGCTCGACGGCCGCATCGACCTGCTGCTGGGGGGCAAGAAGACCTACGCCGCGGCGGGCGATCTGGTGCGCATGCCGCGCGGCAT
>Ga0075370_10001130_pt1 | contig 11191 bp, 10 predicted proteins | sample EndMethybrTD3035_FD_71398 | JGI IMG/M metagenome (GOLD analysis project Ga0075370, IMG submission 71398) | Populus endosphere microbial communities from Tennessee, USA - Endosphere MetaG P. TD hybrid TD303-5 | ecosystem: Host-associated > Plants > Roots > Endosphere | place: USA: Tennessee... | reverse complement strand
GCTGCTGTTCTGGGACCACGCGCCGCGCTGGCTGCTGGCGGCCTGGATGGTGATGTTCTGGGGGCTGTGGGCGTTTCGGGTGTGGGCGCTGGTGGCGTTCCGCGGGCGCAACGTGCAGACGCTGGCGGCGGCGCAGCCGTGGTTCCGCATCTGGGTCGGCGCGACGATGGGCTCGGGCATCGTCTGGGGCTCGGCGGCATGGCTGTTCTACCCCCACGGCGGCACGACGGAGCGCATCGGGCTGCTGCTCACCGTCTACAGCTTCTGCGTGGCCGGCATGCCGATCCTGGCGCCGATGCGCAAGGTCTACAACACCTTCGCGCTGCTGTGCTTTGCGCCGACGGTGCTGCGCGTGGGGCTGCCGGGCGGCTTCGACGACCTGGTGCTGGCCGGCGTGCTGCTGACGATCGTCGCGATGACGACGCTGCTTGCGAGCGACTACCGGCTCAACTACGAGAACCTGCTGAAGCTGAAACTGCGCGCCGACGAGCTGGGGGCGCAGCTGCGCGCCGAGAAGGCCGCTGCCGATGCGGCGCGCCAGCAGGCCGAGGTGGCGAACCGCTCGAAGACGCAGTTCTTCGCGGCCGCGAGCCACGACCTGAGGCAGCCGCTGCATGCGATGGGGCTGTTCGCCGAGGCGCTGCGCCAGCGCAGCCACGATGAAGAGGTGATCCACCTCGTCAACAGCATCAATGGCTCGGTCGATGCGCTGGAGGGGCTGTTCTCGGAGCTGCTCGACATCACGAAGATCGACACCGGCGGCGTCGAGACGCAGGCCGAGCATTTCAACATCGGCGCGCTGTTCGGGCGGCTCAAGCTGCACTTCGAGCCGACGGCCTTCGAGAAGGGGCTGGGGCTGAGGTTCCGCGGCGGGGCGCACAACGCATTCGCCGACCCGGTGCTGGTGGAGCGCATCCTGCGCAACCTGGTGTCGAACGCGATCCGCTACACGCAGGACGGCACGGTGCTGGTGAGCTGCCGCAAGCGCGGCACGCGGCTGCTGCTGCAGGTGTGGGACACCGGCGTGGGCATCCGCGAGCGCGAGCAGGAGCGCATCTTCGAGGAGTTCTACCAGGTGCCGCAGGGCGACGCGCTGGCGCCGCACCAGCGCAAGGGGCTGGGGCTGGGCCTGGCGATCGTCAAGCGGCTGGCGGGGCTGATGGAGGCGCCGCTGTCGCTGCGTTCACGGCCGGGGCACGGCACGGTGTTCTCGCTGGAGCTGCCGCCCGGCAAGGCACCGCGTGCGGTGGCGCCGGCGCTGAGCGGCAAGGCGCCGATCGGGCTGACGCTGGACCGGCGCCGCATCGTGATCGTCGAGGACGAGCCGGCGGTGCGCGACGGGCTGGAGGTGCTGCTGAAGGGCTGGGGCGCCAGCGTGCGCAGCTTCGAGACGGTGGCGGCCAGCCGGGCCTGGGCGCAGAGCGAGGATGCTGGCCAAGAGCCGCCGGATCTGCTGATCGTCGACTACCGGCTGGAGCACGGCCACACCGGCGTGGAGGCGATCCAGGCGCTGCGCGAGCGCTTCGGCCCGGGCGTGCCGGCCATCATGGTGAGCGGCAGCACGATGACCAACCACGAGGTGGATGCGCAGGTGCACAACTTCCACCTGCTGGTGAAGCCGGTGGTGCCGAACAAGCTGCGGGCGATGATCAGTTTCAAGCTGGGCGTGCGGGGCGGCTGAGGCGGTTGGGGACGTGAGGAACGCACCTGAGAGTGCGGACGGTGGGGCGGGATGAAGCTGTTTGTCCCGGGGTGGAACTTGGGAGGCGGATCGGTCACAGAGGAGGGTGCCTGCCTGTGTCGGTGAGCTTTGACTGCTGCATGGGTGAGAATTCATCTGAGTATGGAGCAGCATCATGTATTCAACGAGAATTTGTTCCGAGAATACCACTTCTCATAATATTCGAGCCGAGACGGTTGAAGGGGTCGGAGAGAAGCCTGCGCGTGCGGCTAAAGAAATATACCAGCAGCGCGATGGAGCGCGCGCTTTCAATTTCCACGTGCATTTTGACGGCGGAAGGAACTACAACATTGGAGTTCCGATCCGAGAAGCTATGCAATGTGACCAAGCAGTGCTATGGGCGAAGGAACTTGTGGGTAAGCAGGCTTCTTTTCTTGCAAGCCCTACTGAAGGTGACGACGAAGGAGTTCTTGATGCCCTTCAAGCCAGCTATGCTACCCTGTTTGCAGAAATGAAGGCTATTCAATATTTCGGGGAGCACGCTCCATTTGAGAAAGCTTTCGAGGCCTTCGAAGATCGAGCGAAGGCTGCCTTGGTCAGCGTTGATTTCACTGACTACAAAAAAGCAATCAAACAGCTCGATGAGTTCCTTTCTGGATTTCAAGCTGAAAGATCTGATGATTCATCGAATTCCCCTGACGATGAGGCTCTTTCATCCGAAATTTCGAATTATGCTGGTAATGGAGTGGGGGGCGGTTTTTTTAAGTCGAACGATTTAATTGAAGCTGATAATTTGCCGAAAGAGATTGAGGAAAAAACTGGAGATCGAGATCTATCTGCAGTGAGCAAGCCGCTCGCTGGTGCTGAGTCTCCTTCAAGCTTCGTGGGCGAGCGCTCGCTGCAATCGAACAATACGACTGTCGAGTCTAGAGGCATAAATGCATCAAATGAAAGGCCCTCGGAATCCGCTGAAAGTTTTGCTGATTTGCGAAGGCTGATTGACGAATCTGCAGAGAGGTTGGAGGAATTTGAAAGGCGAAGCAAATCTGACCTAACCGGCGAGACAATTGCTCGTTTCACAGGTCAAGATAGATGGAATTCAGCTGATTCTGCGAATGTGGTTAAGAAGGTGAAAATAAAAAAGGTTTCCTCCACTAAAAAACGCAAGTGGTTTCCATTTTCAACCGCTCAAGCAGGGGGGCGTTTTCGTAGAATGGAAAATAATATACGTCAGCCAAGTTTGGCTTCTGGTGAAAATAAGGCTAGCGTCAGGGATGATTTGTGCACCCCGCTTTCTTCTGGTCACTCACAGTTTCCGAAGGAAGGTAGGGGAAGGGAAGAAATAGCCCGCGATGTCGAGATGTATGCGAGGCATTTCAAGCAGGAGATTAAACGGGAAGACTGCAATCTGACGTTGCTGCGAAACGTGAGTATTCTATTTGTTAGGGCCTATGCGGATCTGGCCAGATTATCAAATAGTAAGCATGAAGCAAAGTTGCATGAAAAACGGGATTATTTTACAGTCATGGCCAAAAATTTTGATAACCCGAAACTGCGAGATAACCCAGATTGGCAGAGCCTCAAGTCGCAGTATTTGGCGGTGTTCGAGGAGAGCGCGCAGGAGATTGCAAACTTCGTGAACAAGAAGCCGAAGCAAAGAAGCTGAAAATGGCCCGTGCTCGCAGCGTCTCGCCGGGCTTTCCCCAACGGGGAAAGCCCATCCCCAGCCCTCCTGAAGCTCGGTAAAAAATCTCCCCGCCCCATCACCCCGAGGAGAGAGACATGGAACGCCGCATCTTCATCACCCGCACCGGCCTGGCCGGCGTGCTCGCCGCCGGCAGCGCCCCGGCCATCGTCCACGCCCAGACGGCCCTGCGCTGGCGCCTCGCCTCCAGCTTCCCGAAGTCCCTCGACACCATCTTCGGCGCCGCCGAGGTCTTCGCGAAGAAGGTCGGCGAGCTCTCGGGCGGCAAGTTCCAGATCTCGGTGCACGCGGCCGGCGAGATCATGCCGGCCTTCGGCGTGGTCGACGCGGTGCAGAACGCCACCGTCGAGATGGCGCACACCGCGCCGTACTACTTCTTCGGCAAGGACGAGACCTTCGCGCTCGGCTGCGCGATCCCGTTCGGCCTGAACTCGCGCCAGATGACGGCGTGGATGGTCGAAGGCAACGGCCTGAAGCTGATGCGCGAGTTCTACCACCAGTACAACATCGTCAACTTCCCCGGCGGCAACACCGGCGCGCAGATGGGCGGCTGGTTCCGCAAGGAGATCAAGTCGCTGGCGGACATGAAGGGCCTGAAGATGCGCATCGGCGGCTTCGGCGGCCGCGTGCTCGAGCGCATCGGCGCCGTGCCGCAGAACATCCCCGGCGGCGACATCTACCCCGCCTTGGAGAAGGGCACCATCGACGCCGCCGAATGGGTCGGCCCCTACGACGACCAGAAGCTCGGCTTCAACAAGGTGGCGCCCAACTACTGCTACCCCGGCTGGTGGGAGGGCGGCCCGCAGCTCGACTTCTTCGTCAACACCAAGGCGTATGACGCGCTGACGCCCGAGTACAAGGCGGTGATCGAGGCCGCCTCTGCGGTGGCCCACATCGACATGCAGGCCAAGTACGACTACCGCAACCCGGCCGCGCTGAAGCAGCTGGTGGGCAGCGGCACGCGGCTGTTCCGCTTCCCGAAGGAGGTGATGGAGGCGGCCTTCAAGGCCTCGCAGGAGATGTACGCCGAGCTCTCGGCGAAGAACCAGAACTGGAAGAAGGTCTACGAGGACTACGCGAAGGTGCGGGCCGACCAGAACCTGTGGTTCCGCTTCGCCGAGGCTGCGTTCGACGACTTCATGCAGACGCAGAAGTTGTAGACAGGCCCTTCGACAGGCTCAGTGCGAACGGGGCGGCGGCTCAGCGCTCGCGCAACTCCGGCGCCAGCGCATACCGCGCGAACACCGCCAGCACCTGCGGATCGGCCGCATTGAACAGCGTCACGATCCCGGCCCCGCCGCGCACCACCATGCGCGGCGCGACCAGCCACGCAAGCCACGGGATGTAGATCAGCTTGGCCTGCCCCACGTCGACCCAGCGCACGCGCTTGGTCCACATCCAGGTCTGCTCGATCACGCGCGCATCGATGCGGATGCGGCTCTTCAGCACCCAGTAGTTCGTCACCAGCAGCACCAGCAGGCCGCCGGCCACCAGCAGCTGTGCGCTGATGGAGGCATTGCGCAGCGCTGCCTGGTCGAGTGCCAGCGCGCCGGCCGCGAACACCGCGGCGGTGAGGGCTGTCAGCAGCAGCTTCACGAACGGCGGAAAGGCCGGGCCTTCCGCTGCCACCGGCACTTCGGCATCGCTCACTTCGGCGCGTCCGGCTTCTTCTCGTCAGGGGACGGCGACGCGTTCTTGAACAGGTCGTCGAGGTTCTCGTCCTTCGAGCGGTAGGTGTCGCCGTCAGGCATCTCGATCTTCACCTTGTCGACGTCGACCTTCACTTCCTTGTCGAGGAAGACCGTCACCGTCTGCGGGAAGAGGATCACGATCACCACCAGCAGGATCTGCAGCAGCACCCACGGGATCGAGCCGAGGTAGATGTCGCTCGACAGCACCTTGCGCGGCAGCGACCCCTGCTTGAACAGCGTGTCGGCGATGCTGCGCAGGTAGAACAGCGCGAAGCCGAACGGCGGGTGCATGAAGCTCGTCTGCATGTTCACGCACAGCAGCACGCCGAACCAGATCATGTCGATGCCGAGCTTGTTGGCCACTGGCGCCAGCATCGGCAGGATGATGAAGGCGATCTCGAAGAAATCGAGGAAGAACGCCAGGAAGAACACGAACAGGTTGACGACGATCAGGAAGCCGAGCTGCCCGCCGGGCAGGTTCGACAGCATGTGCTCGATCCACTTCGCGCCGTCGACACCCTGGAACACCAGCGAGAACACGCGCGAGCCGATCAGGATGAACACCACCATCGCGGTGATGCGCATCGTGCCGAGCATCGCTTCGCGCACCAGCGGCCAGTTGAGCCGGCGGTGCAGTGCCGCGAGGATGAACGCCCCCACCGCGCCCATCGCGCCCGCTTCGGTCGGCGTGCAGATGGCGCTGTTCATGCCGGGCAGGCCGCCCATGCTGCCGAGCACCGCGAAGATCAGGATCGCCGACGGGATGATGCCGCGCAGGCACTTGCGCCACAGCGCCCAGCCGTTCAGCGTTCGCGCCTCCTTCGGCACGCCGGGCACGTGTTCGGGCCGGATGCGCGCGAGCACGAAGGTGTAGATCGCGAACAGCAGCACCTGCAGGATCGACGGACCCCAGGCGCCCTTGTACATGTCGCCCACCGACTTGCCGAGCTGGTCGGCCAGCACCACCAGCACCAGCGACGGCGGCACCAGCTGCGTGATCGTGCCCGAGGCCGCCAGCACACCGGTGGCATAGCGCATGTTGTAGCCGTAGCGCATCATCACCGGCAACGAGATCATCGCCATCGCGATCACCTGGCCGGCCACCGTGCCGGTGATCGCGCCGAGGATGAAGCCGACGATGATCACCGAGTAACCCAGGCCGCCGCGCACCGGGCCGAACAGCTGGCCCATCGAGTCGAGCATGTCCTCGGCGAGCCCGCATTTCTCGAGGATCGCCCCCATCAGCGTGAAGAACGGGATCGCCAGCAGCAGGTCGTTGCTGAGGATGCCGAACACGTTGAGCGGCAGGTTGGCCATGAACTGCTCGGGGAACCAGCCCTGCCAGATCGCGATGAAGCCGCACAGCAGGCCGAGCGCCGAGAGCGAGAAGGCCACGGGGAACCCGATCAGCATGATCAGGATCAGCCCCGCGAACATCAGCGGGGCGAAGGTCTCTACCGTCATTGCAGCGGCCTCTCGTAGTGCAGGTCCATCTCGTAGGTGTGCGTGAGCCAGCCCACGCGCTTGATGATTTCAGACAGGCCTTGCAGCAGCATCAACGCGAAGCCGAGCGGCAGCATCAGCACGGCAGGCCACAGGATCAGCCCGCCCGCGTTGCCGGAGACCTCGCCGCTCGCGAGCTTCGACAGGAACAGCGGCCACGCGAAATAGAACATCACGCCCATCACCGGCATCAGGAAGAACACGAGGCCGAACAGGTCGATCAGCACCCGCCCCTTGCTGGAGAAGCGGCCGTACAGCACGTCGACGCGCACGTGCTCGTTGACGCGCAGCACCTGCGGCGCGCCGAGCATCACGCAGGCCGCGAACAGGTACCACTGGATCTCGAGGTAGGCGTTCGAGCTGTAGTTGAAGGTGTAGCGGATCACGGCATTGCCGGCGCTGATGAAGCAGGCCAGGAACACCGCCCACTTGGCCAGCCAGCCGAAGCGGTCGTTCAGCGCGTCGATCAGGTGCGCGAGCTTCAGGAGTTGTGACACGGGGGTCGTCCTCGAGGGTTGGAAAACTGCAGCGCTATCAGACCCGCAAACGGCCATCGGCGCCACGGGTGAATCCGCTAAGTGGTTTTACGCAAATTCGCCTACGCAGCCGGCGTCTCCCCGAAATCCCGGCAGTGCTCCACGGCGTACTTGATCAGCTCCGCCTGGCCTTCCAGGTTCAGCTTGCGCTTGATGTTCTGGCGGTGCGATTCGACGGTGCGCACGCTCAGGTTCAGGTCCTGCGCGATCTGCTTGCTCGAGCGGCCCTTGGCCAGGCACGCGAGGATCTCGCTCTCGCGCAGCGACATCACCGGCCGCGGCGTCTGCGCCCGCATCAGCCGGCCCGAGATCGCGGCACTCAGGAAGGTCTCGCCGGCCTGCACCGCGGCGATCGCCTCGATGATGTCGGTCGACGGCGCGTCCTTCAGCACATAGCCGCGTGCGCCGGCCTGCATCGCGCGGTTCACGTACTCGGGGTTGTCGTACATGCTGAGCACCAGCACGCGCAGCGCCGGCCGCTCGGCGAGCAGCCGGCGCGTCAGCTCGATGCCGTTCACGTCCTTCATGCCGATGTCCATCAGCACCAGGTCGACGGCGTGCGCGGCGAGTTGCGCGAAGGCCTCGGCTGCGTCGCCAGCCTCGCCGACCACGTCGATGCCGGCCACGCTGCACAGCCGGGCCTTCAGGCCCTCGCGCACCAGCGGGTGGTCGTCGACGATCAGCAGGCGGGTCGGTGTCATGAGGCAGTGGCGGCGAAGCGTCGAATGGCCGAGGTGGGCACGTCGGCGACGACCTCGGTGCGGCCGGGTTTCGACGCCACGTTCAGGCTGCCGCCGATCGAGGCGAGCCGCTCGCGCATGTTGCGCAGCCCGATGCCGCGGCGCGGGTGCTGCTGCACCGCGCCGACGTCGAAGCCGCGGCCGTCGTCGATCACGCGCAGCCGCACGCCGCCGGCGCCGAAGGCCAGCCGCAGCGCGATGTGCGACGCGGCCGCGTGCTTGTCGATGTTGTTCAGCGCTTCCTGCGTCACGCGGAACAGCACGGTGTTGATCTCGTTCGGCAGGCCCTCGGGCGGCTCGCCGCGCACCCGAACCTGCAGCGGCAGGCGGCGCTGCTCGCCGAATTCTTCACCCAGGTGGGTGAGGGCGGCCGGCAGGCCCAGCACGTCGAGCTCGGCCGGGCGCAGCCGGTGCGAGATCTCGCGCACTTCGCCGAGCGCGCCGTTCAGCCGCACCAGCGCCTTCGTCAGCGTGGCCGGCGCCTCGCTGCCGAGCTGCGCGACCGACGACTCCATCAGCAGCTTGATCGACACCAGCGTCTGGCTGGTGCTGTCGTGCAGTTCGCGCGAGAGGTAGGCGCGCTCGTCTTCCTGCGACTGCACGACCTGGCGCGCCAGCAGCCGCAGCTTGGCATCGGCGATGCGCTGCTCGCTGACGTTGAGCGCGAGCCCGCTGCCGCCGATCAGCACGATGCCCAGCAGCGCGATGCCGGCGATCCACCACATCGTGTCGGCGATGTTGGCGGTGACCTGCTGGTCGAGCTGCTTCATCGTGGCCTGCACGTCGTCGAGGTACAGGCCGGTGCCGAACATCCAGTTCCAGCGCGGCAGCGCGACCACGTAGCCGAGCTTGGGCGTCACCTGCCCGGTGGACGGCTTGCGCCACAGGTACTCGACGAAGCCGCCACCTTCGCGGGCGCGTGCGATCAGCCGCTGGATCACCGGCTCGCCGTTGGCGTCGCGCATGTCCCACATCGGCTGGCCGACCAGCTCGGGCTGGCGCGGGTGCATCAAATTCTTGCCGGCCAGGTCGTAGAGGAAGAAGTAGCCGTCGCTGCCGTAGTCGAGCGAGGCGAGGCGGCGGATCGCCTGCTCCTTGGTGGCGTCGTCGTCGCGGCCGGAGGCGTAGAGCGGCGCGATCGTGCTCTGCGCGAGGTCGACATAGTGGCGCAGCTCGGTCTGCTTCGACGCCATCGTCGCGGCCTCGACGACGGCGCGCTCGCGGGCGGCGAGGTCGTTCTCTTTCTGGCGCACCGCGACCGCGATCAGCAGCAGCGACGCGATCAGCGGGATCACCGCGAACAGGAAGACCTTCAGCTTCAGGCGCATGGACGGCCGCCGTGCCTGGGAGCGGTCAGGCGGTGCCTGTCGCGGCGCGGTAGAGCTTGCCGGAGCGCGTGCCGGTGCGGCAGAACGCGAGGATCGGCTTGGGCAGCGAGGCCAGCAGCGCCGCGAACGCGGCGATCTGCTCGGGCGTCTGCACGGCCGGCGCGACCGGCAGGTGCACGTACTGCAGGCCGGCCGCACGTGCAGCGGCTTCGACGGCGGCGCTGGTGGGTTGATCGGGGTCGCCTTCGAAATCGGGGCGGTTGTTGATCACGCTCCTGAAACCCTGCTGCGCGGCCCAGGCCATGGCGGCCGGTTCGAGCTGGGGCGCGACGCAGACATCGGCGCTGAGCGGCTGGACGACGGGATCGGTCATGGTCGGCGACCTATTTGCTCAAGGCTTGCTTGACCGCGGCGGACACCAGGCCCATGTCGGCCTTGCCGGCCAGGCGGGTCTTCACCGCGCCCATCACCTTGCCCATGTCGCCGGGGCCGGTGGCGCCCAGCTCGGTGACGATCTTGCCGACCTCGGCCGCGATCTCGTCGGCCGACAGGCGCTGCGGCAGGTAGCCTTCGAGCACGGCCAGCTCGGCGGTTTCCTTGTCGACCAGGTCGGTGCGGTTCGCGGCGGCGAACTGCGTGATCGAATCCTTGCGCTGCTTGATCAGCTTGTCGACGATCGCGATCACCGCGGCGTCGTCGAGCACGATGCGCTCGTCGACCTCTTTCTGCTTCAGCGCCGCGAGCAGGCCGCGGATCGTCAGCAGGCGGGCGGCGTCCTTCGCACGCATCGCGGTCTTCATGTCTTCGGTGATCTGGTCTTTCAGGGTCATCGCAGGTGCTCGAATAGGTGAGGGTCGGAAGCGAGGATCAAAAACGACAAAGCCCGCGTGGCGCGGGCTTCGTTGTGCTCCAGCGCCACATCAGCGCCGGATCGAATCTATCTCAGTACAGGCGCTTCGGCAGCTGCATGCTGCGGATGCGCTTGAAGTGGCGCTTGACGGCCGCGGCCTTCTTGCGCTTGCGCTCGGCGGTGGGCTTTTCGTAGAACTCGCGGGCGCGCAGGTCGGTCAGCAGGCCCAGCTTTTCAATGGTGCGCTTGAAGCGGCGCAGAGCCACGTCGAACGGCTCGTTTTCTTTGACGCGAATCGAAGTCATAGATCCAGAAGTTTTTGCGCTCGGTGTCTCACTGTCGTTCGCCCGGTTTCTCTAGCAGGAGGTTCCGGAATCCAGCCAGAGGCGTGGACGAAGATTTGTAGCGAGATCGCGGCGCGGGTTTGCCAGCAAAGACCGCGATTATAGCCATAGTTCCCTGACGCGCAAGCGGGGTGTCAGTGACCGCTTTCAGCAGGCTGAAGGCGGTCGCGACTGTCGGTGATGGCCGCCGCGCAGGCCGCGGCGCTGGCCCAGGCCCACTGGAAGTTGTAGCCGCCCAGCCAGCCGGTCACGTCGACCACCTCGCCGATGAAGTGCAGGCCGGGCATGCGGCGGCTTTCCAGCGTCTGCGAGCTGAGCTCCCGGGTGTCGACGCCGCCGGCTGTGACCTCGGCCTTGCGGTAGCCCTCGGTGCCGTCGGGCGTCAGCTGCCAGCCCTGCAGGCCGGCGGCCAGTTGCTGCAGGTCGCGGTCCTTCAGGTCGGCCACCGGGCGATCCGACAAGCCCGGGCGGGCCTGCAGCCAGGCCGAGGCCAGCCGGGCCGGCAGCAGCGTCGCCATCTCGTTGCCGAGCTGCTTGCGCGAGCCGGCCTTGGCGTGCAGGAATTCCGCGGCCAGGTCGCGGTCGGGCGCCAGGTCGAGCTGCAGCGGCGTGCCGGGCTTCCAGAAGCTCGAGATCTGCAGCACGCCCGGCCCGCTGAGCCCGCGGTGCGTGAACAGCAGGTCCTCGACGAAACGGGCCCGTGCCTTGCCGGCACCGGTGCTGATCGCCACCGGCAGCGAGAGCCCGGCCAGCTCGACGAACGGCGCCCACTCGGCCGCCGCGAAGGTCAGCGGCACCAGCGCCGGCCGGGTA
>Ga0075370_10001128_pt1 | contig 11194 bp, 9 predicted proteins | sample EndMethybrTD3035_FD_71398 | JGI IMG/M metagenome (GOLD analysis project Ga0075370, IMG submission 71398) | Populus endosphere microbial communities from Tennessee, USA - Endosphere MetaG P. TD hybrid TD303-5 | ecosystem: Host-associated > Plants > Roots > Endosphere | place: USA: Tennessee... | reverse complement strand
TTGCCGCCGGCGCCGCCGCGGTTGTCGACCAGCACCGGTTGCCCCAGCGCCTCCTGCAAAGGCAGCGAGATGGCGCGCGCGATCTGGTCGGCCGCGCCGCCCGGCGGGAAGTTGACGATCAGGCGGACCGGCTTGGCGGGCCAGGTGTCGGCCATGGCCGCGCTGTGCACCACTGCGCCCAAGGCGGCGGCGAGCAGTGCAGCAACGACTGGGGCGAGCGTGCGGCGAGTTTGGAAAAGTGCTTTGTACATGGAAGTCTCCTGGTCGGGATATGTGGTTTCAGGTGTGTGAAGGGATCGCCGCCATCACATGGTGGCGGCCCAGATCGCCAATGGACGCTGCGCCCAGAAGCACCATGCTGCGCTCGATCTCCTGCCGCAGCAAAGCCACTACCGCCGCAACGCCTTGTTCGCCGCCGCTGGCCAGGCCGTAAACCGGAGGGCGGCCGAGGAGCACGCCCTTGGCCCCCAGGGCCAGCGCCTTGACCACGTCGCTGCCGCGGCGGAACCCACCGTCGACCAGCACGGGCATGCGCCCGTCGACGGCGTCCAGGACAGCGGGCAGCGCGGCGATTGCGGAAGGCGCCGCATCGAACTGGCGGCCGCCGTGGTTCGACACGATCAATCCGTCCACCCCCTGCGCCAGGGCGCGCCGCGCGTCGGCCGGGTGCAGCACACCCTTGAGCAGCAGCGGGCCGTCCCACAGCCGGCGCAGCCAATGCAGGCTGTCCCAGTCGAGGCGCCGATCCATCTCGCGCGCCAGCAGCGCGGCCTGCGCCTGCGTCGAACCCGGGGCGCCGTCGGCCGACATGTTGACAAAGCTTGGCGCGCCGCCACGCGCCAGGCGCCACAGCCAGCCGGGGTGACGCAGGAGGTCGAGCACCAGGCGGGGCGTGAGCCGGAACGGCAATCTGAAATGGTTGCGTGCGTCGCGCTCGCGCGCGCCACTGACCGGCACATCGACGGTCAGGACCAGCGCGCCGAAGCCCGCGGCCTTGGCCCGGCGCACGATCTGCTCGGCGATGCTGCGCTCGGACATCACGTAGAGCTGCATCCATTGCAGCGCCGGTGCCGGGCCGTCGTGCAGTGCTTCCAGCCGTACGTTGGAGGCGGTGGAAAGGACGTGCGGCACTCCCGCGCCGGCAGCGGCCTGCGCCATCATGCGGTCGCCGCCGGGGCGCACCAGGCCACAGAGGCCGATGGGAGCGAGCGCGAACGGCGCCTGCCAGCGCCGGCCGAAGAGCTCGATCGCGGGGTCGACGCTGCTCGTGTCGCGCAGGCAGGTCGGCAGCAGCTGGAGCCGTGCCAGGTCTTCGCTGTTGCGGCGCAGGCAGTGTTCGTCCTCGGCGCCGCCGGCCAGGTATTCATAGACGAAGCGCGGCAGACGGCGCCGCGCCTCACGGCCGTAGTCGTGGGAGTTCAGCAGCATGGAAGCGCCCGTATTGGTCGCGACGCCGGCATGGACATCAGTCGAGCTTGATGCCAACGGTCTGGATGACCTGGCCCCACTTGCTGCGCTCGCTGCGCCAGTAGTCCAGCATCTGTGCCGGGGTGCCGGGCAGGGGCTCCAGCGCCAGCGCGTCGAAGCGGGCCAGCACCGCCGGCGACTTCAGCGCCGTTTGCAGTGCCTGCGACCAGGTGTTGACGGTCTCGGACGCAGTGCCGGTGGGCGCAACCAGACCCTGCCAGGCATAGGCTTCGAAGTCGCTGCCGCCCTGCTCGGCCAGGGTCGGAATCTGCGGGTAGTTCTTGAGCCGTTGGGCGTTGGCTACGCCGATCACGCGCACCTTGCCCGCCGCCATGTGCTGCACCACGCTGGCGCTGTCGATCAGCATGAACGGCACTTGCCCGCCGATCACGTCGAGGATGGCCGGCGCGCCGCCGCGATAGGGCACGTGCGACATCTTCAGGCCCAGGCGCTGGGCCAGCAATTCGGTGGCCAGGTGGTGCGGCGTGCCGAGACCCGGGCTGGCGTAGTTGAGCTGGGTGGGGTTGGCCTTGGCCCAGACCAGAAACTCCTTGAAATTCTGCACCGGCAACTGGTTGTTGACCGCCAGGAACAGCGGGAAACGCGCCAGCAGACCGATTGGCACGAAGTCCTTTTCGGCGTTGTAGGCGAGCTTGCTGAACAGGTGCGGGTTCGCCGCCAGCGTGGCGAAGTCGGCGGTGAACACGATGTTGCCCAGGTCGCGCGAACGCGCCGCGTATTCGGCGGCGATGTTGGTGCCCGCGCCCGGCTTGTTGGTCACGATGATGGTGCGGCCGAGCGACTTGCTCATCGTCTCGGCCACCGAGCGGGCCACCGAGTCGGAACCACCGCCGGCGGCGAAGCCGACCACCCATTCGATGGGCTTGTCCGAGCCTTGGGCGAGGGCGGCCCCGCTGCCTAGCGCCAGTTGCACGCCGAGCGCCAGGCCGGCTTTGAGTAGGTTTCTGCGCATTTCTTTGTCTCCTTATGGGTTGTTGATGCGAATCTGCTGTCGGGAAGATGAGAACGGGATCGGCTCAGCTGCCCGGATGCGGCGCCGCGCGCTCGCACAGGCTGACCAGCCGGTACAGCGTGCGCGTCACCGGCACGGCGATCCCCAGGCGCTCGGCCACCTCGAGTACTGCGCCGTGGATTGCCTCGACCTCGGTGGCGCGGCCGGCCAGCAGGTCCTGCAGCATCGAGGGCTTGTGGCCCTGGTGATGGGCCAGGGCGTCCTGTACCGCGGCGCGCACGCGTTCGGCACTGGCCGCCACGCCATGGGCGCGCGCCACGGCCAGCACCTCGTCAAGCACGCTGTCGAGCAGCTGCTGGCCCACCGGGTTGGCCAGCCCGTCCACTGTCTGGCGCGTGACGCCGCAGACACCGTTGAAAGCGGCATTGAAGGCCAGCTTCTCCCAGATGGCTTCCTGGACCTGCGGATTGAGCCGGCTGTTCAGGCCGGCCTGGTTGAGGTCGGCGACCAGTTGCGTGAAAACCGCGCTGGCCTGGCCGTCGCAGGGCATGAAGCGGATGCCGCCTTGGCCCAGCGAGCTGACTTCGCCAGGCCCGAGCAGGCGTGCCGGCCATGTGGTCACGCCCACGGCGATGCGACTGTCGGCGGCGAACGCTTGCAGCACTTCGGCGTGGCCGATGCCGTTCTGCAGACTCAGGAAATGCGTGGCCGGGCCGATCAGGTGGGCAATGCTTTGCAACGCCGCGCGCGTGTGGGCCGACTTGGTGAACACCAGCCAGCGCGCGGGGCCGGCTTCGATCTGGTCGGCGCGCAGTGCCTCGACCGGCGCGCGCAGCAGGCCGTCGTCGGTGGTGCAGCGCGCGCCTTCGCGCCGCAGCGTGGCCAGCAGGTTTTCGTTCACGTCGACCAGGGTCACCGGCAGGCCAGCGCTGGCCAGGCGCGCGCCGAACAGCGTGCCCATGGCGCCTGCGCCGAGGATGCCGATGCGGCGTGGATCGAGGGTGGCGGTCATGACGGATGCCGGACTCAGAACGGGTAGTGGCGCGGCGTGGTCTGCACGGTGATCCAGCGCAGGTCGGTGAAGGCCTCGATGCCGGCCTTGCCGCCAAAGCTGCCGATGCCGCTGGCCTTGACGCCGCCAAACGGCATCTGTGGCTCGTCTTGCACGGTGGGACCGTTGATGTGGCAGATGCCCGACTGGATGCGGCCCGCCACCTGCAGCGCACGTGCGACGTCGCGCCCGAATACCGCGCTGGACAGGCCGTAGGCGTTGTCGTTGGCGCAGGCGACCGCTTCGTCCACGCCGTTGACGCGCACGATGGCCTTGACCGGCCCGAAAGACTCCTCGCTGTAGATCTTCATCTCGGGCGTGACGTGGTCGAGCAGGGTGGCTGGCATCAGCGTGCTCTCGGCTTTGCCGCCACACAGCAGCCGGGCACCCTTGTCCAGCGCATCCTCGATCAGCGCATTGCAGCGGTGCACGGTGGTCATGTCGACCACCGAGCCGAGCACGACCGGGCCCTCGCGTGGATCGCCCAGCGGCAGGCCGGAGGCCTTGGCCGCGAGCTTGGCGACGAAGGCGTCGGCGACCTTGGCGTCCACGATGATGCGTTCGGTGGACATGCAGATCTGGCCGGAGTTGGCGAATGCGCCGAAGGCCGCGCCATCCACTGCGGCGTCGAGGTCGGCGTCGTCCAGCACCAGCAGCGGGGCCTTGCCGCCCAGTTCCAGCACGACCGGCTTCAGGTACTTGGCGCAGGTGCCGGCGATGATGCGACCCACGTGGGTGGAGCCGGTGAAGTTGACGCGGCGCACCGCCGGGTGGGCAATCATGGCTTCGACCACGGCCGCGGCGTCGGCCGGGGCGTTGGTGATGAAGTTGACCACGCCGGGCGGCAGGCCGGCTTCCTGCAGAGCCTCGATGATCAGGCTGTGGGTGGCGGGGCAGAGTTCCGAAGCCTTCAGCACCACGGTGTTGCCGCAGGCCAGCGGTACGGCGATGGCACGCGTGGCCAGGATCACCGGCGCGTTCCACGGCGCCATGCCCAGCACCACGCCGGCGGCCTGGCGGACCCCCATGGACAGGCTGCCCGGCACGTCGGAGGGGATCACCTCGCCGTTGATCTGGGTGGTCAGCGCGGCGGCTTCCTGCAGGATGCCAGCGGCCAGGTGCACGTTGAAGCCGGCCCAGAGGCCGGAAGCGCCGGTCTCTGCGGCCATGGCGGCGACAAAGGCCGGGGCCTTGGCTTCGAGCGCGTGTGCGGCCTTGGCCAGCAGCGCACGGCGTTCACCGGGGCCTTTGGCCGACCAGCTCGGGAACGCCTTGGCGGCGGCTTCCACGGCGGCCACCGCGTCCTGCACGGTAGCAGCCGGGGCGGTGGTGGCGATGCTGCCGTCCAAGGGGTTGCGCCGCTCGAAGGTAGCGCCGTTGCGGGCGGCGGTGGCCTCGCCGTTGATCAGAAGGGAAATGGTGGTCATGGTTTGTCTCGAAAAAGTTGCTGGTGTTGCACGTCGTGCGGAAGCCGCCGTCAGGCAACTTCCACTTCGACCAGCGTGGGCCGGGTCGCGGCAAGGGCGTCGCGCAGCACGTCGGCGAGCTGGCCGGCGTCGCGCACCGTCACCGCCTCGCAGCCCTGGCCGCGCGCCAGCGCGACGAAATCCATGCCGGGCAGGTCGGTGCCTTGCAGGATCTCGCCAGGCTTGAAGCCGAACACCGGCGCGAAATCCTGCAAGGCGGCGTAGCGGCCGTTCTTGAGGATCACAAAGGTGATCGGCAGATTCAACTGGGCCGCGCTCCACAGCGCCTGGATCGAGTACATGCTGGAGCCGTCGCCGATCACGGCGATCACCTTGCGTCCGCTGTTCGCCTGTGCCTCGGCCAGTGCCACGCCCACTGCGGCAGGCATGCTGTGGCCCAGCCCGCCGCTGCACATCGTGTAGAAGCCACCGCTCTGCCACATCGGCAGGTAGGCGTGCATCACCGAGCGCGCCGTGGGCGCCTCTTCGACCACGATGCTGTTGCGCGCGCGCAGGCCGGCCAGGGTCTGCAGCACATAGGCGACCGACATCAGCTCGCCGCTCTCGGGTGCGGTGGCGAGAGGCGGCGTGGCGCGCGCAGCGGGCAGGGCGCGCAGTTTCGGGGCGGGGCGAGCCAGCAGATCCTGCACGCCCAGGCGAATGTTGCCCACGGCGGTGGTGCCCGTTGGGGTCCAGGCGGCGATGGTCGGATCGTCGATCAGCTGCCCCAGCGTCGCGCCGTCGGGAACGTGCGGGCCGTGGCCCTCCACGTGGTAGATGAAGGCGGGCGCACCGACCGCAAAGATGTAGTCGTGGCCGCCCAGCAGCTGCACGATCTTCTCGCGCATGGCTGGCAGGAAACCGGCGAACAGGCGGTGGTCCTCGGGGAAGCCGCAGCGGCCCGACATCGGCGCCACCCAGACGCTGGCGTTGTGCCGTTCGGCCAGTGCCACCACCGCATCCCAGGCCTGGCAGCGATCCACCGCCGTGCCCACCACGAGGACCGGGCGGCGGCTCGCGTCCAGCGCGTTGCCGATCTGGCTCAGCACCGTGGGCTCGGGCCGGAACTCGGTGCTCACTACACGCGGCAGCACCGGCTCGGTGAGGCAGTCCCAGTCATCGGCGGGAATCGACACCAGCACCGGGCCGCGGGGCTCCTGCATGGCGATGTAGTAGGCGCGGGCCAGCGCCAGCGGCACGTCCTCCGCGCGGGCGGGCTCCACGCTCCATTTGACGTAAGGCTTGGGCAGCTCGGTGGCCTGGCCCGAGAACAGGAAGGGATCGAACGGCAGGATGGCGCGCGACTGCTGACCGGCGGTGATCACCATCGGCGTCTGGTTCTTGTGCGCGGTGAAGATGTTGCCCATCGCATGGCCCACGCCCGCGGCCGAATGCAGGTTCACGAAGCTGGCGTTGTGCGTGGCCTGGGCATGGCCGTCGGCCATGCCCACCACCACCGACTCCTGAAGGCCCAGCACGTAGCGGAAATCGGCGGGGAAGTCGCGAAACAGGCCGAGCTCGGTGGAGCCGGGGTTGCCGAACATGGTGGTCATGCCGAAGGCACGCAGCAGGTCGAGCACCGCATCGCGCACGCTGACCTTGCCATGGGTGGGCGCAGAGGGAAGTTCATTCAGCGCGCCCTGGGGGGTAGCGAGGTTGATGCTCATCGGTGTCTCCTGTGGCGGCCCGGTGTGTCGGTGCACGGTTGCAATGAGCGGCATCTTCAGCGCCCGCTCTTCATAAATCAATTAGATGAAGAGACTATGTAATATTCTCTGAATGCATATCAAAGACATCGACCTGAACTTGCTGCGTCTGTTCGACGCGGTCTACCGGTGCAACAGCGTGAGCCGGGCTGCCGAACAACTGGAGCTGACCCAGCCCGCGGCCAGCCAGGGGCTGACGCGCCTGCGGTTGCTGCTGCACGACCCGCTGTTCGTGCGCGCCAGCGGCGGCGTGGCGCCCACGCCCAAGGCCCAGCGGCTGGCGGATGCGGTGCGCAACGCGCTGGGCCTGCTGGAACAGGCGCTCAACGAGTCGGCGGAATTCGATCCCCTGGTGTCGCGCAGGACCTTTCGAATCCACATGAGCGACATCGGCGAGGCGCGCTTCCTGCCCGAGCTGATGGCGGCGCTGCACACGCTCGCGCCCGGCGCGAACATCGAAACCTGCCCATTGCCGGCAGACGAGATTGCCGATGCGCTGGACCGGGGCCGTATCGACTTCGCATTCGGCTTCCTGCCCACTGTCAAGGACACGCAGCGCCAGCTACTGCTGACCGACCGCTACATCGTGCTGCTGCGCGCACAGCATCCGTTTGCACTGGCGTTCAATCGGCGCAGGCGCCAGCCCGCAGCGCTGCTCGAATCGCTGCATGAATTGGAGTTCGTCGCGGTGCGCAGCCACTCCGACACCTTGCGTATCCTTCAATTGCTGAAACTGGAGAGTCGGTTGCGCCTGACGGCGGCGCATTTCATGTCGCTGCCCGCCATCGTGCGGGCCACCGATCTCGCCGTCGTAATGCCGCGCAACATCGCCATGGGATTCGCCGAGCAAGGCGGCTACGCCATCATCGATCCGCCTTTGCCGCTGCGGGATTTCGACGTGTCGCTTCACTCGAGCCGGCGCTTCGAGTCGGACCCGGGCAATCGCTGGCTGCGCGAGACGCTGGTGCGGCTTTTTGCGCAGGCTTGACTCGCCGGCGAACGTCGCAGTGCGCGAGCCGATCAGGGCTTCTCAGCATCGATACGCGTGTGGGCGCGGCTGCCGGACACCGGATTGGCGTAGTGGAACGGTGGGACGAAAACGCCCGGATACGGCTCGTAGTCCACGCTCGGCGGCAGGTCAGGTGGAAGATTCGCTCGCACACCACCGGCGGGCGACTTCGCCTTGGCCCAGCCTTCTTCAAATGGCGTGTGGAACGTGCGATAGAAATGCAGGTGGCTGATGCGCCAAATGCCGGCCTCCTTGCGATAGCGCATCTCGTACGGGCCTTCGCCCCAAGTCGCCTTCACGCCGAACTCCGCGCTCTGCATGAAGCAGCGCCAGCGTGCATTCGCATGCAGCCCGTCCGCTTCCACGTGCACGATGCCCTGCACGATCAGGTGGTTGTACAGGCGGCCGTAGACCAGCCCGTTCTCGTCGCTCATCGCCGGGCCCTTGCCCAGCAGCTCCTTGAAAAGCACCTCGGCCTGCTTCTTGCCGAGGTAGACACCCAGTGCCGAGATCTCGACCGAGCAATCCTCGGTGAACAGCGGGAGCATCTCGTCCCAGAGCGCCTTGTCCAGGTAGTAGCCGTACATGCGCGTCAGCTTGTTGATGGACTCGATGTCCTCGGCGGTCTGCACCTTGGCCTCGAGCACTTGCACGCGCGCCAGCAGTGATTGCAGGAGGACGTCGTTGCTTTGTTGGTTCATGTCGCTGCTTTGCTTTGTCAATCCAGCTTCACGCCGGTTTCCTTGATGATCCGGCCCCAGGTCGCGTTGTCGTTGCGCACGACGGTCTGGAACTCGCTCGCCGTCGTCCCGGTGAGATCGAGGCCCAGCGGCTCGAACTGCGCGCGGATTTCCGGGCTGCGGATCGCCATGACCAGTGCCTTGTTCAGGCGATCCAGTGTCGCGGAGGGCATGTTGGCCGGGCCGAAGAAGCCCATCCACCCCGTAATGTCCAGCGCGTCGTAACCCTGTTCGCGGCCAGTCTTGACGTCGGGGAGTTCCTTCAGCCGCACCATCCCTGTCACGGCCAACGCCTTTTCGCGGCCACCGCGAATGTGCGGAAGCGCCGTGGTCGACGAGTCGAACAGGATCTTGATGAATCCACCGAGCAGATCGCGCGTCGCCTCCGACGAGCCCTTGTACGGCACGTGATCGAACTTTGCGCCGTACTGAAGCTTGAGCATCTCAATGTACAGATGGCCGTTGGTGCCGGGGCCCGGCGAGCCCGCCGCGATCGGGCCACTGGTCTTGCTCAGCTCGATCAACTCCTTCAGGTCGTTGGCTGGAACCGATGGATGTGCCACCAGTACGGAGCCGTTGCGATAGACCTGCGTGATCGGCGTGAATTCCTTGAACGGGTCATAGGGCGGTTTGGTGAACAGGTGCGGTACCTGCGTGTGCGTGGTGTTGATGGTCAGCAGCAGCGTGTGGCCGTCGGGTGCTGCGTTGGCCACCGCCAATGCGGCGGGCATGCTCGCGCCGCCCGGCTTGCTTTCGACAATCACGGGGATTCCGTTGAGTTGTGTGCTGAGGTGGGTGCCGAGCGCACGCGCCAGGATGTCGGCCGGCCCGCCGGGCGGTGCAGGCACCACGATGCGAATGGGCTTGCCCGCAATCGGGAAGGCCGGCGTCTGGGCCCAGGAGCCGGTGCCCGCCGCAGCTGCGGCAACGCCGGCTGCGCGGATGATGAATCGCCGGCGGTTCGGGGCAAGTGACGCGGCTTGTTGCGCAAGGGTCATCTCTTGACTCATGTTGTGTCTCCGAAAAGGCCGGAGCTTAGGGGCGGGGGCAAGCTGCGCATAGCGGCAAATTGGCACGGGGCATCAACCATTCGTTAACATCCCGCGATGAGCGCCATTGCCAACTCGATCGGTCGTCGCTTGCGGTTTGCGCAGCTCGAATTGGTCCAGGAAGTGGCCGAGTGCGGCAGTCTGGGCGAGGCGGCACTGCGCTTGCACATCAGCCGCGCCGCTGTCAGCAAGTCGATCAAGGAGTTGGAGCGGTCGCTCGGCCAGATCCTGTTCAAGCGATCCTCGAGGGGCATGGCGCCCACGGCAATGGGCCTGCGCGTTGCCAAGCACGCGCGACTGTTGGTCAATGAGCTGCGGCATCTGACCGACGAGGTCGCCGCCGGCGCCAGAACCACTCCAGGCGTGCTGCGCATCGGCATGCCACCGTTCATCGCCGAACACGTGGCACCTGCAATTCTTCGTCGACTGGCGGCACGCATGGCGCCTGGGAGTTCGACCGTCCAGTTGCAAGAGGGACGCCTGGCCGCACTGGTCGAGCAGCTGTTGCGCGGCGATATCGATGCGGCCCTGGCGTTGTATGCGCCGCGGGCGGTGGACGCGATGGACTTGAGCATGCTCAGCGTGCGCTCCTTTCTTCCGGTTCCCATGGCGGTGGTCGCCGGGCCAGAGCTTGGCGTGCCGGCGCGCCGACGCCAGTGGCGCGATCTGCTGGGTTACCCATGGATTCTTCCGCCGGCCAGTACCCACCAGCGCCGGTCGGTGGATGAGATGTTCACGGCGCGCGGTGAGCGGGCACCTCAACCGGTCATCGAGACGGGCTCGCTTGCAGCCAGCGTGAGGTTGGCCAGCGCCGGGCTCGGTCTGGCCGTCGTCCCGCTACAGGCCGCGGAATCCGAGATCGTCGCCGGCCGCCTCAGGACGATCGATGTGCGTCCCGCACTCCCGCAGACCACTGTGGTGCTGATGTACCGCAAGGTTTCGGCCATCTACATGGATGCGATTCAGATGCTGGACGATGCAGTGGCGGCCGAAGGAGCATGAACAATCCCTGAAGAGGCAGCGGCGCGGGGACGCGAGCTGCCGATGGATATCGCATGGGTTGTCGCCTCGTAACAAGTTTTTGGCGCGTCAAGCCATTCCCGCTGCGCGCGGGCCTGGGCACCCTGCCAGGATATGAACTCCACACAAATGATGGAGGGTATCGAGGTTCACATCGAAGGAACCGGCCCGCGCACTTTGGTGATGATCCACGGCTGGCCCGATACCGCAGCCCTGTGGGAGCCCCAGGTCGCCGCCTTCAAGGGGGAGTTGCGATGTGTGCGGTTCACCCTGCCAGGCTTCGATCGCGGCCACCCGCGCCGGGTCTACCCGATCGAGGAGATCGTGGCGACCATTCACAAAATCGTGACTGCGGTCGTCCCCGGGCAGCCCGTCGCCCTGCTGCTGCACGACTGGGGCTGCGTGTTCGGCTACCGATTCATCGATGCCCATCCCGAGTTGGTGACCGCACTGATCGCGCTTGACGTGGGCGATGCCGGCTCGCGCGAGCACCTCGCCTCACTTGGCCTGCGCGCCAAGCTGTTCATGTCGGCCTATCAGCTCGGTATGGCGCTGGCCTGGCATCTTCCCGCCAGGCTGGGCGACTCGATGACCCGCAAGATGGCCAGCCTGCTGCGCGCGCCAGGCGCGTCCGCGAGCATCGGAGCGCACATGAATTACCCCTATCACGTGCAGATGGCGGGCGGCTATCGTCGCCACCCGTTCAAGCCGCC
>Ga0075370_10001127_pt1 | contig 11199 bp, 9 predicted proteins | sample EndMethybrTD3035_FD_71398 | JGI IMG/M metagenome (GOLD analysis project Ga0075370, IMG submission 71398) | Populus endosphere microbial communities from Tennessee, USA - Endosphere MetaG P. TD hybrid TD303-5 | ecosystem: Host-associated > Plants > Roots > Endosphere | place: USA: Tennessee... | reverse complement strand
GCGCTGGCCTGCGCCGGGCGCTTCCGCAGCTCGCTGGAAGCGCTCGTCGCCGGCTGGCCCGAGGCGACGCCCGCGCTGCCGGTCGTCATGGCCGGCATGGTCGGCGCGGCCGCGGGCTGGCAGGCGGTGCCCTACCTCGAGGGCGACACGCCGCTGTCCGAGCTGCCGCGCCATCTGGTTCCGGTGGCCGAGACGCCGCCTGGCCGCGGCTGGTTCATCGCGCCTGGCTGGTGCCTGCGCGGCGAGGGCGGGGCGGTCGACGTGATGCGCGGCGAGGAGACCCAGCTGTTCGGCGCGCTGCACCTGCTCGGGCCCGATGCGGCCGACGGTTGCTACGTGCTGCCCGGCACGCACAGCAAGTGGGTGCGCCTGCACGCGGGGCGCATCACCGAGCTGCGCACCTACATGACCGGCGAGCTGTTCGCCCTGCTGCGCCAGCACGGCACGCTGGCCAGCGCGATGCAGACGCCCGAGCCGGCCCGCGACGCCGGCATGCGGCACGACAGCGTCGCCGACGATCCCGACTTCCTGCGCGGCGTGGCCGAGGCCGCGAGCGGCCCGGTGCTGACGCACGCGCTGTTCGGCGCGCGCGCTCGCGTCGTCACCGGCGCGATGGCGCCCGGCGCCGCGGCCGCCTATGTCAGCGGCCTGCTGATCGGCGCCGAGTGGGCCGACGCGCAGCGCCGCTCGTCGCGCGACGAAGCGGTGCGCGTCATCGGCGAGCCGGCGCTGGCCGCGCTGCATGCCGCCTGCGCTCGTATCCATGGACGCCGCCTCGAGGTGCTCGATGCGCGGCAAGTCCAGCACGCCGCCTGGCGCGCGCTGGCCGCGGAGGAAATCCACGCATGACCGACTCCACCACCTGGCCGCCGGCATTGCCGCTCGTGGCCATCCTGCGCGGCCTGCAGCCCGAGCGCGCCAACGACGTCGCCCGCGTCCTGTTCGACGCCGGCTTCCGGGCGCTCGAGGTGCCGCTGAACCGCCCGGGCGCGATCGCCGCCATCGCCGCGATCGTGCCGCAGGCGCCGGCCGACGCCTGCATCGGCGCAGGCACCGTGCTCGACACCGCGCAGGTCGATGCGGTCGGCGACACCGGCGCCACGCTGATCGTGTCGCCCCATTTCGATCCGGCTGTCGTGCGACGCGCGCGCGAGCGCGGCATGCGCAGCGTGCCCGGCGTGTTCACGGCGTCCGAGGCGTTCGCGGCCTGGCGCGCGGGCGCCGATGCGCTCAAGATCTTCCCGGCCGAGGCCATGACCCACGCCGGCCTCACGGGCCTGACCACCGTGCTGCCGCCCGGCCTGCCGCTGTGGCCGGTGGGCGGCATCGTGCCCGGGAACATCGCGGCATGGCGGCAGGCCGGCGCCACGGGCTTCGGCCTGGGCGGCGGGCTGTTCAAGCCGGAATTCAGCGTCGCCGACATCGCGTCGCGCGCACGGGCGTACGTGGATGCGTGGCGCGCGAGCGCGTGACGCCTGGCGCGCGGCGGTTTCGAGCCCAGACGGTACCGAGCGAACCGCAGACTGCGGCGGCGGCGCCACAGCCTGCTGGCGAACGTCCGCGGCTGCCGACGGATCGCCGCGACACCCCCCGTTTTGAGGGAAGCGCGGCGCGCGCCGCATCCCTAGACTGGTTGCGTCATCTCAACCAGACGCAGCGCCGCCATGGATTTCCTCACCCGCCTCGCGGCGTTCATCATCGCCATCCTGCTGGCGATCGATGCGTTCTCCGGCGAGCGCACCGAGACGCTGCGCGTGGACGGCCACACGCGGGTCTCGCGCTGGCACCGGGGTGACGACTACCGCGTGCGCTTCGTGGGCGGGCGCGTGGAATCGTGCGAGGTGGGCTGGTCGGCGTTCAACGCGCTGCACGACGGCGACGAGGTGGCGGTGGACACGAGCCGGGTCTTCAAGTCCTGCGACGGCATGCGCCGCGGCGACGAGGTGATCAAGCAAGCGAACCTGCGCAAGTGGTTCATGCTGATCCCGATGGCGATCCTGCTCGCGGCTGCGTTCGGCTGGATCCAGTTCCAGCGGCGCTTCGACGACGAGCGCGGCTGGTGGTTCGGCTGAGATCCCGCCGCGTCAGCCGGCGCGCTGCGGCGCCGGGCGCGTGCGGAAGAAGGTCATCGGCACGGCCATCGCCTCGTTGATCACCTGCTTCTTGATCTTGCCGACCACGTGCATCTCGCACGGCTTGCAGTCGAAGCGCAGCGTCAGCCTCTCGCTGCCGTTCTGCAGCACCAGCGGCTCGGCGCGCACGGTGCCCTGCACACCAGTGACGCCCTTGGCCTGCTTGGGGCACAGCGACATCGACCAGCGTACGCAGTGCTTGGTGATCATCAGGCTGACCTCGCCGTGTTCCTCGTGGCTCTCGTAGGCCGCCTCCACCACCTTGACGCCGTGCTTCACGTAGAAGTCATGCGCCGGCTGGTTGTAGACGTTGGCCAGGTAGCTGAGCGTGTCGTCGGGGAAGGGCACCGGCGGCTCGACGGGCATCGCGCGCGGGAGGATCTCGCGCTGCGCCAGGCGCGCCTCCTCGAGGCGTTCCAGCGCCTCGCGGCGCAGCGCGTTGAGGCGGCTGGCCGGCACGAACCAGGGCTGCGCGGTGGCGATCGTCAGCTCGTTGAGCGAGAAGATCGTGCCGCCCACCTTGGACAGGTGCTCGCGCAGCATGGCCACGCCGCGCTCGACCTCGCGCGCCGGCTGCAGCTCCAGCAACGCGTCGGCGTGCGCCGCGAAGCCGCGCTCGTCGGTGACGGACAGCCGCAGGCCGCCGTCGATGTCGGCGAGCGTCATCCACACGCCGATCAGGCGCTCGGCCGACTTGCGTTCGAGCAGGCGATCCCACTGCATGTCGCGGTTGCGATGCAGCTGCGGCTTGGAGCGGATGTCCTTCAGCTCCGACATCGGCTGGTTCGGCTCGATGCGCCAGCGGTTGGCGGCGCCCGGCAGGCGGCTCACGACGTTGGCCTGCAGGCCCACCAGGTCCTTGTGCAGGTCGAGGTACGTGAGGCCGTCGCCGTTGTTCAGCTGCGCGTCCGGGTCGTCGAGCTCGGCCTCGAAGTGGTCGGCCGCGACCTTGGTGACGTAGCCGATGGTCAGGCCCGCGTGCTTGGGCGTGTCGAAGGCGCCGATGTCCATCTGGCGGCCGTTGACGAAGTAGTCGGTGGACTCGCGGTTGAAGTTGCGGTCGGGGTCGGGCGTGAAGCCGAACGTCGCCTTGCCGGCCGACGACGCGCGCAGCTCGGGGCGGCGCTCCAGCATCTCGTCGATCTGGCGGCGGTAATGGGCGGTGATGTTCTTCACGTAGCCCATGTCCTTGTAGCGGCCCTCGATCTTGAAGCTGCGGATGCCCGCGTCCACCAGCGTGTCGAGGTTGGCGGTCTGGTTGTTGTCCTTCATCGACAGCACGTGCTTGTCGTGCGCGACGATGCCGCCGTTGGCGTCGGTGACCGTGTAGGGCAGGCGGCAGGGCTGCGAGCAGTCGCCGCGGTTGGCGCTGCGGCCGGTGTGCGCGTGGCTCAGGTAGCACTGGCCGCTGTAGGCGACGCACAGCGCGCCGTGGATGAAGAACTCCAGCGTGGCGTCGGGCGTGACGGCGGCGATCGCGCGGATCTCGCGCAGGTCGAGCTCGCGCGCGAGCACCATCTGCGAGAAGCCGACATCCTGCAGGAAGCGCGCCTTCGCGGGCGTGCGGATGTCGGTCTGCGTGCTGGCGTGCAGCTGGATCGGGGGCAGGTCCAGCATCAGCAGGCCCATGTCCTGCACGATCAGCGCGTCGGCGCCGGCCTCGTGCACGGCCCAGGCCATCTTGCGGGCGTCCTCCAGCTCGTCGTCGCGCAGGATGGTGTTGAGCGTGATGAACACCTTGGCGCCGAAGCGGTGCGCGTGGCGCGTCAGGCGCTCGATGTCGCGGATGTCGTTGCCCGCGGAGGCGCGTGCGCCGAACGCCGGGCCGCCGATGTAGATCGCGTCCGCGCCGTGGTTCACCGCCTCGATGCCGATCTCGGCGTTCTTCGCGGGCGCGAGCAGCTCGATCTCGGCCGTGGCGGCCGGAGCCGCCGAGGGGAAGTGCAACGGGGACGAATGCATGGTGTTTGAGGCTTCTGCTCGAAGGGCGCGACGGCGCCTCGTGGGCAGCGGGCGCGGGGCGCGGCGAGGGCGGGCGCTGGGCCCGGCGGTGCGCGCTTCAGGGGCGTGGGAGCCAGTGGCGCGCCGAACGGCGGATTATCGCAGGAAGGGCCGATTTCTGCACCCGGACGCGGCGCCGGCGGGCCGGATGCCGCTTAGACTGCGCGGCCGTGAATCATCCGCTCCTCGCCCGCCTGCGCGACGCCGCGCGCCAGAACGCCGTCCCCGCCGTCGCGCTGCAGGCGCTGACGCTCGCGCTGCTGGTGGCCTACTACCGCTGGGCGCCGGCGCACGAACTGCTCGACAAGCTGCTGCGCCTGAAGCTGGCCTGGGGCGTCGCCTACTCGTTCGCGGCCGGCGCGCTGTTCGCCGGGCTGCTGCCGCGCCTGGTGCTGCGCTGGACGGGTCGCGACACGGGCCGCTTTCCGGTCGAGCTGGCCTTCGCGGTGGCGTTCTGGGGCTGGCGCAGCGTCGAGGTCGACCTGATCTACCGCCTGCAGGCCCACTGGTTCGGCGCATCCGCCGACTGGCCGACCGTGCTGGCCAAGACCGCGTTCGACCAGCTGGTCTACAGCCCGCTGTGGGCCGTGCCCGAGATCGCGCTGGCCTTCGAATGGAAGGACAGCGGTTTCGCCTGGCGCGCGATGCGGACGCGGCTGGATCGCGACTTCCTCGCCGTGCGCCTGCCGGCGGCCGTCGTCGGCAACGCGATGGTGTGGCTGCCCGCGGTGATCGCAATCTATTTCCTGCCGACGGCGCTGCAGCTGCCGGTGTCCAATCTCGTCGGCAGCTTCTGGGTGCTGCTGATGATCGTGCTGCTGAAGCGAAGCGATCGATCAGGCGAGGATGTATGACGCCGCCCCGGTGGCGATCAGCACGCCTTCCTCGTTGACCAGCCGCATCTGCGTCGAGCCGACGCGCCCGCCCAGGCGCGTGACCTCGGCGCTGGCCTCGAAGTGCTTGCCGACGCCCTGGCGCAGGAAGTCGACGCGCAGGTCGATCGTGCCCATGCGCGAGAAGCGCTGCAGCACCTGGTCGGCGGCGTCGGCGGGATGCTTGTCGGCGATCGCGGCCATCAGCGCGAGCCCGGCGGTGGCGTCCAGCACCGCGCTGATGACGCCGCCGTGCAGCCGGCCGTAGAGGAAGTGGCCCACCAGCTCGGGGCGCATGTCGAAGCGCAGCGACGGCGCCGGCGCCGCCAGGGACTGCACGCGCAGGCCCAGCACCTCGTTGAAGCGGATGCGCTGCTCGAACATGTCGGTCAGCAGCGCGACGAAGCGCGCATGTTCCTCGGCGCTGCGATGGATGGGGGGAGTGTCGTCTGATCGATGCGGCATGGCCGGGATGTTAGCCAAGGGCGGGCGCGATCATTAGGGTATGGTCCCGGTCGTGAAATCTTCCCGACGCTTCGACCGGTTGGACCTCTGGCGCGGCTGCGCCATGGTCTGGATGGCCGGCTTCCACTTCTCGTTCGACCTCAACCAGTACCGCTTCATCGCGCCGCAGAACTTCTACGGCGACCCGTTCTGGACGACGCAGCGCCTGTGCATCGTCTCGATGTTCCTGCTCGGCGCGGGCGCCGGCCAGGCGGTGGCGGTCGACGCCGGCCAGACCTGGGCGCGCTTCTGGCGCCGCTGGGGCCAGGTGGCGGGCTGCGCGCTGCTGGTGTCGATCGGCTCGTACATGATGTTCCCGCGCGGCTGGATCAGCTTCGGCGTGCTGCATGGCATGGCCGTGATGCTGATCGCGCTGCGGCTGCTGGGAACGCGGCTGCCGCCGGCGCGCCTCGCGCGGTCCCCGCTCGCGTTCGCGGGCGTGGCGCTGGCGGCGATCGTCGCGTGGCGGCTGCCGCACCTGGTGGCCGATCCGTTCTTCGACAGCCGCCTCACCAACTGGGTGGGCCTGGTCACGCACCTGCCGGCCACCGAGGACTACGTGCCCGTGCTGCCCTGGCTGGGCATGATGCTCGCGGGCTACCTCGCGGCCAGCGTGCTGCTGGTGCACGCGCGCGCCGCGTTCACGGGCGCCGTCCCGTTCGTCGTGCGACCTCTGGCCGTCCTCGGCCGCTGGTCGCTCAGCTTCTACATGATCCACCAGCTGGTGCTGATAGGCTCGCTGGAACTTGCCAGGATGATCTTCAAATGAGCCGCCCCCACGTCTTGTTCGGTTTCCATGCGATCACGGTCCGCATGAAGACCGCCCCGCAGTCCATCGTCGAACTGCACGTCGAGGCCAACCGGCGCGACGCGCGCATGCGCGCGTTCGCGGAACGCGCGCGCGAGGCGGGCATCCGCATCGTCGAGTCCGACGGCGAGCGCCTGGACAGGATGGCCGGCAGCCCGCGCCACCAGGGCGTGGTCGCGCGCGTCGAGGCGGTGCAGATGCCGCACTCGCTGGACGAGGTCGTCGAGAACATCGAGGGCCCGCCGCTGCTGCTGGTGCTGGACGGCGTGACCGACCCGCACAATCTCGGCGCCTGCCTGCGCGTGGCGGATGGTTCGGGCGCGCACGCCGTGGTCGCGCCCAAGGATCATGCGGTCGGCATCAATGCGACGGTCGCCAAGGTGGCCAGCGGCGCGGCCGAGACGGTGCCCTACCTCATGGTGACCAACCTGGCGCGTGCCCTGACCGAGCTCAAGGAACACGACATCCGCATCGTCGGCACCAGCGACGACGCCGAGCGCACGCTGTACGACCTCGACCTGACCGGCCCGGTCGCCTTCGTGCTGGGCGCCGAGGGCGACGGCATGCGCCAGCTCACGCGCAAGACCTGCGACGAGCTGGTGCGCATCCCGATGTCCGGCGCGGTGGAGAGCCTGAACGTGTCGGTGGCGTCGGCCGTCTGCCTGTACGAGGCGTTGCGCCAGCGCGCCAAGGCCGCGGTCTGAAGATTCTTCGCCGTCATCGACCCCGTTTCGGCGGGTGCCGCGTTCAACCCCCATCGCCAGGCAGTGACGGGGGACGAGATGCGACAGGCAAGATGGATCGTGTTGGCGGGCCTGTGGCTCGCGATGGGACAGGCATTCGGGCAGGCGTCCGCGCCGCCGCGGGCCGAGCCCGCGCTGGTGCAGGTGGCGCCAGGGCAGCAGGCGATCCGGCTCGCGCACGCCGGGGTCGACGTGTTCGTCGACGGCAGCCTGGCGCATGCGGTCATCGACCTCACGTTCGCCAATCCGAACAGCCGCACGCTCGAAGGTGAGCTGCAGTTCCCGCTGCGGGCCGGCCAGACGGTGACCGGCTTCGCGCTGGACATGGCCGACGGTTCCATGCGCGCGGCGGTTCCGGTGCCCAAGGCGCGCGGCCGCGAGGTCTTCGAGGCCGTGGTGCGGCGCGGCGTCGACCCTGCGCTGCTCGAACAGACCGCCGGCGAGAACTTGCGCCTGCGCGTCTATCCGCTGCGCCCGGGCGGCTCGCGCCACGTGCGCATCGCGCTCACCGAATGGCTGACGCCCGGCGCCGCGCAGCGCCTGCGCCTGGCCCTGCCGCTGGACTTCGCCGGCACCAGCGCCGACCAGCTCGACCTGCACGTGCGCCTGCACGCGACGCGATCGGCCGGCGTGACCCTGGGCGACGGCCTCGAAGGCGCCAGCGTCGCGGCGCAGGGCGCCGACACCGACGTCAGCCTGCACCGCGGGGCCTTCCGCGCGGCCGCCGGCCAGCGGGCGCCGGAGCTGTCGTGGCCCGCGCCGCGAGGCGACACGGTGCTGAGCGAGCGCGTCGACGGCCAGGCGTATTTCCACGCCGAACTGCAGGTGTCCGACCCGCCCGCGCCGCGTGCGAAGCCCCGGGAGTTGACGCTGATCTGGGACGCATCAGGCTCGGGCGCGCAGCGCGACCACGAGGCCGAGCTGCGCCTGCTGGCCGGGCTGTTCGCGTGGCAGCCCGATGTCAAGGTGCGGCTGCGCGTCGTGCGCGACGCCGCGGAACCGGATCGCATGTTCGACGTCCGCCGCGGCGACTGGCAGGCGCTGCGCGACGCGCTCCGGCGTGTCGCCTACGACGGCGCGAGCAACGCGTCGCTGTGGACGGCGCCAGCGAGCCGCACGCCCGCGACCGCCCTGGCGCTGCTGTTCTCCGACGGCCTGGGCAACTGGGGCGACCCCGCGCCGGTCGCGGCAGGCGACGTGCCGGCCTACGCCGTGCAGGCGGGCGCCAGCGGCTCCGCCGTGTTCCTGCGCCACTGGGCCGAGGCGCGCGGCGGTCGGCTGCTCGATCTCGCGGCGGGCTCGGCCGACGACGCCCTGCGCCAGATCCGCGAACGCGCGACGCGGCTGCTGCGCGTCGACGGCGAGGGCTTCGAGCAGGCCGCGGTCGCGTCGTACCGGCCCGACGCGGGACGGCTGGCCGTGGCGGGGCGCTTCACCGCCGCGAAGGCGCGCCTGGAACTGGTGCTGGAGTCGGGCGATGGCGCGACGCTGCGCAAGACCGTCGCCCTGGCGGCGCCGCCACTGGACGGCGACGCCGCCGCCGGTTTCGTCGCCGGCCGCTGGGCGCGCCTGCGCGTCGACGAACTGCTGGCGCAGCCGGAGCTGCATCGCACGGAGATCACCGCGCTGGGCAAGCGCTTCGGCATCGTGACGCCGGAGACCTCGCTGATCGTGCTGGAGACGCTGGAGGACTACCAGCGCTACGAGCTGCAGCCGCCACCCGGCCCGCTGCGCGACGCCTACGACGCCGCGGTGCGCGCCACGGCCGCGACGCAGGCGGCGCAGTCGGCGCGGCACCTGGAATCGCTGGTGGAGCGCTATCGCGCCGTGCAGGCGTGGTGGGACAAGGACTTCCCGAAGGACAGGGCCGCGCCGCAGCCGGTCGCGCCGCCCATGCTGGTCGGCTCGGCCGCGCCCGCGCTGGCACAGGTGGCTGCCGCCCCCGCGATGGCGCCGCCGCCGGCGCCGGTGGCTCGGGCGGCGGCGGACATGGCGCCCGGCCGCGAACGTCGCCTCGCCGAGGCCGCCGCCACCGGCGAGGCGCGCGCCCGGTCCCGGACCGGTTCGCCGGAGGCATCGGACGACGCCAAGAAGGCCGCGGACACCCCGGTGGCGTCGACGATCCACATCGCCGTCCAGGCCTGGTCGCCCGACGCCGCCGGCATGCGCCGCCTCGCCCAGGCCGCGGCGGATGCGCGCTACGCCGTCTACCTCGACCAGCGCCTCGAGGCGGCCGGCGGCCCGGCGTTCTACCTCGACGCCGCGCAGGTGTTCGCGTCGCACGGCCAGCGCGCGCTCGCGCTGCGCGTGCTGTCGAACCTGGCGGAGTTGCACCTGGAGGATCGCGGGCTGCTGCGCGTGCTCGCGTACCGGCTGCAGGAGATGGGCGAGACCGCGCAGGCGATCCGCGTGCTGCGTCGCGTGGCGGAGCTGGCGCCCGACGAGCCGCAGTCCTGGCGCGACCTGGGCCTCGCGCAGGCCGCGGCCGGCGCCTGGCAGGCGGCGGTCGACGCGCTGTGGACGGCGGCCTCGGGCGTGTGGGACGCCCGCTTCGGCGACATCGACCTGATCGCGCTGGGCGAGCTCGACGCGCTCGCCGCGACGCATGCGGTCAACGCCTCGGCGGTCGACGTCCGCCTGCGCCGCAACCTGCCGCTGGACCTGCGCGTCGCGCTCGCCTGGGACACCGACAACACCGACATCGACCTGTGGGTGAAGGATCCGAACGGCGAGTGGGTCAGCTACCAGAAGCCGCTGAGCCGGCAGGGCGGGCGCAACACGCGCGACGTCACCAACGGCTACGGGCCCGAGGTGTTCTCGCTGCGCAAGGCGATCCCGGGCGACTACGAGGTGCGCGCCAGGTACTTCGGCTCGCATCGCCAGGCGCTCGGCAACGCCACCAGCGTGATGATGCGGCTGACCACCGGCTTCGGCACCAAGGACGAGAAGCACCGCGACGTCATCCTGCGCCTGGAGGAGGCCAGCGACGAGGTGCTGGTGGGCACCTTCGAGGTCAAGTGAGGCTCAGGCCAGGAATGCCCCGACCAGCCCGCCTGCGGCGATGAGCCAGACGGGGTTGACCTTGCTGCGCACGCAGGTGACGACCGTGGCCACCATCGTCGCGACCAGCCACGCATTGCCGTACGCCGGCTTGCCCAGCAGGAAGCCCGAGGACAGCACCAGGCCGACGGTCAGCGGCGCCAGGCCCGTGACGAAGGCCTGCACGCCGCGCGTGTTGCGGCGCGCCTCGCCCCAGCGCGCGGCGGCCAGCGTCAGCGTGGTGGACGGCAGCAGGATGCCGACCATCGTGACCAGCATGCCCAGCGCGCCGCCGATGCCCCAGCCCAGCACCGCCACGAACAGCAGGTTGGGGCCCGGCGCGGCCTGCGCGATCGCCACCATCGCGCTGAACTGCTCGTTGCTGAGCCAGTGGTGCTGGTCGACGAGGTAGCGGTGCATCTCGGGCACGGTGCTGATCGCGCCGCCGATGGACAGCAGCGACAGCAGCAGGAACTGCGCGAACACGCCGCCCCAGTCGCTGCCGGCCGGGGCCGGGACGACCGGCGGCGTCACGGCTTCAACCTGCGCCAGGCGAGCGCGAAGCCCACCGCGCCCAGGCCGCCCAGGATCCACACCAGCGGCACGCGCAGCAGCGCGATGCAGCCGAACATGAGCGCGACGAAGGCATACGCCAGCACCGGCCCGAGCACGTTGCGACGCAACGCCGGCAGCAGCTTCAGGCCCGTGGCGAAGATCAGGCCCGCCGCGACGGCGCCCATGCCGCGCAGGGCGCCGGCCACGACCGGATGCTGCGCGTAGTGCGCGTACGCGACGGTCAGCGCCAGCACGACGCCCAGCGGCGCTCCCAGCATGCCGCCGAGCGCGGCCAGGCCGCCGCGCCAGCCGAAGGCGCGGTCGCCGAACATCAGCGACAGGTTCACGACGTTGGGGCCGGGCAGCACCTGCGCGACGGCCAGCATCTCGAGGAACTGCTCGCGCGTCAGCCAGCGTTCGCGCTCCACGAGCTCGTGCTGCACGATCGGCAGCACGCCGCCGAAGCCCTGCAGCGCCAGGCGCGTGAAGACACGGAAGATCTCGCCGGGCGAGCTGGGCGTGCGCGGCGAGTCGTCGTCGAGGAC
>Ga0075370_10001126_pt1 | contig 11202 bp, 8 predicted proteins | sample EndMethybrTD3035_FD_71398 | JGI IMG/M metagenome (GOLD analysis project Ga0075370, IMG submission 71398) | Populus endosphere microbial communities from Tennessee, USA - Endosphere MetaG P. TD hybrid TD303-5 | ecosystem: Host-associated > Plants > Roots > Endosphere | place: USA: Tennessee... | reverse complement strand
TCCTCCTCGCCCATGAAGAGCAGCGGCGGCGACGGCGCGAGCATGACGATCGCCGCCGCGAGCTTCAGCGCCGCCGGCTCGGCGAGCGTGTGCAGCCGTTCGCCGAAGGCGCGGTTGCCGACCTGGTCGTGGTTCTGCAGCAGGTTGACGATCGCCGCCAGCGGCGCATCGGCCTCGGCGGCACGTCGGGGTGCCGCGCCCTCGGCGTTGTGCGGCCCGCCCTGGCGCGCGAAGCCGTGCGCGAGCGCGCGCCCTAGCTGCGCGACCGGCGCATCGTATTCGGCGTAGTAGCCGTCGCGCTCGCCGGTCAGCAGCACATGCAGCGCATGGTGCACGTCGCCGCTCCACTGGCCGTCGTAGAGGCCGGATTCCGGCCGCGGCGCGAGCCGGGTTTCGTCGTTCGCGTCGTTCTCCAGCACGAGGTGCACGTGGCGGCCGGGGAATGCGGTGCGGACCGCCATCGACAATGCCTGCAGGATGTCGGGCCGGCTGTCGTCGCGCATCGCATGCACTGCATCCAGGCGCAGGCCGTCGAAGCGGAATTCGTGCAGCCAGTAGAGCGCGTTGTCGATGAAGAACCGGCGCACCGTGGCGCTGGCGTCACCGTCGAAGTTGATGCCGGCGCCCCAGGCCGTGCGGTGGCGTTGCGAGAAGAACGACGGCGCGTAGGCCTGCAGGTAGTTGCCGTCGGGACCGAAGTGGTTGTAGACGACGTCCGCGAAGACCATCAGCCCGAGCCGGTGCGCCGACTGCACCAGCCGCTTCAGCGCCTCCGGCGATCCGTAGCCGTGGTACGGCGCGAACGGCAGCACGCCGTCGTAACCCCAGCCGAACCTGCCCGGGAAGTCGGCCAGCGGCATCAGCTGAATCGCGGTGATGCCGAGCTCCGCGAGCGCCGGCAGACGCTCGATCGCGGCGTCGAAGCTGCCCTCTGGCGTGAACGTGCCGACGTGCAGTTCGTAGAAGACGGCGTCGTGCCAGGGACGGCCGCTCCACTGCGCGTCTTCCCACTCGAACGCGCACGGGTCGACCACCACCGAGGGCCCGTGCGGCCCTTGGGGATTCGAGCGCGACGCCGGGTCCGGCACGACGAGCCCGCCGTCGATGCGCCACTGGTAACGCTCGCCCGCTTCGGCGTCGCGCCGTTCGACTTCGTGCCAACCGTCGCCCGCCGCCTCGGCGGCGACGGCCACCGTGCCGCCGGGCCGCGGCAGCAGCAGGTCGACCTGCTTTGCCGCCGGCGCCCAGAGCCGGAAGGTCGTGCCGCGCTCGTGCAGCGTGGCGCCGAAGCGCATCGCGTGGCGGCACTGCATCAGCCGTTCTCCTCGCGCGGTGTCTGCGCAGGCGCTGGCTGGGTCAACACGACGATCGAGCGGCCGCTCGCGACGACGCTGCCTTCGACCGCATCGCCGTCGCGCACCGGAAAGCCGGTCTTCGTGCAGCTGTCGATGCGCGCCCTCCAGGTGCCGCCGTTGAGTGTCGGCAGCAGGAACGATGCCGGCTCGCTGCCGCCGTTGATGACGAGCAGCACCGAGTCGCCCCGCTCCGCGTCGGCGTTGCCATCGCCGTCGCTGTCGTCGTCGGCACCGTCGAGGTCCCATCCGCGCATCAGCGCCGCGACCGCACCGAGTTCCGGGTTCGACCAGTGCTCGGGCGTCATCTCGCTGCCGTCGGGGTTCAACCACGTCAGGTCCCTGGTGCCGTCGCCGTCGGTCACGCCGGTGAAGAAGCGGCTGCGCCGCAGCACCGGCACGTCGCGCCGCAATGCGAGCAGCCGCTCGACGAAGGCGAGCAGGCGTTCGCGTTCCGGGGTCAGCGTCCAGTCGAGCCAGCTCAGCTCGTTGTCCTGGCAGTAGCCGTTGTTGTTGCCTTGCTGCGTGCGGCCGATCTCGTCGCCGGCCAGCAGCAGCGGCGTGCCCTGCGACAGCAGCAGCGTCGCGAGCAGATTGCGCTTGAGCCGCTCGCGCTGCACCTGCACCAGCTCGTCGTCGCTCGGCCCTTCGAAGCCGCAGTTCCAGCCGCGGTTGTGGTTGTCGCCGTCGTTGTTGTCTTCGCCGTTGGCCTCGTTGTGCTTGACGTTGTAGCTGACCAGGTCGTGCAGCGTGAAGCCGTCGTGCACGGTGACGATGTTGACGCTGTCGGTCGGCATCCGGCCGCTCGGCTGGTACAGGTCGGCCGAGCCGCACAGGCGCTGCACGAACTGCGTCAGATGACCTTCGCGCGCGCACCAGAAGCTGCGCATCGTGTCGCGGTAGATGCCGTTCCATTCGGCCCAGCCGAACGGGAAGCCGCCGACTCGGTAGCCGCCGGGGCCGAGGTCCCATGGCTCGGCGATCAGCTTCACGTCGGCGAGCAGCGGGTCCTGCGCGACGGCACCGAAAAACGCACTGTGCGGATCGAAGTCGACCGCGCCGCGGCCGAGCGCGGTGGCGAGGTCAAAGCGAAAGCCGTCGATCTGCATCACGCTCGCCCAGTAGCGCAGGCTGTCCATCACGAGCCGCAGCACGACCGCGCTGCGCATGTTCAGCGTGTTGCCGGTGCCGGTGCAGTCCCAGCAGTAGCGTCGGTCCTCGGGACCGAGGCGGTAATACGTGCCATGGTCGATGCCCTTGAACGAGAGTGTCGGCCCGAGGTGGTTGCCTTCGGCGCTGTGGTTGTAGACCACGTCGAGGATGACCTCGATGCCCGCTTCGTGCAGTGTCTTCACCATCTGCTTGAATTCGCGCAGCGGACCGCCCGGCGAACGGTCCATCGCATAGCGGGCCTCGGGCGCGAAGAAGCCGATCGTGTTGTAGCCCCAGTAGTTGCGCAGCCCCATCTCGACGAGCCGCTGGTCGTCGACGAACGCATGCACCGGCAGCAGTTCGACGGCGGTCACGCCGAGGCGCTTGAAGTGCTCGATCGCTGCCGGCGACGCCAGGCCGGCATAGGTTCCGCGCTGCTCCTGAGGCACGCCGGGATGGCGTTGCGTGAAGCCCTTGACGTGCAGCTCGTAGATCACGCTGCGCGCCCAAGGCGTGCGCGGGCGTGTGCTCGTGCCCCAGTCGAAGTGGTCGTCGGTGACCTCGCATCTCGCGCTGACGGCGGCGCTGTCTTCCAGGCTGCAGGACAGGTCTTCGCTCTCCTCGCCGACGACGTAGCCAAAGTTTGCAGGCGACCATGCCGGCGCCCCGACGATCGAACGGGCGTAAGGATCGAGCAGCAGTTTGTGCGCATTGCAGCGCTGCCCGGCGCCCGGGTCGTACGGACCGTGCACGCGATAGGCATAGATGTCGCCCGGCTTCAGGTCGGGCACGTAGCCGTACCAGACGTGGTGGCGGTGGCCGGCCAGCGTCAGCCGGCGCTCGCTGCCGTCGGCGAACAGACACAGTTCCACCTGCTGCGCGGGACCGGCGTGGATGGCGAAATTCACGCCGCGGCCGTCCCAGGTGGCGCCCAGCGGATACGGCCGGCCGGTGCGAACGCGGTGAGGCGCCATCACCGGCGCAGCGGCAGCGAACGCGAGAGCTCGTGGCGAATCATCGTCTGTCGCGCGTCGCTGCGAACGCACGATCCTTCGGGCCCTGATGCCATGTCCGCAATCTCCAGCGAGCAGGGCCGCCGCGGCCCCGGAACCGTGCTTGGAGGCAAGCACCGTGCCCAACGCGCCGCCTCCTGATCGGCCACTACCTCCGCGTGGACGTGACGATCATCCCGGACCGCATCTGAAGGCGAGCAACAGGTTGTTCGCCGGCATCGCGATGCGCTGCTCGAGGCGCAGGCCGGCCGCGTCGGCCTCGGCCACCACCGCGCCGAGCAGCCGCAAGCCCCACTGCGCGTTGCGCGCGTTCAGGCTTGCGTCGAATGCCGCATTGCTCGGCGCGAGGGGCTCGCCCTCGACAATGAAGGGCCCGTAGATCAGCAGTGCGCCCCCCGGCACGACGACACGTGCGGCGCCTTTCATCAGCGCCGCGCAGGCCGGCCACGGCGAGATGTGCAGCATGTTTGCGCAGTACGCGGCGTCGAAGCCGGCAACCGTGGGTGGCCAGACTCCCAGAACATCCAGATGCAACGGCGGCGCGACATTGCGCAGCGCCCTGCAGCGTGCCGCGATGCCGGCCAGTGACGCAGCATCGGCATCGCTCGGCTGCCACTGCCAGCGGGCGCGCGCGGCGGCGAAGTGCTGCGCGTGCTGACCGGTGCCGCTAGCGATCTCCAGCACGCGGCAGCTCTCGGGAAGCATGCGGGTCAGCACCTCCAGGATCGGCGCCTGGTTGCGCTCGGCAGCCGGGCTGAACGGCAGCGGATCGTCGGCATTCATTTCGTGCGGCCCACGACTTCGGTGCATGCCAGCTGCGCGCTCATCCGGTCGCGCACTTCCTGACCGTGTCCCAGGTGCGCGTGGTGATGTCCTTGCCGAAGGTCTTCTCGATCAGCGTCATGAATACCGGGCCGGTCTCGCCAGGGACGTAGGCGCTCAGTATTTCGCGGCCGATGACACTGAGGACCTGCGCGCCGTCGAGCTCGATCGGAAGTTTGGGTCTGGCCTGTGTCGGCTCGCGCAGGAAGCTGACCACGCGCTTGGCCTTCGGCGGCAGCTTGAAGGCGGCGTACGGATCGGATTCGAGCAGCGCGCGCAGCGCGTCGACAGGCCGCACGATGGTGTAGAAGCTGCGCCCCAGCACCGCCTGCATCGACGACTCGGCGCGTCGTTCGAGAGACGCCTCGCCGGCGGCGCGCGAGTCGAAAACGACATTGCCGCTGGACAGCAGCGTGCGCACGTTGGTGAAACCCGCCGCTTCGAAGCAACGCTTCAGCTCAGGCATCTTTGCATTCATGGGGCTGACCCCCCGAAGGAGCGCGACATAGCGTGGCATGGGGCAAGCCTAGCACCGCCCGCGCATCTGGCCGCGTACACGCTTGCACACACTCAAGAGCCTCGCACGGGAGCAAACTACATATTGGCACCTTGCGTTGCGCACGCGCAGCAAGTCGCGTCGGCGTGTCCGGTCGCTATCGGCACGCGCCGCTGTCGCCATGTTCCAAACAATCCTCATACGCCTCATCAATGGCTGCTTCATCGCGCAAACCAGATTCCAACCGGAGATCGTCCATGTCCACTGCTTCCAGCTCGAAACTGCGTGAAGTCAATTCCGATGCAGCACAGGCCTCGTCCTCGAAGGCGCCGGTCGTGCGTGCCATCGACGTCGGCTTTGGGCTCGTCAAGCTGAGCGTGCGCAAGGGGCGCGGCCTCGACTTCATCAACTTCCCGTCGATGGCGATCCCCGCCGACGCGAGCGCGGTGCGCACGCTAGGCACGCGCAAGCGCGATACCTTCGACGTTCCGGTGAACGACGCACTCTACGAAGTCGGCCGCGACGTCGGCCTGGCGCAGGCGGGCGGCAGCTTCGGACGCGACGTGACGGACGAGTTCTACCGCGGCGCAATCTATGAAGCGCTGACGAAGGGCGCGCTGCGCTACATGCTCGAAGCCGGCGACTCCGTGATCGACGTGCTGGTGCTCGGCCTGCCGGTCAACCAGTACAACGACAGCAAGCGGCGCGACTACCTGCGCTCGCACTACGAAGGCGAGATCCCGGTTGGCGACGGCAAGACGGTCACTGTGCGCAAGGTGCTGGTGCAGGCGCAGCCGATGGGCGGCTACGCCGCGCTCGACGATCACCTCGAGTCGCTGAACGATGTGATTGCGAAGACGCCCGGCGCGTTGAAGCCGCTGGCCAGCGGCGAAGCGCTCGACGACCTGTCGGTGCTGATGGTCGACCCCGGCGAGCACACGCTCGACTGGCTGCTGATCCAGCAGGGCGCGATCAACCCGCGCTCCAGCGGTGCCGCGTCGGACGCGGGCCGGCACCGCGTCGTGCGCTCGGTGCTCGAATCGCTGGTGGCGGAGGTCGGCCGGCCGCTCGGGCCGGCGGTGATGCCGCGCATCAACGATGCGCTGCGCAGCAACAGCCCGGTGAAGCTGGCCGGCGTCGCGCACGACCTGCAGCACTTCGAGCCGGTCATCATGACGGTGGTCGAGGACTGCATCAACCGGATGGTCGACGGCCTGCGCGATGCGCACGAGATCATCGACCTGATGGTGCTGGTGGGCGGCCACCCGGAACGCTACCGCGACGTGCTCGCGAAGCGCTTCCCGGCGATCCCCGTGTTCATCATGCCGGAGTCGATGTCGGCCAACGTGCGCGGTTTCCAGATGATCGGCGAGGCCATCGCGGAGGAGTCAGCGCCGGGCGCCTGACCGCCTTCGGCGAGCGCGACGAATCATGGCAGTGCTTCGCCTGCAGTTCGATATCGACAGCGAGGTATACCCGGAACTTCATGAGCTGCTGGCGTCGATCGGCAGCGACGTGTCGCGCGAGGAGCGGGTGCGTCAGCTGGCGGCGGTCGGGCTGATCTGGGAGCGAACCCGCCTGCGCGCGCAGGCGGACATCCTCGACGCGGTGCCCGCCCCGGTCGCCGCGGTGGTGTCGGTCGCATCGGTCGTTTCGGCGACGCTCGCGGCACCGGCGTCGGCGCGCCAGTTCCCGGTGCTGACCGACGTGGTCGACCCGAGCGAGGTCTCCGGCTCCGGTCATCCCATCGCGCTGCACGCGGCGGCGGACGCGAGCCGTGTCGGCGCCAACGACCCGGTCCACGACGTGCCGGAAGCGCGCCAGAAGGCGCACCGCTCGCGCCTGCAGCGCATGAAGGAAAAAGGTCTGTTCAAGAACGAGTAGGGCGGGCACGGCTCGGCGGCGCGAGACGGGACAAGGCCAGGACAATGAAGCCCAGACCGATGAAGCCCAGCATCAGCCCGACAGCGTTGACCAGCACTTGCCGGTATCCGAGTGCAGTGACATCGATGAACGGATAGGGGTAGGCGCCGAGGACCTCGCCACGCGCCAGCGCGTAGACGACATACGCCAAGGGATAGAGGCACCATGCGAGCACCGCGCGCGCCGCGAGTCGCTCGGGGTGCCGGTACGCCAGCCAGTGCAACAGAGTGCCGCCGGGAACGACGTAGTGCAGCAGCACGTCGGCCAGGAGTTGAGCGCCCTGCGGCGACCAGACCTTGCGAAGCAGCAGGTGGTAGACGATGCCCACGATCAGTATCGCGGTCGTCGCGCAGCCGACCGCCGAAGGCCGGTACAGCCAATGGGGAGCCGCCGGATTCCTGGCCAGCGCCCCTGCCGTGGCGACCAGCGCAACAAAGATGTTCGTGAGAACCGTGAAATAGCCGAAGAACGCGACGAGGCCGCCCATCAGCGACTTGCCGTTGGCAAATCCCAGGCGGATGGAGAGCCACAACTGCAGGAACACAGCGAACCAAGCGATGGCGGCAAGCAGCGCCGGGAACGCACGCGCGGTCGTCGTTGGCGTCATTGCGGCCGCTGGGCCCAGAGCACGGGCTGGAATAGGACGTCGTCGCGGCGCTGGGCACCGACAAATCCGGCTTCGTTGAGCAGCGACAGCAGGCGCTCGATGGAAACGGCGTAGTAGCGGCTTCGCAGTACCTGCGTTTCGCAGATTCCCGCTGGCGATTCCGACGTCAAATAGACACGCAGATCGTATTGATCGCCGTCCCATTCCCAGACTTGGACGGCGAGGAACCGATTGCCGCCTTCGCGGCGCATGCCGTAAGGACGAACATCCGGGTCCACGCGCTCGATCGCGTCATAGTCGCGCACCGAAAACACTGCAGCGCCGCCGGGTCGAAGGCAGCGATGGCAACTGCGAAATGCCTGCAGGATGTCGGCGTCCGACAGGAGATGTGGAATGCTGTTGTCGCAAGCAATCACAGCAGCCATCGACTCCGTAGCCGTGCACGCCAGCCACCGAAGATCGTCGACGTGCACGGTGGCCTCCATCGATCGACGCGAAAGTTCAGCCTTGAGCCGCTCAAGGGCCCGCGGCGAAATATCCGATGCCCTCACCCGATAGCCGCGCTCGAGCAGGCCGAGGGTCTGGGTTCCGATCCCGCTGGCGGCGTCGAGAACCGGCGCTCCCGCTTCAATGCCGGCGTCTTGGAGAAGGCTGCCCAGGGCCTCGCCCTGCCTGGCGACTGCACTTTGCCAGTCACCATAAAGCAGGTGATAGTAGGGAGCAAGCCGGTCGTAGAAGTCGGCAGTCGTCGGGTCGGGCTGCACTTGCACTGGGTGTTTGCCGCGCGTCAGGCGCCTTCTGCCAGGATGTTCTTCACCGCGGCATGCTCGTAGGTCGTGATTTCGTATGGGTTGCCATCAGGGTCCGAGAAGTACAAGGACCAGGCAAGTTGGTGGTCTTCGACTTGAATCGGCCTGGCAAGCTCGGCCTCAAGGTGCTTGCGCCAGGCCAAGAACTCCGACGCCGAAACGCCAAGCGCGATGGTCGAGCGGCTGGCCTGCGCGCTGCTCTGGAACAACGCGAGGTGAACCTTCCCGGACGCGTCGCTCAGCGTCAGCGGGCCGCCGCCGCTCGCCCAGGCTGCGAGTTCGGGGACGCGCGAAAGCCCCAGCACGCGCCCGTACCATTGCTCCGATGCCGCGCGATCAGTCACATGAACGTGAATGTGATCGAAGCCGTTCAGCGAGGGTGCCATGTGAATGCTCTCCGTGCGCCGGCGTAGCTTGCCACACGGCAGTCTGCAGGATCGAATATCCGCAGACCGCGCGCGGTTCAGTGCGAGACGACCGCGATGCCCTTGAACTGCCCGGCCTCGCTGGCACGCGCCGGCTTCGGATAGCGCTGCGGCGCAAAGCGATGCAACAGCTCGGCCTCGCGCGCGTTCGCGAGGGCAAGGTTTGCAAGCTTCACGTGGCCGAAGCCCCGGATGCTGAGCGGCAGCGCGGCGATCTGCCGCGCGGTGTCGGCGTTGTCGCTGCCGAGCCCTTCCAGCAGCTCGCCGATGCGGCGCTCGAAACGCTCGATGAGCGCGCGCTCGGTCCGCCGTTCCTGGGTATAGCCGAACACGTCGAGGGCCGTGCCGCGCAGGCGCTTCCCTCTTGCAAGCCATGACATCGCTCTCATCATCCACGGGCCCAGCACGATCTTGCGCGGCGGCTGGCCGTTCTTCGGCCGCGCAAGCAGCGGCGGGGCCATGTGGAATTCGAGCCGCACGTCGCCTTCGAACTGATCCTCGAGCTGGCGGCGGAAGCGTCCGTCGGTGTAGAGGCGCGCCACCTCGTACTCGTCCTTGTAGCTCATGAGCTTGAGCAAGCTCGCTGAGACGGCACGGGTCAGCGGCAGCGCTGGGTCGCCCGGTGTCAACGCCTGCTCGCGTTCGCGAACACGCTGCACCCGCGCCTCGAAGCGCTCGGCCCAGGCGGCGTTCTGGTAGCCGCTCAAGTGGGCTTTCGCGCGCTCGATGAGCGCGTCGACCGATTCGGATTCAGGCCGAGCGCTCGGCACGTCACGCAGACGCTCGAGCGCCGCCGGATCAACGGCAGCGAGGCGGCCGAGCGAGAACGCGAGCAGGTTGGTCTCGACCGCAACCCCATTGAGCTTGATCGCCTGCTGCATCGCCGCGAGCCCGACCGGCACGAAGCCATGCTGCCACGCATAGCCCATCGCCAGCACGTTGGCGGTAACGGTGTCGCCGAGAAAGTCTTCCGCGAGCGTCTGCGCATCGAAGGTCGAGACCTGCGCGTCGCCGGCGACGAAGCGCATCTTCTCGAGCAGCTCGTCGCTCATCAGCTCGGCGTCGGGGTTGCGCAGCGATTCGGCGACCGGGATTTCGTGCGTGTTCGCGAGGATGCGCGTGCGGCCGCGGCGCACGGTCTGCAGCGCCTCGGGCGAGGCGCCGACGACCATGTCGCAGGCGAGGATCGCGTCGGCCTGCTGGGTGTCGATGCGCACCTGGTTCAGGCGCGACGGCGTATCAGCGAGCCGAACGAAGCTCAGCACCGAGCCGCCCTTTTGCGCAAAGCCCATGAAGTCGAGCACGCTGGCTGCCTTGCCTTCCAGGTGGGCGGCCATCGCGATCACCGCACCTACCGTGACGACGCCGGTGCCGCCGACACCCGTGACGAGCAGATCCCACGGGCCGTCCCAGCGGTGCGGTGCCGGCTCGGGGAGCGTGAGAACCGTCGAAACGAACGCATCCTTCGCGTTCGACAGCACGCCGCTCTTCTTGCGCAGAGCGCCGCCGCTGACGCCGACGAAGCTCGGGCAGAAACCCTTTGCACAGGAATAGTCCTTGTTGCAGCCGGTCTGGTCGATGCGGCGCTTGCGGCCGAACGCGGTTTCATGCGGCAGCACCGCGACGCAGTTGCTCTGCACGCTGCAATCGCCGCAGCCTTCGCAGACCGCTTCGTTGATGAACAGGCGCTTCGGCGGGTCAGCGAGTTCGCCCTTCTTGCGGCGCCTGCGCTTCTCGGCGGCGCAGGTCTGCTCGTAGATCAGCACGGTCACGCCGGTCACCTCGCGCAGGCGCCGCTGCACCGCGTCGAGTTCGTTGCGGTCGTGGAACTCGGTGCCGGCGGGGAAGCGGCTCTTGATGCGGTCGTATTTGGCGATGTCGTCGCTCACGACGACGACCTGCTTCACGCCTTCGCTCTCCACCTGGCGCGCGATCGCATCGACGCTGATGATGCCGTCGACCGGCTGGCCGCCGGTCATCGCGACGGCGTCGTTGAAGAGGATCTTGTAGGTGAGGGTCGCCTTGGCCGCCACGGCCTGGCGGATCGCCAGATAACCCGAGTGATAGTAGGTGCCGTCGCCGAGGTTCTGGAACACGTGCGGCGTCTTCGTGAACATCGAGTGCGAGACCCAGTCGACGCCTTCGCCACCCATCTGGATCAGCCCGGCGGTGCTGCGGTCCATCCAGTTCGCCATGAAGTGGCAGCCGATGCCGGCACGCGCAGTCGAACCTTCCGGCACTTTCGTGCTGGTGTTGTGCGGGCAGCCGGCGCAGAAATACGGCACGCGCTTGACCGCATCGCCCGCGTTCGACAGCAGCTCCGGCGGTGTGAAGTCGCGCACGTGCTGCAGATGTTCGTTGAGGATGGCGTTCTTCGGGAAGTGCGCTTCCAGCCAGTGCGCGACCAGCTCGATCAGCCGCGACGGCCGCAGTTCGCCGAGCGCCGAGACGAGCGCTGCGCCGTTGCGGTCATGCTTGCCGACGATCGCCGGGCGCTGGCCGGCCGGCGCGTTGTAGAGCAGTTCGCGCATCTGCGTCTCGACGATCCCGCCCTTCTCCTCGATCACGAGCACTTCGTCCAGGCCGCGCACGAACTCGAGCAT
>Ga0075370_10001124_pt1 | contig 11207 bp, 9 predicted proteins | sample EndMethybrTD3035_FD_71398 | JGI IMG/M metagenome (GOLD analysis project Ga0075370, IMG submission 71398) | Populus endosphere microbial communities from Tennessee, USA - Endosphere MetaG P. TD hybrid TD303-5 | ecosystem: Host-associated > Plants > Roots > Endosphere | place: USA: Tennessee... | reverse complement strand
CGCTGTGCAGGCGTTCGATTTCGGCGATGAAATCGTCACTTCATCTACCGCAAGCGACGCCAACGGACTGGCATCCGCACTTCCCGGGTTCGCAAATTTCGGCGGCACGGACGTGTACGATGGGGCGTTCGCATTCGAGTTCGCTCAAGGCGATACCATCGCCACAGGCGGCAGCGAGCTTTATGTCGGCAATGCCCATGCGGAGGGTGGGGGCAGCGACCGAGAAATCACTATTCCCCGAGGTTCCGGGACCGTTGACGTTGTTGCGGCGGCCGCGAACGAAGCCTCACAGCGTGACCCAACGCAGACAGGCCGGGATAACGGGTCCAATCAGGATCGATCGCAATCGGACTTGCGCGCTTACGACAACAGCTCCGAAGCCGCTAAGCGCGAGGCTCCGGGAGACGGTTTAAATCACGGTCAATCGCAGAAGACCCTACATGAGTCCGACAATAGCTCCGGAGCCGCCAAGGGGCACGGCAAGCATGAGGCCGCGGGAGACGGTTTAAATCACGGTCAATCGCAGAAGACCCTACATGAGTCCGACAACAGCTCCGGAGCCGCCAAAGGGCACGCCAAGCATGAGACCGCGGGAGACGGTTTAAATCACGGTCAATCGCACAAGACCCTACACGAGTCCGACAACAGCTCCGGAGCCGCCAAGGGGCACGCCCAGCATGAGACCGCGGGAGAAGATTCGAATCGCGGACAGGCGCACGGCGATTTGCAGGCTTTCGAAGATGGCTCCGCGCCCGGCAAGCAACACGCACAGCATCCACAGGCAGGTGATTTAGATACCGCCAAACCGCAGCGGGATATACCAACGGCGTCCGTAAATTCTGCCAACGACGCACATTCGGCATTGAAGCTTACGACTGCAGGAAAGAGCGGGCCTTCTTCCGGCAGCGCAGATCAGGCCAAATCAGCGGTTGGCACCGAACTTGGCGATTCCTTTCATTTTAAAAATGGCACCGACAAAACGTTTTCAGACATGTATGACCTACAGCAACTGAGCCACGGAAATGGAAAAACCTATGGAGATGGTCAGCATGCTGTTGCACGCGAGGGGCCGGAGCCGGTCCAGGATGCTGACGGGATTGATATTTCAGGTGCGCACCACGATCACTCAGGGCACGCCAATCTCCATGCTGCTCACGATTTGATTGTGTAGCAATTACTGATCGAATGGGCCGTGCTGCCTTCAGAACAGCAAGATCATCCGTGTCGGCCAAGTCGGCGTTCACCACAGCATTCGAGCATCCCCTCGAGGCGCTCGCGACGCCATCAAGGCGATCCAGGATAAGACCAAGGTATCCAGGGTTGTAGAGGAGCTGCTCGATGGCTGGACGGGACCTACAAGCTGAAGCAGTAGCCGTCGCCTCGGGACCTCTCGGCGCTCTCCCGCGACATCACCTGCTTTATTCCTGAACAAGCTCAGACAACGCCCACTGGATGCGGGGCATTAAAGGTCAGACCTGATGGTGAGCGACGGCTTGAACGAGGGAGTGGTAGGCGACACCAGCGAAGCTGGTGGCACATCGGCTGATAGTGCGGATGCTTCGTCGTGGCCCTTCGTTGGTGGAGAGGGCGAAGGCCGCTCATGCCCGCTAGGCCAACCAGTTCGCAGCTGGCCTTCGTACGCGAGTGGGAGGACCTCCTTGCGCTACCGCTCGGCGAGCTCGCATCGAAACTCATCAGCCGTGACCGCGAGATGGTGCGGCTGCGCAACAGTTCTCCGTTCTATCTTGCTGAGGGCGTTGACTTAGGCGACTACGACGCCAGGCTCCGCCTCAGAAGGGCAGCGCGACGGGGCGCCAAGCGAACATCTGGAGCTTCACCCAAGGACCGGCCGGACTAGGGCACAGAGAGCATCAAATGAAAACCCCGCCCGGACGCCGATCAACCCGCAACGACGGGCGCGGTTCCATTTTTGGGAAAACTCGGCAATCTGGGCTCGATCTATTCCGGAGGCCGCAAGATTGCTGCTGTAGCGAAATGGCACGACGGTTTCGTGGCCGGGAACAACCGGAACTTCGACGACGAATCCTCGTTTGCAGTGACGACCAACACTGAGGAGGACATCATGAAGAAGCTGATCGTGTGCGGCGCCCTCGCCGCGTTCGCCCTCGGCACCCAGGCCGCCAGCGCCGCCGAGTTCTACATCGTCCGCGATGCGACCACCAAGAAGTGCACCGTGGTCGACACCAAGCCGACGACGACCACCACGACGGTCGTGGGCAACGGCGTCTACAAGACCAAGACCGAGGCCGAGTCCGCCGTGAAGACAACCAAGGTCTGCACCGAGCAGTAACCGCTCGGCGCTTCATTTTTTTCAACCAACCATTGGAGGCGTAAATGCCGGTCTTGATTCTGTGGCCGTTCTCGTCGTCGGCAGCGTCGGCTATTTCGTTGTTCACATGAACTGAGCCAGTTAGAAGCTCGCTCGACGGCCCGTCCGGTATCTCCGGGGCGGGCCGTTTTTCTTTCGGCTGCTCGCATCGAAAAAAGGGCCTCCGGATGGAGGCCCGCAACCCCGAAAAACGCTTCGTACGGATCAGTTGTAATCCGAATACTTGAACTGCGGCGGCGCCTTCAGCTGCTCCTTGTTGCCGCTCATAACCGCGTGGTCCGAGACCCAATCGTTGGTGTTGCGGTTCGTCGTATTCGTCGAAGCCGCACCGGTGGTCGTCGTCTCCCGCATGGTGGTCGAGTTGCCGGAACCGTAATCGCTGGGGCGGCGGTTACACCACGACCTACTATACGGCGCCCGTGTCCTACGGTATCGCTACCACCGCGCCGTGCGCCTGCCTACGCCTATTAGGGCGGATCCTATCCGGTGGCGTCGTCATCATCACTGGTGAGATCGGTCCAACTGCACAATGAAGGCCGCGCTTCGGAAGCGCGGCCATTTTGCGGGGGCACCGACCTAGAATTCCGCTCACCACCATCCGCCGGCAAATGGGTCGTGCCGGTCGAAGGCAAGCCGTCGCTCGGATGCTCTTCTCGAAAGCTGGGCCGAGCGCTTCGGACGCGGACGGGCCCCCGCGGAGACGCGAGCGGGCGGCTCTTTCTTGATCTTGGCCGAAGGTGCTGCAGGCATTGCGGCCATGGCTTGGCGAACCTGCTCCTGCGGTTCTTCAGGGATGGGATCCGCCTGCGTGACCTTCGGCACGTCGGTACGCGGACGCGTGTCGAACACGATCTTCTCCGGAAGGCTTCTCGCCGAACTGATCCGGATGGTGGTTCTGTCGGGATCCGCCGCGGCGGCAGTTTCGACGGGAGCGGGCAGGTACCGATCCGCAGCGAAGAGCAGCGCCAGCAGCAGACCGCCCACGAAGACGAAATAGTGAATGATCGGCATGAGCTGGCCGCTCGTGAAAGGGGATCAGGTTTTGGGCGGGCCGGATCGGAGTGGTGGGCCGCTGACTTCAGCGACCCGCCAAGGACTCAGTCGATCTCCTGGACGACCGTGCGGGTCGAAGGATCGACCAGCATCACGCGCTCGCCCGAGTAGACATAGCGGTACTTGGTGAGCGAGGGACCCCAGTCGGCGGGTACCGCCTCGAGCTCGACGTCGCGCGGTACGGGCTGACCAATTACGATCTTCTCGCGGGTCTGTACGGGGCGCACCTTGTGCTCGGTGACGTAGGTGCGGATCTTCGTGCGGTATTCCGGCTCGATCTGCACGGCGGCAGCATGACCGGTGCCGGTGGTCGTGGTGACGACCGTAGACTGCGCCATCGCGCCGGTCGAAATCAGCGCGGCGGCCGCGTACGTCAGCATCAGCGTTTTCATGGAAATCTCCTGGCCACAGGATGGGGCCTGCGAGAACCCGCCAATGATGGCAAGGTTCCGGATGTGCGGCAGGATGATTGCCAATTTTTCCCGACTTGGTGAACGTTGGGCCGCCCCGCCGAGAAGGCCTCCGCAGAGAAAGGCATGCTCTTCACGATGCCGGCGTGTTCATCCCTTCTGCAGCGCCGCCGACAACGCTGGACCATCGATTAGGATCGAAAAGATCTCTCGAGACGACAGATGGGCAGCCGCCTGCTCGAGACTATCGCTCGCGTCGACCTTGGCGCGGCCGACCGCCAGATTCGCGTCGATCGTGTCGGGCCGGACGGCTCGGGGAGGCGGCAACTGCGCGAGGTGGAAGGCCAGGAGCGCGGCGTCTTCGCGCAGCTCCGTCAAGGCCGGTTTGATCCCTACCGCCGCCGACGCGCTCAATTCGTTCGCTCGACGCAAGACCGGAGGCGGTTCTCGATCTTCCGGCGTGGAGAACAATTTGTCGGGCGCGGGTTTGGCAGTCAGGGCGCCTATCGGAACGGCGAACAGAAGCCCTACGATGACCGGCGACATCCAGAGCAGAAGCGGCAGCGAAACGGCGTAGGCGCTTGCGGCCATCGCAACGCCGCACAAGGTCGGGACGCCGTACTTCCGATAGAGCTCCCGGCGCTCCACCGTGCCGTCGTCGCGCCTTTGCGTCTGCCAGCCCGCATCGCGGCCGGCCAAGATCTCGACGACTGCGATCGACTGGAAGATCATCATCACGGGCGCCATCAGCGCGGACACGACAACCTCGGCCAGAACCCCGGCCGCGGTACGCAACGCGCCGCCGAATTGCCTGCGCGCCGATCGCCGCGTCCAGACGAGGACCAGGCTGAGCAGCTTCGGCAACAGCAAAAGGCCCATGGTGGCGACGAAAACCCAGATCGCGAGCACGGGATCCTGGGCCGGCCAGGTCGGAAACAACGAGAAGCCTTTTGGAAAATATTCCGGACGCACGAAGCGGGCCTGGAGGGAGATCAGCATTCCCAGCAGCAGGAACAGGAGCCAAAGCGGCGCCGTCAGGTAGGCCCCGATGCCCACCATGAAATGCAGGCGCGAGACCCAATGGAGGCCTCTCGCGGGGACCACGGCCAAATGCTGAAGATTGCCCTGGCACCAGCGGCGGTCGCGCGCGGCGAAGTCGAGCAGCGAGGGCGGCACCTCTTCGTAGCTTCCGCCGAGTCTCGGCAGCATGTAGATGCCCCACCCGGCCCGCCGCATTAGCGCGGCTTCGACGAAGTCGTGGCTCAGGATGTGCCCCCCGAAAGGCTTGCGCCCCCGAAGCTGGGGCAACGCGGCCGCTTCGGCGAATGCCCTTACCCGGATGATGGCGTTGTGGCCCCAGTAGTTGCCTTCGGAGCCGTGCCACCAGGCAACGCCTGCGGCGATCAGCGGACCGTACAGGCGGCCGGCGAATTGCTGGACGCGGCTGAACAGGCTTCGCGCGTTGACGATCATGGGAAGCGTCTGGACAAGCCCAGCGGTGGGGTTTGTCTCCATGGCATGGACCAACCGGACAATGGTATCCCCGCTCATGAGACTGTCGGCGTCGAGCACGATCATGAAATCGTAGACGGCGCCGAACCGGGTGATCCACTCGGAGATGTTGCCGGCCTTGCGCGCTGTGTTGTCGGCCCGGTGACGATAGTACAGCCGCGGCGTTCCGACGGCCTGTCGCAACGCCAGTAGCGCCTTTTCTTCGGCGACCCAGATGTCCGGATCGGTACTGTCGCTCAGAACGAACCAGTCGAACAGCTCTCCATGCGCGGTTGCCTCCAAGGATTCGATGATCGCCCGAAGGCGGGCCGTCAATCGGTGCGGGTCTTCGTTGTAGGTGGGAAGCAGCATGGCCGTGCGGGTTGCGATGACAGACAGTTCCACACCTGTCGCGAAGGCGTTCCGGTCGGGACCGTGCGCCAGCAGCACGAAAAAGCCTGCCACCGCGGAGGCAAAGGAAAACGCGACCCAGGCGAGCAGGATGAGGAAGAGTGCCAGCACTATGGCTTCGAGAACGGTGACGCCGCCGACCTGCAGCACGCGGTACATCTCATAGCCGCCCGCTCCCGTGAGCGCCGCCGTGGAGAGGAGGATGAGGCCGCGCCGCCATATCATAGTAGTGGCGGTCGGCGCGGGGACACGGTCCGGTACCCGGTCCTTACCGAGGTCGCCCGGAGCCATGGGAAGCGGGGATTCGCGCGGCAGCAGGCGTTGGGCCGTGTTCAGGGTGCCCATCGATAGACCCAGACTTCCGACAAGGGCTTGTCGCCTTCGGCGAGAAACGCGCGCAGCTCAATGGGCTCGCCCTTCACTTGGCACTGGAAGCTCAGCCGCCAACCGCCGGTGTAGGGATTGGGCTGCGTGACGATGTTCTTCACTTCCGACTTCTCCGCCGTCACCACGCCCTTGACCCCCGCGGGATCGATGCCTTTCAGGTTGTCTCCGAACAGATCGAGGACGAACAGGCGGGCGTCTTCGCCCCTCGCGCCGATGCCTGTGCGAGTGAACCGGGCGAGCGAATGCGGCTTGGGACTGTCCGGGCCCCAATGCAGCCGATAGGTGTAGTTGTGTTCGCCCTTGGCCTGCAGCGGGTTTTTAGGCCGCCAGAAGGCAGCGATGTTGTCGTGAACCTCCTCCTTGGTCGGGATCTCGAACAGCATGACGCCACCCTCGCCCCAGTCCCCGATCGGCTCCATCCAGAGACTGGGGCGCTTCTCGAAGCTCGATTCGATGTCCTGGTAGGCGAAGAAGTTTCTCTCCCGCTGCATCAACCCGAAGCCGCGCGGATTGAGATCCTGGAACGTGCTGATCTGGAGGTCACGGGGATTGCTGAGCGGCCGCCAGAGGCTTTCGCCCTTGCCGTTGAAGATCGCGAGCCCGTCGGAATCATGAACGGAGGGGCGGAAATCGTCGATGTCGTTGCGGTCGTTCGGACCGTAGAAGAACATGCTGGTCATGGGTGCGAGCCCGGCCCGCTGCATCTCGACGCGCGGGTAGACCGACATCTCGACGTCGAACACCGTCGTTTCCCCTGGCCGTACGGTGAATCGGTAGCTTGCCGCGCAGCTTTTGCTGTCGAGCAGAGCGTGGATCACCAGCGAGGTCGCTCCGCGCGCCGGCCGCTCGAGCCAGAAGGACTTGAAAAGCGGAAATTCCTCGCCCTTGGGTTCGCCGGTATCGATCGAAAGCCCCCGGGCGGAAAGCCCGTATGTCTGCCCCTTGGCGACGGCGCGGAAGTAGCTTGCGCCCAGGAAGACGCAGACCTCGTCGTAGTAGTCGGCGCGGTTCATCGGCGCGTGGATGCGGAAGCCGGCAAACCCGAGATCGGTCCCCTCGAACGCCGGCACCTTCTCGCCGAAGGAAAAGTCCTCCTTGCGGTATTTGATTTCGGTGGCCTTTCCGTCCGCGACCTCGAAGATGTTTACCCGGTTCTTGTAGAAGAAGCCGCGATGGAAGAACTGCGCGTCGAAAGGGAGATTCTTGCCGCGCCAAAGGGCGCGCTCGGGCAGGAAGCGGATCGAGCGGTACTGATCGTAGTCGAGATCCTTCAAGCCGCCCGGCAGCTTCTCGTCCGGCCCTTCGTAGGGTTTGCCCGCCAACATGCGGGCGAGGTCCCTCACTGAGGAAGGGCTGAACGCGCCTTCCGGCGGGACAGCGGCGGCGAAACCGGTGCGCGAAGCGAGCAGCAACGCCGGCAGCACCGCCGACCCTCGAACAAGCTGGCGTCGGTTCACGCGCTCTCCTACTCGCTACTGTTGCCGCGGCCAAGCAACGACGGCGGGGCCCGCGAGTTCCATCGCCGTCGCTTCGCATCGCGAACAGCGCGGAAGCCTCCGAGTTCTATGCTCTTGTTGACGCGTGATCGTCAGCAATCCGCAGCATTTTTTTCTTGCCGTTGAATACGATCCGAGCGCTGGGGCGGTCGCGCCTTACCAGTGCAAGCGGAAGTCTCCCCTCGACCCGGATCGGCCGCTTGTGACAAAGACGGCTGAAGGAATAGGAACCGGGAATGCGCTGCATCGTTCAAATCTCCTTAAGGGATTTGAATGCCCAAACCTGACTAATGTCGGCAGCTCGCGGAGCTTTATCGAGCGCGCGCGGACGAGGGAGGCTTAGCGAAGCGTCTCGTCAACGTTCTCGTGAGCGTGTCCAACGCTTACCTAGCTTTGGCAAACCAGCTTGAGCTCCTTGATTCCGTTGAAAGCCAAGAACGCGCAAGGAGCGCGGACCGAGACAGCCCGAGCTAAGCCCATCGGGCCCTCACGACCGCGAACACCAATCGATGCCGCGCGTCAGCATCGGCGCATTTCTCCCGACGAAGCGACCGCGTGACATCATGAACTCGGTCGGGAGACACGTGTCTTAAATTTAGGGACGGAGATTGCCGATTCGGCACCGATCGCGATTTCCGGTTTCTGCATGAATCAGACGTTGCTGACCCGGAGTTGGACCCGCCAGCTTCACGTGACGCGCGAACAGTTCCTTTCGGAGCGCAACCTCCTCTGCCGGCCCACCTAACGCTGCTTCACCGGCTCTCGTCGGCGCAACCGGCCGCCTGGAGAGCGCTCTTGCTCTCCAAGATGCGGGATTCGTGCAAAGACGGGCGCTGCGCCATGGGAATTCGGTAGAGGGTGCCTTGACTCTTTTGAACAAAATACGAACATAATTGGATGAACGCTACCATTCGAGCAGGCCGGGCTGGCTCCCACCGTCCTCGACGCCGCCGCCACCAAGCCATCGCGGCCTGCAGCGGCGCCCCCCTGGAAACCGTGAAGGCTCTGATTGTGGCCAACGACTTCCTCCAGACCCAGCTCGACGAGCTCGGAACGAAGGTGTCGACCGGCTACGCCCGCGGGCGGCTCCCAAGGGCGCGCGAACGGAAGGATGAGGCAGATGTCTGAAGTGACCTACGACGTCGCTCTACCGGTCGTTTTCTCTGATGACGGCATAGCCGCCGGCGAGGCGGCGAGGCGGCGGAGTGCCTGAGCACCAACGCCACGGTGATGCGGGGCGAGGGTGGCGCTCCCAATTAAAATGTCAGTCCTGCAATGGAATGCACTGCGCCTTCGGAACTCGTCCGGCGCTGAGAACCCGACATTGCCCCGCAGCGCTGAAGCTGCGCACCCCTGCTTTAGTCCGGGCGGGGACGACAAAAGGGCGTGGTCGCCGGACCCGTTTTGAAGGCAGCTCTTTTGAGCGGGATCGGGATCATCTCCCGTCGGCGACGGGGGCAATCACATCTCGAGAGAAATTAACGCATCCGAGGGTTTGGGGGCGCGCCCCGCACTTTTGAGGGATACCCACACCGGGTCTGGTCCCTCCTAACAATAAGCCTCGCGGCGCGCACGGAAGGGGAAGCTAGTGTTGTCCTCGGCGCGCTGCTCCGCCGAAGCACGCCACGGCCGACGACTAGCCGAACACGGGATCGGGGCCGACCGCCTCCAGATCAGCGTCACGCGAGGACGGGCATGGCCCGCTTTCTCCCATAAAGCGAAATCGGCAGGGATGTGATCCGGTCGCTCCAAATCGTTCATGCAGATCGCTCGCCGGCTGCTGTCCACCAGGAACACTTTTTATCGCATGATGGCAGTCCCATCCCCAAAAGGGGAACCGCCATCGTCGTCGAATGTCCGTCGCGGGCATCGCCAAACCCAATGAATGCGCGCAGAGCCTCTGTACGTGTGGCAATTCGGCTATACCGGTGCTGGAATGTCGTCTGTGAAGAACGCGGGTGAGCGCTGATTTAAGCGATCTTTTGGGCCGGGCCAGTTTGGGCGAAGGCCCGGATGATGGCACGCAAGAGTGCTGCGAGCCATCGCAGGAGCAGGCCGAAGTTGTAGCCTGCAGCGGCGAGGACAGCGTTGATGCGATCCCCGACGCGGCCCTTGAGATAATTCCGGTCCATGCGGTGCTCGGCCTTGACGTGGCCGATGACAGGCTCGACAGCCGCGCGACGCTTCATCTCTCGACGGATGGAAGCCGTAACGCGGCGGGCCTGACCCGAGATCCAGACCCTGAACCGGTGCGGGTGGTTGTGGCCGCGGTACCCTATGTCGACGTGGATGCGGCGAGCCTCCACGCCGGTGAGCTTCTCCATGTCGGCGGATTGCCATGCAGGGCCTTGGCATGGAGCACGAACTGTCCGCCCTTCGGGGACGTCACGGGGGTGGCGATGCTGACCTTGCAGCCAAACTCGTAAGGCGCGCGGGCTTTCCCCTTGCCGATGCACTCGACCTCCGGGGCATGTAACGCATAGACCTTGGGGCCGCGCTGATGCTGATCCTGAGTGCGCACGCGCTGCGCTAACTCGAGCAGCGCGCCGAAGCGGGCCTCCAGCATCGCATCGCCATCAATCTTGCGGCGGATGTCGCGGATGATCCGGCCAAGCCGCGTCCGCAGGAACTTGAGCTGGCGCCGGGCGCGTTTGAACTGGTGTGCGTGGGTATAGCGGCCGACCATGATGGCGGCACGCTTCGCCAGGCGCAGATAGCTCTGGCGCAGCGGCACACGACTGCGCTTGGCGAGCCCGACGAGCTTGGTGATGGCCCGATGCATCAGCCGCGCGTCGGTCGGGTGCGCAACGGCCTTGGGCTGCACCGTGGTATCGACCACCACCCGCTCCAGGTCCTTAGGGCCGATGGCGCCAGTCTTGTGCGCCACCGACAGACTTTCCTGGATCAGCGCGACGAGTTGCTCCTCGCCGAGCCGCTGGCGCCAGCGCGTCATCGACGATCGATCGAACGGCAGCCGGTGGCAAAAGCTCAACTCGCCGCAGAAGTATTGGTAATAGGGGTTCTCGATCCAGCGGGCGCACAGCACCTCATCCGAGAGATTGTGCATGTGCTTCAGAATGAACAGGCCGGCGACAAGCCGCGTCGGCAGACCAGGCTGCCCCGGACCGGCTTGGCACACCGAACCAAAGCGGTCATCCAGAAACTTCCAGTCGATCAGCGCCGCCAGCCGCACCAGCGGGTGGCCCATGTCGATGATGTGATCGAGGGCCGGAAGCAGCAGGTCTTTCTGGCGATCATCCCGCGGTTTGCTCATCGCCTTCCCCAATGCCGACGACCCGCCGTCAGGGAATCACGAATCGCTCGAAAGCAAAATCCCAAAACGCAAGAAAGCGAGGTCCAACACTCGGCTTTCCTGCAAAATCGAATACTTTATCGAGACAACTTTTGCTTATTTCTCAGGTCGATCCGCATTCTTCACGGACGACTCTGTACGTGTGGCAATTCGGCTATACCGGTGCTGGAATTCATCGAACGTGCGGTGGCGCGTCAGGTAACCTGCCTAGCGTATCGCGCCACCTCAAACGCGCAATCTCAGCGTGTGCCGAAGCATGCGGCTCGAGCTTAAGATCGAGAAGCCACCAAGCGTCA
>Ga0075370_10001122_pt1 | contig 11208 bp, 14 predicted proteins | sample EndMethybrTD3035_FD_71398 | JGI IMG/M metagenome (GOLD analysis project Ga0075370, IMG submission 71398) | Populus endosphere microbial communities from Tennessee, USA - Endosphere MetaG P. TD hybrid TD303-5 | ecosystem: Host-associated > Plants > Roots > Endosphere | place: USA: Tennessee... | reverse complement strand
CGCATTCCGTTCTTAACCATGGCTCTTGCCTTTCTGCCCAAAGGGCGATTCGCATCTTGCGAAAGATAAGTCGCTGGGCGTTTTTGGCGCCGCCCGGCCTGCGCTAGTGTGGGTCGTAAATCTTCACCTTCTCGGGCCCGTCACCGGTCCACTGCCAAGCCAGCCGCCACTGGTCATTGATCCTGATGTGCCAGAAGCCATCGTAGAACTTCAGGTCATTGCCCGGCGGCGAGCCCAGGTCGTCGTTCGTGACGGCCGCGTCAAGCTGCGTCAGCTTGCGGGTTGCCACTCTCACGATGGCTGTAAACCTCTTGTTCTTCCCTCTGCGGAAGAGTTCCTCGGTATCTGCGTCAGAGAAGGATTTGATGGCCACCTTGCGGATTCTATAACGCATAACGTTAAACGTCAAACGTTACGGGATGGAGTCCGCGGGCGCAGTTCTGGTAGTTGGCCGAACTTCCCGCGCGAGCCACCATCGAGCGTTCCACTTCCATTCTTGAGAGCCATCGATGCGCACGCTGCTGATCGACAACTACGACTCCTTCACCTACAACCTGTACCAGTACCTGGCGGCCAGCAATGGGCAGCCGCCCACCGTCGTGCGCAACGGCGAACTGAGCTGGAGTGAGGCGGAGCCCCTCACGTTCGAGAACATCGTGATCTCACCAGGCCCGGGCCGGCCGCAGCGTGCGAACGATCTCGGGATCTCGGGCGACGCGTTGCGCCACCCGAACGTCCCGATCCTTGGCGTGTGCCTCGGACACCAGGCCATGGCCCACTTTTGCGGTGCCACGGTGGGCCTGGCCCGCAGGCCGATGCATGGCCGGTTGGACCGGGTGTCACACCTGGACTGCGACCTGTTTCGCGGCCCTTCGACGCGGTACGCTACCACTCGCTGGCGGCCACTGACCTGCCGCCGGAGCTGGAGGAACTGGCCTGGACGCCAGACGGCACACTGATGGCGCTGCGCCACCGCCACCGCCCCTGGTGGGGTGTCCAGTTCCATCCGGAGTCGGTCTGCACCGAGTACGGGGCCCGGCTGCTGGGGAATTCAGGGAGCTGACACAGCAGTGGCACGCGCGCCATGCGCCTGCGGCCGAGAGCCATCCGGCAGCCGCGGCGCCCCCGTCACCGCACGCCCCCCCACACGAGCGGTCGCGCCTGAGCGTTCACGTGCACCGGCTCCGGCACTATCCCGACGAAGAAGCGGTCTTCATGCACTGCTTCGCCGATGCGGACACGGCCTTCTGGCTCGACAGCAGCGCCGCGGAGGTGCCACAGGGACGCTTCTCGTACATGGGGGATGCGCGGGGCCCCGCGGCAGAGGTCGTCACCTACCGCTCGGCACAGCGCGAGCTCCAGGTCCAGAGCCCTGCGCATAAGCCGACCGACGTGCATGCCACGGGCAGCATCCTCGACTACTTGGAGGCCGGGCTGGCGCGGCGCTCGGTGCCCCAGGGCGACTGGCCGCTCGACTTCGTCGGCGGCTATGTCGGCTACTTCGGATACGAAAGGGCGGGCGCCGCGGGTCCGAAATCGTCAAGGAGCGGTGCCTATTCGAGGGCTGCGTTTGCCCTGCTCGGCAAGCGCCGCGACGTTGCCACCATAGGATCTCGTGCGCGACGCAAGTGAATCTGGAGCGACGGGACGCGCCGCGCCCCGATGGCCGCCCCTCTTCTAAGCCACAACGTCCTAGTCGATCTTGATATTCGCGCTCTTTACGATCGCACCCCACTTAAGTACTTCCTTCGCTAGGTAGCTGCCGAAGTCAGCCGGCTTCATCCATTCGGCGGTGAAGCCTTGAGCAGCCAGCTTGTCCTTGATCTCCGGCATGGCGAGGATCTTTTGCATGTCGCCATTGATCTTGTCGACAATGACAGCCGGCGTTCCGGCCGGCGCCATCATGCCGATGAAGGCGACCGCCTCGAAGTTGGGATAACCCTGCTCCGCCACGGTCGGCACGTTGGGCAGGACTGGCGAGCGCTTCTTGCCGGTGACCGCCAGCGCCTTGAGCTTGCCGCCAGTAACGAATGGCGTCGCCGAGATCATGGTGTCGACCATATAGGTGGTCTGACCGCCCATCACATCGGTCAGTCCCGGGCCGCTGCCCTTGTACGGAACATGGATCGTCTTGATTCCCGCGGCGCTGTTCAGCATCTCGCCGCCGAGGTGCGTCGACGAGCCGTTGCCCGAGGAAGCGAACGACAACTCGCCCGGCTTGGCCTTGGCCGCCGCGACCAGCTCCTTCAGGTTGTTGGCCGGAAAATCGGGGCGCGTCACCAGAACCAGCGGACCGGTCATGATCATGGAAACCGGGGCCAGGTCCTTCAAGAGGTCGTACTTCAGCTGATCCTTGGGGAACAGTGTCATGTTGATGGCGTGCGAGGTGGCAGCGATAAGCAGCGTGTATCCATCGGCCGGCGCCTTGGCCACGAAGTCGGCGCCGATGTTGGACCCACCACCTGGCTTGTTCTCGACGATGAAGGACTGCTTCTCGATCTCTGCGAGCTTCGACGCGAGCAAGCGCGCCACAATGTCATTCGGGCCTCCCGGCGCATAGGGCACGATGATCTTGACCGGCTTGGACGGATACTTGTCTTGCGCATGCGTCAGCGGTGCAGCGAATGCAGCTGCCGCGACCAGCGCGACGACGAGGGGCTTGAACATGGTTTGTCTCCGATTGTCAAATGTGATGTCGAGCGAGGCCGCTCATGTCTTGTAAGAAGGGGCTTCGCGATCGAGTTGCCGCAGCAGCGCCGGCCATTCCATCGGAGCGAAGTTGATCTTGCCGTCGGGGCCGTAGCGCTTGGCCATCGTGGCGGCGAGCTCGGGACTGGGCATGCTGATCTCGGCGCCGCTGGCCAGCACATCGATCTGCACCTTGCAAGCTGTCTCCAGCCAGTACATGAGGTTCCAGGTGTCCTGCACCGTCGGCCCGCAAGCGACCAGGCCGTGGTTGCGCAGAATCAGCGTGCTGTGCGGTCCGAGGTCGCTCGCGATGCGGTCGCGTTCGCTCATGTCGACGGTCGGCTGTTCATAGTCGTGGAAGCCGATCGCGCCATAGAAGCGCATCGCGGTCTGCGTGAGCGGCAGCAACCCCTGCTTCATCGCCGACACGGCCATGCCGGCGCGCGTGTGTGTGTGCATCACGCAGTTGAGGTCGGCGCGGGCGCCGTGCACCGCGCTGTGAATCATGAAGCCCGCGCGGTTCACCGGAAACTCGCCGAACTCTCCCTCGGGCTTGTCGACGATATTCCCGTGGAGGTCGAGGGTGTAGAAGCAGGACGCCGTGATCTCCGTGTACAGGAGCCCGAACGGATTGATCAGGAAGTGCTTGGCATCGCCCGGCACCTTGGCCGTGATGTGGTTGTAGATGAGGTCGCTCATGCCGTATTTCGCGACTAGGCGGTAGCAGGCGGCAAGGTCGGTGCGGACCTTCCATTCCTCGTCGCTCACGCGATCGCGCACGGACGCGGGGCGAGACTGGATGACTGCGTTCATGGCATTGGGTCTTTCATTCATCAGGATTGCGGGCGGCCGGCGAGCATGCGGCGTGCCGAGTAGCTCAGCACGGGCTCGCTGCGCTGGTTGAAGACTTCGATGCTGGAGTCGACGATCGCGCGATTGCCCTTGGACGTGGCCTTGACGCCGGCGACCTCGACCACCGCATGGATGGTGTCGTTGACGCGCACCGGCGCCAGCACCTTCTGGGAGCATTCGAGCATGGCCAACCCGGTGCCCTGGATCATGGTCTGGAGGATGAACCCTTCGATCAGCGAGTAGGTCAGCGCCGCGGGAACGGGGCGTCCGCCGATCGCGCTTGCCGCGCCTTCGGCGTCGATGAAAATGATCTCCAACATGCCGGTGCAGGAGATGAAATTGACAAGGTCAGTCTCGGTCACCGTGCGATTGAAGGTCTGGAATTTCTGACCGACCTCGAGGTCCTGCCAGAAGTAGCCATGTCCCAGCAGCGGGTACTTGGCGACGGGTGCGGTCATATCGGTGCTCCTTGCAGCGCAGGTCGTTCGGCGGCAACGGGCTCGATGCCCGCCTCGCTCAATACCTGATGGGTGTGTTCGCCCAGGCGCGGCGCCATGCGCACCGGCAACTGCCTGCGGTCAATGCGCACGGGCGCGCCGGGGAAGCGCAGCGCTCCCATCTCCGGGTCGTCGATGGTCTTGAAGAATCCGGTCGCCTTCAGGTGTCGGTCCTCGGCCAGGTCCTCCAGGCGGTTCATGCGCGACGCCGGGACTTCGAGGCGCGCGAAAACCTCCAGCCATTCATCGGTGCCGCGTGTCTCGATCACCTGTGCGGCCAGCGTGTACAGCGCATCGATGTGTTTGGTGCGCTCCGTGATGTTGGCGAATCGCGTATCGGCCGCTGCCTCCGGCATCCCCCCTTCGGTGAAGAAGCGTTTCCAGTGCGCGTCGGTGTAGGGCATTGCGCAGAGGTAGCCGTCCGCGGTGCGATAAGGCCGGCGGTGCTTGGCGAACAGGCGCGGATAGCCGGTGTCGGCCAGCGCGGGTGCAAAGTGGTGACCATAGAGATGCTCGACCAGATTGAAGGACACCATCGACTCGAGCATCGGCACCTCGACGTACCCGCCTTTGCCAGTGCGCTCGCGCCTGAACAGCGCGGCCAGGATGGCGTGCGTGGCGACCAGTCCCGAGGTCTTGTCGGCGGCGATCGTCGGGAAGTACTGCGGTGCGCCGGATTGCCGCTCCATCAATGCAGCGCAGCCCGACAGGCCCTGGATGATGTCGTCGTACGCCGGCATGCCGCCGTAGGGCCCCTCTTCCGCGAAGCCATGCAGACCCACGTAGACCAGGCGCGGATTGCGAGCCAGCAACGTGTCGGGGTCGAGACCGATGGCCGCGAGCTTCTGAGGGCGGATGCTGTGCATCAGCACGTCAGCGGTATCCACCAGCCTGAGAAGCGCGGCGCGGGCGTCGGCGCGCTTCAGGTCCAGCACCACGCTGCGCTTGCCGCGGTTGACGCCGAGAAAGATGGCCCCCATGCCGGGCTCCGTGCTGGGTCCGGTCCGACGCGTCGAGTCGCCCTCGGGAGGCTCGATCTTGATGACGTCGGCGCCGTACTCGGCCAGGTTCTGGCTGGCGTACGGGCCGAGCACCACGGCGCTCAGGTCCAGCACGCGCACGCCGGCGAGGGGCAGGTTCTCGTCACTTGATGATGCAGGTGTAGTCATATGGGGCAGTGTCTCGAGCCGCTCGATGGATTGGGGAATGGGTGAATGGTAGGAACTCAGGGGTAAGGTGTCTAATACCGTTCAAGTCACTTTCGATACATCACAGGTATCACGATGGAACTAAGACAACTGCGGCAATTCGCAGCCGTGGCAGAGGCGCGCAATTTCCGCCGGGCTGCCGAGCAACTGCACATGGCGCAGCCGCCGCTGTCGGTTGCCATTCGCAAGCTCGAGGAAGAAGTGGGTACCGCCCTGTTCGAGCGTCAGCCCCGAGGGGTGATGCTCACGGCCGCAGGCGTTGCGGCACTGACCGTCGCGCAGCAATGCATGGCGAGCGCGGACGCGCTGCGAGACGCAGCCCTTTCAGCGGCCGGCGGCGAAAGCGGCGTGCTCCGGGTGGGCTTCGTGGGTTCGGCCACTTACTCGCTGATGCCGAAATTGTTGCCATCGTTCCGATCCCGCTACCCGGACATCGAGCTCGTGCTGCGGGAATCGACCAACCTCGAGATCCTGGCGCTGGTCGAAGGTGGGCAGCTCGACATCGGACTGGTGCGCTATCCGACAGCCTCGGCCAGCACCTTGCGGTTCGAGATCATCGAACGAGACGTGTTCTGCGCCGTCCTCCCAGCCCGCCACGCGCTTTCCAAGCTTCGGCACCTGAGCCTCGCGGAGCTTACCCGCTACCCGTTCATCGACTACGCCTCGACCCGCGTGCCCGGCCTGCATGCCATGGTGATGCTGGCGTTCCAGCAGGCGGGGTTGACCCCCCGCGTGTCGCAGGAAGCGACGCAGGTGCAGACGGTGATCAGCCTGGTGCAGAGCGGAATGGGGGTGGCACTGGTGCCCTCGGTAAGCGCCCGACTGGCGGCTCGCGGCGTCGTGTTTCGCCCTGTCAGCGGGCTGCCGGCCTCTGCGGCGGTATCGATCGCGATGGCATCGCGTTCACGCGGAAGCAACGCTGCGACTGAACGATTCCGGCAACTCGCGCTCGATAGCCTTCCACCGGCGGCAGAACGCAAGCGCCGCCCGAAGAACAAGTACGACGCTAAGGCGATGCCGTCGCCACGGGGCTGATGCACGGCCGCCTCGGCCTGGCGAGTGCAACCAAAGCATCTTCGGCCCCCGCTGCCTGCGCACTGATGGTTCAACCGGGTCGGCCATTGATGAGCGCACCCTTGAGGCCCAGTTCTTTCACCGCCCTTTCCAGTTCCCGGCTGCGGCCTCAGGCGCCTGCCAGGGCAGCGTTGCAAAACCGGCGAAGCGCGCGGGATACGCTTGCGCCGTCTCGGCCAGCTTGTCGTTGGCGGCGCGGTTCAGGTCGATGACCTGCGGGGAGGACAGCAGTTGAGGGAACCCTCCATAGGGACGAGGCGGGCATCGGCATGCAGGTGCTCTCCCTGTCCCCGCGCACCGCGCTGTACGCGACAGTCGGGCATATCGCGAACGACGGAAACCTTGCCCTGCCCGTAAGTTCCGGTGCGGTTGGTATCAATCCCATCGCAGGCGAGGTCCCAGACGGGGGTCATTTCAGGGAAAGCCCGAAGATGAACCTGCGAAAGCAATCGTCTTGTCTCGAACACGCAAGAGGATTGTAGTGAACCGCCTCGTCAGTCAGTCTCCGGATCATTGCCTCGCACGGGGTTCTGGTGCAAATCGCGCCTCCGGTAGGCTGCAGCCTTTGAACTGAGGGCGGATAGCAATGGCGCAGAGGCTGCAGAGCATGGACGAGTTGTTCAAGGGCCGCCACTTCGAGCGCGAGATCATCGTCCTGTGCGTTCGGTGGTACCTGCGTTTCAAGCTGAGCCTTCGCGACCTCGTGGAGATGATGGCCGAGCGTGGCTTGGCCTTGGCCCACACAACGATCATGCGCCGGGTTCAGCGTTTCGCGCCCGAGTTCGAGAAGCGCTGGAAGCGATTTGCTCTCAAGGCCGGTCGATCGTGGCGCGTCGACGAGACCTACGTGAAGATCCGAGGCAAGTGGACGTATCTCTATCGTGCTGTCGATCGCGAAGGCCAGACAGTCGACTTTCGCCTGAGCGCCAACCGCGATGTGAAGGCCGCCAAGGCATTCTTTCGTAAGGCGCTGGAGACGCAGGGGCGACCTCCGGTAAGCATAACGCTGGACGGCTACGCCGCCTCGCATCGTGCGGTGCGGGAGTTGCCCGACCAGAGCCCTCGCTGGAAAGACACTCGGCTGCGATCGTCGCGCTATTTGAACAACATGGTGGAGCAGGACCATCGAGGTGTGAAATCGCGCATCAAGCCCATGCTTGGCTTCAAGGTCTTCGATCGCGCGGTCGTCACGATTTCCGGCGTCGAGCTGCTGCATCGCATCCGCAAAGGCCAGTTCAATCTGCGCCGGCTGTGCGTTGCAGGCCAAGCTGCGCCCGCAATCTGGAACGCAGTGCTGTCGGTTTGACCGAGGCATCGTACTTGTGGAGTCATTTGGCTGCGCGAAGAGTTTGCACCAGAGCCCTTTGCGGCATGTCGCGGAAGGCTGGGGATCGGAAGGCCTTGTGCGCACACCGTTTAATGCGGGGTATGCAGGCCCGCGTGGAGCTCGAGCCGGCCGACCAGCTCGAGCACGATGGCCTTGACGACCTGGGCCGGCTCGGACAGCGGCAGATGATCGGACTCGCACAAGGCCAGGGGCACCTCGACCGGCGGTGAGACGATCCGGTGCAGCTGCAGGTCAGCAGCCGCAGCGACCGCACGCGCGGCCGACACCGGCAGGATCGTGGCACCCACGCCTGAGGCCACTGCGGCGGCTAACGTGGTCGAGGACTCCATCTCGGCCACCACGCGCGGCACGAGTTGCGCCGCTGCGAAGGCCTGGTCCACGTACCTGCGCAGCTGGTTGTTCGTGCAGGGCAGCAGGAGATCGACGCCGCCCAGGTCCGCGAGCGCCACTTCGCCCTCTTTGCGCAGCAGGCCTTCGGGCGCCACGACGAACAGGTCCTCGGTCAGCAGCGGGTCGAAGGAAAGTCCTTGCAGGGCGTGTCCGCCGCCGTACAGCACGGCCATGTCCATGCGCCCGTTGCGCACCACCTCGCACAGCGTGGTGCCGAAGTTCTCGTTGATATGGAGCACGATCTTCGGATGGCGCCCCTGCACGGTCTTGAGGAGGGGCAGGGCCAGCGCGGACGCGGCTGTGCCCGGCGCCATGCCCACCGACACCTGGCCCGACAGGGTGCGTCCGGCATTGAGGACATCGGCCTGCGCCTGGTTGAGCTGCCGCAGGATGATCTGCGCGTGCCGATATAGCGCCTTCCCGGCTTCGGTGGGCACAACCCCTTTTTGCGTGCGCAGCAGCAGCTGTTGCTTGAACTCCCCTTCCAGCGTCGCGAGCTGCTGGCTCAGCGCCGGCTGCGCGACGTGGAGCACTTCCGACGCTTGCGTCAGACTTCCAACGTCGACGATCTTCACGAAATACTTCAAACGCCTGAGATTCAAGGTGACCTCGTCGATACTGCCCGGAAACGGATCAAGCAAGCATCGAGCCACCGCCCGGGGCCCGTCAACCGGGGTTACGATCAGCCGCGATGACAGTGAACTTCAAGACGCTGCGGAGCTTCGTGACGGCGGTGGATGCCAAGAGCCTGTCCGCCGCGGCGCAGCAGCTGCGCGTTGCCCAGCCGGCGTTGAGCCAGCACATTGCCTCGCTTGAGGAGCATTTCAAGCACCGGCTGCTCAGCCGCTCGAACGCCGGCGTCACGCCGACGCGGGTCGGCAGCGAGCTCTACCGGCACGCGCAGATCATCCTCAACCACCTCGAGCAGATGGAGCACGAGCTGGCGAACCGCAGCGAAGCCAGCTTCATCTCGGGCCCCGTGTCGGTAGGACTGGCGACCTACAGCACGGCCTCCATCCTCTCGATGCCGCTGCTGCAGGCCGTGCGGCGCGAGTATCCCGAGATCAACCTCTTCATCAACGACAACTTCGGCCTGGTGCTCAGCGAGATGGTGATGACCGGGCGCATGGACATGGCCATCATCTATGCGGCCGGACCGATGAAGGGCGTCACGCTGCAGCCCCTGCTGACGGAGGACCTGTGCCTGATCGCGCCGCCCGGCATGGCGCTGCCGCCGGGCAGCGAGCAGACCATCGCCCTGCGGTCACTCGCCGAGATGGACCTGCTGCTGCCCAGCCGGACGCACTTCCTGCGCCGCCTGATCGACGAGGCCTTCGCCGGCATCGGCGTGACGCCGCGCATCACCGCCGAGATCGAGTCCGCCGCCACCTTGCGCCAGGCGATCGAAGCCGGCGTCGGCGCCACCATCCTGCCGTCGGCATCGGCCCATGAGCCCGGCGTTGCGGCGCGGCCGCTCGTGCGCCGGATCGTGGAGCCGGGTCTGCAGGCCACGGTGTCGCTGTGCGTGCCGGACCATCTGCCGATGTCCGACCAGGCGCGCGCGGTGCTCGACATCCTCCGGCGGCAGATCGACGACCTGTTCGTCGACGGACGCCTGGTCGGCATCCGCGCGCCCGAACCCGACGCGATGCCGCGCTGAGCTTCAGTGCGCGTCGGCGGCCAGCGGCATGCTGAGTTGCCGCATCACGGCCACGCCTTCGGCGACGAAGGGATCGGCGTGGTAGTAGAGCAGCTGCGCGCCGACCGACACCAGGTGCGCCACGTCCTGCCGCACCACCAGCGTACCGGCCACCTTGCCCGCCGCCCGGATGCGCTTCAGCGTCTGGTCCACCGCTTCGAGCACCGGCTGCGGCCGGCGCTGGCCCGCGGCCACCGCAGGCGAATAGCCCATCGACTGCGACAGGTCGCCGGGGCCGACGAAGAACACGTCGATGCCCTCCACCGCGAGGATCTGGTCGAGGTTTTGCACGGCCTCCAGCGACTCGACCATGCCGACCAGCAGCCGGCTGGGGTGGTCGTCCGGGCAGGCGTAGCGGAAGGTGTGCACCACCTGGCGCGCGATCTCGGCGGTGTGGATCAGCGGCACCATCACGCCGTCGGCGGCTGCGTTGAGGCAGCGCGTGATGGTTGAGCGCTCCTGGTTCTGCGGCCGCACGATGCCGAAGCCGCCCGCGTAGCGCGCGGCCTTGGCCATGTGGTGGATGTCCTCGAAGCTGGCCAGGCCGTGCTCGCAGTCGATGAAGACCGTGTCGGCGCCCGAGCGCACCAGCTTCTCGCACAGCGTGGGCGAGATGTGATTGGGGTTGACCATCAGCACGGAATCGCCGCGTGCCAGGCGCTCCTTCAATGACGAAGTGCTCATCGTGTCGTTCTCTCACTCAGGGTTTGCCGGGCGTACCGTCGGGTGCGCCCAGCCAGCGGCTGATCTCGACGTCCGGGCCCTGGTCGCGCGCCAGCGTCGGGCTGATGACCAGCTGCTCGATGGTGGTGCCCTGCGGCAGGGTGCAGGCCAGCAGGATGGCGCGCGCCACGTCGTCCGGCGCAACCATCGCGGCGCGCTCGGCGGCCGTGGGCGGGCGCACCCGCGTGTCCATGATCGGCGTGTTCACCTCTCCGGGCAGGATGGTGGTCGAGCGGATGTTGTTGTTGCGGAAGGTGGCGTGCACGAAGCCCATCAGGTTGCTCACCGCCGCCTTGGCTGCGCCGTAGGGCGCACCGCCGAGGAGGTTGGGACGCACCGCCGCGAGCGACGAGACGGTCACGATCGTTCCCGCGCCGGCCGTCAGCATGCCCGGCAGCACGGCCTGGATCAGCACGTAGACAGCCGTGAGGTTGACCGAGATCGCGGACTCCCAGTCGTCCGGCTCGATCCAGCGGATGTTGCGTACGCGGCTGGTGAGGCCGGCGTTGTTGACGAGGATGCCGACCGCGCCGACCTCGGCCTCGGTCCAGCGCACCAGCGCCTGCAGCTGCTCGCGGCTCCGCAGATCCGCCTGCCGGCCCCAGGCCTCGCCGCCGGCGGCGCGGATCTCGGCCACCACAGCGTCCAGCGGCTCCTTGCGGCGGCCCATCACGACCACGCGCGCGCCTTCGGCGGCGAGCATGAGGGCGGTCGAGCGGCCGATGCCGG
>Ga0075370_10001121_pt1 | contig 11209 bp, 10 predicted proteins | sample EndMethybrTD3035_FD_71398 | JGI IMG/M metagenome (GOLD analysis project Ga0075370, IMG submission 71398) | Populus endosphere microbial communities from Tennessee, USA - Endosphere MetaG P. TD hybrid TD303-5 | ecosystem: Host-associated > Plants > Roots > Endosphere | place: USA: Tennessee... | reverse complement strand
TCGCTCTGGAAAAGCATCCGGCGCTTCACCCCGGCCTCCACGGGCGGCGAGATGCGAAAGTCGATGTCGAACTGGTTGCGCCGCAGGTCGACCGCGGCCTCGGTCAGCGTGAGTTCGATGTGGATCTCGGGGTAGAGCTTGCGGAATGCCGCGATCAGCGGCGGCAACACGCCCAGCCCGAACATGACGCGCGAATGCACGTTGAGCAAACCCTGCGGCGCGGTGCTGATGGCGGTGATGTTGGACTGGAGCTCGTTGATGCGCCACAGGATGTCCTCCAGTTGCCGCGCATACTCCTGCCCCGACTCGGTCAGCGCGACCTGGCGCGTGGAGCGCAGCAGGAGCTTCACTTTCAACTCGTCCTCGATCTCGGTGATCATGCGCGACACGCCCGTGGCCGAGATGCCGAAGCGGCGCGCAGTCTCGGAGAAATTCCGGGTCTGGGAGATCGACAGAAAGAGCTCCATGGCGCGCAATCTATCCATGACTCCCCCGGTTTTCGCAGTTCAGATCTGCAGTTTCTGCCATAGCCGATTCAGCCTGTCTATCTAGAATTGAGTAGCCCAAAAGCTCACTTATTTTCCGGAGACGGTACATGGAATTCGGAGTATTTATTCTCGCCCAGCAACGGGGCTATCACCAGACTTCGCAGCAGGTCATCAATAACTCGATTCAGCAAACCGTCGCAGCGGAGCAGGCCGGGTTCAACAATGCCTGGTATGCCGAGCACCACTTCAACAATTACTCGCTTTCACCGTCGCCGCTGATGATGGTGGCCCACATGGCGGCCAAGACCAAGCGCATTCGACTGGGAACGGCCGTCTGCATCCTCCCACTCTACCAACCCGCGCGCTTCCTGGCGGAGGTCGGTTTTGCCGACACGGTCTCCGATGGCCGGCTGGATCTGGGCGTGGGCTCCGGTTACCAGGAATTCGAGTTCGAGCGTTTCGGCGTGGAGATTGCCGAATCGGGCGCGATCTACAACGAGTTCCTGGACATCCTGAACAAGGGACTGACCGAGAAGATCTTCGAATACGACGGCCAGTTCCTCAAGATGCCCCCCAGCTCCATCGCAGTGCGCTGCGTGCAGGACCCCATGCCGCCGGTCTGGATCACCTCGGGCAACCCGCATTCGCTGGGACGCGGCGTGCGCGAGCACCACAACCTGTTCGTGACCGCCTTGCTGAACGGCAAGGCGGGAATCCAGGGCCTGCGTGAACGCCTGGTGAAAGTGGCCAGCGACAACGGCAAGGACCTGGATCGCGATGTCAAGTTCGGCTTCCTGCGCTGCGCCTACGCTTCCGACAACAACGCGGAGATCGACTCCTACCTGGATTGCGCGCGCTTCCAGCGCCGCATTTCCGAGAGCCTGAAATACCGCCGCTCGCAGTCCGACGACGGCTACATGATCAAGGAAATGCCGTCCGAGACGGACCCCACGATCGAGCAGCTGCGCGCGAATCTGCCCGTGGGCTCGGTCAATGAAGTCATCGACAAGATGCTGGAAGAGATCAGCATCCTGCGTCCCAAGCACATCGCGCTGCAAACCCAGTTGGGCGACTTCGACCAGAAGACCATGCTCAAGCAGATCGAGCTCTGGGGCGAAAAGATCATTCCCGCCATCCAGAAGGAACTGGGGCGCACTCAAAACAGGAGACATGCATGAATCACACAACCATCAATCGACGCACCGTGTTGCTAGGCGGCTTGCTGCTGGGTGCCGGCGTCCGTGCGTTTGCCGACACAGGCAACTGGCCTGCACGCCCCATTCGCCTGGTGGTCGCCGGGTCTGCAGGCGCAGGGGGTGACACCTTCGCCCGCCTGATCGCGGAACCCCTTTCGAAGGTGCTGAAGCAGCCGGTGGTGGTGGACCCCAAGGCGGGGGCCAATGGCCTGATCGCGTGCGACGCGGTGGCCAAGGCGCCCGGCGACGGCTACACGCTGCTGTTCGCCCCGTCGTCCGCCATCCTCATCAACCCGGTGATCCACCCCAAGCTTCCGTACGACGCGGAAAAGGATCTGGTTCCCATCACCCAGGTGGGCGCGGCGGGCATCCTGCTGGTCGCCAATCCGAGCACGGGCTTCAAGAACCTGGCGGACATGGTGGCGTATGCCAAGGCCCATCCCGGCAAGCTCGCCTACGGCTCGTGGGGCACCGGCTCGTCCGGCCACCTGGCCATGGAAGGCATCAAGGCCCACTACGGCCTCGACATGCCCCATGCGCCGTACAAGACGCTCGTCACGGAAGTGACCGACCTGATCGCCAACAACATCAGCGTGGGCTTCACGGATATCCAGTCCCCCATTCAGCACATGCGCAGCGGCCGGCTCGTCGGGCTGGGCCAGACGGGCTCGCAACGCTGGCCCGCCACGAAGGACCTGCCCACCTTGTCGGAACAGGGATACAAGTTCGAAGCCGATGGCTGGTACGGCGTGTTCGCCCCCGCAGGCACGCCTGTCGAAATCATCGACCGGCTCAACCAGGAGATCAACCGCTTGCAGAAAACCGACGAGGTGCGGCAGAAGATCGAAGCTCAGAACATGATCGTGCCCGTCGGCCGCTCCGCCAAGGAGTTCGCGGCGTCGATCAAGAAGGATGCCGCCATCTGGCAAGGACTGGCGAAAACGACGGACCTGAAGGAAAAGTAAGCGACTGCCGCTCACGCCGCGTTGCCTAAGCTCGGAACGATGGCGTGTGGTTCCGGATGGCGGGCCGCGTGCCTGTCTTCACGTGAGGGCCGAAGACCGGGGCAACAGGCCCCGGTTTTTTTTGGCGAACGCGGCGGCAAGGGTCCTCGTCCGGCGGTGCATCCCGCACTTTTCTGCAGGACTGAATCACGCTCCTTCCATATTCCCCAGCGCCGGGTCCGACCGCAGAATTCCCTTCATCGCATCACCCCCAAGACGTGGAGAAAACATGGAATTCGGCGTATTCATCCTGGCGCAGCAGCGTGGCTATCACCAGAGCTCGCAGCAGGTCATCCAGAACTCGATCGAGCAGACCGTGGTGGCTGAGCAGGCCGGCTTCAATACGGCCTGGTATGCAGAGCATCACTTCAACAACTACTCGCTCTCGCCCTCGCCGCTGATGATGATCGCGCACATGGCGGCCAAGACCCGGCGCATCCGCCTGGGCTCTGCGGTGTGCATTCTCCCGCTGTACCACCCGGCACGATTCCTGGCCGAGGTGGGCTTCGTGGACACGGTGTCCAATGGCCGCCTGGAGCTCGGCATCGGCTCGGGCTACCAGGAGTTCGAGTTCGAGCGCTTCGGCGTGAAGATCGAGGACTCGGGCGCCATCTACAACGAGTTCCTGGACATCATCCCCAAGGGACTGACGCAGAAAATCGTGGAATACGACGGCAAGTTCCTCAAGCTGCCCCCCAGCTCCATCGCGGTGCGGCCGGTGCAAGACCCCATGCCGCCGCTCTGGATCACCTCGGGCAACCCCGTCACCCTGGGTCGTGGGGTGCGCGAAGGCCACAACCTGTTCGTGACGGCACTGCTCAACGGCACGGAAGCCATCGTGGCTTTGCGCGAGCGCCTGGACAAGGTGGCGCAAGACAACGGCGCCGACCTCGACGACGACGTGAAGTTCGGCTTTCTGCGCTGTGCATTCGCTTCCGACAACGCCTCCGACATCGACGCCTACCTCGACAACGCACGCTTTCAGCGCCGTATCTCGGAAAGCCTCAAGTTCCGCCGCGCGCAATCGGACGACGGCTACATGGTCAAGGAAGTGCCGTCGTCCACGGACCCGAGCTTCGAACAGCTGCGCAAGAACCTGCCCGTGGGCTCGGTCAACCAGGTGATCGACAAGATGCTGGAAGAAATCAGCATCCTGCGCCCCAAGCACATCGCGCTGCAGACCCAGCTGGGCGACTTCGACCAGAAGACCATGCTGCGCCAGATCGAGCTCTGGGGCGAGAGGATCATCCCGGCGATCCGCAAGGAAGTCGAATCGATGAACGCGCTGCCCGCCTGAAGCGAGACCCGCATGCTCTCTTCCACATTCGACAGCAAGGCCTTGCAGGGCAGGGTGGCCGTGGTCACCGGCGCCTCCGGGGGGCTGGGCCTGGCCATCTGCCAGCATCTTCGGTCGATCGGCGCACAGGTGGTGCAGGTCGACGTCAGCTATCCGGCCGCCGTCAGCGAGGCCGATGGCTTGCTGACCGTGCACTGCGACATCGCCGACCCCGCTTCCATCGCCGCGATGGCAGACGCGACGCGTTCGCGCTTCGGGCGTTGCGATGTGCTGGTGAACAACGCAGCCATCAGCTCGTCGCCCGTCGGCCTCGAGGACCTCCCGATCGAGGTGTGGGACCGCGTCTTTCGTGTGAACCTGCGCGGCGCGCTGTTGTGTGCCCAGGCGCTGGTGCCGATGATGTTCGACCGGCAGGCGGGCAGCATCGTCAACGTCGCGTCGATCGCCGCTCAGGTGCCCACACGGGTCGGCGCCTACGGGCCGACCAAGGCGGCCCTGCGGGCGCTGACCCACCAGATGGCCGTGGAGTGGGGCCCGCGCGGCATCCGCGCGAACTCCGTCAGCCCCGGCATGATCCGCACGCCCTTGTCGGAAGTGCATTACCGCAACGAGGACACGTTGAAGAACCGCACGTCCAGGATTCCTGCACGACGCATCGGCCATCCGGATGACATCGCGGGTGCCGTGTCCTTCCTGGCCAGCGACGCGTCCACGTACATCAATGGGCAGGACATCGTGGTCGATGGCGGATTCCTGAAGGCATCCCTGAGCAACATCTACGACGAGGGCAGCGCGTCCCGGGCCGTGCAGTGAGCGACACCATGGAATCACCCAAGCGACTTCAGAACGTGTTCGTGGTGGCCGAGCGGCCCGCCGAACTCCATGCCTTCTACGAATCGGCGCTCGGGCTGCAGCTCAAGTTCCGCGACAAGGACCGCTGGATCCAGTACGGGGTGGGCAACGCCAGCGTCGCGTTGGCTTGCCGCGAAGAAGCCGTGCCCGCGACGTCCGGCGTCGTCATGGTGTTCGAAGTGGACGACTTCGCAGCCGCCGAGGAGCGGGTCGCCGCCTCGGGCGGCGAGGTGCTCGGCCTGCGGGACATGGGTTCGCACGGCGCGGTGCTGTCGCTGCGCGACCCCGAGGGCAACATCGTTCAACTCTTCAAGCGCCAGGGGACGCCGACACCGTGACCCATGCAACGCCGCACACCGAGGCCATCGAGCCCAAATTGTTTCGCCAGTTGCTGGGCTGCTTCCCCACGGGAGTGGCCATCATCACCACCAACGATGCCGACGGGCGTCCCGTGGGCCTCACCTGCAACTCCTTCAGTTCAGTGTCGCTGGAGCCGCCCCTGGTGCTCTTCAGCCTGCGCAAGGCCAGCAGTCTGCTGGGCACCTTCGTCGAGGCCGAGACCTTCGCGATCAACATCCTGTCGCAGAGCCAGGATGTGCTGTCCGGCCGTTTTGCATCGAGCAAGATCGCGGACAAGTTCGATGGCGTGGCCTGGCATCCCGGCCCGCTCGGGACGCCGCTCATCGGCGACTGCCTCGCCAGCTTCGAGTGCCGTGTCCATGCCCGCCACGAGGCCGGCGATCACGAGATCTTCATCGGCGAGGTGAAGCACATGAGCACCGGCTCCGCCGACCATGCGCTGGTGTTCTACAAGGGCGCCTACATGATGCTGGCCGAGTCGCTGCGCAAGCTGGTGCTCGAAGGACAGCTCGGCACGACCGATATCGACGAGGCGTACCGGGCGCTCTACGGGACGCTGCTCCGCCTGGCCTGCGAACGGGCTGCCGAAGCCGAGGTCGACGCGATCGAGGCCGCCGTAGACCAGATCGAGCAGCACCAGGGAACGGAAGCACTTCCGCATCGCATCGAGGCCACGGCGCGCTTCTTCTCATCGATCGCGCTGGCCGGCCACAACGAGGCGCTGCGGCTCATGGCACAGACGATGACCGCGGTGTTGCGCGAGCGCATGGCGCACGTGATCCCGACGCATCCCAGGCCCGACGTGTTCCCGCTTCGGCGCAAGGTCGTGCAGTGCCTGCGGGCGCGCGACGCGGAAGGCGCCGTCGGCGCGCTGGACGAGCTGATCACTGCGTTGCGCAAGGCTGGGTAGTGACCGGGTGAACGACCGCCCCGACCGCGTCTTTGTTCGTGTCTGCGGGCCGCTTGTTCAGCGGACCCAGTGGCAGACCCGATGGTGGTGGCGGTCGTAGTGACAGACCTTGTGCCCATGCCGGTAAGAGGCGGCAGATGCAATGGTGGGCAAGAAGGTCGCGAAACCGCAGACTGCGACGGCAAGGGACAAGAAGAATCGCTGGGCTTTCATGAAATTGCCGTGATGTTGGTTGCGAAGTTTCAAGTTTCGTGAGCGTCATCGTGCTTCGTCAACCCCCGGCATGTAGGACGGCAGCCTGTCGGGGGAGCCCCGATCGGATGCTGGCCGCCGTTCGCATGTACGAAATCAGGTGGCGCGCAAGGGCGGCGTAGTCTGACAGGCGGGCCGGGAACGAAGCGCATGTGGAGGCGGTCCATTCGACAGCGACTTTTCAGATCGAACCAGCACGAGTCTGCGAGACAAGGTGGCCCTCGTCACCGGCGCCACACAGGGTATCGGCCAGGCGATTGCGCTGAGGTTGGCGCAAGAGGGCGCCGATATCGCCGTCAGGATGGCGGCCTGCTATGGAGCTACGCCGAGCAATGAACGATCTGCACCAGCATCACGACAACGCACCGGGGCCTTCGACCGGCGAGCGCCGCGATCGCGCGGGGCGCGCCCCGGCCCCGGACGCGCTGACCCCGGCCGACCGATACCAGGAATTGTTCGTCGCGGTGCAGCAAAGCCGCGTCTTCGAGGACAGCAAGACCTTCGTCGACTGCGCGCCCCTGGGCGAACCCGTCGACATCCTTGCTGCCTACCGAGCCGAGTGCGGGTCGCCGGGTTTCGAGCTCTCGCGCTTCGTGAACGCACATTTCCGCTCGCTGCAACCTGCACGCAGCGAGTACGAGTCCGTGCCAGGGCAGCCCATCCGCGAGCACATCGCGTCTCTCTGGCCCGTGCTGACGCGGCATCCCGAGGCGCACCCGCCGGGCTCGTCGTTGCTGCAGCTGCCCCACCCCTATGTGGTTCCAGGCGGTCGCTTCGGAGAGCTCTACTACTGGGATTCGTACTTCACCATGCTCGGCCTGGCCGCCGATGGATGCAATCGGCTGGTGGGCGACATGCTCGAGAACTTCGCCTATCTGGTCGACACCTATGGCCACGTGCCCAACGGCACGCGCAGCTACTACCTCGGGCGCTCCCAGCCGCCTTTCTTCGCCCTCATGGTCGAGCTGGCAGAGGCGCAGGGCGTCGCCAAGGCCATCGACCACCTGCCGCAGTTGCGCCGGGAGCACGCCTGGTGGATGCGCGGGGCCGAGGGCTTGCAGGCCGGTCAGGCCTGTCAGCGCGTGGTGCGGCTCGCCGACGGCCGCCTGCTCAACCGCTATTGGGACGATCGCGACGCGCCGCGCGAAGAATCGTGGCTGGAGGACGTCACGACCGCGCGGCACGCGACGCGCGAGTCGGCCGAGGTGTATCGCGACCTGCGTGCCGCCTGTGAATCCGGCTGGGATTTCTCCAGCCGCTGGCTTCGCGAGTCGCCGCCCGAGAGCACACCGCCGCGTGACAGCGCGTCGCGACACGAGGCCCCCACGGCACCCTCGCTCGCGAGCATCTGCACCACCGACATCCTGCCGGTCGACCTCAATGCCTTGCTGTACCGGCTCGAGGTGCAGATCGCTGCACTGGCCCGGAAGGCTGGCGACGGACCCACGGCCCGCCGCTTCGAAGCGCTCGCGGCAGACCGCCGGGCCTCCATCGACGCCCTCATGTGGGACAGGGAGGCGGGTGCATTCTTCGACTACGACTGGAGGAACGGCGAACGCCGCGACTGCCTGACGGCGGCGTGCGTGGTGCCGCTCTTCGTCGGGCTGACCGACGATGCCCAAGCCGCGGCGTTGGCGCGAACGCTGCAGCAGCGCCTTCTCGCGCCCGGCGGACTGGCGACCACGGAGTGCCGCAGCGACCAGCAATGGGACCGCCCCAACGGCTGGGCGCCCCTGCAGTGGATGGCTGTGCTCGGCCTGCGCTGCCATGGCCAACAGGAGCTCGCCGACACCATCGCGCACCGCTGGCTTTCCACCGTGGCGGCCGTCTACGAGCGCGAGGGCAAGCTGGTCGAGAAGTACGCCTTGCGCGCCGTTCAGCAGGAATCGACGCGCGGCGGCGGCGGGGGAGAGTATCCGTTGCAGGACGGCTTCGGGTGGACCAATGGCGTGATGGCGGCGATGCTGGCGCTCCATCCGAGCCATACCGCGCACGCCTGCAAGGCACACACGCCGAGCGAATGGCACCGATGACCATCGCGGTGCGCGGGCAAACCGGCGACAGCGGCCCCTTTGGTCCAAGGGGCATGAAGTATATTCACGCCGACCAACGAAGGCATGGATGGCAACCGATAGAGCAGCAAAGACGAAGGCGAGCCGTGGCGCCGCCGTCGAGGACCGACCGACCCAGCTGATCGAGATCGCGTCCCGCCTCTTCGCCGCGCATGGCTACGCCGGCACCTCGCTGCGCGACATCGCGCAGCAAGCCAAGATCACCAAGGCCGCGCTTTATTACCACTTCCCCAACAAGGAAGCGCTCTACGAGCAGATCGTCGTCGACAACCTCCAGGCCCTGATCGATCGCGTCGGCGAAGCGGTAGAGCAGGCCGACAGCGCGACCGAGCAGGTGCGCGCCTTCATGGTCACCGCGGCGGACGTCTTTGCCGAAGCGCCCAATGCCTGGATCGCCGGATCGAATGTCTTCTGGTCCAGCATGGGCCCCCAGATCCGCGCCGCCGCGGTCGGCCGCCGCGACAGGTTCGAGAAGCTGCTGCGCGACTGCATCGCCAAGGGCGTCGCCTCGGGCGAGTTTCGCGACATCGACCCGGCGACAGCCGGGCGCTTGCTGCTGTCCACGCTCAACCAGATGACGCGATGGATCAAGCGGGAGGGTAGGCTGACGCCGAGGCAGGTGATCGAGCAGTATCTCGACATCATCCTGGTCGGGATGAAGGCGCCCGCGCCCGCCAAGGCAGCGAGAGCTACGGCCCGAAGGAGCGCAGCAAAGTCCTAGCTGCGCGGCTGCTCCACTGCCGCCAGCAGCGCGTGGATCGGATCGTTGCCCAGCACTCCGCCGATCGGCTGCCGCGGACCGAAGCGCTCCGCCTCCGTCCCCTCGGGCGTGCCCAGCGGCCGCACCCAGTCGTACACCACCGTGCGCTGCGCGATGCGCCATTCCGTTGCGCGCTTCTCGAAGCGATCGACGTAGCGGCCGGCCAGGAAGACCTCGCGCGCCGTGCCTTGCGCATCGCGGTCGCGCTGCAGCGCCATGAAGTAGGTCTCGACCGCCGCCTGTGAGCCGCGCAGGGTGATCGACAGGTTGGCAATGTTGTGAACCGAGCGCTCGCCCTGCGTGCGCAGCTTCTCCAATGCCCAGTCGATGAAGCCCGTGGCGCTGCCCTGGTAGGGCCCGTGCCGGTCCGTGGCGTCCGGCCAGTAGGCACTGCGCAGGGCCGCCTCGTCCTGGCGGTCGATCCCGCGGCAATAGCGAAACAAGCATTCGCGGATGGCCTCGCGGTCCATCAGCTCGCTGAGGTTTCGGTTCATCTCGAGGGTGTCCATAGGGTATCTCCTGATCAAAAAGGACTACACGTACTTACTAACCGGCCGGTAGAATTTTCTACAGACAAGGCACGGAAGACAAGCATGGCTCTACGCATGGAAGGCAAGGTTGCCCTGGTGACAGGCGGCGCACAAGGCATCGGGCGTGCCATCTGCGATCGCTTTGCCGCCGAAGGCGCGATCGTCGCGGTGCTCGACATCAAGGCCGAGAACGCCGAGCGCGCTGCGCAGGCGATCCGCGAGCAGGGCGGGCAGGCCGTGGCCTGTGCCGGCAACGTCGCAGAGCGTGCCACCTTCGAGTCGGCCGTCGCCACGCTCGAAGGCCTGTACGGCCGGCTCGACGTGCTGGTCAACAACGCCATCTGGGTGCGCTACGGTCCCATCGACGCGATCACGCCCGCGATGCTCGAACGCATGGTCGGCACCGGCTTCAATTCGGTGGTCTGGGGCACACAGGTCGCCGCAGCCCTGATGGCAAAGGGCAGCGGCGGCTCCATCATCAACATCGCGTCGGCGGCCGGCTTCCTCGGCATCCCCAACAGCCTCATCTATTGCGGCGTCAAGGCTGGCGTGCTGGGCCTCACGCGCGCCTCCGCAGTCGAGCTCGGGCCGAAGAAGATTCGCGTCAACGCCATCGCGCCCGGCACCATCATGACCGAGGGCGTGAGCATCAATGTCGACGAAGCCGGCATGGCGAAGCGCATCGCTCGCACGCCGGTCGGGCGCCTGGGCCAGGTCGACGACATCGCGAACGCCGCCCTGTTCCTGGCGTGCGACGACAGCGGCTTCATGACCGGCGAATCGATGCTGATCGACGGCGGCGTGACGCACGCGTTCCTCTGATCACGCACCGTCCATGCATTCACTCCATCCTCTCTTCTTTCCGTCGTCGGTCGCCATCATCGGCGCGTCGTCCGACCCCGAGCGCATCGGCGGGCGGCCGCTTCGCTTCCTGGTCGAAGCGGGCTTCGCCGGCGCCTTGTATCCCGTCAACCGCAGCGGCGCCCCCGAGATCCAGGGCCTGCCCGCATTCGCCAGCCTGGCCGACGTGCCCGGCTCGGTGGACCACGCCATCATCGCGGTGCCCGTGCCGGGCGTCGAAGCCGCGCTACGGGACTGCGCACGCAAGGGTGTCAAGGTGGTTCAGATCTTCACCGCGGGCTTCGCAGAGGCCGATGCGGCGGGTGCCGAGCTGCAGGCCCGCCTGGTGCGCATCTGCCGCGACGCGGGCATGCGCATGGTCGGCCCGAATGCGCTGGGCCTGCTCAATCCGTCGGCGAAGTTCTACGCGACCTTCTCCACCGCCCTCAACGGCTTGCGGCCCAAGCCCGGCGTGATCGGCATGGCAACGCAGAGCGGCGCCTTCGGCTCGGCCGCCTACGGCATGGCCACCTTGCGCGGCATCGGACTGAGCCGCGTGATCGCAACCGGCAACGAGGCCGACGTGGACGTGGCGGAATGCATCGACTACCTGGCCGGCGACGCCGACACGCACGTGATCTGCGCCGC
>Ga0075370_10001120_pt1 | contig 11228 bp, 14 predicted proteins | sample EndMethybrTD3035_FD_71398 | JGI IMG/M metagenome (GOLD analysis project Ga0075370, IMG submission 71398) | Populus endosphere microbial communities from Tennessee, USA - Endosphere MetaG P. TD hybrid TD303-5 | ecosystem: Host-associated > Plants > Roots > Endosphere | place: USA: Tennessee... | reverse complement strand
GCCAGCTCGGCGTTGCGCTGCTCGAGCTGTCGCGCCAGCGCATGGGCCGAGCGCGCCTGCGCGAGGGCCAGCGCGGCGTGGCGCGCGAGCGCCGACAGCGCGTCGCGATCGCTCGCTTGAAAACGGCCGCGCCGGCCTTCGATGTCGGCGTAGAGAAATCCGAGCGAGGTGCGGCCTGCCTTGACCGGCGCGACGATGCAGCTGCGCTGGTCGCGCGGGGCGGAGCCGGGCGGTCCATGGCGCAGCCGGGCCTTGCCGGTGCGGCGCGCCTCGTGCAGCCAGGGCGTGACGGCGTCGAGCAGCGCGGACTTGCTCTCGCGCTGCGGCAGGCGAGTCGCGCCGACTTGCATGCCTTCGGCGCCCTCGAGTGCCAGCATCACGCGCTGTGCGCGGCAGAGTGCGGCCGCGTCGTCGACCAGGCGCTCGCAGATCGCGGCCTCGCGCTGCGGCTGCTCGGAAAGCTGTCGGCTCGTCATCGTTTGTTGTTCATCGATCGTCCCGCGGATCGCCTCTGCAGCCGGATTATTCGGGATGCCGGCGGCGCCGGTCCCGACGTGCTGAAATCATCCGGCACTTCAGCGGACGACCGGGGTGGTCATCACGGCTTGCGCCAGTAGCGACCCGGAGACCGGTGCCTCGGCTTCGGCCACGACCGCCGAGAACAGCGAGAACGTGATCACGACGGAGGCGAGGGCGGCAGCGAAGCGGTGGGTCAGGGGAGTGTTCATCGTGGGCTCCTTGGGGTGGCGGGGTGTTGGCGATGGCTGTACTGTCGGCCCGGCACCCCGTTTCAGTCCTTTGGCAGCCTGAAATCGACATGAAGCGTTATGAAACCGGAACCCGCTTGGGCGGCTACGCTCCGAAGCTGATGACTCCTCCCATCCGACTTCGCGCCCGCAGGCGCTGCCTCGCATCCCTCGCCGGTGCCGCCGCTGCGCTCGGCCTGCCGTCGATTGCGCTCGCCGCACTGCCGGCGATGACCGAAGGGCCGTTCTACCCGCCGGCCGACTGGCGCGCGCGCGAGCTCGACTGGGATGCCGACCTGACGCGCGTGATGCGCGCAGCCGGCGCGAATGCGCCGCGCGCTGCGGGTGAGTGGCTCGATCTCGGCGGCAGCGTGGTCGACGACCGCGGGCGAACGATAGACGCCGCCGAGATCGAGATCTGGCAATGCGACGCATACGGCAGCTACCGCCACCCGCGCGGCGCCGGAGGCCGAGTCGACGCCGCCTTCCAGGGTTTCGGCAGCACCCGCAGCGACGCGCAGGGCCGCTACGCGTTTCGAACCATCCGGCCGGTGCCATACCCCGGCCGCACGCCGCACATCCATGTGCGGCTCAGGCACCCGAGCTTCGGCGAGCTGACCTCGCAGCTCTTCGTCGCGGGCGATCCCGGCAATGCGCGTGACGTCATCTACCGCCAGCTCTCGAAGGCGCAGCGCGCGCTGGTCGATCTGTCGCTGCAACGCGCGCCGGCGAACGCGCCGGTCGTGTGGATCGCCGAACACACGCTATCGGTCGATGCCTGAGCGTCGAATGCACCGCCCCCAGGTCTTCATCAGCTATCGCCGCGACGACGCGGCCGGCTATGCGCGCGCGGTCCATGCCGAGCTTGCGCGCGAGTTCGGGGCCGACCGCGTGTTCATCGATGTCGACGACATCGGCGCCGGGCAGGCGTTCGACAAGGTGATCCGGCGCGAGGTCGGCGCGTCGCAAGTGCTGCTCGTGCTGATCGGCGAGCGCTGGCTCGGCGAACGCGACGGCGCCCCGCCGCGAATCCACGATGTCGGCGACTTCGTCCGCATCGAGGTGGCGACCGGGCTCGCGCGCGGCATGCGGGTGATCCCGCTGCTGCTTGACGGTGCGGCGATGCCGACCGAAGCGCAGCTTCCCGAGCCGCTGCGGGCGCTTGCCCGGCGCAATGCGCTGGAGCTGGCCAACGCAGGCTTCGCTGCCGACATCGAACGGCTGGTCGCGACGCTGCACGAGTCGCTTCATGGCCCCACCGCCGCACCCCTGTTGCCCGTCAGGCGACGCGTGACCTTGCGGGCCGCGGTGGCCGGCGTGCTGCTGGTCGGCACGGCCGTCGTTGCCGGTGCCTGGTTCGTCCGCCTCGGGCCTGCCATCGCCGAGGCGCGGCCGGACATCAACGGCGTCTGGCAGGCCGAGGTCACCTACGACTGGCCGAACGCGAGGTACGCAGAGCGCTTCGAGTTCGCCGGCGAGAGTGCCGAGCTGCACGGAAGCGCGTCGTTTCTCGGTGTGCCGCGCGGGCTGGTCGAAGGGCGCTTCGAGCGCGACACGTTCGCGTTCGTCACGCGCACGCGCGAAGCCGGCGCCGACGGCAGCGGCGAGCTCGTGCATCGCTACCGCGCCCGGCGCGTCGGCGACGAACTGCGTTTCGTGATGCAGACCGAAGGCGGCGCGTCTTCGCACCTGCCGCTCGAGTTCGCCGCGCGGCGGGTCGCCCCGAGAACCTGAGCGGCACGAGAACTGCTGTACCTGGAGCCATGAACATGCCTGCATCCGATCGCACGCTCGACCCCGCCGGGGTCGTCAACGAATTCCTTCGCCTGGTGATGATCCCCGAGCCCGAAGCGGCCGCGCGCTTCACCGCGCCGGACATGCGCATCCGCTTCACCGGCGGGCGCGCAATGCGCAGGCCGGCCGACACCTCGGCGTTCAACGCCGCGCGCTATGCCTGGGTCAAGAAGAAGATCGAGCGCACCGAAGTGGTCGCGGGCGGCTCGGACGACGAGACCATCGTCTACTCGCTCGGGACCTTGTACGGCGCCTGGCCCGACGGCACGCCGTTCGAGGGCAACCGCTACGTCGACCGCTATGTGGTGCGGCACGGGCTGATCACGCAGATGGACGTCTGGAACGACAGCGCCGAGTGGCTGCTGGCGCGTGCCGGGTTGGCGACGCTTTGAAGAGCACGATGACGTCGCCGCGATGGCCCGACGCGCTGCCGCTGCACGGCCGCTTCGATTACCGGCCGATCACGAAGCGCCCCGATCACACGTGGCCGAACGGCGCGCGGCTGGCCGTGTACCTCGGCTTCAACCTCGAGCACTTCGCGTTCGGCGACGGCCTCGGCGCCTGCATCGCCCCGCCTTCGGAGCAGCCCGACGTGCTGAACCACAGCTGGCGCGAGTACGGCAACCGGGTCGGTGCATGGCGCTGCCTGGAGCTGTTCGATTCGCTCGCGCTGCCGGCCGGTGCGCTGGTCAACACGGCGCTGTACGACCATTGCCCCGAGCTGGTGCAGGCCTGCGTCGCGCGCGGCGACGAGATCATCGGCCATGGCCACAGCAACGCCGAGCGCCAGGGCGGCCTCGACGAGGCGAACGAACGTGCGCTGCTGCAGCGCTGCCACGCGCGCATCGAGCGCGAGAGCGGCACGGCGCCGGCCGGCTGGCTGTCGCCGTGGATCTCGGAGAGCATGCTGACGCCCGACCTGCTCGCCGAAACCGGCTACCGCTACACGCTCAACTGGTGCCACGACGACCAGCCGGTGCGCATGCGCACGCGCAGCGGCGCGCCGCTCTGGTCGGTGCCGTACCCGCAGGAGCTGAACGACATTCCGATGATCGTCGGCCGGCTGATGGACGCGAAGGACTTTGCCGCGATGGTCATCGACCACTTCGACGAGATGCTCGCGCAGTCGGCGCGCCAGCCGCTTGTGATGGGGCTCGCGCTGCATCCGTACCTGGTCGGCCAGCCGTACCGGCTGCGGCACCTGCGCACGGCGCTGATGCACCTGGCCGGCGCGCGCGACCGCGGCAGCATCTGGTTCACGACACCGGGCGCGATCGCTGCGCATATGGATCGCCTGGCGCAGGAGCGGCCCGGCGAGTTCGCCTGAACGAGTTCAGCGCGGGAAGAAGACGACGCCGGCGGACCGCACCGACCGATGACGCGGCGGCGGCGCTGCCGACGCGTCGCGCCCGCGGCGCACAGCGGCGATGACGAGAACCGCCACGAGCACGCCGAGCGCGATCAGCCCAGGCACCGCGATCGCCAGCCACGAGCCGGCCTCGGCCGACAGCCAGCTGTCGATGAGCGTGGTCGTGTCGTTCATGCTGGATCGTCCTGGAGTGGTTGGCGTGGGATGGGTTGCGCGAGCTGCGCAAACGGTTCAAAGCTTTTGGGGCTCGATCGCCCTAGACTGCCCCGATGCAGTCCGCAGGGCCGCGCCGGCCCCTTGAAGTCTCCGAAGCGCTCGACATCGTCGCGCGCGAACGCGCCCGCTCGGCCATCCTCGTCGAAGGCTGGAGCGACCAGGCCGCGGTCGAGGCCTGGGCCGCGAGCTGCGCGGTCGATCTGCATGCCAGGCGCATCGTCGTCATGCCGGTGGGCGGCATCACGAACATGGGCAAGTTCGTCTCGGCGCTGCGCGCGCCCGGCGCGGCAGTGAAACTGTGCGGCCTGTACGACGCGAGCGAGGAGGCCCTGACGCTGCGCTGCCTCGAGCGCGCCGGCCTCGGCGAGCGCCTGACGCGCGCGGGCGCCGAGGCGGCGGGCTTCTTCGGCTGCGTCAACGACCTGGAGGACGAACTGATCCGCGCGCTCGGCGCGCCCGCGGTCGAGGCGCTGCTCGAAGCCCAGGACGAGCTGCGTTCGTTCCGCTTGTTCGAGCGCCAGCCGATGCAGCAGGGGCGCGATGCGCACAGCCTGCTGAAGCGCTTCATGGGCACGCGCGCCGGCCGCAAGATCCGCTACGGAACGCTGCTGGTCGCGGCGCTCGCGCCGGAACGCGTGCCCTTGCCGCTCAAGCGCGTGCTGTCGCACGCGGTGGGTTGAACCTCAGAAGTCGACCCGGACCCCCGTCTTCAACGCCCGCCCCGGCAGCGGCGCAAGGCCTCGCACCGTGGCGATCGTGCTGGCGTTGTAGGCGAGCGTGTCGCCCGCGTTCGTCAGCTTCAGGAACCACAGCGCACGCGCGTTGTCCCCCTCGAACTTGCGCGTCAGCGAGAAGTGCACGAGGGTGTAGCCGGGCGTTGCCGAGTCGGTCGCCGGCACGCGGCCTTGCCGCGCCGCGTGCTCCAGCTCGACCCGGCCGCCCCAGGGCCCGGCGCTCGCATCCAGGCTGAGCGTGATGCGCATCGGCGCGATCCTCGGCAGCGGCTCGCCGCTGTCGGCGTTGCGGCCCCGCGCGAGGTCGAGCTTGCCCGAGAGATCCAGCGTCCACGGGCGGCCGAGCAGGCGATGCCGGCCTTCGATCTCGACGCCGTGCAGCCGCGCGCGCACCGAACGGAAGGCGTACTCGGGGAGGGTCTGGGTCGCGCCGTCTTCGCCGATCACGGTGACGTCGGCGCCGGTCGCCTCCAGCGAGATGAAGCGCGAGAAGCGCGCGCGGTAGGCGCCGATGCGCAGCCGGTCCTCGCCCGACTTCCATTGCAGCGCGAGGTCGAGGTTGTTGCCGCGTTCGCTCGTGAGCGCGGGATCGCCGTGCTCGAAGGCGCCGGTCGCGGCGTGCACGCCGTTCGCGTAGAGCTCGAACGAGGTCGGCGCCCGTTCGCTCGCGCTGAAGGTGGCGCTCAGGCTCCACTCGGGCGCGAGCTTCCAGACGTTGCCGAGCGATGCCGAGCGCAGCGAGAACGAGCGCTCGTCGGCTGCGCCGAAGCGCGGCTCCGCCGGGTCGGCATCGCCGTCCGAATGCACACGGGCATGCTCGAAGCGCACGCCGGCGCTCAGCGTGCCGAGCGCCCAGTCGAGCTCTTCGGTCACGAACAGCGCCTGGCGCCGCGTGCGCGTGGTCGGCACGAACGCCTCCTCGCCGAGCGCCGAGAAGTCGACGTCTTCGAACTGCGCACCGACCAGGCCGTGCAGCGGCCCGACTCGCGCGTGCTCGAGCTCGACGCGCGCTTCGGTGCCGCGGGTCTTGAAGGTCGTGCCGATCTCGCCCGTGCCCTCCACCTCCTCGTGCCTGTAGTCGGTGTGGTTGAGCTGCACGCGCAGCGTGCGCAGCGGTCCGCCCAGATCGCGCACTTCGCCCGACAGGCCGACGTGCTCGCGCTTCATGCGGATCAGCACATCGGGCTCGGCCACCACGCCGTAGCGGCTGTCGTAGGTGTCGACCGCGGCGCCGAGGTGGCCGTTGACTAAGGTCCACGAGGCGCCGAGCGCGCCCCCGTTCGTGCGTGCGGCCGAGTTGCGCACATGGGTCGTCTCGTCCAGCGCCGTGCCGTCCACGATCGGCGTGTAACGCGGCACGCGCAGGTCCGAGTTGCGGCGGCCGAACGCGTCGGCATGGATCGCGAAGCTGCCGTTGCCGGCTTCGACGAGGGCCGCGCCGCCGCGTTCGCGTTCGGCGCCGCCGACGCGCAGCTCGGCCGCGCCCGCCACGCCGTCCAGCCGCGCCTTCGGGATGCGGTTGTCGAGCGCGTTGACCACGCCGCCCACCGCACTGCCGCCGTACAGCAGCGCGCCCGGCCCGCGCAGCACTTCGATGCGCTCGATGACCAGCGGGTCGATCGGCAGGGCGTGGTCGAAGCTCAGCGTCGAGGCGTCGAGCGATGCGCCGGCGTTGTTCAGCACGCGCACGCGCTCGCCGTCCAGCCCGCGGATCACGGGCCGGTTCGCGTTCGGGCCGAACCAGGTGGACGAGACACCGGGCAGGCCGTTCAGCGTTTCGCCGAGCGAGCCGGCGCGGCGCAGCGTGAGCTCGTCGCCGGCGAGCACGGAGACCGGTGCCGCGAGCTCGGTCGAGCGCAGCGGATTGCCGGTGATCACGACCTCCGGCAGGACCGCCGGCTTGGGAGATGAGGGCACACCGGAGGCCGGCGTAGCCGGAGCGGCGGCAGCCGACTGCGCCTGTGCCTGCGCCTCGAAGGCGAACGTGGTGGCCGCAGCGAGCGCTGCGAATGCGAAGCGCGGCGCGATGCGCCGGCGCGAAACCTGGGAACTCATCGGATGTCTTTCTCGCGGCTCGATGAAGGAGCCGTTGGGTCGAAGGTGCGCATGCCGCGGAGGGCATGCGTTGCCGCGCGAGACGGCGCTGGACGGCGCGCTCGCGCCGTGACCTCAGACCTGCGCGGGTGGCCCGCGCGCGAGAAACCCTGCGGCCTGTGCCGCCAAGTGCCAGCCGGGGTGGTGCACCGCCACCGGCAACGCGGCTGCCGCGCAGCAGGTTGGCGCCGTGCTGCCCCAAGCCGCGTCGCCGTGACTCAGCTGATCGTATTGGGCGCAGTCGCGTTCGCTGTCATGCCCTTCGAACAGCGCCTTGACCCACGAGTCGCTGCTGCCGCCCACGCTCGCGGCCGGCGCCTCGTTCTGCTGGACGCGGCCGTGCAGGTGCACGACGCGGTGCATCAGCCCCAGCGTCTGCACGAGCACGAGCGCGATCAGCAGCAGCGCGAAAGCGCTGCGTCGGATGGCGTCAAGGGAGGCGAGGCGGCTCATCGCTGGGCGTGCGGCGCGCCAGTCTATCAACACGCCAGTTGGATGCGGTTTCGGCTCAGACTTTCACGATGCCGAGCGCGATCAGGCTGCGCGCCGTGTCGACGATGCTCTGCTCGACCGGCCGCGTCGCCCAGCCGAGCACCGCCTTCGCGTGCGAGGCGTCCTGGTGGCGCACCGAGCCCAGCTCGCCGACCGCCGCCCGCGCCAGCGGATTGAAGAGTGCGGCCACGCGCACCAGCCAGTCGGGCAATGTGCGTGTCGTGACCTTGTGCGCCTGCGGGCCGAGCTCGGCGCGCAGCACCTCGGCGAACTCGCGCAGCTTCAGGAAGCGGCCCGATGCGATGAAGCGCTCGCCGGCCATGCCGGGCGCCCGCAGCGCGCGCACGTGCAGGTCGGCGACGTCGCGCACGTCGACCACGCCGAAGCCGATGTCGGGGCAGGCATTCACGCGCCCGTCGAGCAGCATCTGTACGATGGCGACCGACGCCGAGTAGTCCCCGCTCCACACCGGCCCGAGTACCACCGAGGGATTGATCGTGCAGAACTCGATGCCGCCGCCCTCGTTTGCGACCCAGTCGCGCGCGGCCCGCTCGGCGATCGTCTTGGACTGGACGTAGGCGGTGATGCCCGGCGTCTCGAGCAGCGTCCAGTCGGCTTCGGTGAGGTGGTGCGTGCCGCGCCCGCGGCCATAGGCGATCGCCGCGACCGACGAGGTCATCACGAAGCGCCGAACGCCCGCTGCCTTCGCGGCGCGCAGCGCGCGCAACGCGCCATCGCGCGCCGGCACGATCAGCTCGTCCGCGTGCTTCGGCGCACCGGCCGGCAGCGGCGAAGCGAGGTGCGCCACATGGCTGCAGCCGGCCATCGCCTCGGCCCAGCCGGCATCGGCGTTCAGGTCGGCGGCGAAGAAGCGCAGGCGGTTGCCGTCGTCGACGCCCAGGAGCTTGCGCACATCGCTCTCTCGCGCAAGGTTGCGCACCGTGGTGTGCACCGTCCAGCCTTCGGCGACGAGCTGGCGGATCAGGAAGCCGGCGATGTAGCCGCTGCCGCCGGAGACGAGGACCGTGTGCTCGCGAGTGCTCATTGTTCGATTCTCGGGCTGCAGAAGAGTCCGGCTCCGTCAACGCCCGAAAGGGTTGTCGGCCCATAAGAAAAGCCCGCGACCATTCCTGGTTGCGGGCTCGACTTCCGGGCATCGCGGCCCTTGAGGACGAGGCGATGACGGCTCCAGCACTGGGTGACGGGTTCCCTGCATTCCGCCCAATCGTGCGGCCGGTTCCGTGCTTTGGATGGGCGCATTGTACCGGACTGTCGATGGTCGATCGGCCGAACAAGACCATGATGACTGGTCAGTTCGCGGCACGGCACATCGTTGTGTCTGCGATACCGCATCCTTTTGTAGTGGTGGTTCGTCTTCGAAGGGTGACCATTCCAAGGAGACCCGCATGAAGCACATGGTGAGCTATACATTGAAGCCCGATCGCGTGGCCGAGAACGAACGGCTCGTCGCCGCCGTCTACGACGCGCTGAAGCAGGCCCAACCGCCGGGCTTGCGCTACGCGACCTTCCGGCTCGAAGACGGGGTGAGCTTCGTTCATATCGTCTCGCACGAAGAGGCCGACGGCAGCAACGCGCTGACCTCGCTGCCGGCATTCAAGGCGTTTTCAGCAGGCGTCAAGGACCGTTGCGAGAAGCTGCCGGTCCGCGTGGAACTGACCGAGATCGGGTCGTATGGATTCTTCGGGGGCTGACGCCGGCGGCGACCTGATCGACGTGCTCGACCAGGCGCGCCGCCGTTTCCTCGCGCTGGTGGCCGACGTGCGCCCGGATCTGCACCGCTACTGCGCGCGCATGACCGGTTCGGTGACGAGCGGCGAAGACGTCGTGCAGGATGTTCTGGCGCGTGCCTACTACGAGTTGTCGCAAGCGAAGACGTTGCCGCCGCTGCGGCCATGGCTGTTCCGCATGGCGCACAACCGGTCGATCGACCATCTGCGGCACGAAGCCTATCGCGCGGCCGAACCGCTGGAGACCGCGAGCGACGTGGCCGATATGCCCGAGCGCGAGCCCGACCAGGTACTCGAACACCGGCAGGCAACGCATCTTGCCCTGGCGTGCTTTCTCGAACTCGCGCCGGCGCAGCGTGCCTGCGTGATCCTGAAAGACGTGCTCGATCATTCGCTCGACGAGATTGCCGACGAGCTCGGCCTGAGCGTGCCGGCCGTCAAGGCCGCGCTGCATCGCGGCCGCAACGTGCTGCAGCGCGTGACGCGCGATTCGGCGGACCGAGCACCGCGCTCGCGGTCGCCCTCGGCGGCCCTGGTTCGCTACGCGACGCTCTTCAACGCCCGCGACTGGGACGGCGTGCGCGCGCTGCTGGCCGACGACGTCCGCCTCGACCTGGTCTCGCAGCGCAAGGCGGCGGGCCGCCGCGACGTCGGCGTGTACTTCGGCAACTATGACCGCATGCACGATTGGCTGCTGCGTCCCGCATGGCTGGCCGATCGTGAAGTGCTCGCCGTGTGCCGGCCGGAACAGCGCGGCGCGCTGCGCTACTTCATCGAACTCGGTTGGGCCGACGACGGGCGGCTGGCATCGATCCGCGACTATCGCTACGTACCCTACATCGCCCGCGACGCAGCGATTGCCCTTGTCGGCGATTGATCGGTCAGACGGCCCGTTTCGCGAAGAGCGCCCAGACGCCGGCGATCGACAGCAGGCAACCACCTGCGACATTGAAGCGGCGCTGCGCGCGGCGCGAGGCCAGCACCCGGCCGGCCGACGCGGCGAACACCGCGTAGAGGGTCGCGTTCAGCGTCGCGAGCAGCACGAACGTGATCGCAAGCAGCCACAGCTGCGGCGCGACACTGGCGGCCGGGTTGATGAACTGCGGCAGGAACGCGACGAAGAACACGATTCCCTTCGGGTTCAGCGCCGTCACCAGGTAGGTGTTGGCGAACAGCCGCCAGCGCGACGACGGCGGCGCCGCCCGCGCGGCGAGGTCGGGCGCCGTGATGCCCGCGCGCAGCAGCTTGACGCCGAGGTAGAGCAGGTAGAGCCCGCCGACCCACTTGACGACCGTGAACCAGAACGCCGAGGTGGCGAGCAACGCGCCCAGTCCGAGCAGAGAGACGACCAGCGCCGTCGAGTCGCCGAGCGCGACTGCCGCGACCAGCGGCACGTTGGCACGCCGGCCGTGCGCGATCGAATAGCTGATGACGGTCAGGATCGTCGGGCCCGGAATCAGCAGCAGCACGACTGATGCGGCGACGAAGGCAAACCAGTGGTCCACGGACATGTTCGAGGCTCCTTTGCGGAGCCATCGTACCGTGCCGGCAAGGTCTCGCAGAAGCCGGCGAGCGCTGTCTCGTCCAGGCGCATCGATGCGGAAGCCCAGAAGTAGTTGTCGGCCAGGCCCGCGCCGTCGACGTGGTCGATCGATTCCGGCGCGCCCGGCTCGGCCGCGATGCGGAACACGCTTTGACTGATCCAGCGCAGCAGCTTGGTCATGGGGTCGGTCCGGTGAAAGCAAACTCGACGGGCATGCAGCATCGGCGAGCAGCGTGCGTTTCACCATCCCTTCGAATAGGGAGGCCGGCTTTCGCGCCTGGACCGTATCGGTCCGGCGGGCAAGCCTCGCGCACCCACCCCCTTACCCCGGTGATGGCGCCGGCCTCGACGCCCGGCGACACTGCGCTGCGACCTGGCGACCATCGCAGCAAAGGAGGAACCGCTCATGACGCTCGACGAACTCAAAGGCAAGTACGCACGGCTGAGCGTCGAGATCGAGGCACTTGCCGGGGCTGGAGCGCACAGCGAAGC
>Ga0075370_10001118_pt1 | contig 11234 bp, 12 predicted proteins | sample EndMethybrTD3035_FD_71398 | JGI IMG/M metagenome (GOLD analysis project Ga0075370, IMG submission 71398) | Populus endosphere microbial communities from Tennessee, USA - Endosphere MetaG P. TD hybrid TD303-5 | ecosystem: Host-associated > Plants > Roots > Endosphere | place: USA: Tennessee... | reverse complement strand
AGAAGACGATGGCATCGCCTATCGCGGCCTCTTCCTCATCGACCGGCAAGGGATCATCCGCCACCAACTGATCAACGACCTACCGCTCGGCCGATCTGTCGACGAAACACTCCGCCTCCTTGACGCCCTCATCTTCCACGAACAACATGGGGAGGTCTGCCCCGCCAACTGGAAAACCGGCGCCAAATCCATGAAGCCAAACGACCAAGGCCTCGCCGAATACTTTAAATAGGTTCAATTCTCTCGGCCTCCATTCAGACCGGCCCAAAAAGTTCCGGTCTTATTTAAATAGGAAAATGACAATGAAGTTTTTTCGTTACATAATCCCTTTTTTCGTACTGCTTTTTCCTATCATTTGGATAGGAGTTCTGGGAAAAAGAGAAGCTCTTTTGGAAAATATCGTCCTAGGATTAGGAGGCTTCTTTTCTTCTCTTTTCTTTTACGTACGAGAATTATTGAGCAACAAAAAAACAAGAATAGCAACACTTCAACGCATCAAAGAAAGATTAAACAACGAGACTGTTTTAATCAGCCATCAAGAAAGTGTCATACTGGGTCCTCTAATGAATGATTTTACAAGACAACCAGGACGGATTGCGAATGCCACTAACAATATTGAAGGGCTCTGTCTGTATAAGGTAACAGAAAAGATGAAACATAAGCTCGAGAGAGTCTAACCAAAAATCTAAGAGTTTGTCTAAAGAGAATAGATCGGTCGTGAATGAGTTTAGTTTTCTTCATTTTTTCGAGAGTGTTTCTGCTTTAGCCTGAAGCTCTTCTATAAGCATTATGTCCTCAGCATCAGCCATCCTTTTCGCCTCTTGCCGTCGTTTTTTATCAAACTCTTCATACCGGTCCAAGGCTAAAGTTTCAGCAACTTGAGCTGAAATCTTTCCGGCATGATCAAGAAGGTCTCTTTCGTTAAAGGTGAGGAATGCATCGAGCTTTTGCTCCCATTCGGCCATTGTCATGGCTTTACGTCGTTTCGCTTGATCTTCTGCGTGATCCAAATACATGACTACAATCCGATTCAACTCTTCAATTTCAGGTTGAGCAAGATAATTCTTAGCAATGGTCGCATCTTGTTGTCGGACTCTATTTCCATTCCAGCTGGTAAGTCCCATGTGGGGTAATGCGGGATCTGATCGCTCTACAATCAGCTCAGCAGCGGTATGACCTGTGACTGCCCAGAGCATCTTGTTTTGCACTTTTTTGAAAAATAGCTGCGCTTGATCACTTTTGGAATCGTAATCGATTGCTGTAGCGTAAATATCGCGTACTTTTTGATAGAAGCGCTTTTCGGAAGCTCGAATATCACGGATGCGCGCAAGCCATTCGTCGAAATAATCTATTCCCGTTGGCTCTTTGAGGCGAGCGTCATCCATCACGAAACCTTTGATAAGGTATTCTTGTAAATGGGTTGTAGCCCACTGGCGGAATTGAGTCCCTCGGTAGGACTGAACACGATATCCTATCGCCAATATCATCTTCAGGTTGTAAAGGTTAGTTAAATATTTCTTGCCATCGGAAGCAGTTGTCAAGTGTTCCTTGACAACTGCTTTATCAAGCTCTTTTTCAGAAAAAATGTTGTTCACGTGCAGGCTGATATTTTGCTTTGTGGTTTGAAAAAGTTCGGCTATCTCAAGCTGTGTAAGCCAAACGGTTTCTCCCTCTGCTCGAAGTCTAATTGTTGCGCTACCGTCTTCTGCAGTATAGAGTATAATTTCTCCGTTAACCATAACAACAAGCCTCAACAAGATTTTTCATAAACAATATGCTATGAGGAATTTCAAATCTTTCCCACTGAAAAGTTCTGAAATGAAGAACAGACGATTCGCATGCCGGAATGCGAGCTTTAGCTCGCCAATAGTGCAAAACCGAATGCGACCATTCCCTGATCGCCATGCGCCTCTCCACCTCCAAAATAAAAAGCCGGGAAATCTCCGGCCTTTTCTTGTTGAAAAAAGTACGAGGAATCCCTACGTTTGTTGAACTCATTCAACGCAAGGTGTGATTTGTGAAGAAAATAGTTTTTGGTTTCATTTTAGCGGTTCTGATTCCTTCTTTCCTCCTGTTCGCAGCTCCGAGAAACGAATTTTCTCCGCCTCCAAAAAGTGTGAACGTTTTCCTTGTAGGAACAGGCGTGGTGGGAAGTGCCTTATTAGAGCAGTTGAATACAAATAACGAATTGTTCCGTGAACACTACGGCATTGATATTCGAGTGGTTGGAATAGCCAATAGCCGTTCTATGCACACGAACTCTAAGGGAATTGATCTGAAAGAGTGGCGCTCAATCACAGAACAATCAAAAGAAGAAATATCCTGGGAAAAGTATTTGAGCTTCCTATGTCATTCAGACCTGTCCAATGTTGTTTTTGTTGATTGCTCATCAAGCCAAACCATTGCAGATTCTTATCCTACGATCCTTGAATCAGGGATATCCATTGTGACTCCTAACAAAAAAGCCAACTCAGGCAGCTTTGCAAATTATCAAATCCTCCAAGACTTAATTACTGCCCATAAGGCTAAATTCTTTTACGACTCTAACGTGGGAGCTGGCCTTCCCATTTTAAGTACTTTGGACGATTTATCAAAAAGTGGAGATCAGCTCGTAAAAGTTGAAGCAATTCTTTCAGGCACTTTAAGTTACATCTTTAACTCCTTTAAACCAGGAACGCTTTTTTCAGAGATTGTTCGAGAAGCCCAAAAGAAGGGGTATACTGAACCCGATCCTCGCGATGACTTAAACGGAATGGATGTCGCTCGAAAATTGCTAATTCTTACCAGAGAGGCAGGCTTTGCTCTCGAAATGCAAGATATCGAACTCCAAAACATTCTCCCACCTGATTGCTCCCAAGCGAAATCAGTCGATGATTTTTATGCAAAATTAGCCAGCTACGATAGTTTCTTTACACAGAAGAGAGATCAAGCCCAAGCAGAAGGAAAACGACTTCTCTACATAGCTTCTTTTGAAGATGGAAAAGCGGCGATTCGTTTACAAACAGTCGGACCCGAACATCCTTTCTACCATCTATCTGGCAATGACAATATTGCTGCTATCACGACAAAATATTACGCTAAAAACCCCTTGGTTATTCAAGGACCAGGCGCAGGCGCAGATGTCACAGCAGCTAAGGTGCTACAAGGAATTGTGCGAATAGGTGTTGCCTTGCCGAACACCACTCAAAAATTCTGAATGTGTCTCTCCGCCTGTTGTTCGTGTTCGAGGAGTCAATTTTGTGGGGTTATTTTGGCCAAAAAATTGATCCCAATTTTAGGACTTTCCCGATCGCTTCGTTGACTTGGTCGGTTAAAAGGATATGTCGCCCTGGTCAAGGCTGTTGTGGACGCGCCGTCATGATTGCTGGAACATCTAGGCATTCGGACGCAGAAACATTGCTGCTAGAGCAAGGCTCGAAACAAGCGGACCTATGGGGGATCAACCTCTATCTTAAAAAATCTCGCGATGAGTGGATTGAATATGATTCCATGATTAATCTAAGGCCCTGGCAAGACAACGATTCCCGAGGGGTTGACGACCTGGCTATCCGCCAGAAAATCCGCGAGATCGTCGATCAGTTGGTGAAAGAATCATGACTTCCGACCATTTATCTTTAGCAGCCGAGAGCTGGGCCAAATTCTCTCTTGAGGAACAGCTCGGGAATATGGGCAGCGAAGTGAGCCGAGCCATTCGGGCCAAAGACGAAAGAGAATATTATTGGGGAGCCGTTACGCGGGCTCTTGATCTCTTTTATCTTACGATTGAAGACTTCCGATGGAGAGGTCGTTTGAGAGAGATCGTGCGCGTAAAAGAACTTTTTTGCGCCGCCGCGTTGGGAAGCGACGAATATAAGACCTCTCTGGAGGATCTAGATACTTATTTCCGTTATTTTGCTCTACTTGCCCGCGCGAACCGGCAAAAGCCATCTAATTGATAGCGTGTCTCCAATAAAATATAAGACCGGGGAAATTCCGGGCCTTTTTATTCATAAAATCTCTGTAATTGACAAAGACTTCATCTGCAGATGACAATCTTCGTCCATGATAAAAAAGTATGTTATTTCGGCTTTTATTGCCTCAGCCAATCTCTTTTCTGCCGAACCTCATCCTAAAGACTTAGTTTTTAAATATATTGCAGTTGGAAGCGAGGCAAGCCTTGGATTTAGGGCACACGAAAAACATGGTTATGACATTTCAGTCAGCCATAATTTCATATTAGAAAAAAATTACAGCATTAAAGGGTATTATTTAAATTATCCACTCTACAAAAAAAATATATTCGCTTATTGGGGGGTAGGATTAGGTGCCGTCTATTGGGAAAAAGCCCCTCTTAGAAATGGAAAGTATCACGAACATCCGCCCGCGGGAATTACTCGAATAATTCAACGTACTTATATTAAAAACGAAATAGTTATTGGTTACGAATTACATGTAGGAAAAAACACTAAAATATTTGGTCAATTTGAACTAGGGAATGGAATTTTATTTCTTTCGCCCGAACTTTTTCCTGCATTTAAAATCGGAACTAACTTCTGATACGCAGGCAGGATTCCGAATGCTTCTCTTCCCTTCGGAGTCCAAGGTCTGGAAAAGCTCCTAGCTTTTTTAGGGAATATTAATGATATTCAAACCTTAATGATTTATTATGGGTCGTTATGAATGAGCTTCCTTATTTTGATATTCTATTAGGCGCCCGTGACCGAGGTGAGGACCTAGGCAAAGTTTTTGAACAATTCGTCCATTGGGGCTACTGGGAAAATCCGAAAAAGGCCGATCGAAGCCAAGGGGACTTTCTTGCTGCGATGGAGCGCCTTAACGACCAATTGCTGATAGCGGCAGATCTTAAAGACGGTCAAGTGGTTCTGGATGCAGGGTGCGGTTTTGGCGGCACATTGGCGAGAATTCAGAGCCGTTACAAAGAAATGGACTTGATGGGGATCAATATCGATGCGCGTCAGTTAGAGATTGCTCGCAGACAAGTTCCAGGAGTTCGCTTTGTCGAAGGCAACGCTTGCGCTTTGCCCTTTGAAGCTTCTACATTCGATCGAGTTTTGGCCGTTGAATGTATCTTTCATTTTCCCTCGCGTTTGCAGTTTTTGAAAGAAGCTGCCCGAGTTCTAAAACCAGGAGGGCGGATTGTCCTTTCCGACTTTGTTCCATTGGTAGGGAATAGTTCTAATAGTTGGATCGGGAAAGCGATGGCAAGGCAAATTCAGAAAGGGTATGGGGCTTTAGGCGAAGAGTGGTCTGATGGTGGTTATGAGAAGATGGCACGGACTGCCAACTTGCGTCTTGTGATGGACAAGGATATCACAGCGAATACTCTTCCGACTTATCCTGTACTTTTAGATTTACTTTCTTCTCCAAGCTTGCTGACCTGGCCCACCCGCTTGATAAAATGGCTCTCTCACTTAGGTCTTATGCGCTATCGAATTCTAAGTTTTACAAAAGATTAAAATCCATTCTCGAAACGTATTGGCAGCAACTCGCTTGCAACGAATTTGACGCAAAGACACGGAGAACTCTTGAACCTAATGAACCCTTAATAAAGATTTTGCATCTTTGCGTTCCAATTTTTTTATTCTAATTCAAATAGGACATTACCGTTTATTTTCTCAAGTTGACCTCTGCGGATAAATCGATTATAAAAGCTTCGAAGAGGTATGGGTATGAAGGGAGATTTTCGGAAAGAATCGGATAGCATGGGAGAAATCGATGTCCCTGCTGAGATGTATTTTGGCGCGCAGACGATGCGTTCTTTGCATCATTTCGCCATTGGCCGCGACCTCATGCCCCCCGAACTTTTAAAAGCATTTGGGATTTTGAAGAAAGCGTGTGCGCTCGTCAATTGCGATTTGGGCAAGTTGGATCAAAAACGGACCGATTTGATTGTACAGGCTGCAGACGATGTGATTTCTGGAAAATTGCATTCTCATTTTCCTCTCCGCGTTTGGCAAACAGGAAGCGGCACGCAATCGAATATGAATGTCAATGAAGTGATTTCGAATCGGGCGATCGAACTGGCAGGAGGAAAGTTAGGGAGCAAAAATCCCATTCATCCCAATGACCATGTGAACATGTCCCAATCTTCCAATGACACGTTTCCGACCGCGATGTATATGGCTGGCGCTATGGAATTGCATTCTGTTTTGCTGCCTGCTCTCAAGAGCCTAAAAAAAGCGCTCCATGGCAAAGAGAATGAATTCAAAGGCATTGTGAAAATTGGAAGGACCCATTTGCAGGATGCGACCCCGTTGACGCTAGGTCAAGAATTTTCTGGATATGTTGCTCTCCTCGAAAGAAATATCCGCCGGATCGAAATCGCATTAGAGGGACTTTATGATTTAGCTATCGGTGGCACTGCTGTGGGAACTGGGCTGAATTCCCATCCCGAATTTGCAGAAAGGGCGGCAAAAAAAATCGCAGAATTGACGGGGCTTCCGTTTCGCTCCCATCCGAATAAATTCGCGGCCCTTTCAGCGCATGATGAGATCGTTTTTGCCAGCGGCGCTTTAAAAACGACTGCATGCGCCTTAATGAAGATCGCCACCGATATTGCTTGGCTGGGATCGGGACCCCGTTGCGGGCTGTTCGAACTGATTCTTCCCGAAAATGAGCCAGGATCTTCCATCATGCCTGGAAAAGTAAATCCTACCCAATGCGAGGCGCTGGCCATGGTGGCTGTTCAAGTGATGGGGAATGATGCGGCGATCGGGTTTGCAGGCTCTCAGGGAAATTTTGAATTGAATGTCTTCAAGCCAGTGACCATTTTTAATTTTCTCCATTCGATTTTAATTATGAAAGACGCTATCCAAATGTTCGAAAAATATTGTGTGACTGGATTGAAAGCGAACAAGAAGCAGATCGACCATTATGTAAAAAATTCTTTAATGCTAGTCACCGCACTGAATCCGATTTTAGGGTATGACAAATGCGCCAAGATCGCCCATACAGCCTATGTAGATGGAAGCAGTTTAAAAGAAGCTTGTTTGAAATTGGGATATTTAAGCGAAAAAGAATTTGATCAGGCAATGAATCCAGAAAAAATGACCCATCCTTAATATTAAGTTGCTGGACTAAAATAAGGGCCAATTTTAAAATCTTTCAGAAAAACTTAGAGAAATTGTTATGTTCCACGCCTGGCTGATCTGGTTATTAAGCGCGCTCTTCATGTGCTACAAATTCGCTATTGAAGTTTCGCCAAGCGTCATGACTAGCCACCTTATGGGAGAATTCAACCTCACAGGAGCCCAAATGGGCAACTTGGCGGCTTGCTACTTTTACGCCTATCTTTTGTTCCAAATTCCAGCCGGCCTTCTCGTAGACCGATGGGGTCCCCGACGTGTCACCACGGTCGCCATCATCCTTTGCGCTTTGGGAGCTTTTCTTTTTTCCCAGGCCACCACTTTCTCTATGGCTGCTGCAGGCCGTTTCTTGACAGGCACCGGCGCTGCCTTTGCTGCAATCAACTGCTTGAAGTTAGTCGCCAACTGGTTTCCTGCCCGTCAATTTGCTTTGATGGCAGGTCTTATGATGACCGTAGGGATGTTAGGCGCTGTGGCAGGCCAAGGCCCTCTTTCTTCTTTCATAGCTTTTCTAGGTTGGCGGGAGGCGATGAGCGTACTGGCTTTAGTGGGAATCGTTCTCTCTCTTCTTTTTGTTTTAATTGTCCGAGACCAGGCCCCTAACCATCGCCGCGAAGTGAATCTCATGCCTGAAAAGCAGGGCGTTTTGAAGAATTTAAAGTCTCTTTTCCGCAACAAGCAAGCATGGTTCCTCTCATTCTATAGCGGTTTTGCTTTCGCGCCCGTATCGGCCTTCGGCGGACTTTGGGGAGTTCCTTTCTTGACTGAAGCCTTTGGCTATTCCCCGAAAGCTGCGGCGCAAGGGTCTTCTTTGATATTCCTCGGTTTTGCGTTTGGAGCCCCGCTTTTCGGCTGGCTATCAGACAAAATGGGGAAACGGAAACCGGTCATGCTTTGGGGAACCTTAGTGGCTGCCTTGAGCCTCACCTCTGTTCTTTATTTGCCCCAGCTCGACCCTTATTTAGTATTTAGTCTCTTATTTCTATTTGGGTTTTCCATCAGTTCTTTCCTCCTTTGCTTTACAATGATTAAAGAAATCAATTACGCAGCCTTGGCAGCCACTTCTGTTGGCTTCATGAATGCGTTCGACGCTCTCTTTGGAGCTTTTTCCGATCCATTGACTGGCAAGGTGCTCGACTTATGGTGGACAGGGGCCGTGGTAGATGGCGCCCGTGTTTTCTCTTTAGCCGCTTATCACTATGCCTTATTTATTTTAGTGATCTATTTCGTATTAGCTTTGGTCTTTTTGAGATTCGTCCGCGAAACTCATTGCAAACAGACCTATCCTTCTACAATGCCGTAAGTGTCTCATTCTAAAATCAACTTTCCAAAACCCATCTTTTTAGATGGGTTTTTTATTTAATATATTTGTTTATTTAAATAAAAATTAATTCAAATTGTTTTATTATCTAATTCAGTTTAAATTATTCGAGATTAACAATAATTATAGGTGGTTATGGTTAGTTTTCAAAAAATTAGTTCGATATATTGCGAAACGGCAGCTGTCTTGGCAGCGTGCGCCCTAACGAATACTTACCTTCCGTCAGCAAGTCCAGCAGTAGCTTTGGCTTTCTTGGCCCATTTGGCTCTCAAGAATTATGTCCCATCTAGATCTTTTACAGCTGAAAAGAAGGTTAGCGAACCCGAAGATATTTACGAGCGTAAATATGAAGAAGGGGAGTTAAAGGAAGAGGAGAACACTCCAGGCGAAAGAGTCACTAAAGTTGATTCCCAAGCACAACCTTACCGAACTACACTCAGCCCAGAAACTTTTGAATACATAGACCGATTGGTTCAAGAGATTCGGATTCAGCGCGGACTTCCCCTGCGTAAACCGATCCAATCGAAGATCTCCCAAAGCGTCAGTGAAGAAAAGTACTCTAAAGAAAGTGCTTCTGAAAACAAATATGCAGAATTAGAAAATCTTCCCGAATATTTAAGGGAAACTGACTCTTCGAACAGCTTAGTAGATGAAATCTCTGATGCGGAAGACTCTCCACGCTTGTTAGAAGCCGCCTATTATGCAGATTTAGATTAATAAATTTAGAAAGAGGAAACCATGATTTCATTATTTAGCAGATTTTTTTCTGCGCCGAAGCCGGAAACAAAAGCGATTTTGGAAGAGCCGAAAGCAACTGTCAACAAGGAAGAAGCAAAACCTTATTTGGTGTCTTTTCAGGAATCGATCGATTCTATCAAACAAGCAATCGCGCAAGAACGCACAGATCGAGTGGCCCAGAGACGGGAAACAATCCAAGGCTTAGACCAACTGGTTCAAGATCTTCGCAGGAAGTATGGCCTTCCTTCTAAAATGATTGAACGAAGTCCTGTATATCCCTTTAAAGAAGCTGCTGAAGCCGCAGAAGAAGAAATGATTGGATCGTTTTCAGAATTGACTATGGATTCGGAACCAGATCTAGAAGAAACTAATGAACTTCAAAATTTGGAAGTAGGCGAAGTTCCTGTAGAACCCCCTATGAGAGAGCCTTCTGAAGAGCTTAAGAACGATTCAGAAGTTGAAGAAGATCCAGTGTTTTCTAGCGAATCTGAATCTGAGGCTGAAGAACCTGCTGCACCAATTAGACAACGAAGAACGGCTGATAGAGAGATCGTAGGTCAAAGAAACGCCATTCTTGCTGATTGGTTGAGACCTAGAGATCGTGTTGATTATAGCAAGTACTTCTAACTAGAAGTTAAATAGTCGTAAAGGTCCTTTTGGCTTGTGATCAAAAGGCCTTTGCGCAATTCGCAGACGCAGCGGGAAGCTTCCAAAATTTCCCCATCTCCCACTCCCGGCATGCAGATCGCATGAACCTGTTTTATTTTTTCCTTGTCTTGAAGAAATTTTAATCCAAGAAAATAATCGGCTTTACTAAAGCCCTCTTCCATTACGCGAAAATAGATGATTTGCCGATTGTAAAGGATCGATTGAACAGCAAAATAAAGTCCCTCGCTCAATTCGGGCGGATTGCCTAAACGGTCGACTACCTGGGGCAGCTCCTGTAGTATATGCGGGGTATTGAACGCCCCTTTTTCTGCTTCTCCAAATAGAGCTACCACTTGTCTTTTCATGGATAGATTCCTTTATCTTAGGAGGTGATAACTCCTCCATAGATCAAGAATCTTTTTATTTCAACCCGGATCGGAGGTCCGATCCGGGTTTGGATTTCTTAGGATATTATAGATGAAGTGGATGACGCGCTTTCAGTCCCTGAGGCAGGCGCTGAAGAGCTGCTCAAAGCAGGAACAGAAAAGGACTCCATTAGAGAACTAAACGAAGAGGCTGATAAAGAGCTGGAAGAAGCGCTCGATGGATCAGTGATATCTAGGATACGAGTCAATTGTTGTATCGCCTGCAGGCCCTCAGCCTCACTGTCACTAATGTGGTCACGTCTTCTCATACTGATTGAGGACTGATTTGTATGTAAAAGCAAAAGGCTTCCACTGTGGCTTGTTGAGGATGGAGAAATGGCTGAGGAAGCTGAAGACGTTGAGGGAGGCCTTGTCAAATGGGAGCTTCCTGTCGCGCTGTGAGGAGGCGAGTCGTGGGAAATGCCCGCTCTGCTTGGAGATCTAGGAGGTAAAGGAGGCAGAGATCCGCCAGCTAGGGAGGATGGACTGTTTAGGGTTTTTGCGCTGTTGGGGGTTCCACCCGGAGAACTGCCGGTTCGGTTTCTTCCTTCCGTAGGAGAGCTCCCTGTTCTAACTCGAGCAGATGGGATAGGCGGAGTTCCTGGGCGTTTTAAAGGACTCGGAGATTTAGCTCCAGATCCAAAAAAATTCGCATTGCCCAATATATACAATTTATCAGGAGGGAGTCTGCCAGCGAATTCATTCATTAAAGCTGTCTGTTCTGCCGTTCTTCCACTTAATGTTCTGGTTAGGTTCGGTGCTGGCGATTCTGCTACGCTCGACAAAGCGCTTACAGCCGAAGAAGCATGGGCTGAATTAGAGTCGTAAGTCACATATCCAGCAGGTGGGGGGGGAGTATTAGAACGAGATCTTGTTGGCGTTGCGGCACGCACAGAAGAGGCTGAGTTCATTGGTGAAACTGAAGAACTTGATGAGGTTGAACCGAGCGAAGAACTTGTTAAAGCTGCGATGGTATGGGATGCGGCAGGCCAGGATACATAAACGTGAGCGTTAACG
>Ga0075370_10001115_pt1 | contig 11242 bp, 11 predicted proteins | sample EndMethybrTD3035_FD_71398 | JGI IMG/M metagenome (GOLD analysis project Ga0075370, IMG submission 71398) | Populus endosphere microbial communities from Tennessee, USA - Endosphere MetaG P. TD hybrid TD303-5 | ecosystem: Host-associated > Plants > Roots > Endosphere | place: USA: Tennessee... | reverse complement strand
CCTACGTCGGTGCTGGCGCCCGCCGGGGTGTCACGGACTCCCGGCGACGACAACGATTTGTTCGTCCTGCCGGTGGGCCTTCCGAACGGAATGGACTTCGATACCACCGCCGAGATCACCTGCGACTGGCGCGACGGCGACGTCTGGTAGCGGCCCGCAGCGAGCTCACATCCGCCTCGCTCCCCAGGTGAGCGTAAATTCACGGCGGGGTCACGGTGTCGCATTGTCGGGCAATAAATCGTTCCTAACCTGGAGTTATGGATTGCCGACCGGGCCCGACACGTCGAGGCAATAACCGAGTAATCACTTGGAAACATGAGCTGAATACACAGGTGCAATGAGTGAGCCTGACTGGGCACCGCTCACCGGATTCAGGGTGGCGGTGACTTCCGCCCGGCGTGCCGAGGAGCTGGGCGCGCTGCTCGAGCGCCGCGGTGCCATGGTGACGAGCGCGGCGGCGATCACCATGGTCCCGCTTCCGGATGACGACGCGTTGCGTGCGCACACTGAAGCGTTGATCGAGCTGCCGCCCGACATCGTCATCGCTACCACCGGCATCGGATTTCGCGGCTGGGTCGCCGCGGCCGACGGCTGGGGACTTGCCGGCGACCTGATCACCGCATTGAGCAAGGCGCGCATCGTGTCGCGCGGACCCAAAGCGACCGGCGCGCTGCGAGCGGCGGGGCTGCCCGAGGAATGGTCGCCCGACTCGGAGTCGTCCCGCGAGCTGCTGCACTACCTCGTCGAGGGCGGCATCGCCGGACAACGGATCGCGGTGCAGCTGCACGGTGCGACCGAAGACTGGGACCCCTACCCGGAGTTCCTCGACGAGCTACGCGCCGCGGGCGCCGAAGTGGTACCGATCCGCGTCTACCGTTGGCGTCCGCCGCCACACGGCGGAGACTTCGACCAACTCGTGGCCGGAATCGCCGACGAGAAATTCGACGCGGTGAGCTTCACGTCTGCGCCGGCCGTCGCGTCGGTGTTGATGCGGGCGATGGAGATGGGAATCGAGGACAGGGTGCTCACCGCACTGCGCACCAACGTGCACGCGATGTGCGTGGGGCCCGTCACGGCGCGACCGCTGGTCCGGCTCGGCGTTCCGACGTCCGCACCGGAACGAATGCGGTTGGGCGCCTTGGCCCGTCACATCACCGACGAGTTGCCGCTGCTGTGCGCGCGTACGATCCAGGTGGCCGGCCATGTGTTGGAGATCCGTGGCACCTGTGTGCTGGTCGATGGCACCGTCAAGTCGGTCTCCCCGGCGGGGATGGCTACGATCCGGGCCCTTGCGCATCACCCCGGCGCCGTGGTGTCCCGCAACGCGCTGCTGACCGCGCTGCCCGGCAGCGGCACCGACACCCACGCAGTCGAGACAGCGGTGCTGCGTCTTCGAACCGCGTTGGGAGACAAGAACATCGTGTCAACAGTCGTCAAGCGCGGCTACCGGCTGGCCGTCGACGAAGACCTGGTGCAAGCACGGTGAGGATCTCCGAAGCGCATGTGCTGGTGGCGCACGGGACCCGTAAACCAACCGGTGTCGCGCTGATCGGCGATCTGGCACAGGGTGTCTCGCGTGCGCTGGGGGTAGAGGTCCATGTGGCATTCGTCGATGTGCTCGGTCCGACACCGAGTGATGTCCTGCGCGATCTCGATGCACCCGCAGTGGTGGTACCCGCGTTCCTCTCCCGTGGCTACCACGTCAACACCGACATCCCGGCGCACGTTACGGCGAGCGGCCGGCGCGATGTGGTGATCACCGATGCCCTCGGTCCCAGCCCGCAGCTCGCCAGGATGCTGGCCGACCGGCTTGTCGAATGTGGTTGGCGGCCTGGTGACTCCGTCGTTCTCGGGGCGGCGGGAACATCGAACGCCTATGCGCAGTCCGATCTGAGGCGTATGTCGGCATTGCTGTCCGCGGTTCTCGGCGACCGCGTGGAACTGGCGTTCGCCGCAACCGGTGAACCCACCGTCGCCGACGCGGTCGCCCATTTACGCCGCACCGGCGCACGCCGGGTGGTCGTGGCGTCGTACCTCCTGGCGGACGGCCTATTTCAAGATCGTCTACGTTGCAGTGGAGCCGACACCATCGCCGAGCCGCTTGGCACACATTCCGCGATGGTGCGGCTGATCGCGAGTAGATTCCGGCGCGCCCGCCTGCCCATCGCGGCGTAGCTGAGTCTTTGCCTTTGTAACAACGGCCCGGGCTGCGCGTTTGTCACCATCGCCCCACGGGTACGTCCGCGTTCATGATCAAGCCTGCCACCGTCGCCATCGCTTTAATTGCCGTGCCCGTAACCTTTTTGAGCGGTTGCGCGAACCAAGCCGGCGATGATTCGTCGACGTCGACCACATCCGGCTCGGCGTCGAGCGCACAAACACTGAAGACCGAGCTGAAAACGACCGATGGCCAGGCGGTCGCCGATGCGACGATCGACTTCTCCAGCGGTTACGCCACTGTGACAGTCGAAACCGTCGGGACCGGCATCCTCACCCCGGGGATGCACGGTCTGCACATTCATGCGGTCGGCACATGCGACGGTGATTTCACCTCGGCCGGCGAGCATTTCCAGGCGCCCGGCCATACCGGCGAACCCGCGAGCGGTGACCTTCCGTCGCTGCTGGTGCGGTCCGACGGCGCAGGGAAACTCGTCGCCACCAGTGACGGTTTCACGGAGGATCAACTGAAGGGTCCTGACGGTTCGGCGATCCTGTTGCACGCGGACGCCATCTCCGACCAGCGCGTCGCCTGCGGCGTACTCAGCCCGGCGAACGCGACCAGTACCTCCGTGTCGACCTCGACGTCGACATCGACCGTCACGACGACGGCAGCCACCACAGCGCCACCCACGACCGTCACCGAGACGACGACGTCGGCCCCCGTCGAGACGACATCCAGTGCCGTGCCCACCACGAGTACCAGCACCGTCACCGTGATCCAGCCGCCACAGATCCCGGATATCACCGTGCCCCCGCTGCCCGGCGGCAACGGCAACTAGGCCGCTAGGCGCCGATTTCGACCTGGCCGTCCGTGATGCGCGTCGGGTAAACGGGCAGTGCGACGTCGGCATCGTCCAGACACACGCCGTCGTCGAGGCCGAACGCCTGCTTCTTGATCGGCGACTGCACGGTCGCCCGTCCACCGCGGTCGCCGACGATGCCGCGCGAGATCACCGCGGCGCCCGAGAACGGGTCGATGTTGCCGACCGCGCGCAGACTGCCGTCGTCCAGGCGGAACAACGCCGCCTGCGTTCCATCGGCCAACAGCACACCGACGCCGCGGTTGGGCATCAGACGGTCATAGGAGCACGCAGTCGTCCATACCTGAACATCGTTGAGCAGCGTCATTTTTGAGGCACCTTCGGTAATCCGATGGGGACGATTCGACCAGACCGTTCGGTGAACTCAATGGTCGGATCGGCGGTATCCGGGGCGTTCACGAACGACACGAACCGCGACAGCTTGTCCGGGTCATCAAGCACGCCCTTCCATTCGCAGGCGTAGCCGGCGACGTGGCGTTCCATCGCCTCCTCGAATTCCGCCGCCAGCCCGAGCGAGTCGTCACACACGACCTCGCGCAGATACTCCAAGCCCCCGTCCATGGCCTCGAGCCACGGCGCCGTGCGCTGCAACCGGTCGGCCGTGCGGATGTAGAACATCAGGAACCGGTCGATGTAACGGACCAATGTCTCATCGTCGAGATCGCCGGCCAACAACTGCGCATGCCGCGGTGTCATACCACCGTTGCCGCACACGTACAGATTCCAACCCTGCTCGGTGGCGATGACACCGACGTCCTTGCTCTGGGCCTCCGCGCATTCGCGCGCACATCCCGAGACCGCCATCTTGATCTTGTGCGGTGCACGAAGGCCGCGGTAGCGCTTCTCGATCTGGACCGCCATGTCGACCGAATCCTGCTGGCCGTACCGGCACCAGGTGCTGCCCACGCAGCTCTTCACGGTGCGCAACGCCTTGCCGTACGCGTGGCCGGATTCCATGCCACCGTCGACGAGCCTGCGCCAGATCTCCGGCAACTGGTCCACCCGTGCGCCGAACATGTCGATGCGCTGGCCGCCGGTGATCTTGGTGTACAGGTTGAAGTCCCGTGCGATCTCGCCGATGAGGATCAGCTGATCCGGGGTGATCTCACCGCCCGGTGACCGCGGCACCACCGAGTAGCTGCCGTTCTTCTGGATGTTGGCCAGGAAGTGGTCGTTGGAGTCCTGCAGCGACGCCTGTTCGCCGTCGAGGATGTGCTCTGAGCTGGTCGACGCGAGAATCGACGCGACGACGGGTTTGCATATGTCGCAACCCTTTCCGCTGCCGAAACGCTCGATCAACGCGGAGAAGGTGCGGATCGACGTGGCGGCGACGATGTCGTAGAGCTCGCTGCGCGATTGGCTGAAGTGTTCACAGAGTGCCTTGGACTGCTCGACGCCCTCGGCCTCGAGAAGCTGCTTCAGCAGTGGTACGCAGGACCCGCAGGAGGTGCCGGCCAGCGTGCACTTCTTCAGATCGGCGACGTCGCAGCAGCCGCCCGCGATGGCCTCTGTCAGATCGCCTTTCGTGACGTTGTTGCACGAGCAGATCTGCGCGGCGGCCGGCAGCGCTCCGACGCCCAGTCCGCCTCCGCCGTCGGATCCAGCCGGTGCGATGAGTGCCAGCGCATCACCTGGCAGCTCTTCGCCGACCATCGGCCGCAGCACGCCGTAGGCCGACGCATCGCCCACCAGGATGCCGCCCAGCAGCGTCTTGGCATCGTCGGAGAGCACCAGTTTGGCGTAGGTCTGGTTGACGGCGTCGTTGATCGCCACCTCCAGACAGTCCGGGGTGACGCCCATCGCATCACCGAAGCTGGCCACGTCGACCCCGAGCAACTTGAGCTTGGTGGACATGTCGGCTTCACCGAATTCCGCTTCGCCGCCCAGCAGCCGGTCTGCCACCACCTCGGCGCTGGTGTAGCCCGGACCGACAAGCCCGTAGCAGCGGCCGTTGATAGCCGCCACTTCGCCGATCGCGTAGATATTGGGATCGGTTGTGGCGCAGGACAGATCGGTCAGCACACCGCCGCGGTCGGCAACGGTCAGTCCCGACTCGCGGGCGAGTTCGTCGCGTGGTCGTACGCCCGCCGCAAACACCACGAGACCGGTATCGATGTAGGACCCGTCGCTCAGCGTCAGCCGCATCGACTCGTTGTCCGCGGACCGTCGGACCGGCCGATTCCGTTGCGCCGGAGCGATACTCTCCGTTCCGACGCCGGTGTGCACGGTAATGCCGAGATCGCCGATCATACGTCCCAGCAGGGCCCCGCCCGCTTCGTCGAGTTGTTGGGCCATCAACCGCGGCGCCATTTCGACGACGTGTGCGTGCAGCCCGAACGAGCGCAGAGCGTTCGCGGCCTCCAGCCCCAGCAGGCCGCCACCGATGACGACCCCGACCGGTAACCCGGCGTCCAGCGTGCGGTGGGCACTGGCACGGATCTCGTCGAGGTCGTCGAGGGTGCGATACACGTGGCACGACGGCAAGTCGCGTCCGGGGACCGGTGGCACGAATGCATAGGACCCGGTGGCCAGCACCAGTGCGTCGTAATCGACCCGCTGCCCGTCGGCGGTCAGCACCGCCTTGGCGTCGCGGTCGATACCGGTCACCCGGGCACCCAACCGCGTCTCGACGAGGTCGTCGTCGGAGTAGGTGTTGCCGGGCAGTGCCAGCTGTCCGCGGTCCCAGTGTTCGGTGTATCCGGTGAGTCCGACCCGGTCGTAGGCGGCGTCGGCCTCCTCGGCGAGGACGGTCACCCGCCAGTTTCCTGCGTCGTCTCGCGAACGCAGCGCCTCGACGAACCGGTGGCCGACCATGCCGTGCCCGACGACCACGACCTTTGATGAAGACTGCATGCCGCCGAGGCTAAGCAGCCGATATTGCCGCTATGTCGCCCTGTGTGAAGCGCCCATCACGGTGTGCTCACCGTCGCTCAGCGACAGCTGTGAGGCTGCGGCGGCGTCGTCCTCACGCCCAGCGCGCCAGCAGCTCTGAAGCGCTGGCCGACAGCGCGCGCTGCAGGAAAGGGCCGAAGCTGATCCGGCCGACACCGAGCGGACCGAACGACGCCGGGTCATCCTGATCGGGCAGTGCGATCGAGTTGACCGGCAGCGGAAGCTCAGACGTCAAGCGCCGCATGGTCTCCGGCTCGTGGCGGCCGACGGGGTAGAGCGAATCCGCGCCGGCGGCGGCGGCCTCCTTCAGTCGGGCGATCGCGCGGTCCACGCGGTCGGCCTCGTCCCCGTCGGCCCGGATGAACAGGTCGGTCCTGGCATTGACGACCACGTGCACACCCGACGCGTCGGCCGCGGCACGCAGCGCGCCGACGAGTTCGGCGTGCTCGGTGGCCGAGCGCAACCGCTTCCCGTCTTTGTGCACGGTGTCCTCGATGTTCAGCCCGACGGCGCCGGCCTGGAGCAGGCCTTCGATCAGCCGCGTCGGCGATTCGCCGTACCCGGACTCGATGTCGACCGAGATCGGCACGTCGACCGCGCCGGTGATCTGGGCCACCCGGGTCACGACGTCGTCGAATGTCATCACCTCGCCGTCCTCCTTGCCGACCGAATCGGCCAGCGGATGGCTGCCGACGGTGAGCGCGGCAAACCCGGCATCGACCGCCAGGCGGGCGGACCACGCGTCCCACACCGTCGGGAGCACGACCGGGTCACCGGGCTGGTGCAGCGCCAGCAGGGCCTCGGCGCGCTTCTTGAGAACCGGATCGGGCATGGGGCAAACCTCCGCTTCAAGACGTGATCTGTCTCACTAGGTACTGCATGATGTGACTAGCACCAGGTGTCGTAACGTGATGCCTGACACCCTTCAGCCCAAGGAGGTCACTTGTCCAGCACAACCGAACTCGCCGAACTGCACGAGCTAATCGGAAGCCTGCGCCGCTGTGTCACGTCGTTGGCTTCACGGTACGGCGACAGCCCCGCCACGCGTCGGATCGTCAACGACGCGGAGCGGATCCTGAACGACATCGACCGTCTGGACATCGACGCCGAAGAGCTGGAGCTCGCCCGCGGTGTGGTTCACCACCACCACGCGGGGGAGCGAATTCCCATCCCTGACACCGCCTACGACACGGACTTCTGGCGTGGCGTCGACGACGAAGGTCTCGGGGGCACGCGCTAAGCGCGGCACCGATACACCAACACCGAGAGGTAACAGTGAGCGCACCCACCGCCGACCGCAAGGCGACCGGCGTCTTTTCGCCGGGCCGTGCCCAGATCCCACAGCGCACCCTGCGCACGGACAACTGGCTGAAGTCGCCGATCTGGACGGACCTCGGGTTCGCGGCGTTCGTCATCTACGCGACGGTGCGGGCCTTCCTGCAGAACAACTACTACGTCGCCGAATACCACTATCTGACGCCGTTCTACTCGCCGTGTGTCGTGAAGTGGAACGAGGCCACCCAGTCAGGTTGCATTCCCGAGGCCAGCCACTTCGGCCAGTTCCTGCCCGACGTTTGGTGGCTGCCGTATGCGGCAGTCACGCTGCCGTTCCTGTTGCTGTTCCGGCTGACGTGCTACTACTACCGGGGGGCGTACTACCGCTCGGTGTGGCAGGCGCCGACGGCGTGCGCGGTCGCCGAGCCGCACGCCAAATACACCGGCGAGACGCGCTTCCCGCTGATCATTCAGAACACCCACCGGTATTTCTTCTACATCGCCGCGATTATTTCGGTGATCAACACCTACGACGCGATCATCGCGTTCCAGTCGCCGAGCGGCTTCGGATTCGGTCTGGGCAACGTCATTCTCGTCGTCAACGTGGTGATGTTGTGGGTGTACACACTGTCGTGCCACTCCTGCCGTCACATCGTCGGCGGACGTCTCAAGCACTTCTCCAAGCACCCTGTGCGGTACTGGATGTGGACTCAGATAAGCAGGCTCAACACACGGCACAAGCTCTATGCCTGGGTCACGCTGGGGACACTGATGTTGACCGACTTCTACATCATGTTGGTCGCCAGCGGCACCATTTCTGACCTGAGATTTGTTGGCTGACAAGCATATTCGCGATTTAGTGAGGATTATCCATGGTTGAGGTCGAACGGCACGAATACGATGTGGTCGTCATCGGTGCCGGCGGCGCGGGTTTGCGTGCGGTCATCGAAGCGCGTGAGCGTGGTCTTCGGGTTGCCGTGATCACGAAGTCGTTGTTCGGCAAGGCGCACACCGTGATGGCCGAGGGTGGCTGCGCCGCCGCGATGGGCAACGCGAACCCCAAGGACAACTGGCAGGTCCACTTCCGCGACACCATGCGCGGCGGGAAGTTCCTGAACAACTGGCGCATGGCCGAGTTGCACGCCAAGGAAGCCCCGGACCGCGTCTGGGAACTGGAGACCTACGGGGCGTTGTTCGACCGCACCAAGGACGGGCGGATCAGCCAGCGCAACTTCGGCGGTCACACCTACCCGCGACTCGCCCACGTCGGCGACCGCACCGGTCTGGAGATCATCCGCACGCTGCAGCAGAAGATCGTGTCGCTGCAGCAGGAGGACAAGGCCGAGTTCGGTGACTACGAGGCGCGCATCCGGGTGTTCCACGAATGCACGATCACCGACCTGGTGAAGGACGGCGACCGCATCGCGGGGGCGTTCGGCTATTGGCGTGAGAGCGGCAACTTCGTCCTCTTCGAGACGCCCGCCGTGGTCCTGGCCACCGGCGGTATCGGCAAGTCGTACAAGGTGACGTCGAACTCGTGGGAGTACACCGGCGACGGACATGCACTCGCACTGCGGGCCGGCGCGACCCTGATCAACATGGAGTTCGTCCAGTTCCACCCGACGGGCATGGTCTGGCCGCCCAGCGTGAAGGGCATCCTCGTGACCGAGGGTGTGCGAGGCGACGGCGGAGTGCTGAAGAACTCCGAGGGCAAGCGGTTCATGTTCGACTACATCCCGCCGGTGTTCAAAGGTCAGTACGCCGAGTCCATCGAGGAAGCCGATCAATGGCTCAAGGACAACGACTCCGCGCGCCGCACCCCCGACCTGCTACCCCGCGACGAGGTGGCCCGTGCCATCAACTCCGAGGTGAAGGCCGACCGGGGCACCCCGCACGGCGGTGTCTACCTCGACATCGCATCGCGGTTGCCCGCCGAGGAGATCAAGCGCCGGCTGCCGTCGATGTACCACCAGTTCATGGAGCTCGCGGAGGTGGACATCACCAAGGAGCCCATGGAGGTCGGCCCGACGTGTCACTACGTCATGGGCGGGGTCGAGGTCGATCCGGATACGGGCGCGGCCAAGACTCCCGGACTGTTCGCGGCGGGTGAGTGCTCGGGCGGTATGCACGGGTCCAACCGCCTCGGCGGCAACTCGCTGTCCGACCTGCTGGTGTTCGGACGGCGCGCGGGTATGGGAGCCGCCGACTACGTGCGGGCCCTCTCCGAGCGGCCCAAGGTGTCCGAGCAGGCGATCGACGACGCGGCCAAGCTGGCGATCGCGCCGTTCGAGGGACCGTCGAACGGTGATGCGGCCGAGAATCCGTACACCCTGCAGCTCGACCTGCAGGACACGATGAACACCCTGGTCGGCATCATCCGCAAGGCCGACGAAGTGACCGAGGCGATCGACAAGCTGAAGGAACTGCGCGAGCGTTACAAGCGCGTCCGCGTCGAGGGTGGCCGGCACTTCAACCCCGGCTGGCACCTGGCCATCGACCTGCGCAACATGCTCATCGTCAGCGAGTGCATCGCGATGGCCGCACTGGAGCGCACCGAGAGCCGAGGTGGGCACACCCGCGACGACCATCCGTCGATGGATTCGACGTGGCGCAAGACGCTGCTGGTGTGCCGCGCCGAAGGTGACGTCGTCGTTCCGGACATCACCATCACCCGTGAGGACCAGATCCCGATGCGCGAAGACCTGCTCGAGCTCATCGAGGTCGAGGAGCTCGAGAAGTACTTCACGCCCGAAGAACTCGCCAACCACTCGGCAAGGAAGGCCTGATGAGCTACCAAGCGAAGATGCGGGTATGGCGCGGCGACGAAGCCGGCGGTGACCTGCAGGACTATTCGGTCGAGGTCAACGAGGGCGAGGTGGTGCTCGACATCATCCACCGCCTGCAGCAGACGCAGACCGGCGATCTCGCCGTGCGATGGAACTGCAAGGCCGGCAAGTGCGGGTCCTGCTCGGCTGAGATCAACGGGCGTCCGCGGTTGATGTGCATGACGCGGATGTCGACGTTCGATGAGTCCGAGACAATCACCGTCACCCCTCTGCGTACCTTCCCGGTGATCCGCGATCTGGTCACCGATGTGTCCTTCAATTACGAGAAGGCACGGGAGATCCCGTCGTTCACGCCGCCGAAGGATCTGCAGCCCGGTGAGTACCGGATGATGCAGGAGGACGTGAATCGGAGCCAGGAGTTCCGCAAGTGCATCGAGTGCTTCCTGTGCCAGAACACCTGTCACGTGGTGCGTGATCACGAGGAGAACAAGAAGGCCTTCTCCGGTCCGCGGTACCTGATGCGGCAGACCGAGCTCGACATGCACCCGCTGGATACCCGGACCAACCGTTCGGTGCAGGCACAGGAAGACAACGGCCTGGGTTTCTGCAACATCACCAAGTGCTGCACCGAGGTGTGTCCCGAGCACATCAAGATCACCGACAACGCGCTGATCCCGCTGAAGGAGCGTGCGGCCGATCGCAAGTACGACCCTGTGGTGTGGCTGGGTAACAAGCTCTTCAGGCGATAGGTTCGGCGCTTCGCGGGTAGCCTTTCGTCAGCGGCCAATCACCGACGAAAGGCAGCATCGATATGTCTCAGGCTCACAGCGTCAACGACATTCGCACTGCGATCCGTGAACTCTCGGCACGCGCCGATCTGGCGCGCAAAGAAGGTAGAAGCGACGACGCGGCCGAACTCGACAAGCGTGTCGACGGTTATCGCGAGGAACTTGCCACGCGCCCCTGATCCGCGCCGGCCTCAAGCACCCAGGCGACGGAAAATGCTGCGGTGGAACACAATCGGCGGTACATCCTCGTGCACGGTGATATCGCTGACGCGCAATATCACGATCGTGTGATCCCCCGCGGGGACCAGCTGCTCTATCGCGCTCTCCAACCAGACGCTGGTGCCGCCGACGAACACGGCTCCTGACTCACGCGAATGCGTGTCCAGGCCGGCGAAGCGATCGCCGGTCTTGGCGGCCAGCGCACGGGCGGCGGCGTCATGCGATTCTCCGAGCAGACTGA
>Ga0075370_10001113_pt1 | contig 11247 bp, 10 predicted proteins | sample EndMethybrTD3035_FD_71398 | JGI IMG/M metagenome (GOLD analysis project Ga0075370, IMG submission 71398) | Populus endosphere microbial communities from Tennessee, USA - Endosphere MetaG P. TD hybrid TD303-5 | ecosystem: Host-associated > Plants > Roots > Endosphere | place: USA: Tennessee... | reverse complement strand
CCGAGTACGCGCGCCTGCGTCGGGCTCACACTCAGAATGAGAGCCGACAGCATGATGTACGCGCCGAAGAAAGTGACCGCCAGCGCGATGAACGTCGCCGTTGCGACCCGCAGCGACACGCTCTTCGAAGTATCGCCGCGGAGAACATCAATGAAGCCGTTCTGCAGCTTCTGCGTCTTCTCCTTGACGCGTGGCTCCTGAAACAGCACCACGACCGTTGTGAGCAAGGCGATGATCACAATTAGCGGAACGCCGTAGCGAATCAAGTTGAGAGCAACCGAGCCCACGCCCTCGACGATCGCCGTGTAGGCGTACACCCGCACGCGAGAGGCGAGAGCGGGAAACTCTTCAGGAGTCAGGCCGTACGCGGATAGGTACCCCTCCCAGTACAGCTCCCCGATGATTGGACCGAAGACAGATATCAACCCGGAGGAGCCGAGTAGCGTCAATAGCGCCGGAAGCCAGGGCTTTCCCGCTGTTCGAGGCGCGTCGATCTTAGGCAGCTCGGGGTCATCAGAAGTGCGCATCGGAGGTGGCTCAGGTCGGCGTTGGTTGCATCCTAGCCTCTGAATCCCCCGCTGACATTCGCTGTGCAACAACGCATCCATGCGACGCAATGGCGCGGCTAGTGGATGGCAAAGAACGATCTCATAGTGGACGGCCTGCGCAACGCGCTCGCGCGTGACTACACAACCCGAGTTCATGGAGCACCACAGCCACTACTTGGCTGCTGGCTGGTACCCCCGGTCTGCCGCGTTAGCGGTCGTGAAGATTCGGGCTGAAGGACGGCTCTTCGAGGGGCCACATACTTCGTAGCGCTATCGCTCGCCCGAATACGGAATGGCGCGCCGACGTGTAAGCGGCACGCAGTCATAATTGCGAGTCCATGTGCCCGCGATGGCACTCAGCTGGAAAAGCTACGAGGCGGTGGTGCAGTCACCTGGCGCGTCGCCAAGGTGGTGTCGTTGCACAGAGCGCCCGAGGGAGAGCGATGCGGATCTTGGAGCTTCAGATAGAAGGACGCGGTCTTCCCGAGAGCATCCCGTTCAGCGCCAAGCCTCGCGCGAACGAATCCAAGAACTGGATCACGGTGCTCAGCGGCGAGAATGGCACCCGAAAGAGCGTGCTGCTGCGCATGATCACGGGCGCAGGCCTCAACAAGTCGCTTCCCAGTACCAACCATAAGTGGGGAGCCAAGGCAAACCTCGTCTCATCGGGCCCCGTGCGGCAAGTCATGGCAGTCTCGGGGACCTATAGCGACCGCTTTCCGTTGGTGGCAGGTGTGCCCATCAGTCGTCCGCTTGGCGGATTCGACTTGGACAATTTTTCGTATTTTGGACCGAAGTACGCAAGCAACGTTGCCGGCCGAGGGCGAATGGCGGCAGGTCTGCTCCTCTCCATGCTTGAGCACCCGATCGAATCGTCGGAGCGCGCGAAAAGCGTCTTAGCGGTACTGCAATGTCTCGGTTATTCGACGAATGTGCGCGCGCTCGTCACTCCACGCAAGGTTCTCGAGAAGCCAGACCGGACCAGCCAACTCGTCCGACAGCAAGTGACCAGAGCGTTGAACAATGTCAAGAATTCGGAAGCGGAATACGCCAAGAAGATCGTTGCGTTCCTAGAAGGGCTGGAAAGTGCGAACGACATCGCATCCGCAGTCGCCGGGCCGCTGCAGCACCGAGATATCGTTCTGCAGTTGGATATCCCGGGAGCCCGTGAGACGGCGGCACACGCCGCGCTTGTGCCATTCTTGAAGACCGGTTTGCTGAATGTCGTTGAACTGGAGTTTCAGCGGGTCAAGGAGGATGGTCAGGAATACGTATCCGTAGAAGACCTGAGCTCGGGCCAACTGCAATTGCTGAACAGCCTGCTGAACCTGGCGCTTTGCGTCCAGGACGACTCCTTGGTGCTGATCGATGAGCCTGAAAACAGCCTGCATCCCGAGTGGCAAAGGGACTACATCAGTCTCCTGAGGCGCTCCCTCGCGTGTGTGAAGCGCTGCCATGTGGTCGTTGCAACGCACTCTCCGCTCGTAGCATCGGGCGTCCGTCGCGGCGAAGGTTCATTGATATACCTGAGGAGAAATCCTGACGATGACGGGCTTGAGGTGACGCTAAATGAGACTGTTCACGGCTGGTTGCCAAGCGCGGTTCTTGAAGATCGATTCGACATGGAGACCGTTCGTGCACCAGAGCTGAGTATGGCTGTTGAGACGGCACTATCGATTCTCAAGACGCCTAACGGTGACAAAGAACGTCTGCGTCGAGTGTGTGGCGACTTGCGAAAGCTTCTAGCGGAGTTGCCAGCCGATGATGTGATCGCTCCTGCCATCGAAGCAATCATTGAGCTTAGCGAGGCCTGAGCAGGCTTGCCGCCGCTCGCGGGCGGCGCCCACGCAGCTCAGCTCACTCACTTCTGCAGATTGCCATGCCGCTGATCAACGCCAATATTGTTCCAAATGCTGTCACAGTTGGTTTTCAGCTCGCCCTCGCGCAAGGCAAGAAATGGAATCACGCAGACGTCCAAGCGGCGAAGAATGTCCTCGTCGCTTGCCTGATCGTGGCCCAGGGGTCTCGATGCGCCTATTGCCAGCGGCTCATCAAAGACGAAATCGGACACAGGGAGCTGGATCACATCCTTCCGAAAGGCGCGACTGGCAAGGCGGCGCGCTGGGTCAGCAATCTGGCGGTCCATCGACGATCGACAGCTGGCTACCCGCAGTACCGGTTCGAACCGAAGAACTTGATCCTCACGTGCAAGCGCTGCAATCACCGTAAGGGCAACTACGACTGCAGGGCGAATCGTCTGCTGGCAGCGGGCCTGGCCTACCCGGCCGCAGCAGCCGACTTTCAGTGGATTCACCCGTTCCACCACGACTACGACGGTCACATCACGCTGCTGAAAGACTTCGTCTATCAAGCGATCCCCGGATCGAACGGATTAGCGGTCATCGAAGCCTGCAAGCTGCAGGGGATTCAGGCGCTCGAGGCTCGTGCTCGCGAGCTTCACCGGCAGCAGCTTAAGGACGCAAACAAGCTGACTTTGCAGATGCTCATCGACGACTCGGCTGACAACGATATTGTTGATGCCGTCGCTCATCAGTTCCCCCTGGTAGCGAAAGGAGAAGTTCGAAGGCTTCTCCGCGGATATCACAAGAACAAGATCGCTTAGGGGAACGGTTGCCCAGCTCTGGCGTTGCCGACCCAGCGGCCACCGGTTGACTGTTGCTACACGCGAACGACTGAACGACTGCCGTCGCCTGACTCTGGTTTCTCGACAACATTCATGAACCCGCCGACGTCACGAAGACGCCCTGGAATTCATCGATCACGCGCAAACATACGTCGTCCATGCGGACGGACTAGGTAGCTCATGTCATGAGCTACCTAGAGCGCGGCGCCAAGCACGACCAGCATGACACCAGGCACGAAGATGATGCGAAAGGCGAGGGGCACGACCTGGTCCGATAGTGGCGGGCCGTCCCAGAACATTCGCACCGTCCAGAGCCCCAACAGGGTGGCCCAAGCCACGAGCACGGCGCCACCCAGGTTGCATGCCTTGGCCAGCGTGACGCTGTGTGAAAGGTCGGCGCCGAGCAACTGGGCGGCGATCATGGCGACGCAGCACACCACACCCGTCAGCAGGAAGCTGATCAGGAGGCGGGCTCGCACTTCGTCGCAACCACTTTGAGCAACTGCCAGCCACTGCGCTCGCAGCGGCGCGGCACGCTCGGGGTCATCGAGGTGCTCTCGCAGGACCGGATCCGTCGCTCGAGCGAACGCTTCGTTCACCCCGGCCTCATGCAGGACATAGCGCCCCGGTGCGAAGATGAGATAGGCAAGAGCGCGCCACAGGTTCGGTCGTTCGGTCTGCATCCGTTGATCCCACGAATTTCGAGCATCGATGGTACCGCCGGGGCCTCCTGGCTCTATCACCACCACGGCATCAGCGACGGCCAAGCCCACGAGCACGTCGCCGAAACCATGGGGCTCGCACCAGATGCGGGCCGGGGCAGGCCGCTCAATAGAAACGCGCGCGCGTCAGGTCCAGGGTACGTACTCGACTGTTGTGCCTTCGATCTTCACGATCGCATCACGCTTGTCGATCTCGCATCGATTCGGTTCCAGATCTAGCAGGCTGCGATTGCCAGTCATGATTGCCGCGGGCCATCCACCCGGCACACTCCACGACAGCGCTGGCCACAACAGCGAGACCCAGGAAGGACCATCGCCGTCCATGCTCGATGACAGGATGCCGACGAACCGACCATCGGCGTCGAACGCCGGTCCACCGGACATGCCACCAATCGTCTTGCACTCAACCTCGACGCACGGGAACGGCAGCATCGCGCTGTCGCGTCCGACGGGATACTGTGCAGTCACGTCGCCGCTACTGAGGTACAGGCCCAAGCCCACTTTGACCCTGGGCAGGCCATCGTCACCGAGTTCGGGATGGGCCTGAGTGTCGGCCTGCCGGAATCCAGCAATCGTGAGGCGCTCGCCAATGGCTGGGGTGCGTGTGCTGGTCCCCGACATGAACAGCCGTCCGTCGGCCGGAAATGGCGAGGCCAACTCCAGTGAATAGATTGCCAGATCGCTCGCCGTGTTTGCGCCAGTTGTGACATGCCGGATGCGCCAGACGTCCACTTGGCCTTCGCGAACACCGAAGCAGAACGCCCCCGCCAACTCGGCCATTACATCCTCGACGCTTTGCTCGAAGACGTGCAAAGCTCCGATCGCCAATCCGGGCGCCACCATGACGGCTGATCCGTAGACATTCGGCCCGCTTCGATCAGGAAACGCCACTGCCAAGACCGTGCCCCGGAACCAGCCCCAGGTTCCAACTCTGGTGTGGGGTGGTGGACTTGGGATCTTGAAACTCAGGTGTGCCGTTTCGAGGACCGCGCCACCTTCATAGGTCGCGTTGGCGTTGTCAACGATCGTGGTAGCTATCTCTTCCGTAGCCATCAGCGACTCCCGCGCTGTGCCTAGAACCATAACCGTTCTGGCTTCTCCACCCATAGACGAAGCGCTTGGTGGCTGTCCAGGCATGATCTCAGTTCATCCCGAACGACGACTTGGAATCATAGGGATGCACATTGTCTGGCGCGCCCTCATATCTGTTCAGTTTGTCGTGGCCCGCCGCCACCCAAGCCCGTCCGCAAAGGATTCTCTCGTGGGGCTCCAGGAGGACGTGCCTTGAGTGTTCTCCTTGCCGGGCACGATGGGCAGACGATGCTGCGTGGCGAGTGTGGCCACAGTGGCGTAGCCGAGCCTTCTGAACGTCGGTGCCCCGGGTCGCCGCCTTCGACAAGCAGCGGAACCACCGCGTACGTCGGCGTCCCGCCATGGGCACAGAACTCCACGGCGACACCGATGCGACCTGACTCGAGACGCGCGACGAGCCCGCGCGCATGATGGGTCGGCTCGATGGGAAAGCCTTCTGCAAAACCGAGCGCGCGCAACTCGGTGATTGCCATGGCAAATGGCTGCATGTCTCCGCCCTGGTACTGCTGTGCATGGCGTACTTGTGTGCTGCAGCAAGCATCTGTCGCCTTTCCTCGGTGGTACTCGGGAATGTTACCGACGCGGCCGCTGATCGAGGGCCAAGCGCCCCTCCCACCGACCCGCCGATGCGGCACTCTCGGCCTATTTCATCCGCATAACCCGCCCCATGCCGGATTTGAGTGTGCGTAGTTCTGCCAAGAGGACCTCGTTGATCGACGCTAGCTGCGCTACTCGGCGGTACAACTTGCGAGCGTCGGCTTGGAGTTGGCGCACCTTTGCTTCAGCCGCCAGAAGCTTCACACGTTGGTCGTCAAGGTGCTTCTCGGATGTGCGGCCCTGCGCTTTGCGAATCGCCTTGGCGACCTGCGGGAAGCAGTTATGTATGAGCGACGTACTGACGCCTGCCTCGTTTGCGACCGCAGCAAAGGTCACGAGCTTTCCGTCGCCCTTGGTGCGCTCAATTTTTTTTATGGCCAGCCGCAACTCCTTGTCGCGCACGGCGTGCGGCTTGCGGGCCGAGTTCATGCCGTTGCCACCAACGGATCATGGCCCAACTCAGTCAGGACGTCTCGGCATCGCTGCAGATCTCTTTCCACACGCCGCCGCCCTCCAGGGCCGATGTCGTCGCGGCCTCGCATCTCGGCCAAGTGAGCGTACAGGCCGTTGTAGATCGGCACATGATGTGTGTCTATCACAGCGTTGTCGCAGCCGCCTCCGCCTCCGCAACGTGTCACATCGAGGTTGCCTACACAGAGGTTGTCGTCAGCAGTGCACCATGCGTGCCCGTTTGATCTGATGGCAGTGCTCTCGGCGATAGTTCGAATCATGTCGCCTCGGGTTCGGAACAGCGTTATCTCGCGACCTTGCCGCCACTGCATCAAGCTGGCGCCATATCCACCGGCCAGCAGCGAACCATCTTCGAACCATCCAGTAACCACGCCAACCTTTATGTCGTCAAGTTCGAACTGGATGTCCATGAAGAGATCTACCGCCAAGTGTTCATTGAGGGCGTAGGCATGCGCCATGTCTATGGACCAATGCTTGAAGTGCTCTTTGAGATACCGCAGGTCTCCGAACTGACTCCGCGCCGCGTAGAAGGCGAACGTCCGACGAAACTGGTGAGACGCGAGGGTCCATGCGATCTCGCGCGATTGCATGAATCGTTTCAGCTCGTAGTTCCAGTGCTGCTTGGACAGCGTTCGAACTTGCTTGTCCTTCTTTAGGTCTAGGCCGACAAAGACAGAGTTCAAGTGCTGCTCGGCCGACGCGATCTCGGGATCGGCAGGGTCGGTCTTGCGGCGCCGTCGAATCTCCTTCTTCAGGAGTTCCTGGTACGGCGCCGCAAAGCGATCCATCACCTTCAAGGCCTCAACGGCGGCCTCCGGGATCATCCATTCGGTTTGCCCTTCGTCCGTCTTGAGCGACTCAGATCGCATCCACCAGTAGACCTCTCCATCATCATCGACCGTGCTGTAGTAGCCACCGGTGCGGACTAGAGCAATCTCATGGTTCCGGCAGCCCGACAGGCTCGCCACCACGATGTAGCAGGCGATCCTCAGATCCGTCAGAGCGGTGCGAAGAGCAGTGACACCCCCGGACCATCCACGGTCTTCCAAGTGACTGTTCTTTGCACTGTATCGGGCGCTATCGGACTGGGGGCCTGGGTCAATGTCGACTGTCTGTAGCTCGTCGCGCAGCTCCAGCAACTTGTCGCCGTCTTGCACCACATCCCAGGCGGCCTGAAAGAGCCGAGAGAAGATGTTGTCGGGGATGATGGGCGTTCTCGCAGTCCGTGCGGCAGTGCCTCTGGTCTCTCCACCACTCAAGCCGGCCAAGGTGCCAGCGGTCTCGCCTGGCCAGGGATGCTCCGGCATTGGGGCGGCGGTGAACTGACTGATCTCGTACAACGCCTCGACTGCACTGAAGCGTTTTTCCAGCGTGTTGGCGGTCAGCGGCTTACCCTTGCGGCCTCTAAGCTCAGCCTTGGCGCGATCAACATAGCTCTTGCAGACTGCCTCGTTGACCTCGCGGAGGCTGCGAATCCCCAGCGTCTCTAGGTGCTGGAGGAACGGTGGCAGCTGGCCGTGGACCAGGGCCCGAACCGTCGACGCCTCAGGGCGCGCGCCGCCCGATCGTCCACGTCTGGTGTAGCGATAGACGATCTCCTTCATCTCTGATCGGAACGCGACCGGGAGCCGCTGGAAGCGGATGTAGCGATCGGCCGCTAGCGAGTTTGTCGCCTTCACATGGAACTGCCATGTGTCGTCTCTGAATCGGCTGAGCACCCGCCATTTGCCGTTTAGCCTGAGCGCCGAGACGATGAGCTTATCCCTGGCCGATTCCGCCAGTCCGCGGACATCTCTGGGTTGGGCTTCGAGGTGGGGGAGTGTGAGTATGGTTGATCCACTCATGTTGGAGTTCCAAGATTCAAGACACCGTCGAGAGACCAGAACGGGTGCGGGTCTGTGCGCGCGCGACGCCTCGCCTCGTCGACACTAGCTCGGTCGAATGCCCGCTTGGCGATTCCTCGCGCGACGATGTCTCGGTCAATCAAGCGAACAATGTGCGCGTAGCGCTTGGTCCATCGCCTGGGACCAACGCGCGCCCTCTCACGATAGATGCGCCAGTAGTATGAGAACAGTCTGTAGAGATCGTCGCCAGTAACGACATAGTTGCGACAGCGCAGGCAGTTCAGAAAGTTCATGCAGCTGGCGCCATTGGCCTTTGGGGCCAGCTCTCCGTTGATCGGATCTGTGCAGCCGCCCACCGGCGTCCGTTCGGTACTGCCAATCGTCGAGGTGAGCAGTTCAGTCGTCATAACTTCGCCCATGAACTTCCAGTTCTTGCGGGAGTCTTCGCCTGGTCGCAGGTAGTGCACGGTGACGACCTTTGGGGTATTGCCCGCTGCAACGGCCGCCGTCGAGGGATCGTCCCCAAGGATCTCGTTTATGCGATTCACGAACGTCTTGCGGAGAATTCCAACAGTGACTCGAAGGCGCTTTCCGTCACTTCCGACAAGCCCTTCTGACTTCACCAACTTCGCGATCGCTTCCCCGAGTCTCGCAGGCGTCAGCGCGCTGACGCTGCCGATCGCAGAGCCGCGCGTCGTCTGGTAGATCCAAACGCGATTCTTCAGGTGCACCGGCGCGACACGACGCATCGTCGACGTGAGTTCGATCACTTTCCGGACAAGGTTCGCCACGGTTGGAAGTACGGCCGGCGCACTCTCCAAGGTCCTTTCTGCCGTCCCGCGCTGAACAACGCTGTTCGACCGGCTGCCGCCCCGGCGCTTCTGGACGACCAAGAAGTGCAGACCTGGCTTTGGATGCTTGCGCAGACAGTCGACTGTCATCTCCAAGAGAGGAGTGGTGTTGCGACCGGTATGCAGTGCGACGACCAAGAGTGCGAGCGCGAGGAGCTCGCTGCTTGCTGGAAGTGAGGCCTGAAGTAGAGGCTGCACAGTCTTCTTGATGGCAATTGTGAAGCTACGCCGCTCGGCCCTCGTCATCGGCCTCGGGCCCTTGTGCTTGCCGGATGAGCCTGGAAATGGGTTCGTCGGGAAGGTTGCGTCATCTCCAGCACGGACCCACGGAATGGCGCCGCGCCGGCACATCGGCAGCAGGACCGCCTTGACGTTCTTGTAGATGCCCTTCTGAGACGTAGTGACAAGGCGACCATCGTCGAGGGTCACCAAGAAATCGTCGATCAATCCACGATTAATGTCTGCCAGGACCAGTGGCTGCCCTAGTGCCGAACTGCGGTCTGCCAGGAACTCAAGAAAGCGCGCCAAGCCCGTCTGGCAGTACCCCACGATCGTGGCGATGGTGCGATCGCCATCATGGGTAGACAGGAAACGATTGATCTGCTGTTGGCAGGCGTACGCAATTTCGTCGACTCCGCGCCCGTAGTACGGTGCAAATTCGAACCCTCGCGCCTGAGAAGCGTTTCCCTCGATCGGAAATTTCACCGCCGTGTTCGCGGGCGGGAGTGGATCGCGTCGTGTACGCCGTCCCTCCTTGGCAGCGATTGGACGAACGACACTCGGAATCTTGATGTCGACCCTAGGGAAGTGCTTCTTCCTCATGACAGTGCCAACGCGTTCAACTCGTCGTCGTACAACAGAATCGCGTCTTCGGCCCGTTCGTCGAGCAAGTGGGTGTAGATCTGCGTCGTGGCGATTGATGCGTGCCCCAGTTGATGCTGGAGGAACACGAGCGGATCGATACCCCTCTGCCCTGAGCGTTGCAGACCATAGAGGGTGTGGGTCGCGTATGTGTGGCGCAGCATGTGCGTGTGCACGTTCAATCCGACCGTCACGCCAGCATCGTGGACGATGCGGCCAATGGCCTTGCCTCCGGCGGCATACGGTCTGCCGTCTTGATTCAGGAAGAGGGGCCCCTGCGACGTGCTAGAGAGAGACGCCCGCTCACCGCGCACTTGTATGGCGTATTGGTAAAGGTCCTCCATGAACCTGCGGCCGACCACGATATAGCGAGCTGAAGAACCTTTCGTGCGCATGCCTGTGCCGTCCCGAGGGTCCAGGAGGACTCTCACGTTGCGTGACCTGCCAGGGCGTCGCATGGCATCGAGCACGTATGCTTCCGGGAATGTCGCGAGTTCCTCGCGGCGCAGGCCGGTGTGAAGTCCCGCGCGTACCACCATTGCATGGTGCGGGTTCGCCAGTCCCGACATGAGCAATCTGATTTCATCCTTGACGAGGAACTTTGGGAGCGTCTTGGGGACTTTCGGGGCAACATCCTTGGACATGATTTGACCGCCTGAGCTGTCCACGTGGGCCAGGAATCCAGGTGGGCGTCGGACGTGTCTCACTTCGTAGTCGAACGGCAGAGACTGAATCCAGCGGGCGCGCATGGCGAACTCATAGAACGCACACACGTAGATCAGTCGCGTCCGGACCGTGCTTCGAGCTAGGCCAATTGTGTCGAGGCAGTAATCGCGATAGGCGGCGACGACGCCGTGCTCCTCTCCAATTCGTGGCTGCTGCCAGTCAAGCTCATGTGCGTTCAAATAGCTGAAGTAGTCGTACATCGTCTGACCGACACTTGGCCATGAGTTCTTGGAGCCGATTGCGCCTCGCAGCAAGTAGTAGCGAAGAAACTCGTTTGCTTCGACGCACGACTCCATGTTGTCGTACAGGAGTATCGGGAAGCCTGGGTACGCTTGGCGGTTGATCTTGTAGTCGGAGGTGGCCCAGATCAGCTCCATTACAAGCCCTTCGCTTCGAGCAGTTGGACGGCCGCCTTGAACGGAACTTCGAACAAGTGCATTGCGAGATCGACGGCCCCGCCGCCGCCGCGCTGTGCCCTGGTGTCGAAGAACTTCGTGCCCGTACACAGGATCTCGTAGTCGCACCCGCCCGTTGAGGCGTGCCATCGTGTCGTGGCCGCACTTGAGGTCGGTGCAAAGGTGACGTCCTTCTTCGCGTGGTCGGCGAGGGAGCACAAGGCAATGTGGGCCTCCATCCGGCGCCAGCGCTCAAGATCAGAGTTATCCACAGGCGGGCGCCCCCTTCCGGACCTTCCCCCAGCTACTCGTCCCACAGGGACCTCTCCAAGGAAAACACCGGGCAGAATCTTATAACGGTTATAGGACGCCGAAACGAGCCGTTTCGAGGACTTCCTGCTCGAAGGCCGGCACATCCGCGCCGACGTGCACGAATGGCTGGCTGCGCGGCTGCCGAAGGGATCTCGTCTGAACTAATCGGCACGCCAAGCATGGG
>Ga0075370_10001111_pt1 | contig 11259 bp, 8 predicted proteins | sample EndMethybrTD3035_FD_71398 | JGI IMG/M metagenome (GOLD analysis project Ga0075370, IMG submission 71398) | Populus endosphere microbial communities from Tennessee, USA - Endosphere MetaG P. TD hybrid TD303-5 | ecosystem: Host-associated > Plants > Roots > Endosphere | place: USA: Tennessee... | reverse complement strand
GCCTGCTCGAAGCTTTCGGCGGCGAGGATATCGTCGAGCGGCAGATCGGCGCTGCGGTTGAACAGCGATTTGGCCGCGCGGATCGCGGTGGGGCTGCGGCGGGCGATGTCCTGCGCCATGGCCAGCGCACGCGCCAGCGGATCGGCATCGACCAGCGTGGCAAAGCCCAAGGCCAGCGCCTCCTCGCCAGAGAATTCGCGGTTGGTATAGGTCAGCTCGCGCAACACGTCCTCGCGCACGCAGCCGCGCCACAGCGCGAAGCCGCCCATGTCGGGGACGATCCCCCACTTCATCTCCATGACAGCCAATCGGGCACCTGGCGCGACCACGCGGACGTCTGCGCCGCCGGCGATCTGCAGCGCGCCGCCGAAGCAGACGCCGTGCACCGCGGCGATCACCGGCACCGGCAGCTTGCGCCACTGCATCGCCGCCTGTTGGAAGCCGTTGGCATTGCCGTGAGTGCGCTGGACCAGCGGCAGCGCCTCGCCGCCCAGGGCCGCCTCGAACGTCGAAAGGTCGAGTCCGGCGCTGAACGCCTTGCCTTCGCCCGAGAGGACGACGCAGCGCAGCCCGGGCATGTCGAACAGCGCCTGGCCCGCAGCGAGCAAGGCCTCGAACATCGCCAGATCGAGCGCATTCATCTTGTCGCCGCGCGTCAGCGTCACCCGCGCGACGCCGTCGTCTTCGATTGTCAGGGAGACGCGGTCGTTGGCGGCGAATTCATGGCTCATGGCGGGTAATCTCCGCTTCGGTGGTGACGAGATCGTCCAGGCGTGACTCGCCGACCCACATGGGAACGGCGGGCCGGTTCGACTCGATGGGCGGGATCAGCATATAGCCCCCCGCTTCCACCGTCCGCACCAGACCTTCCAGGCCTGCCCCGGCCAGCTTGGCGCGCAGGCGGAAGACGTGGACGGCAAGGCTGTTGGTATCGGGCATGTGGTAGAGCCGCCAGACCTCGGTCAGCAGGGCGACCTTGCTGACCGCCACCCCGGGCTTGTCGGCGAGGCGCCAGAGCAGCGCGAATTCGCGCGGATGAAGCGCCAAGGCCCGCCCGGCGACGAAGCCGTCGCGCGCGAAGAGGTCGAGCCGCAGAGGGCCGATCTCGCGGGACCGCGGCAACATGCGCGCGCGTTCGGCGACGCGCTCGGCGCGTGCGGCGATTTCGCTCAAGACCGGCCTGTCGCAGAGCACGTCGCCAAAGCCCAGTCCGAGCAGCCGGGCGCGCCGGGCGCTGTCGTCGACGCCGAGCAGAAGCACGCGGTCATGCTGCGGTCGCGGATAGTTGTCGCGCAGCCGCGTCCAGGCGTGCGGGTCCATCGCGGCGAGATGGGCCAGCGCTACGGTATCTCCCGGTGCCGCCTCAGCCTCGGTCAGCCGCCAGCCACAGCGGCGCAGATCCAAGGCAGGCGGGATTTCGGTTGCGCACAACCATTGAAACAGGCGCAATGCACGCCCCCATCGGCCTCATGTTCTTTGCGGACCCGGGCCACGGCGAATCGTCACCATGGCCCGGCGAGAACACAGAGCAAGTCGGTTGGCTTAACAATACCGACAGGGGGTGCCTATCAAGCGGCGGAACTGTTTACGCCCATGCTGGACAGATAGCGCTTGATGTTGCGTGCGGCCTGGCGGAGCCGCTGTTCGTTCTCGACCATGGCGATGCGAACGAAGCCTTCGCCATCCTCGCCATAGCCGACGCCCGGTGCCACCGCGACTTCGGCATGGGTGAGGAGCTGCTTGGAAAACTCCAACGATCCCATATCCTTGAGTGCTGGCGGCAGCGGTGCCCAGGCGAACATCGAGGCCCGCGGGGAGGGGATTTCCCAACCGGCGCGGCCGAAGCTCTCGACCAGAACGTCGCGGCGCTTCTGGTACAGCTCGCGGTTTTTCTCGACGATGTCCTGCGGTCCGTTCAGCGCTGCGCAGGCCGCAGCCTGGATCGGAGTAAAAGCTCCATAATCGAGGTAACTCTTCACCCGGGTCAGCGCCGCAATCAGCTTCTTGTTGCCGACGGCGAAGCCGACGCGCCATCCGGCCATCGAGAATGTCTTCGACATCGAGGTGAATTCGACCGCGACGTCCTTGGCGCCGGGCACCTGCAGGATCGAGACCGTCGGGTTGCCGTCGTAGTAGAGCTCCGAATAGGCGAGGTCCGAAAGGACCCAGACCTTGTTCTCCTTCGCCCAGGCGACCAGCCGTTCGTAGAAGGCCAGGTCCACCGTCTCCGCAGTCGGATTCGACGGGTAGTTGACGATCAGGATTGACGGGCGCGGCACGGTGAAGGCCATGGCCCGTTCCAGCGCGCGCCAGTAATCCTCGTTCGGGGTGGTCGGCACCGAGCGGATCGTCGCCCCGGCGATGATGAAGCCGAAGGTGTGGATCGGGTAGCTCGGGTTCGGCGCCAGCACGACGTCGCCGGGAGCCGTCATCGCCGTCGCCATCGAGGCGAGGCCTTCCTTCGATCCCATGGTCATGACGACCTCGGTATCGGGATCGAGCTCCACGCCGAAGCGCCGGCCATAGTAATTGGCCTGCGCCCGGCGCACGCCGGGGATGCCCTTAGACGCCGAATAGCCGTGCGCGGACGGCTTCTGGGCGACTTCACAGAGCTTGTCGATGATATGCGAAGGGGGCGGCAGATCGGGATTGCCCATGCCGAGGTCGATGATGTCCCTACCGGCTGCGCGTGCTGCGGCTCGCATGTCATTCACTTCGGCGATGACATAGGGCGGCAGTCGCTTGATGCGGTAGAACTCGTCTTCCATGACCTCTTGCAATCCAATCTGCTGCGGCGGAATTGCCGCGCGTCCCATGTAGGCGATAAACTGTCGCTGGCAAATGGCCGATGTCCGGCTATTCTGTCCGCGGGATCGGAGAGGACTCGAAAAAGGTACCCCTCGGGGTGCGAGGCCGAAGGCAAAGGAGTCCAGGCGAATGGCAGACAAGTCGCAGGCCGAAGGCGGCGCGCCCGAGATTTTTGCCGATATGCTGCGCGCGCAGAGCGAAGCCACGATGCAGCTGTTCGGCCGGTTCCTGCCCGGTACGCAGGCAAGCCCCGACGACGCGGCCGGCGCGCAGAAATGGGCCGACGTTGCGAACCGCATGCAGGCTATGTGGCTGGATTTTCAGACCGGCCAGGCCAGCCGTGCGGCGCAGCCGACTGCCCACTACAGCGATCCCGCGAAACTGATCGCGCTGGTCGAAAGCTGGTATCGCCAGATGCCGCTGGCCCATGCCGATACCCAGAAGAGACTGTGGGAGGACGGCTTCACGCTCTGGGAAACCGTGCTCGGCCGCTATGGCATCGGTCCCAAGGCCGGCGATCCCGATGCTGCATTGCCCCGTAGCGACCGCCGCTTCGCCGATCCGAAATGGCGCGAACAGCCGTTCTTCGCGCTGATCCACCAGGCTTACCTGATGTTCGCCGATCAGGCCGATGCCATGGCCGAAGGCATCGAGGGGCTCGAGCCGGCCAGGCAGGAGCAGCTGCGCTTCCTTACTCGTGCGATCGTCGATGCGCTGAGCCCGGCCAATTTCACGCTGACGAACCCCGTTGCGCTCGACCGTGCGATCGAGACCAAGGGCGAGAGCTTGGTCAAAGGGCTCGAGCACCTGCTCACCGATCTCGGCCGGGGCCAGCTGACCCACACCGACCCCGATGCCTTCAAGCTGGGCGAGAATATCGCGGTCACCCCGGGCAAGGTGGTGCACGAGGCCAAGCTCTACCAACTGATCCAGTACACCCCGACGACCGAGAAGGTCCTGGCGACGCCGCTGGTGATCTTCCCGCCGTGGATCAACCGCTTCTACATCCTCGATCTCAACCCCGCGAAAAGCTTCGTGCGCTGGGCCGTCGCGCAGGGGATCACGGTGTTCATGGTCTCGTGGAAATCGGCCGACGAGACTTTCGCCGACGTCGTCTGGGACGATTACATTCGCGCGCAGATCGACGCGATCGACACGATCCGGGCGCGGCTCGACGTGCCCTCGGTCAATGCCATCGGCTATTGCGTCTCCGGCACGACGCTGGCCGCAACGCTGGCCGTGCTGGCGCGGCGGGGCGAGGCGGACAAGGTCAGGAGCGCGACCTTCTTCACCGCGCAGGTCGACTTCGAGGAACCCGGCGACCTCAAGCACTTCATCGACGACCAGCAGATCGAGGCGATCGCCCGGCTGGCGCCCGACGGCTATCTCGACGGCCGCTACATGGCCGCGACCTTCAACCTGCTGCGCGGCAACGACCTGATCTGGAGCTATGTCGCCAAGAACTACCTCATGGGCGAGGACTATCCGGCCTTCGACCTGCTCCACTGGAACGGCGACGTGACCAACCTGCCGGCCAAGTGGCACTGTGCCTATCTGCGTGACCTTTACCGCGACAACCGCCTCGTCGTGGCCGATTCGCTCAGCGGCGACGGCACGCCGATCGATCTCCACACGATCGCGACGCCAAGCTATATCCAGGCCGGGCGCGAGGACCATATCGCTCCGCCCGAGAGCGTGTGGAAGCTGACCCACTATCTCAAGGGGCCCTGGACCTTCGTGCTAGCGGGCTCGGGGCACATCGCCGGGGTGGTCAATCCGGAAGGTTCGAAGAAGTACGGCTACTGGACCAACGACAAGCCGGGCGACACGCTCGAAGGCTTCATCGCCGGCGCCGAGGAGCATGCGGGGAGCTGGTGGCCGCACTGGCTCGGCTGGCTGCGTGCCCAGGATGCCGCGGAAGTGAAAGCCACAGGCAAACGCAATCCCGGCGGGCGCGGCGACCGGGTCATCGAGGATGCGCCAGGTCGCTACGTGATGGAGCGCTGACCGCGAGCCACCTGGCTCATTGCGGTTATGTTGCACTGCACAAAATCTCTTGACGTAAGCGCCGACAGCTTTATTGTGCAGTGCAACAAATGCGCTCGCACCGGATGTGCGAATGGTCGCCGAAGCTAGGGATTCCGCTGCAATGGCCGATACAGACGTTACCAAGATCGACGATTCGGCCGAGAAGGCCTATGCCGCTGCTTCCGAAGCGATCGCGGCCAAGGACGTCCCGGAAATCAACGCCGCCGCCGAGCCGGTGGAATTTCCGGCCAAACCGAAACGGACGCGCAAAGTCGCCTCGAGCCCCGCAGAGACCCTTGCCGGCGAAACCGTTGCCGTCGAACCCGAACCCGTTGCAGTTGCGCCCGTCGTCGCAGCGGTGCCGGCGGCAAAGCCCGCTTCGAAGCCGCGCGTAGCGAAGCCGTCCAAGCCGGCGATCAAGCGTGCAGCCGCGAAGCCCGTGCTCGCGACGCCGGCCAAGTCTTCGCCGATCAAGGCGCGCAAAGCTTCCGTTCAGAAGATCAAGACGGCCCCCAAGGCCACTCCGAAGGCTACTTCCAAGGCTACTCCCAAGACCGCAAAGGCCAGCCCGAGCGCCAAGCCTGCCAGCCCGTTTCTCACCAAAATCAAGGAAATCCCCATGGACGTCACTGCTTCGATCAAGGATACTGTCGCCGGTGCCCAGGAAAAGGCCAAGGAGGCCTTCACCAAGACCACTGCCGCCGCCAGCGAGGCGACCGAGTTCGCCAAGGGCAACGTCGAAGCCTTCGTCGAGTCGGGCAAGATCCTGGCCTCGGGCCTGCAGGAGCTGGGCAACAAGTTCGTCGCCGACAGCAAGGCCGCGTTCGAGACTGCGACCACCGACGTCAAGGCGCTGACCGCCGTCAAGTCGCCGACCGAGTTCTTCAAGCTCCAGACCGACCTGCTGCGCCGCAACTTCGACAGCGCGGTGTCCTATACGACCACGGCCGGCGAAGCGATGCTCAAGCTCTCGGGCGACGTGATCAAGCCGATCTCGGGCCGCGTCAGCCTCGCGGTCGAGAAGGTCAAGGCGGCCGCCTGATCGCGTGGCCCTCAGGGGGCCGAGCGACCTTTTACCGGCTATTGCGGACCGGGCGGCACAAGGCCGGCCGGTCCGTTTTTGCGTTAACCACTTTCGATGGGTTGTCGTTTCCCCCCGGCTTACGATATTCTCACCCTATGCATCACGATTATGGCTTGATTGATTCCCCGCTGCCTCTGCGCGTGCGCGCAGGCGACGAAGACGATGCCGGCGGTGCCGGCACTGGCGACGACGGCCAGGACCAGCTTGGCGTCGCCACCAAGACCCGAACCAAGCCGAAGAAGCCCAGCCAGTTCAAGGTGCTGATGCTGAACGACGATTACACGCCGATGGAATTCGTCGTGATGGTCCTCAAGCGGTTCTTCAACATGGACCTAGAGCAGGCGACGCGGGTCATGCTGCACGTCCATCAGCGCGGCGTCGGCGTATGCGGTATCTTCCCCTACGAGATCGCCGAGACCAAAGTGAACCAGGTCATGGATTTCGCCCGGCAGAACCAGCATCCGCTGCAATGCACGCTGGAAAAGGCCTGACGGGCGCCTCTATCGGGCAACAAATCGGGCAATCGGGCTTTGGTTCGCGGTGAACAGGTCGATTCCGCTTCCGCCATTCGTTAACCGGCGATAGGGGATCGGACCAAGCCGACGGATTCCCTTGACCGTGAAATTCTTCACCGCCGTAGACCGTTACATCTTCCGGCTCGTGCTGATGCCGATGCTTGCGGTCTTCGTGATCGCGGCCTCGCTGCTGATTCTCGACAAGATGCTCAAGCTATTTGACTTCGTCGCGACCGAGGGCGGCCCGGTCAGCATCGTGTTCAAGATGCTGGCGAACATGATGCCCGAATATGCCAGCCTGGCGATCCCGCTGGGGCTGATGCTGGGCGTGCTCTTCGCCTTCCGCAAGCTCGCCACTTCCAGCGAGCTGGACGTGATGCGGGCGGTGGGCCTGTCCTACACCCGGCTGATGCGCGTGCCCTACATGATCGCGATCGTGCTGGTGGCGGTCAATTTCCTCAACGTCGGCTATCTCCAGCCGCTGTCGCGCTATTACTACGAGCAGCTACAGTTCGAGCTGCGCTCGGGCGCGCTCGGCGCCGCGATCAAGGTCGGCGAGTTCACCACGCTGCAGGACAAGATGGCGCTGCGCATCGAACAGAGCCGCGACGAGGGGCGCGAACTCATCGGCATCTTCGCGCGCATCGCCAACAGCAAGGGCCAGGTGATGTCGATCTCGGCGCGCGAAGGGCGGTTCCTTGCGCTGAAGGGGCAACCGGACACGATCATCCTGCGGCTGGTCCAGGGCCAGATCGTCCAGGAAGTGCCCAACGAGACGCCGCGCGTGCTCACTTTCACGCGGCATGACCTGCCGATCGACCTGCCGGCGATCGAGCAGTTCCGCTCACGCGGGGCCGAGGGCAAGGACCGCGAATATATCCTGCCTCAGCTCCTGCGCATCGGCTGGAACGACAACCTGCCCGAAGACGTCCGGATCAAGAGCCAGGCGAGCTTCAATTACCGCATGGTCGAAGTGGTGATGATGCTGCTCGTCCCGCTGCTCGGCCTCGCACTCGCGATCCCGCCCAAGCGTTCGACCTCGGCGCTCGGCGTCTTCGTCTCGGTGGTGATGGTGACGGTCTATCACAAGATCAACGAATACGGGCAGCAGGTCGCCGCACTCGGCCGGATCGATCCGACGCTGGCGTTGTGGGGCCCCTTCGTGATTTTCGCCTTGCTGATCTTCTGGATGTACTGGCGCGTCGCCTATGTTCCGGGCGGCCAGGCGATCGGCTGGCTCGAATCGGCCTCGTCGTTCGTCGTCAAGCGCGTCCGCGCGCTGGTCAAGCGCCGCACGCGGCAGCCGGCCTAGCCCAGCGCGGAGCCTCTCATGCAGCTCGAATTCTTCCCCTCGCGGACGCTGACGCTCTACCTTGCCCGGCTGTTCATCACCCGTGTGGTCGGCGTCCTGCTAATGCTGGTGCTGATCCTGCAGATGCTCGATCTGCTGTCGGAAAGCGGCAAGATCCTCGAATATCAGGGCAACGGCCAGGCACAGCTCTGGACCTACGTTACCCTGCGCGCGCCGCAGCTGATCGCGCGCTTCCTGCCCTATTCGGTGCTGCTGGCGACTATCCTCACCCTGTTCACGCTCAACCAGAACAGCGAGGTGATCTCGATGAAGGCGGCGGGGCTTTCTGCGCACCAGGTGCTCGCGCCGCTGTTCCTGACCGCGATCGTCGTCGCGGTGGTGAGCTTCACTTTCAACGAGCGCGTCGTCACCCACGCCACCGCGACACTCAAGGCCTGGCAGAACGCCGACTATGGCCCGCTGCCCAAGGATTCGGGGGTTCGCAGCAACGTCTATCTGCGCGACGGCAACAATATCCTGATGGCCGCGACCGTCGAGGGTAGCGGCAATGCCATGGCGATGCAGGGCGTGAGCTGGTATCGGCGCGATGCCCAGGGCATGGTCGTCGAACAGCTGCGCAGCCCGCATGCGACTTTCGCCAATCCGGGTTGGCGGCTCGAATCGCCGGTACGCTTCGACGTCAAGAGTACGGCAACCGAGCCGCTGGATTCGCTGGTCATCGCGCAGGACGTCGAACCCAACCAGGTTACGATCAGTTCGGTCGACGCCGACGCGCAGAGCATCTTCGAGCTGTCGCGCTCGATCGCCGATCTGAAGGCGGCCGGCCGGCGCACCACCGAACTCGAAGGCAAGTGGTGGCACAAGCTGTCGGGGCCGCTGTCTTCGGTGCTGATGCCGCTGCTCGGCGCGATGGCGGCCTTCGGGCTGGCGCGCTCGGGCCAGACGCTGATCCGTGCGATCATCGGCATGGCGCTGGGCTTCACATATTTCGTCATCGACAACGCCGCGCTGGCGATGGGCAATTTCGGCGGCTATCCGCCGCTGGTGGCGGCCTGGGCGCCGTTCCTGCTGTTCGCCTTCATCGGCGAGACGGTGCTGATACGAACGGAAGAGTGAAGGAACGGGGACTTGCGTGTCAGCGCCGGGCGGACCCTATGGTGCTGCGCACCAGCCGCCCTATCAATGGCCACAGGCCGACGTAGTTTGCCTTGTGGTAGGTCGTATCAAGGTCGAAATGCGCCGATATCCGGCGATGCGCCTCGGCCAGGGAATGATAGGGCACCGACGGAAGCAGGTGGTGCGTGGCATGATAGCGCAGTCCCACCGGCGCCCACAGTTCGGCGATCGGCCCGGGGGGCGGGACATTGACCGAATCGAGAAATTGAGCGGTCACCGTCATCGGCTCACCCTCGTTGATCCAGAGGTGCGCGACGAGAGTGCGGACCTGGTTCAGCACGGCGGTGACCGAGACCACCGCCATGGCAATCAGCAGTGGCCGCCAGCCCCCGGCCCAGCTCGCCGCGAGCACCGCAATCGCCCAGGTGCTGGCGCCTAGCTCCTGCCAGAACACCATTCGCGCGAAGGTGCCTTCGGGCGGGCGGCGGCGAAAGGCGGGATTGATCGACAGCGCAGAGGCGCGTTCCCAAACGAGCTTGCGCAGCGCGGGAACGATTGCGCCCAGCGGCACGAGCAATGCCGATCGCAGCAGCAAACCGGGAGGCAGCAGAATGGCCAGCAGCGCGAAGGTGGGCAGCGAGGCCGGTTTCATCCGCCCCAACGGCAAGTATTCGGGATCGTCCACAGTGCCGTAGCGCGTGCGGGCATGGTGCAGCGTGTGAACCCCTTCATACATGAACGAGGGAGTGAGCAGCGGGATCCCGACCAGCAGATTCCAGCCCAGCCGGAAGCCGGGCAGGGCGTCCTTGTGGATGTGGGTCAGCTCGTGGATGAACAGCAGCGCGCGATAAAGCGCCAGCGCGGAGATCAGGGCGACGGCAGTCGCGGCCCAGGGATCGCGCAGCAGGATCGCCGCCGCCAGCGCGGCATAGCCCAGCGCGACCGAGGCCAGCATGTCGGACCAGTAGACGGCGGGGCGGGCCTCGGCGATGTCGCGAGTGAGATCGACCGCAGCCCGGAGCATCGGCATGTCATCAACCACGCGCGACGGCGCCGCATCAGTCTCGGTATTGATCGCTTGGTAGGCCGTCATTCGGTCGGTTCCGGTAGAGTTCTTATCTTTCCCTCGCCAAGATCGAGGCGCGGCTGGAATTCGCTGCCGGGATGGTCCACAACGCGCGCCAATGCAAGGGGGCCAGGGCGGAAGGGCGGTGTCCCGCCGGCTCCGCTTTCCTCGATCGCAACAGACAAGGTGATATGGTGGCCTCTGCCGAAATTTCCATCGTTCCGGTGACGAGCAACGGTGATCGCAAGGCGTTCATCGATCTGCCCTATCGGCTGAATTCGAGCGATCCGCACTGGGTTCCGCCGCTGAAGGCCGATGTCGCGGAACTGTTGAACCCGAAGAAGAACCCGTTCTTCGAACACGCCGAGGTGCAGCTGTTCCTCGCGCGCCGCGGCGGCCAGGTGGTCGGGCGGATCTCGGCGCATATGGACAAGCTGGCCTGGACCTTGCCGCCCGAACAGGGAATGGGGCCGGGCACGGGCAACTGGGGCATGTTCGACGCCGAGGACGAGCAGGTGGCCGCAGCGCTCATCGCCGCTGCCGAGGACTGGCTCCGCGCCAGGGGCATGACCCGCGTCCTCGCGCCGCTCAGCCTGTCGATCTGGGACGAGCCGGGATTGCTGGTGAAGGGTTTCGACCACGATCCCGTGATCATGATGGGCCACAATTCGCCCCGTTATCAGGCCTGGATCGAAGGGCGCGGCTATACCCCTGCCAAGACGCTGCTGACCTATGACCTGCAGGTCGACAAGCCATTCCCGCCGCTGATCGAGCGCATTGTCGCATCGGGCGAGAAGAACCCGCGCATCCGCATCCGCGAGGCCGACAAGTCGCGCTTCAAGGAGGAGGCCGATCTGGTCTTCGACATTCTCAATGATGCCTGGTCGACCAACTGGGGCTTCGTGCCGATCACCGACAGCGAAGTGCGCTACGTCTCGAAGAAGATGGCGCCGGTGGTCTATCCCGAACTCTTGCGCATCGCCGAGCTCGACGGCGAACCGGTGGCCTTCATGCTGACGTTCCCGGACATGAACCGGGTGATCAAGCCGTTCAAAGGCAATCTTTTCCCCTTCAATTTCCTCAAGCTGCTGGCCTGGGTGAGAAAGCCGCACAGCCCGCGCATGCGGGTGCCGCTGATGGGTGTGCGCAAGCACCTGCAAAGCTCGCGCATGGCAAGCCAGCTCGCTTTCATGATGATCGAGTACATCAGGCGATCCGCGGTCAAGAACAATGGCGCCAGGACCGCGGAGATCGGCTGGATCCTCGACGACAACCAGGGCATGCGCTCGGTCGCCGACGCGATCGAGAGCAAGGTCAACCGCGAATACGT
>Ga0075370_10001110_pt1 | contig 11261 bp, 7 predicted proteins | sample EndMethybrTD3035_FD_71398 | JGI IMG/M metagenome (GOLD analysis project Ga0075370, IMG submission 71398) | Populus endosphere microbial communities from Tennessee, USA - Endosphere MetaG P. TD hybrid TD303-5 | ecosystem: Host-associated > Plants > Roots > Endosphere | place: USA: Tennessee... | reverse complement strand
GTCTCGGCTCACCTCAGGTGAACGCAGCACCAGGCGATGCCGGCGAGGTGGCGGATGCGCCGACGCTCCCGTTGACCTCTCTCGGTGCCGACAAGGACATCCCCCTGTACGGCTTGCAGGCGTCCCAGACGATCACCGTCCCGGTGCCAAAAGGCTTGACGCCCGGTGCATTGAGCGCCGATGTCGAGCTGCCGCCATATGTCCGTGGAGGAACACTGTTCGTCACCCAGGAGGGCCGGACGTTGTCGCGCGTCGAGCTGCTGGTGGCCGAGAGCACGCCGCTGTCCATTCCGTTGACCGGTGCACACGTCGTCGACAACTCGGTGACGTTCACTGTGCGCAGCCGTCTGCTGCCGGAGGAAGGCGACTGCCTCTACGACCCGACGGTGCCCCTTGCGCTCACCAACGCCGCGGTCGACTTCACGGGTAAGGAGGCTCCGCCCACAATGGTCGCGGACTTTCTTCCGTCGGTGCTGCAGAAGATGACGGTCTTCACACCACAGAAGCCGTCGATCGCGGAATCCGATGCAGCCGTGCGGGTCGCGACGGCGGTCGTCAGTCGTTACGGCAGGCAGAACACCGAAATCGACATCGCACCCCTCCCCGACGGGGAGGCGGCGCCACCGTCGGCTCCGCTGGAGCGCAACGTTGTCATCCGCGAGGGGGAGGATGCCGCCATCTCACTGCAGGACGGCAACGGGGGTGTCCCCGCGTTGCAGATCAGCGGGTCGTCCGATGAACTGGCCGATCAGGTCTTGCTGCTCGGCAGTGATCTGTCCAAGCTCGCCCTTTCCTCCAAAGTGGTTACCGGACCGGTCAATTCGACGTCGCTGCCGTCGGGCGACAAAGTCACGCTGCGCGATCTGGGTCAGCGCGAGGTCAAGGCGACGGCGTTCAAGCCGCAGGCGGTCGTCAGCATCGATCAGACTCGTATCGGACGACCGGTTCGTGATGTACGGGTGCACCTGTCGGGTTCCTACACGCCGCTGCCGTCCACGGTCGGTGGAGCTCTGGTGGTGTCCGCCGACGGTGAGACAGTCGATCAGTGGGCAGCGGACGCCAGCGGCAAGATAGACCGCACCGTCACCATTCCGCAGTCCGAGCTTCGCCGGAACACAAAGCTTTCCGTCGCCGTCGACATCGCAGGCAACATCGGCAGGTGTGGTGAGTTTCAACCTGTGACGCTGACGGTCGATGACTCCACCACCATTGAGAGCAAGTCTGCGGATCCACCCGATCCCGCCGGTTTCCAGTCTGTGCCCCAGGCGATGACGCCTCAGGTGCAGGTCGGCGTCGAACCCGAATCATTCGACGACACCGCCCGTGCGGTGTCGATCATCGAGGGCCTGCAGCGGCTCAGCGGATCGCGTATCGACACCGAGGTGGTGCCGCTTGCCGATGCGATCGAGAGCGCGTCGCCGGCTGTGTTGATCTCGGCCGACGGTTGGGACAATGACAAAGTGGTTCCGCCGGTGCGTAGTTCGGCGAACGGGACCGTGCAAGTCCAGCGGATCGGCGGCGGAAGCCCCGCCACGTTGACTCTCGACCCGGCGAAGCCGTTTGCGTCACTTCAAGTTGGGCGGGTCGGCAACAGGTCCGTACTCTTCGCGACATCGGAGAACGCGCCGGACCAACTCGACGCACTGCTGGACTGGCTCGGCGCCGACGTGCGTCGGTGGGCGGCGCTGGACGGGACCGCGCTGATCTCATTGCCGGGGCGCGATCCGGTGACGGTCGACGCGGATGCCGCCGCACCGCCGGAGCCCGCGCACGACGACGGCTCCAACCCGGTCTGGTGGATTGCCGCAGGCGTCGGCGTGGTCATCGGAGCAAGCCTCGCCGCGTTGGCAATCCACCGAAGGCGTCGCGCCTAGCGCTTCAGCCCTGCTTCGTGGTAGCCGCGATCGGTGTTCACCTTCCACGGATCGACGTTCTCGCCGAGGTACCGCGAGACACTTTGCATGGCACTGAGCATCGCGTGGTCCTGGTTGTCGTACCGGTGCATCCCATTTCGCCCGATCGGGTGCAGGGTGGGGTGCTTCTGACGCAGGTAATCACGGATCCGTGCGACGCCCCGCTCCCGCGCCTTGTCATCGATCGGGTAGGCGAATTGCGAGCGGACGATCATGACGTTGTCGAGGGGGGAGTCCGCGACACCGAGCTCACGCAAGTCCTGTTCGACTATGGCGCCCAGGCTTTGGCTGCTCCGGACCCACAGGTCGTCCTCGGGAAGGGTGAAGTATTCGAGGCCTAGATACGTGCCGTTCCAACCAGCCGGCGCCAGGCCGCTCGACCACCGTCCGTAGTTCTGAATCCGGCCGACCCGAAAGTTCTTGCCGGGTGTGTACACCCAGTTATAGGGAATGTCGTAATGCTTCTGCAACGCGACGGCGACGGTGATGACGGAACGGTGCCGCAGAGTGGCAGCGGTCGCCCGAATATGCTGTGGCGGTTCGGGTTCCAGGGTGTCGATGAGAAACCGCAGCGGCATGCTGGAGAACACGGCATCTGCGGACACCGTCTCACCGTTCTGAAGCTCCACGGTCCATGATCTGCCGGTGTGGTGAATCTTGACCACCGCACAGTTCAGGCAGATGTCCACTCCGGCGTCGGCCAACTTTTCCGCGGCGGCTTCCCACAGTTGGCCGGGACCAAGTACGGGATATCGAAAAGCGTCCTCACCCATGGGATCCGGTTCACGGGCTCGATGCCAGCCGATCGGCTTTATGCGCTGGTTCGCCCATTCGCTGGCCAGGTTTTCCGGATCGGTGAGCCACGTCTTGCGGACATATCCGTCGAAGAACAATTCGTACCAGTAGCGGCCGAATTGTCTCCTGCCCCACTCGCTGAAGCTCTCCGAATTGTTGATGGGAGACATGGAGTTCCGCAGCCGAGGCCAGAAAAAGCTTGCCAGGCCGCGGATTCCGCTCCGGAACCCCATCTGGGTCACCAGGTCGCGACCGAGAAGCGGGTACCGCACCAGATGGTCGTTCACGAGCATGGCGGAGCGACGGCGCACCGAGACCCACTGGTCGGCGGGGAGCAGCGACCTCCACAGGTCGGAGACCTCTTCGCTCTTGGTGAAGAAACGGTGACCGCCCGGATCGACGCGCCAGTCGCCGTCGGTCGGCGTGCGTGCCAGGCCGCCGACGTCTCCGGATGACTCGTAGATGCGAGGTTTGATACCCCGTCGGGTCAGCGAGAGCGCCGCTGTGAGACCCGCGGGGCCGGCGCCGATGATCAGCGGACTTTTTTCGGACGCCATCGCGCTACCGGCCCCTGAGCTGCGGAAAGCGTCGGTAGGCAGCGATGAGTTCGGCTATGTCCTGCTCGGTGAGGTCGTTGAGCGGGGTCTCCAGGAAGTTCAGTTGGGCGTATTGGCTCTGCACGGGCAAGAAGCCGCTGAGCAGTGGTTCGGGGGTGGTGCGAATGACCATGTCGACTCGCGGAATGTCGAGTGCCGCGGTGATGTCACAGCCTTCCCGCTGGGCCCGCTCGTACGCGTTCTGCAACTCGTCATGGGCGTCATACGCGGCGAGAACGTTGATGCGGAAGTCGCTGCCGTCCATCGTCGTTTCCAGGTCGCGCGCAGCCGCGACATACTTGTCCGGCAACGCATTTCGATCGCCGTATAACCGCACACTGCAGGAGCCGTGATCGAAGTGGTCAGGGATCAGCGTGGTGAGAAAGTGCAACGACGCGGCATAGACGGCATCGAGCTCGTCGTCGCGCCGACCGAGATTCGCCCGACTCAGGTTGTACACCGACACGGTCTGGACGCCGTGTCGTTGCAGCACCAGAAGAATCTCGGTGACCTTCTCAGCGCCCCTGAGGTAGGCGTCGGCCAATGAGGCGTTGTTCGCCTTCGCCCAACGCCGCAGCCCGTCAGGGATCAATCCCACATGGGCTGGTTCAGGAAGCACCGACGAACCCCACCGATAAAACCCCCAATGACAAGCGGATACGTCAGAACGTAACGGAGGTTATATTCATTTTGTCGGCGAATGCAGAAAATGCCATCAGCGAATGGCGTTCGGCGTCGCGGATCAGTCTTCCGTCGGTCGCAGCACTGCGAGGACGGTCAGCACCAGAATCCTGAAATCCAGCATCAGCGACCAGTTGTCGATGTAGTAGTTGTCCCACTCGGCGCGGTCGGCGATCGAGGTCTGCCCGCGGAGGCCGTGCACCTGGGCCCAGCCGGTCATACCCGCCTTCACCCTGTGCCGCTGCCCGTAGCGGCGCACGTGCATTTCGAACAACTCGACGAACTCCGGCCGTTCCGGCCGTGGACCGACCAGGCTCATCTGCCCACGCAGCACGTTGATCAGCTGAGGTAGCTCATCCAGCGACGTCTTACGCATGATCTTGCCGATCCACGTGCGCCGGTCCTCGCCCTCGACACCGCCGGGCGCCGCGCCTTCTTGCGGCTGGAATTTCGACGTTTTCGAAGCGTCGGTGCGCATGCTGCGGAACTTCAGGCAACCGAAGATCTTGCCGTCGCGTCCGATGCGATCCTGGCTGTAGAAGATCGGCCCCGGCGAACTGAGCCTGACGGCAAGTGCGAGCACGATGAGCAGCGGCGAGATGAACAACAGGCCGAGGAGTGCAGCTGTGCGGTCGAAGGCGTGTTTGACGGCGAACTGCCACCCTTTCGGGTCGACCTGGCTCAGCACCATCAGCGGGACACCGCCGAGGTGCTCGATGGTGGTGTTGGTGCCGACGGCATCCATCAGTCGTGGGACCGCGCGAACCCGTAAGCCGAGTTGCTGTGCCTGCTGCGCGACGCGCGCCAGCTGTTCGTCCGGCAACGATGACGGCGCGATGATGAGCTCTTCCGCGCGGGTGGCCTTGACGGCGCTCTCGAGATTGCCGGTGGTGCCCAGGTACGGGATCTCGTATCTCTCAGACTCATTCGGTCGCAGGTCGTCCAGCACGCCGGCGGGCCACAGGCCGTACTCCTTCACCTCGCGCATCCGTGCGATGAGTTGATGGGCGACGGGACCGGAGCCGATGACCAGCGAGGGAACCCCGACCTGGAACCGTCGGCGCAGCCAGCGATTCAAGAACGATCGGAGCAGTCGGATCGCGGGGATGAGAATCGCCGCGCACACCCAGATCTTCAGCACCATCTCGCTGGGGCGTACGTAGATGCCGGCAACCTGGTCAGCAGCGAGGCGAGGGACGAACAGCACCATGACCAGCAACAGGGCCAGCGCGGACAACGCGATCGACGTTTCCACGGGTTCGAACTCGTCGAGAAAGCCGTGACTCAGCTTCTGCCGGTACAGCCCGCGCATCGCCATGACAGCCACCAGAATCGGCACGAACAGCCATGAGTAGAGGTCCATGCTGCGGCCCTGTTCGAGCGTTCCCGGGATCCACCAGTGCGCGATCAACACCGAAAGCGCCGCGTATCCGGCATCCATCAGCATCGTGAGGATCGAATACATCGGGTCGACGCGGATGATCTGGACGAAGCGGGGTGGGGAGGGCTCTACATGTCGTACCGACGCCGCTTTCCGCAGGGGTTTGGTGGGCCGGTCGCTAGGCGATTGAGTCGACACCTTCGCTTCTAATTGCACGCAGTAATCCCTTGGAAGAAACAGTGGCAACTGAGTTTAGGTGTGCCGCCACCCATCACGCAGGTAGATGAGCGGCTGTGTCGATAAGTAGTTAATTTCGTTACTCGCAGTTTGGCATCGAAGATTAACTGAGGGCATCGGGGTTATCGGCCCGCAGCAGGCCCGGCACCGAAAATCCGTTCGGCCGCGAGTTGCGCCAGATCGCTCAGCACCTGGACATGACCGGTGCCCCACATACGCGGTTTGTCGTCGAACACGCACAGTGTGCCGATGGCGTGTCCGTCGTGATCGATCAGCGGGATGCCGAGGTATGCGACGACGGCACCGCTGCGGACCACCGGATGCTTCTGAAAAATCGGATCGCTTCGTGCGTCCTCGAGCACCAACGGGGTGCCGTCCGCCACGGTGTACTGACAGATCGATTGGTCCAGCGGCGCCTGCCGGTTGGCCGGGTCGGACATGTCACCCATCCCGAGGGTGCTCTTGAAGTACTGCCGGTCGACATCGATGAGCGTCACGGCCGCGAACGGCGTATCGAGCGCATCGGCGGCGGCCCGGGTGATGCGGTCGTAGACCTCCTCGGGAGCGGTGTCGAGCAAGCCGGTGTTTCGCAGGGCCTGCACACGACTGGGGTCGGACACCGCTGCCATCACGTCGGGCATCGAATCGGTCTCGAGGACACCGGAATCGGAGAGGTGATCGAGCAGTTCCTTGATCGGAATCGTCTCCGAGCGTCGTTGATCGGCGACCATTTGTGATGCCACGGCGCGCCGGACGTAGGTGTTCACGTCCTCACCGGCATTTCGTGCGCACTCTTCAAGCGCACGGTTCAGCCAGTCGTCGAAGCCTGACATCATGCTCGGCACGCACCAGACGTTATCCGACACGTGCGGGATTTCGCATGCTAGTGAAACTTCGCATGATTTGCCGTCGTCGGCTCGAGCGGACGGTGTCGCTGGCAAAAACTGCTGATCGAGCGCCGTAAACTTGTCCGCTATGCCACGCCCCGCAGGATCGTCAACGACGAAGATGCCTGCCTCAGCTTCAAGGATCTGGCTCACGCGTCTGATCGTGGGAGCAGTTGTGGGCGCGATCGTGGGCGCGGTCGTGGGTGCTGTGGCATTCAGTGCGCTGGGTACCGATTCGACGGCGACATCGCTTGTCCGACTTACGCCTCCGCCGGAACTGATGGCCATCGCGACCGGAGCCGATCGCAGCACACCTGACACGGATGTGTATATCACCCAATACATGACCGGTGAAGTGGCGTACCTGTCCGGAGAAGGTTTCACCCGCGCTGTCGGTGCGAGCCTGGGGTTGTCCGGTGCCGCGCGGATTGACGTTCTGCAGGAGATCGGTTCGTCGGTCGTCGTTTTCAGCGGCAGGGCCGACTCGGATTCAGACGCGATCAGAATCGTGCAGGCGGCCATCGATGTTTACCGCGCTCAGATCGCGCAGCGGGCCGAGCGACAGTTGCGACCGATCCTTCCTGCCCTCGACGAATGGGAGAAGGAGGCGATCGCCGCGGGAGACGCACCGGAGGTGCGCCGAATCCAGACACTGCGCGAGAGACTTCGGCTTCAGGCAGGTTCGCCCGCCGGCATCTCGGTGCTCCAGCCCCCGACGGTCGACGAGCCCGCGGTCGGCCACTGGCTGCTCGGCGCGGCGCTCGGTGCGCTCCTGGGAGGTACCGCAGTTCCGCTCTGGCAGATGGCCCGTCGCCGCAGATCCGGCTTCCTCACGTCACCCAACGACCTGTCGGACGACGTGGACGGTGTGATCGTTCCCGCTGTCGACCTCGGACATGCTGCGCGCCGGTCGAGGTCGAAGGAACTGGCCACCCTTGCCAGGACGCTGTACGCGCAGTGCCCAACACCGGGGCCGGCGCGCACCATCGTCTTTCTCGGCGCATCACCGGAATCGGGGACATCGATCATCGCGTCGCTGTTCGAAAGAGCTGCCGCCGAAACCGGTCCCGTACAAGCGATCCGGCTGCGCGATACCACGACGGCGACCCTGCCTCTGGCAAGAGGTGACGGCACCATCATCATCGACGCGGGCACTGTCGGCGAGTCGTGGTTGCTGGAGGACGCAGTGCGGCAGGCGACCGAGCTGATCGTCGTGGCGAGGCTGGGTGTCGACACACGCCAGCACCTCTTCACAGTGCGATCCGCGACCGCAGCAAGCGACGCCCCGTTGGCCGCCGTCACGACGTACCGGCCGTGGCGTCCGTTCTCGCGCTCCCACCGTGATGTTGTCGCGCGCGACACCGACCCCGCCGACAGCACCGACCAGTAGTGCCAGGCAAGAGGCATCTCGCGGCAGTTGCGCAGGTCGTTGCAGGCCTGGCGCTCAACGCTTTTCCCGCGATGTTTCTCGCCGTCTACGCCCGCATCGCGCCGATCGACGACCAAGGCTTTCTCGCGCTCTCGCTGGCCGTCGGCGTCTACGTAGCCCAACTGCTCAACGCCTTCATCGTCGAGGGGCTGTTGGCGACACCCGACGCGGACCACGATCTCACGGCACCCGTATGGACGGTGCTACTGAGCGTGGTTTCTGCCGGGTTGCTCATCGTCGGGCCGCCGGTCGCCCATCCCGCCGTGTTGATGATCAGCTCGATCGGTCTCATGTCAGGGTTGCTCATCACCCGGTCGATCGGGATGGTCCGGGGGGAGTGGCAACGCGAACTCGCCGCGGCGACGGTGTTGATCCTCACCGGGTTGGGTGCGCTGATCCTGGCCGCGCAGCACAACTCCCATTGCGTGCGAGTGCTGGCGACGGGTGCATTGGTGGCGACCCTCGTCCGTTTCCGGCCGCGCAGCGCGACTGGGTTCTCCGGACTGCCACCTGACATTCGACGGTCTACCTGGGTAACCGCGGAGACGGCTGTTGTCGGCGCCGTCCAACCGGCGATCACATCCATCGTTCTCGTCACGATGGGTCCGGCCGCATCGGTCGGCTTTCGGGTGATCTCGACGGTGTCGAACACGCTCGAGCCGCTCATCGCGTACGGGCGGTTCCGGCTACTCGCACACGGCCACAAGGGTGAGGTCGTTGTCGTCGGCACCATTTTCGTCGCGGGGCTGATCGCAGTGCTCGCGGCCGCCTTCGGCGGTCTCGGCAGTCTGGTCTTTGGACCCGCGTGGGCCAACGTCGGCGCGGTGGCGTTGTTACTGGCCTGTGTCTGGAAAGGTTTGATGCTGCTGTCGACCGTGCCGTTCGCCGCGTTGCGGCGTGCCGGTGAAACAACGATCGTGTTCTGGGTTCGCGCCGCGAGCACAGTGGTCTACCTGATCCTCGGCATCGGCTTCCTGTTCGGGTGGCACAACAACACCGCGATATTCCTCGCGTTCATCCTCGCCGAGGTGTTCACCGCGGTCCTGTATCACGTCATCGCGCGGCGACATGCCCCCGACTACGACGTGGCACTGAGGCGCAACGCCGAACCCGAAACGCTGAGCGACGATGCTCAAGACTGAACCCTCGGCTGCGGCGGGCGCGCACACAGCGGATATCTCCTCGCCGGCAACATGGTTCTCGCCGGCCCTGTTCATCCTCGGGCCGGTCGGTGCGTCCTTCGGCGCGTGGGCGATCCTGGGTGGCCTGGACTTGCTCGGCTACGCAGGCTGGTCCTGGGAGAAGTTGGCGGGCTTCCCGGAGCCGGCTCCATTGACATTGCGAAGCGTTGTGCTGCTTGTGTTCTGGTACGGCGCAGTGGTCTCGATGTCGATGATCGCGTGGCGAGTCGGGACCCGGTCGCAGCCGAATCCACGGAACGTCGAATTGACGAGCTCGGCGGTGTTCGAACGCCGCTACTTCTACGTGATCCTATTGGCGGCGTCGCTCGGAATCGGGTACGCGTTCTATCAGATCGGTAGCCCGCTGTCGATCATCGAGTCCCTCAGCCAACAGACCGGAAACGATCTCTACAAATCGCTGTCGAATACGGCTTCTCCTGTGACACTGCGCTATTCCACCATCCTGGCCGCGCCGATCGGCGTCTATCTGTGGCGGAAGAAGGTGATTGCCTGGCCGTTCATGGTTCTCGCGGTCGCGCTGCTGTTGATGAACGCGATGCTTGCGCACCGGCTTTCCCTTCTGATGGCGGCCGCCGTGTACGTCGCGATCTGGGCGCGGCAAGGAGGCAACGCGACGCGGACTCCGCCGAAACGAAAGATGAATCGGTGGGTCGCGATCATCACTATCGCCGTCGTCGGGTTCTCACTTCTCACCGCGCTCAACTACTTTCGTAACGCCAACTACTACCGTGACGCGGGCGTGTCCAATCCGGTCGCGATGAATCTGTACCAGATGGGCGCCTATCTAGCGGTTCCCGCTCAGGTTTCCGTGGGGGTTTCCGACGCCATCATGCGAGGCGCGTGGGAAGTTCAATCCGATCCGATCGAAGCTCTGACCGCGATTCAGCCGACGTTCTTGCAGTTCGAGAAAGTCAGCAAGGACGATAGCTGGAAGCGCGCATCAGTGTTCGGGTACTCCGTGAAATTCGCGCCGAACTTCTTCACGGTCTCGGTATTCGCGGACACCTACGCGCTCTACGGCGCGTGGGGATGGCTGTACACGTTCTGCCTCTACGCCCTTGGCGGCTATCTGTTGGCCAGGGTCATGCGGTTCGGCGCGGTGGTGGCCGGTACAGGAGGTGTGCTCGCGTACTGCTTCGCAGAGATGTGGCGGATTCAGATCCTCAACTACGGCATCGTCATCTATCTGCTGCTGCTGACCATAGGCAGCGCGATCGTCGCGGGTTGGAGCGTGCGACGCAACGCTCGCCTAGGTCAGCCGTCCGTCTAGATCCGGCAGGAACTCCGGGTTGGCCCACGTCCGCTTCAGTGTCTCGTCCAGCTCGTGCGCGGGGCGCCAACCGAACACCTCGGCGATGTGCGAGATGTCAGCACCGAGGAACGGGCGGTCCACCGCACGCATCCGCGTCGGATCCTGGCGCACCTCGAACTCGAGTCCCAACACAGAGCGCATCCGCGCGAGGATCTCGTCGACTGAATACTGTTGCCCGCTACCGAGGTTGACGGTCTCGCAAGCGACGCCCTCGGAGTTGCTCCCGAGTGCGGCAGCCGCGAAGCCGCCCGCCGCATCGAGTACGTCGATGTAATCACGCTTGGGCCAGGTGTTTCCGAGGTTGATTGACGTTCGACCTTCGCGCAGTTGGGCGACGATTGCGGGCAGCAGGTGCGGGTTGGTCTCACCGGGGCCGATCACATTGAAGAGTCGGACGATGGCCGCGTCGATCCCGCGGTCGGCGGCGAAGGCCCGGACGTACTGTTCGCCTTGAAGCTTGGTGATTCCGTAGATGTCCGCAGGGCCCAGGGTCGACTCGAACTCACGATGGTCCGCCTCGTCGGGCTCGTATACTGCGCCGCTGCTCGCGAAGACGAACCGGACACCTGGAGGGCAGCCGGCGAGCAGATTGACCGTGCCTGCGACGTTGGTCGCCACGGCGTTCGCCGGGTCGTTGTCGCACTCCGGAATGTAGTGGATCGCCGCCAGGTGGACGATGACATCCGGGCGGGCCTCCTCGATCAACGCGCGGGTGGCGGCGGCGTCCCGGATGTCGACACGCCGAAACTCGAATGTCGCGTCGGCATCTGTCAGCCAATCCGGTGTGCCGTATCGCAGCAGATACGCAACCAGCACATCGGCTTTCGC
>Ga0075370_10001109_pt1 | contig 11261 bp, 11 predicted proteins | sample EndMethybrTD3035_FD_71398 | JGI IMG/M metagenome (GOLD analysis project Ga0075370, IMG submission 71398) | Populus endosphere microbial communities from Tennessee, USA - Endosphere MetaG P. TD hybrid TD303-5 | ecosystem: Host-associated > Plants > Roots > Endosphere | place: USA: Tennessee... | reverse complement strand
GTTGAGCCTGGCGGACCTGCAAACTTTTTTGCGTGAGCGCATCGGCAAGCACGAGATGGTGCAGGCACTGGAACTGCGCCCGGAGCTGCCGAAGACGCCGGTCGGCAAGCTCTCGAAGCGCACGTTGATCGAGGAAGAAGAGCGCAAGCGCGCCGCCTGAAACGGAAGACAAGGAGATGAAGATGAATCACCTGAGCGGAATGGACGCTTCGTTTCTGCACCTCGAGTCGCCCGAGATGCCGATGCACGTGGGCAGCCTGCAGATCCTCGATCTGCCCGAAGGCTACGACGGCGACTACTACGAAGACGTGAAGCGCTACCTGGGCTCGCGCATCCACCTCGCGTCGGTGTTCCAGCGCAAGCTCGCGCTGATGCCCTTCGATCTCGCGAATCCGGTCTGGGTCGACGACGAGGACGTCGACCTCGACTACCACGTGCGCCACGTGATCCTGCCGCGCCCCGGCACGTTCGAGCAACTCGAGAAGTACGTGGCGCGGCTGCATTCGAGCCTGCTCGACCGCAGCCGGCCGCTGTGGGAAAGCTACGTGATCGAAGGACTCAACAACGGGCAGGTGGCGGTCTACAACAAGGCGCACCATGCCGGCATCGACGGGCAGGCCGGTGTCGCGATCGCCAAGGCGCTGCTGTCGGACAGCGCGAACCCGCCGCCGGTGAAGCCGCCGCGGCCGCGCCTACGCACGAACCAGTACCAGCTCGGGGTCGCCGAACTGGCGACCGCGGCGCTCAGCAACGCGGTCGTTCAAACCGTCAAGCTCGTGCGCTCGCTGCCCGAGGTCGTGGAAGCACTGGCGAGCGTGCTCTATCCGAAATCGGAGAGCGACGGCAAGCGCCGACTGACCTTGCCGAGCTTTCAGTTCGGCCCACGCACGCAACTGAACGTGGCGATCACCAACCAGCGCTCGTATGCCGCACGCAGCTTGTCGCTGGCTGAAGTGAAGGGCATGGCGAAGCGCTCAGGCACGAGCCTGAACGACATCGTGCTCGCGATCTGCGCCGGCGCACTTCGGCGCTACCTCAACGACTACGACGTGCGCCCCGACAAGCCGCTGATCGCCGGCGTGCCGGTGTCGCTGCGCGAGGCTGGCAACACCGATGCGAACAACCAGGTGTCGATGATGCTCGTGAGTCTCGCGACCCACATCAAGGACCCGCTCGAGCGCTTGCAGGCGATCAACGCATCGGCCAACGAGGGCAAGAAGTTCCAGGGCAGCGTGAAGGGCGTGATCCCGACCGACTTCCCGTCGCTTGGCGCGCCGTTGCTGATGAGCGGGCTGGCGTCGTTGTATGGCCGCTCGCGGATCGCAAACCGGATGCCGCCGCTTGCGAACGTTGCGATCTCGAACGTGCCCGGGCCGCAGTTCCCGCTGTACTTCGCCGGTGCGAAGCTGGCGCACTTCTTCCCGGTGTCGATTCCCGGCCATGGCATCGCGCTGAACATCACCGTGCAGAGCTACAACGGGCTGCTCGAAGTCGGCCTGACCGCCTGCCGGCGCGCGCTCCCCGACGTGGCGGATCTCGGCAACTACATCGTCGACGAGCACAAGAAGCTGCTGGCGCTGATCGCCGCGCAGGAGCCCGCAGCGCTGCCGGCAACCGAGCCCGTGAAGGCCGCCAAACCAGCGGTGGAGACGAAAAAGGTCGCGGCGCGCAAGCGCACGCCGACGTCGCCGCGCCGCGCCCCGGCGCCCAAGGTCGTGCCGGTGGCCGTCGCACCGGTTGCGGTGGTTTCGACCGCGCGCAAGCCGGCGCGCAAACGCGCGGCCAGCGTTGCGAAGGCCGCCTGACGATTCACTCCTTTGCTCTCACGAATGATTCGATCGACGAGTTCCAGCCCCGCCGATTCGGCGACGATTCGCGCTCCGGGCGCACATCTGATGGCCCTCGAGTGGCGCGCGCCGTTCGAGGCGATGAGCACGCTTGCGCTGTGGCCGCTGCTGATGCGCGGGCCACGCGGCGACGGCCATTCGGTGCTCGTGCTGCCCGGTCTCGTGGCACCCGACTCCTCGACCGGCGTGCTGCGCCGTTTCCTGCGGCGGCGCGGCTACCGGCCGCATCGCTGGGAGCTGGGTTTCAACTTCGGGCCGCGGCCCGGCGTGCTCGAAGCCTGTCTCGAGCGGGTCCATTCACTGCGTCGCAGCTCGGGGCGCAAGGTCAGCCTGGTCGGCTGGAGCCTCGGTGGCATCTATGCGCGTGAGCTCGCGAAGCTGGCGCCCGACGCGGTGCGCTGCGCAATCTCGCTCGGCACGCCGTTCGCCGGGCCGCCGACCGCGACGAACGCCTGGCGGGTCTACGAGCTCGTCAGCGGACAGCGGGTCGGCGAACACGCCCTGCACGCCAGGCTGCATGAAGCGCCGCCGGTGCCGACAACCTCGATCTACAGCCGCACCGACGGTGTGGTGGCTTGGCGCTGCAGCATCCAGGCGCCCGCGCCGCAGGCTGAGAACATCGAGGTCCGTGCCAGCCACGTCGGCATGGGCGCGCATCCGGCCGTGCTGCATGCGCTTGCCGACCGCCTTGCTCAGCCTGAGGGGCATTGGCAACCGTTTCGTGCTGCGGGCTTGTGGTGGCCGGCCTTCGGCGTCGGCACCAGCCGCTCGAACATCGAGAGACGCTGAGGGAGAACGTTGCGCATGGCTACCCCTGCGAAGAAGCGAACGCCGCCAAAGAAGGCAACTGGGACAGGCCTCAAGCCAACCCCCGGCGTGCCGGCTCTGCCGGCGTTGCCGGGCGGCGACAAGGGTCTGCTGACGCTCGCACGCGACCTGCGCTCGTGGACCGACTTCGTGCTCGGCATCGCGAACACGGCGGCCGACCTGTCGTTTCGCGTGGCCACCTCGCGCCTGACCAAGCCTTCGCACAAGGCGGCGGTCGAGAAGGCCGGCGGGCTCTTTCGCGACCTGCGGGAGAGCGCCGGCCTGACGCTTGGCGACCTCGGCCGCGCGATCAACCTGAAGGACGTGTCTCTGCTCGAACAGGTCGAGGGCGGCAAGGTGGGCTTGCCGTTCGAGATCATCCTGCGACTGGCCGGGGTGCTGGGGCGCAACGATCCGATTCCGGTCGCGATGAAGCTGACGCGTACCTACAACCCGAAGCTCTGGGCGACGCTCGAGAGTCTCGGTGTCGGCCGGCTCGCGGTGCAGGCGGGGCGCGAGCGCGAGTTCGCGAACATCTACCGGGCGAGCGACGCGGCTCGCCAGTTGAGCGACGAGGAGTTCGCGGCAGCGCTGAAGTTCGTGCGCGCCTCGTTCGAATCGGCGCTGGTATTCCGGGCCGAGGTCGCCGGCAAGGCGGGCAAGACCGACAAGCCGACGAAGGCGTAGCCAACGCGACAGACACGTGGCGTGCGCGGCGCGACAATGCCGGCATGTCACGCCCCGTGATCGCCCTGGACGCCGATGGCGTTCTGCTCGACTTCCACCTCGGCTATGCCGGCGCCTGGCAGCGCGCGTTCGGCTGGCACCCGCCTGAGCGTGACCCGCTCGCCTATTGGCCGATTGATCGATGGCAGGTCGATCGGCTCGATGAGGCAGGACGCGAGCGGTTTCGCGCCGCATTCGACGAGCAGTTCTGGACCACGGTGCCGGCGATCGACGGTGCGGTCGGCGCGTGCCACCGCCTGCATGACGCCGGGTTCGATCTGATCTGCGTCTCGGCGCTCGAACTCGAGTTCGAGGCGGCGCGGCTGCGCAACCTGCGCGACCACGGCTTTCCGATCGAAAGGGTCATCGCCACCGGCAACGCGGCCGGCGAGCGCAGTCCGAAGGCCGACGCGATCGAGCGACTGCGGCCGCTCGCGTTCGTCGACGACTACCTCCTGTATCTGCGCGGTGTGCCCGCCGACGTGCACACGGCGCTGATCCTGCGCTCACCGAACGGCAGCCCGAACACCGGCGAGGAGATGGCACTCGCGAAGTCGACCCACGAAGACCTCGCGGCGTTCGCTGACTACTGGCTCTCGCTCGGGTCGTCGCCCTCGCGACCCGGCGGCGCCTCGACCGCGTAACGTTCGGTCGCCCAGGCGCTCAGGTCCTGCGTCTTGCAGCGTTCGCTGCAGAACGGCCGGAAGGCGTTGCTTGGCGCATAGACGCTCGGTCCGCCGCAGCAGGGGCAGCGGACGATTCGCGGCGCGGTGGCTTGCGATTGCATGGCATCACGCGCACAGCGTCAGCTCGAAGCTCGCATCCGCCGTGCTGGGCTTCAGCCGGCCCTCGGCGTCCTGGCGCATCATGCGCACCGACACCATCAGGCGATGCCCGCTGATCTCGGGAACGATTTCCGGATCGTCGTGCAGACGCACCCTCATCAGCTGGTAGACGCGCCCTTGCGGCAGGCTCTGCTGATACTGACCCGCCGGGGCCACGACCTTGTGCGGCGTGCCCGAGTCGCGCAGCAAACCGAGCAGCACCTGCAGCGCTTCTGCCAGCGGCATCAACGTGCTGACCCACTGCAGCAGGTCCGCACGGCGACGGGTGGCATCGAGCTTCTGCCACGCGTAGTAGGCCGGCAGATCGAACTCGCAGGTGCCGCCCGGAATGCTGATGCGGCTGCGCACGCTCATCAGCCACTCGTTTGCCGTGAGTGCCGCACCGGCCTTGCCGGGCACCTGGTTCAGCCCGTTGAAGGCGTGGTCGATCTTCGCGGTGATGTCGTCGAGCGCCGCCTCGGAGATCGATGGGTTGCCGCGATAGCTGTTGAACTGGAGCTTGTGTTTCTCGAGCTCCTTCAGCAGGTCGGACTTGAGGTCGGCACGCGACGCGACGTCCATGACCTCGAAGATCGTCGCGAGCGCGAAGTGATGGTCGACAGCCGCTTCACGTGCGATCAGCTGGCCCAGGCGGTCGAACAGGTATTCGAGCCGCAGCATCGTTCGGATGCCTTCGTTGAACGGATATTCGTAGAGGATCACGGTGGCGATTGTCCCCGCCGCGCCGCTGCGCGTCGTCGCGCGATTGTTTCACAGCCTCCGGCGCGAAACGTATCGCTTCGTCAATGCTCGACGCCGCCCCAGCGCTGCCACAGCGAGGCAACCTCGGTCGCAAGCCCATCGAGCGCAATGCCCTCGTTGTAGATCACAGCATCGGCGCAGGCGCGCCGCGTCGCGCGGGAGGCCTGCTGTGCGATCACGGACGCTGCCGACTCGCGCGTCCAGCCGGATCGCCGGGAGACACGGTCGATCTGGGTACTCTCGAGGCAATCGACGACGAGCACGGCGTCGACCTTGCGGCGCCAGCGTGTGCCGGACTCGACCAGCAGCGGCACGTCGAACACGACGACTGCTTGGGCGCTCGTGTCGAAGCGGCGTTCGGTCTCCGCTCCGATCAGCGGATGGAGGATGGTCTCGAGACGGCGCTTCGCCGTCGCGTCATTGAATGCAAGCTCACGCATGCGGGCGCGATCCAGCGCGCCAAGCGTGTCGATGAAGGAGGCGCCAAACTCCGTGCGGATCGACTCGATTGCCGCGCCGCCGGGCAACGTCAGCTCGCGGGCGATCGCGTCGGTGTCGACGAGCAGGGCCCCCTGCCGTACCAACAGACTGGCCACCGTGCTCTTGCCGCTGCCGATGCCGCCGGTCAGGCCGATGCGAAGTCGCGTGCTCACGCGGGCGGACGTCAGAGCGTGGGGAACCACAGTCGCGACAGCTGCTCGCCGAAGAACAGCGCCGCGACGCCGCCGCCGGCGAGGTATGGGCCGAACGGGATCGGCACGTCGCGGTCGTGGCTGCGCAGCGTGATCAAGGCAATTCCGACAAGCGCACCGACTGCCGATGACAGCAGGATGATCGACGGGATCGCGAGCCAGCCCATCCACGCACCGAGCGCGGCGAGCAGCTTGAAGTCGCCGGCACCCATGCCTTCGCGACCCCGGATGATGCGGTAGGCGTGGAAGACGAACCAGAGCGAGAGGTAGCCGGCCATCGCGCCGAACACCGAGTCCTTGAGCGACACCGGAATCCAGCCGAACGCGGCCGAGGCAATGCCGGCCCAGACCAGCGGCAGAGTCAGGCTGTCGGGCAGAAACTGGGTGTCGAGATCGATGAACGCGAGCGCGATCAGCGTGGCGACGAGGCCGCACCACAGCAACGTGGTGGGCTGGGCCCCGAATTGCACGCCGCACGCGGCGAACAACAGCGCGGTCAGGATCTCGATGGCCGGGTAACGCTTGCTGATGGGCGCCCTGCATTCGGCGCACTTGCCGCCGAGGCGCAGATAGCTCAGTACCGGGATGTTTTCATGCCACGCGATCTGGTGCCCGCACGACGGGCAGCGCGAGCGTGGGGTCGACAGCGTGAGCGGCGCCGGCTCGTCGATTTTCACGCCGAGCAGCTCGGCGCTGTCGAGCTTCCACTCGCGCTCCATCATCATCGGCAGACGATGGATCACGACGTTGAGGAAGCTGCCTATGCACAGGCCTAGCAGCGCAAGCACCCAGGGCGACAAGAGCGCCGCGCCGAGCTGCGCATCAATCCCCGGGGGCAAGATCAGACCACCTGGCCGAGCTTGAAGATCGGGAGGTACATCGAGACCACGATGCCGCCGATCAGCACGCCCAGAATCACGATGATGAACGGCTCCATCAGGCTCGACAGGCCCTTGACCGCTTCGTCGACCTCGTCTTCATAGAACTCGGCAGCCTTGCCGAGCATCTGGTCGAGCGAGCCTGACTCCTCGCCGATCGCGCACATCTGCACGACCATCGTCGGGAACACCCCGGTCGTCTGCATTGCGGTCGTCAGCGCGGAGCCCGTCGAGACGTCCTTCTGAATCTGCTCGGTCGCTTCCTGGAACACGGCGTTGCCGGATGCGCCGCCGACCGAGTCGAGCGCTTCGACCAGCGGAACGCCGGCCGCGAACATTGTCGACAGCGTACGGGTCCAGCGGGCGATCGACGACTTGTTGACGAGGTCACCGAACACAGGAATTCGAAGCAGCAGCCGATCCATGAACTTCTGCATCTTCACCGAGCGCTTCCACGACTCCAAGAAGAAATAGATGCCGCCACCGAGGAAGCCGAAGATCAGGTACCAGTACTTGACGAAGAACTCCGACATCGCGATCACGACCAGCGTGGGAGCTGGCAGGTCCGCGCCGAACGACGTGAAGACTTCCTTGAATGCCGGGATCACGAAGATCATGATCACCGCGAGCACGACGAACGCGACAACCAGCACGGCGACCGGGTAGATCAGGGCGGACTTGATCTTGTTCTTGATCGCCATCGTCTTTTCCTGGTAGATCGCCAGGCGATCGAGCAGCGCCTCCAGGATACCGCCGGCCTCGCCGGCTTCGACCAGATTGCAGTACAGCGCGTCGAAGTACAGCGGGTGCTTGCGAAACGCCGCCGACAGGCTCGTGCCGGTTTCGACATCGGAGCGGATGTCGGTGAGCAGCTTCGTGATCCGCGGATTCGTGCTGCCGCGTGCGACGATGTCGAACGACTGGATCAGCGGCACGCCGGCTTTCATCATCGTCGCCAGCTGGCGCGTGAAGATCGCGATGTCCTTCTGCTTGATCGCCTTGCCGCCGCTCATGCGGCGCTTCTTGACCTTGTTGACGAGGATGCCCTGGCGGCGCAGGCTTGCCCCGACCATTGCTTCGCCGCCGGCGCGCATTTCGCCACGGACAAGCTTGCCGTTCTTGTCCTTGCCTTCCCACTCGAAGACGATGTCTTTGATGTTTCTCGCGGCCGCTGCAGTCGCCATGTTGACTTACGAGGAGGTCGTCCCCGTCCCTTCGATGGTCGTTTGGTTGTCGTCTTGCTATTGGGTCGAAGCGCGCTGGTGACTCATTCGTTGGTCACCGAGATCACTTCCTCGAGTGTCGTCACACCGGCGCGCACCTTCACGAGTCCGGACTGGCGCAGGTCGCGCACGTCTTCGCGCTGCGCTTGCACAGCGATATCCATCGACGTGCCTTCGTTCAGGATGATCTTCTGGATCTCTTCGGTCACTGGCATCACCTGGTAGATGCCGACCCGGCCCTTGTAGCCATTCGTGCACGCCGAGCAGCCGACCGCACGGTACGGACGCCACGTGCCGTCGAGATCGCTCTCCTTGAAGCCTGCCTTGAGCATGGCCTCGCGCGGGTAGTCGGCCTGCATCTTGCACGTTTCGCAAAGCTTGCGGGCAAGGCGCTGAGCAGTGATCAGCAGCACACTCGACGCGATGTTGAAAGGCGCGACGCCCATGTTCAGCAACCGGGTCAGCGTCGTCGGCGCGTCGTTCGTATGCAGCGTCGACATCACCATGTGGCCGGTCTGCGCGGCCTTGATCGCGATGTCGGCCGTCTCCAGGTCGCGGATTTCGCCGACCATGATGATGTCCGGGTCCTGCCGCAGGAATGACTTCAGCGCGACCGCGAAGTTCATGCCCGCCTTGTCGTTGACGTTGACCTGGTTGACCCCGGGCAGGTTGATTTCCGCCGGGTCCTCGACCGTCGCGATGTTGACGCCCGGCTGGTTCAGGATGTTCAGGCAGGTATACAGCGAGACGGTCTTGCCGCTGCCGGTCGGGCCAGTGACGAGCACCATCCCGTAGGGGCGCTGGATGCACCTGAGCAAACGATCCTTTTCGACCTTCTCATAGCCGAGCGCTTCGATGCCGATCTTCGCGCTTGACGGATCGAGAATACGGATCACGATCTTCTCGCCGAACAGGGTCGGTAGCGTGCTGACGCGGAAGTCGATCGCCTTGTTGCCGAACTTCAGCTTCATGCGCCCGTCCTGGGGGACGCGTTTCTCCGAGATGTCGAGTCGCGAGATGACCTTGATGCGCGAAGACAGCTTGTCCTTGATCGCGATCGGCGGCTGGGTGATTTCGCGCAGTTCGCCGTCGATCCGGAAGCGGACGCGGTAGTGATACTCGTAGGGCTCGAAATGGAGGTCCGAGGCGCGCATGTTGATCGCGTCGATCAACATCTTCTGCAGGAAGCGGACGACCGGCGCGTCTTCAACATCCGACGTGGTTTCGGCTTCTTGCGGCGCAGTGACGTCATCAGTAACGTCGAATTCGAACTCGCCCGACGACATCGCCTCGAGCGATTCGCTGGCGCTGACGCCGGCGTTCTCGAGCATGCGGGCGAGCTTGTCGTGCTCGACGATGACCCATTCGGGCGAGAGCTGAGTCGCGAACTTGATGCGTTCGACCGCTTCCTGGTCGGTCGGATCGGCTCCGCCGATGAACAGCCGATTGCCACGTTTGCCGAGTACCATCACTTGGTACTGGGCCGACAGCTTGCCGTCGATCACGTTGCGCGGGAGACGCTGCGGATCGACCGACGACAGATCGAGTAGGGGCAGCGCAAGCGCCGACGACAGCGTGTGCGCCAGGTCGGACGGCGACACCGCACCCGCCGCGATCACCGACGAAACAAAGCTGTTGCGCTTGTCTTTCGAACTGCGAACCAGGTCTTCCGCGACCTTGGCGTTCAGCTTGCCGGCGTGCACCAGCACCCGTGCCACGCCAGACAGGGCTGATTGCGGAGCGTCGGCGAGGGTATCCACAGGATTCGTCGGTATCAGTTCACGTCGCCGTCAGGGACCAATGATCTTCGGCGATTCGCCACAGACTGTAAACGCGGCCTTTCGATCTGCACGGGAACTATTCACGCGCGTGTCGCAGGCATTTGCAACAGATTGAACAGACGCCCTCAAGTGGCGACTTGGCCTAAACGAATCAACAGCTTAGCACGTGATGTGCATAAAGGGGTTGCACTCGAGGCCATGTGTGGATTCCGCACCAATATGACCGTACAGCGTGCATTCTGAACGGTCGAGGGAACGCGAAATCGGACCCGGTCGACGTGGGGACGTCGAACAATGGTGGTGTGAGGGAATGAATGGTCGGGGTGAGAGGATTCGAACCTCCGGCCTCTACGTCCCGAACGTAGCGCTCTACCAGGCTAAGCTACACCCCGATGCGGCGGTCGCATTGCCAAGCTGGCAGCGAGCCTTGAAGAACCATCTCGGCCGTTCAGGACGAGCGCTCAACCGATCGAACGCACAATTCTAGCAGAGCTTCGCGGTGGGTCGACTCGGGCAACACGGAAAGGCACTGCGACGCCTTGTGTGCCTCGGCGCGAGCGGCTTCGCGCGTCGCCTCGATCGCACCGGTGCGCCGGACGATTTCGACGATGTCGGGCAGTCGAGCCACCTCGCCGTGTTCGATCGCGTGACGGATGAGTTCGCGCTCGCTTGCGCTCCCACGTTCCATGGCGAGCAGTAGCGGCAGGGTGGGCTTGCCCTCCCGCAAGTCGTCGCCGACGTTCTTGCCGAGTTGCTCGGTCGCGCCCTCGTAGTCGAGCAGATCATCGACGAGCTGGAAGGCCGTGCCGAGCCCACGGCCATAGGCGGCGCACGTCTCTTCGACCGCGGCATCCGATTTGGCCAGTACCGCACCGAGTCGCGCGCTTGCCTCGAACAGCTTGGCCGTCTTGAAGCGGATCACACGCAGGTAATCCTCGACCGACAAATCGGGGTCGTGCATGTTCATCAGCTGCAGCACCTCGCCTTCGGCGATCACGTTGGTGGCGTCGGCGAGCACCTCCAGCACACGCATGCTATCGACCGAGACCATCATCTGGAACGCGCGCGAATAAACGAAGTCGCCGACCAGCACGCTCGCCGCATTGCCAAACAGCGCGTTCGCGGTCTGGCGCCCGCGCCGCAGCGCCGATTCGTCGACCACATCGTCATGCAACAAGGTCGCCGTGTGGATGAACTCGACAGTGGCCGCCAACTCATGACGGGCGCGGCCCTCGAAGCCGAGCGCGGCCGAAAACAGCAACACGAGCATCGGCCTGATGCGTTTGCCGCCCGCGCTGATGATGTAGTGAGCGATCTGGTTAATCAGCACGACATCGGACGCCAGCCGTTGGCGGATCACGACGTCCACCTGCTGCATGTCGGCAGCCATCAGTGCGGCGACGCCCTGAACGGCGGATGGGGAGAGGGGGGCAGATGGAGCGAGCACGCTGGGTCGGGTGGGAAGAGCCGGTCGATTATAGGAAGACAGCTGCCTCGTCGCTCGCATGCTAGAATCATCGACTCTGCGTGTTTTGTGGAGGCCCTTCGCTTGTCGGAGGGTTGGGCAGACGGCCCAAGCGGGCGCCGATGCCCGCTCGGGCTTCATCGAAAGGGCTGATATGTACGCGGTCATAAAAACCGGCGGCAAACAATACAAGGTTGCTGCTGGCGAAAAGATCAAAATAGAACAGATTGCTGCGGATGTTGGCCAAGAGATCACG
>Ga0075370_10001108_pt1 | contig 11263 bp, 9 predicted proteins | sample EndMethybrTD3035_FD_71398 | JGI IMG/M metagenome (GOLD analysis project Ga0075370, IMG submission 71398) | Populus endosphere microbial communities from Tennessee, USA - Endosphere MetaG P. TD hybrid TD303-5 | ecosystem: Host-associated > Plants > Roots > Endosphere | place: USA: Tennessee... | reverse complement strand
GGCCCGGAGGGCGGATTCGACGATGCCGAGCGCGCCGCGATTCGCGCCCTGCCGCAGGCCCACGCCATTTCGCTGGGCCCCCGCATCCTGCGCGGCGAGACCGCGACCATCGCCGCCACTGCGCTGTGGATGGCTTCCGCAGGGGACTGGAATTAATGCTGGCGCAACAATTCTCGGTCACCTAACGGCACGCCATGAGCACGAGGCAAGTTTCAAATCGCAACGATCCGGTGATCGAGAACGTCGGTCAGCTCGCCGAGCCGATGGCCAAGGGCGAGAAGCCGCCCGAGCGCTGGCGCATCGGCACCGAGCACGAGAAGCTGGTTTACAACCGCAAGGATCACCACGCTCCGTCCTATGACGAGGCTGGCGGCATCCGCGACCTGCTGCTGTCGCTGCAGGAATTCGGTTGGGAACCGATCGAGGAAGGCGGCAATGTCATCGCGCTCAAGGGTGCCGATGGCAACGTCAGCCTGGAGCCCGCCGGCCAGCTCGAACTGTCGGGCGCACCGCTCGAGAATCTGCACCAGACCTGCGCCGAGACCGGGCGTCACCTCACCCAGGTCAAGGCAATCGGCGAGCGTACCGAGACCGGCTTCCTCGGCCTCGGCATGTGGCCCGACAAGCGCCGCGACGAGCTGCCGATCATGCCCAAGGGCCGGTACGACATCATGCTGCGGCACATGCCGCGCGTCGGCAGCCTCGGTCTCGACATGATGCTGCGGACCTGCACGATTCAGGTAAACCTCGACTATTCCAGCGAGGCCGACATGGCGCAGAAATTCCGCGTCGGCCTGGCGCTGCAACCCCTGGCGACCGCGCTGTTCGCCAATTCGCCTTTCACCGAGGGCAAGCCTAACGGCTTCCTTTCTTACCGCAGCCACATCTGGTCGGACACCGACCCGCACCGCACCGGCATGCTGCCTTTCGTCTTCGACGAGGGCTTCGGCTACGAGCGCTATGTCGACTACATGCTCGACGTGCCGATGTATTTCGTCTTCCGCGACGGCAAGTACATCGATGCCGCCGGCCAGTCATTCCGCGATTTCATGGCCGGCAAGCTCCCCGCCCTGCCTGGCGAGAAGCCGTTGATGAGCGACTGGGTCGATCATCTGTCGACCGCCTTCCCCGAAGTGCGGCTCAAAAGCTTCCTCGAGATGCGCGGCGCCGATGGCGGCCCGTGGAACCGCATCTGCGCGCTGCCCGCGCTGTGGGTCGGCCTCCTTTACGACCAGACCGCGCTCGACGCCGCCTGGGACCTGGTCAAGGGCTGGGACATGGAAGGCCGCGAGGCGCTGCGCAATGCCGTGCCGAAGCTGGGTTTCGACGCGCCCCTGCCTGGCGGTGGGACGCTGCGCGACATCGCCGGCGAGGCGCTGGCGATCGCCCGTTCGGGCCTGACCGCGCGCGGCAGGCTCAATGCTGCGGGCGACAACGAGACCACCTACCTCGCCCCGCTCGAAGAAGTCGTCGCCTCGGGCAAGGTCCCGGCGCAGCGCCTGCTCGACAAGTTCAATGGCGAGTGGGCCGGCAACATCACGCGGGTCTACGAAGAGAGCTTCTGATGCCGAGAGCGGAGCGCGAACGACCATGATCGTGGTGATTGGTGAGTTTCGCCTGCCGCTCGCGAACCTCGAAGCCGGGCGAGCGGCCATGGCACGGGTGATCGCAGCCTCGCGCGCCGAACCCGGCTGCCTCGGCTATGCGTATGCCGAGGACGTGCTCGAACCCGGGCTGCTCCGCGTCAACGAGGCCTGGGAAAGCCGTGCCGCGCTCGCCGCGCATTTCGAGATGCCGCACATGAAGGCATGGCAGCGCGAACGCGCCGAGCTGGGCATGACCGGGCGTGATGTTACCGCCTACGCGGTGGGCGGCGCGGAAGCGCTCTAGTCTCTGCCGGGCAGCGCCGTCTTGTAGACGACCGGACGTAGCGCGAAGCTGCTGGTGACCTGGGAGACGCCGGCGATGCGCGTCAGGCGGTGCCGCAGGAAATCCTCGAACTCGCCGAGGGAACCGACCAGCACGCGCAACTGGTAGTCGGCCTCGCCCGTCATCAGGTAGCATTCCATGACCTCGGGAATCGCGGCGACTGCGGCTTCGAAGACCGCGAGATGCCGGTCGTCCTGCTGGTCGAGCCGCACCCGGACAAAAGCCGTGACGCCCAGCCCGACCGTCTCAGGATCGACCAGCGCGACATAGCGCTGGATGACACCCCCTGCTTCAAGCTGCCGCAGACGCCGCAGGCAGGGACTGGGCGACAGGCCAATCCGCTCGGACAGCTCCTGATTCGACATGCGGCCATCGGCCTGTAGCTGCGCCAGGATTTGGCGATCGAGCGCATCAAGCTGCATCGCTGGCATTTCCTGTCCTAATAAGTCTCGACATCGGCATATATTGCCAAATAACTGGCACTCCGCCTTGATGTTCGCAAGGACTCACCTGCTGAACAGCCCCTATTCCGGCACAATGGAAACCGCCCTCGCCAGCAGCCGTCAGGATCTCGTCGCTTCGCTCGATCTGATCGAAACGCGGCTGCGCTGGCTGTCGTCGTGGACGATCCACAACGCCAATCACTTGCGGCCCAAGCGCGACGGGCTGAAAGTCGGCGGGCACCAGGCAAGCTGCGCCTCGATGACGGCTATCATGGCGGCGCTCTATTTCCACGCGCTGCGCCCCCAGGACAAGGTGGCGGTCAAGCCGCATGCCGGTCCGGTGCTGCACGCGATACACTATCTGCTCGGGCAGCAGTCGCGCGATCAGCTCGAGCGATTCCGCGGGCTCGGCGGCGCGCAGTCCTATCCGTCGCGAACCAAGGACTCGATCCCGGTCGATTTCTCGACCGGCTCGGTGGGCCTCGGCGTTGCCGTCACCGCCTTTTCCAGCCTCGTGCAGGACTACCTGGTCGCCCACGGCAAGCTCGCCGAGACCGCCGCCGGGCGGATGATCGCGCTGATGGGCGATGCCGAGCTGGACGAGGGCAACATCTACGAATGCCTGATCGAGGGCTACAAGCACGACCTCAGGAACTGCTGGTGGGTGGTCGACTACAACCGCCAGTCGCTCGACGCGACGACGGCGGACCGCATGTTCCGCCGCTTCGACGACATCTTCGAGACCTGCGGCTGGCGCGTGATCACGCTGAAGCACGGCAAGCTGCAGCGCGCGACTTTCAAGCGGCCCGGCGGCAAGGCCCTGGAGGAATGGATCGAGCACTGCCCCAATGCCGATTTCGCGGCGCTGACCTATCAGGGCGGCGCGGCGTGGCGTGCACGACTCACGGCCGACATCGGCGACCGGCCGCAAGTGGCGAAGCTCCTGGGCAGCTTCGCCGACGACGGCCTTGCCGCGCTGATGACGAACCTCGGCGGGCACTGCGTCGAAACGCTGATCGACGCTTTCGACAGCGCGCAGGACGACCGGCCGACCCTGTTCATCGCCTATACCGTCAAGGGCTACGGACTGCCGCTCGCCGGCCACAAGGACAACCATTCGGGGATGATGAACCCGTCGCAGATCGAGGGGCTGCGCGCGCATTTGGGCATCGCCGAGGGCGACGAGTGGGCTCCGTGGGGTGGACTCGGGGATAATGCCGCCACGCGCCTCCAGGCCTTCGTCGATGCCAGCGCGCTCGCCCGTAAAACGGCCGAGCCGCAGGCCGACATGGTGCCGGTACCGGCGCGCTTCGCCGTGCCGCCCGAGCCGAAGCAATCGACCCAGGCCGCGTTCGGGCGCATTCTGCTCGACATCGCCAAGTCCGGCGAACCGTTGGGCGACCGCATCGTCACCACCGCACCCGATGTGACCCAGACGACCAACCTCGGCGGCTTCGTCAACCAGCGCGGGCTGTTTCGCCGGCAGGAACTGGCCGACGTGTTTCATAAGGCCAAGATCCCCTCGGCTCAGAAATGGGCCGCGCACCGCGCGGGTCAGCACATCGAGCTGGGCATCGCCGAGAGCAACTTCTTCCTGCTGCTCGCCTCGCTGGGCCTCGCCGCACCGCATTTCGGCACCCGGCTGCTGCCCGTCGGCACGGTCTACGATCCCTTCATCGCCCGCGGCCTAGATGCGCTGAACTACGGCTGCTATCAGGATTCGCGCTTTCTGTTGGTGGGCACGCCATCGGGATTGACCCTGGCGGCCGAAGGCGGTGCGCACCAGTCGATCAACACGCCGCTGATCGGCATGGGACAGCCGGGGCTGACCTCATACGAACCCGCTTTCGCCGACGAGCTGGCGCTGATCATGGCGCACGCCTTCGACCACATCCAGCGCCCCGACGGCAGTTCGGTCTACCTGCGCCTCAGCACCCGCGCGATCGACCAGGTGACCCGTGAGAACGACGGCTGGGAAGCCGACGCGCTGAAAGGCGGCTACTGGCTGCGCCAGCCAGCACCGGGCGCCGAAGCCGCGATCGCCTTCAGCGGCGCCGTCGCGCCGGAGGCGCTGGCCGCCTGGCAAGCGCTGGCCGACGACCTGCCCGCGCTCGGCCTGCTCAATGTGACCTCGCCCGATCTGCTCCACCGCGACTGGTCGGCGCGGCGTGCGGCGCGCTGGACGGGGAACAGGCGACCGCCCTCGCACGCCGAAAAGCTGCTTTGCGCGCTGCGGCCGGGCGCTGGACTGGTCACCGTGCTCGATGGTTCGCCGGCGGCTCTGTCATGGCTGGGCGGGGTCACGGGGATGCGCGTCAGCCCGCTCGGCACCGACCGCTTCGGGCAGACCGGCGACCTGCCCGATCTCTACCGCACCTATCGACTCGACGAGGACGCGATCATCGACGCCGCGGCCGAACTGTTTTTGGACTGACTATTCGGCCGGCTGCAGTTGCCGCGCGCCGCGCTGGCGAGCCAGCTGGCCGAGCCGGCTGAAAGCGCGCGTGATCGGCGCATAGCGTGCCGACCAGGCATGATAGGCCCGGTACTTGGCATCTTCGGCAAGCAGGTGCTTCTCTTCAGTCTTGGCGCGCCAGAAATAGACCGCACTGACGAGACCGAGGATCACCGTATTGCGCACTACGTCGGTCAGCGCGCCGGTAGTGGCGAGGAACGGCAGGGTCGAGCACCACCAGAACAGGTTCTTCGAGAGATAGGCCGGGTGCCGGGTGTAGCGGTAGGGCCCGATGGTCAGCACGCCGCGATAGGTCAGGTTCGAGAAGCGCAGACCGAAGGCCACGGTCGCCCAGGCATAGACCGCGGTCAGCGAGACCAGCAGAGCACCCCAAGCCCAGATCAGCATGGTGTGACCCTGCATCCAGAAGGCCCAGTCGGCGGTATTTTCATGGTACGATAGCGGCCCGCCCTCGCCCATCAGGATGAACGGCGGATAGCACATCAGCGCGGCAACCCAGCCGGCGAGGAAGGGGTTGGCACTGCGGATCTGTGCGTCGAGCAGCTTCAGCGTCATCAGGTAGCCGACCGTGCCGATATGCACGTCGAACAGGAACAGCAGTTCGATAAGCGCATTGGCCAGCCGCACCGGATCGCCGGGCAGCGCCGCGAGGTCGAGCGTGACGATGCCCTCGAACCCGCCGGGCAGGATCGAGATCATGAAGGCGCCGAAGAAGCCTTTCACCACCCAGGCGAGCAGGTGGCGGCGCACTTCGGCGGGATCGAAATGCTCGCGGCCGATCAGCATGGCGCCGAAGTGCCAGGCGCCGTCGCGCGGCTCCACCAGCACGCGGTCGAGCCAAAGGACATAGGGGATCGACAGTACGAACATAGGCACGGCCGCGGTGCCGATCACTTCCATCGAGAAGAGATAGCCGTCGCGCCAGTACCAACGGGCGATGCAGTAAAACAGGCCGATGAGCGCCCAGGTCGCCCAGAGCCCGGCCAGCTTGGTAACCGAAACGTCGGAAACCGCGCTTAGCGGGCGCGGATTGGCCCAGTCGATGCCGGTCGAACGCCGTCGGTGCACCTTGTCCACCAGGACCGACCAGAGGACCATCGGCGCGCTGGTGAAGACCAGGGTGAGCAGCGCGGCATAGGGACCGGCCAACGGAGCGCGTGGCCCCGGCAGCCCGAAGGCGTCGGCGATCGCGGGCCAGTTGCGGCATATCGCGATCCACAGGAACAGGCCGAAGAGCCCGGACAGGCCCACGCCCGCCGAGACGTCGCTGACCGGCCGGGATGCCGCCGCCTGCTGCCGTTCGTCCATGCCGCCCGGCCTAGCGGCAATTGGTTAAGGGACCGGTAAACGGTCAGCGGAAAGCGGTAAGCTTGCCGTTGTCGTCGAGGATGTAGAGCGTGCCGTTCGCCACCACCGGCGCCAGCGAGATGCTGCCGCCAAGCTCGGTGAACTTCGTCACCGTGCCGTCGGCGACACTGGCCGAGGACACCTCGCCGTCGGAATTGGCGATCCACAGCCGATTGCCGGCAAGCACCGGTCCGGTCCAGAAGACGGGGTTCTTGCGCTTCTTCTCGTTATGGTAGCGCATGAGCTGGGTCATCCAGCGCACCTTGCCGTTGGTACGGCCGATGCAGAGCAGCTTTGCGTCGTCGGTCAGAGTGAAGACCCATTCGCCCGCGACCGCGGGGGTGGAAATGCCGGCGAGGTTGAGTTCCCAGATGCGCTGGCCGCTGACGAGCTCATAGGCCGCCATGCGCCCGCCCTGGCCCAGCGCGAAGACGCGGCCGCGGTCGATGATCGGATCAGCGTCGACGTCGGTGAGGATGCCGACTTGCGTCGAGATCGAGGTGCGCGCCAGCGCGTCGGACCACAGTGTGCGTCCGTTCTCGTAGCGATAGGCCACGAGTTCGCCGGTCGAATAGCCGGCGATGACCGTGCCCTGCCCGGCAGCGGGGGCGGCGACGCCGAACACGCCGGCCTGCCCCTGCGAGCCGCTCTCGTTCCACAGCACCTTGCCGTCGGCGGTGTTGAGCGCGTGGAGCTCGTTGTTCTGGGTCATCACATAGACCGCGTTGAAGCTGATCGTCGGCGAGCCGCGTAGCGGGCCGGCGGGTTTCACCTTCCAGATCTGGTTGCCCGTCGTCGCCTCGAGCGCGGCCACTTCACCGGCGCCGGTCGTCACATAGACGCGATCGCCTTCATAGGCGACGCCGCCACCGAACACCGAACTCGAGCCGTCGCCCTCAATGCTGAAGCTCTTTGTCCAGAGCCGCGCACCGCTGGTCGCGTTGAACGCGCTGACGAGACCGTCGGTATCCATGACGAAGAGATTGCCGCCGCCGATCACGGGCGAGGCAGCCAGGCGCCGCTTGCCGGAAGAACCGGCAACCGAAGCGCTCCAGACGCGGCTGGGGGCCGCGGCCAGGGCGAGATGGCCATAGCTCTTGCTGGCGGTGCCGCCGGCCTGTGGCCATTCGGCATTGGTTTCCTCGGGCGGCACGATCACGGCGATCGAGGCCAGCGCCGGATCGACCTTGGCGCCCGATTCGATGCGCGAGAGGATCGGCACGCGGTTGCCGACGGTCGGCGTCTTGGGACCGCCCTTGCCGCCGCCGAACACGCCGCATCCCGATACGCCCAGCGCCAGGGCAACGACCAAGGCCATGCCGAGCGGACGGGCGAGCATGGGGCGGAAATTCGAAGGCTTCATTCAGGCATCCTCTACCAATCGGTTACTGGGCCGGAGCGCCCTCAGGGCCATCGCCCTCGGCGGCCTTGGCGACATCCTCGATCGCATCAACCCCCAAAAGGCCGGCCATCTGGCGCGTGCGGCGGCGCAGACTCTCGGGCGCCTCCTTGTCGCGCGAAATCGCGGCGAACAGCGGACCAGCCAGATCGTTGCGGCCCTGCTTCATGTAGGCGATGCCGACCAGTTCGCCGGCGCTGCCGAACCAGGGATTTCCGGGCACGGCGAGCGGCTTCAACCGGTCGACGATCTGCTGCGGAGGCAGGCTGTCGAATTTGACCGCAATCTCGCGGATCGTGGCAAGATCGCGGAAGGGCTTGGGCGCCTTTTCATCGGCCGCCACCTCCGCGAACAGCTTAGCCGCATCGGCGGGCTTGTTCTGCTTGAGCGCGATCCCGCCGCGCAGGATCCTGGCCGACGCCGCACTGCCCTCGTCGCCTTTGGCGATTACGTCACCGAGCTCCTTGTCGGCCGCGGCGAAGTTGCTGGTATCGAGCTTGTCGAGCGCCATGGTGAGCTTCTCGCCCACTTCGCCTTCGGCCTGCTTGGTGCCGTGATCCCAAAAGAGATAGCCGGCGAGCGCCAGCAACCCGATGACCACGACCACCGCGGCCGGGCGACCATAGCGCTTGAACAGGCCGACCATCTCGTCCTGACGCAGCGCCTCGTCCACCTCGCGCATGAACACGTCCTGCTGCGCGGCATCGCGCTGGGCGAGCTTGTCGCTACGAGCCCCTTTTTCGCTTGGAGATTGGGGAGACTGGGGACGCAGGGCCAATTGGCGCGCTTTCTGCAGATGGGAACAGGGTGCGGGGCTGTTTAGCGAATGGCGTTACCATTTCAACGCCTATCGTCGCTGGCCTGTGGACGGTGAAGCCCGGCTGAACGGCGCGGAGCCTGTCCCGATCAGGTCGATGCCTGACCAGGACAGGCTCCGGCTAGGGAAATGATGCGCGTCCCAGTGCGCGGGCATAGACCCTGCGGTAGGCCGCCACCATCGTCTTCTCGTCGTATTCGGCGCGCGCGCGCAGTCGGTTGGCCTCACCTATGCCGCGGCGTAACGCTTCGTTTTCAGCGAGTTGCTCGAGCGCTTGGGCCAGCGCGCGTTCATCACCGGCCGGGGTGACATAGGGCCGGTTGGCTTCGGCCAACATCGCCGCGACATCGCCGACATCGGTCGCGGCCACTGCCAGCCCGGCGGCCATCGCCTCAACCACCGAGATCGGGAACTGCTCGCTGTCGGACGAGAGCGCGAACAGGTCGAACAGGCCGACCGCCTTGGCGGGTTCGGCGACGAAGCCCGGCAGGTGGACGCGGTGCGCCACGTCGAGCCGCAGCGCCTCGGCGCGGATCGCCTCGCGCTCGGGCCCCTCGCCGAGAATTACCAGCTGCCATTCCTCGCCGAGTCCCACGAAAGCACGGACCAGCCGCGGCAGGTTCTTGACCGGCCGCAGACCGGCAAGCGTGCCGAGCCACTTCTCGCCCGGCCGCTTGATCACGCGCGGGAGCGCGTCGGCCTTCGGTTTTTTCGCATAGACGGCGACGTCGATGCCGTTGGCGATGCGCACGACGCGCCCCTCGGGCTGAAACCATTCCCCGAGCGCGATCACCTCCAGCCGGCGCGAGGGCACGACAAGCGCCGAAGCGCGGCCCAGGCCGATCCGCCGGAACCAGTTGCGCGATCGCTTGCGCTCGTCCGCTTCGTCCTCGTTGAAGCCGTCCTCGTGGTGGACCAGCGGCGGCAGCCGGTGGAGATCGCGGAACAGCGTGTGGGCCATCACTGCATCCATCGCCCCCCAGTTGTAGGTAAGCACAAGGTCGAAACCCTGCATCGCTCTCGCGAGCCGCTGCAGCCGCCCGGGCAGCGGCTTGCCCGCGAGCGATGGAAAGTCGGCCGGATAGCGGACTGTCATGCGCGGATCGATCGCGGCCGATGCGCCCATCGCGTCGGGCTGGGCCGAAACGATCGTGTGCTCCACGCTTTTGCCGAAAGCATTGATCAGCTGCGCCGCGCGCAATTCCTTGCCGCCGCGATTGAAACTCGAATGGAGGTGAAGGACACGCAAGGAGAGCTGGTCAGGTCGGACGGTCAGGCCAGGCAGCGCGCCAGCAGCCGTTCGATCGCCGCAACGGCTTCGGGCTCATCGAGCGTCGGGGCGTGACCCACCCTGGCCAGCGTCACCGCCTCTGCACCGGGCAGCATCGCCTCCATCTTGCTCAAGGTCTGTGCCGAAAGCACGTCGGACAGAGCCCCGCGCAGCAGCAGCACCGGCTTGCCCGCCAGAGCCTCGATCCCCGGCCAGAGATCGGGCTGCACATCGCTGCTGCTCGCGCGCTGCAAGGGCTCTGCGATCTTCATGTCATAGTCGAACACGACGCGGCCGTTGCTAGATAGGACCATCAGCCGCTTGGCCATGGCCAGCCAGTCGTCGATCTCATAGTCCGGATAGGCAATGGCCTGGGATTCCTCGATCGCACGCGCGGCGTGAATCCAGGTCGGGAAGTTGCGCCCCTGCCCGACGTAGCTGCCGATTCGCGCCAGCCCCTCGGCTTCCAGCACCGGGCCGATGTCGTTGAGCATGGCGCCGACGATCCGCTCGGGCGCATTCATCGCCAGGATCATCGTCATCAGTCCGCCGAGCGAGGTGCCAAGCACGATGTAGCGCTCGATGCCCGCCTGCTCGAACAGGTGGTTGATGTCGTCGACGTACTGGAACGGGTTGTAGGTCGAGGAATCCTTGGCATAGGCGCTGTCGCCGCGTCCGCGCATTTCGGGAGAGATCACGCGCCAGTCACCCGCGAGGCGCAGGGCCAGACCCTCGAAATCGCGGGCATTGCGCGTAAGACCGGGCAGGCACAGCACCACAGGCCGGTCCTCGCGCCCCGGATAGTCGCGGTAATGCAGGGTAAGCCCGTCGCGGCTCGTCCAGTGGCAATCCGCCCAGGCGGAATCGGCATTCTCGGTCATGTGTTTCCCAGCCGCCCGCTTGCGTGAGGGGCCTCCTGCGCCCACTATCGCCCGATGCGCACCGAACCGCAAGCCGGCGACTATCGGCCCGATACTCCCATCCTGACACTGACACCCTGGCTGGCCGATCCGGTCGAAGCGGCGGATTTTCCGCGGCACGATCTGCGCTTCCGCAATCACCGCTGGGCGCCCGCCGTGGGCCTGGAAGGGTTGAGCGATGCGCAGTGGACCCAGCGTTTCGGGCGCTTCGAGCCGCTCGAAGGCAACCTTCCGCAGCCGCTCGCGCTTCGCTATCACGGGCATCAGTTCCGCAACTACAATCCCCAGATCGGTGATGGCCGCGGCTTCCTGTTCGCGCAGATGCGCGACGGTGTGGGACGACTGCTCGACCTCGGCACCAAGGGCTCGGGCACGACGCCCTACAGTCGCGACGGCGACGGGCGGCTGACGCTGAAAGGCGCGGTGCGCGAGATCATGGCGACCGAGATGCTCGAAGCGCTGGGCGTCTATACCAGCAAGACCTTCTCGGTGATCGAGACCGGCGAGGAATTGTGGCGAGGCGACGAACCCAGCCCCACGCGCTCGGCGGTGCTGCTGCGACTCAGCCACGGCCATATCCGCATCGGCACGTTCCAGCGGCTGCGCGCCTTCGAGCAGGCCGAGCACATGGCGCTGCTGGTCGACTACTGCCTCGACCAGTT
>Ga0075370_10001107_pt1 | contig 11276 bp, 8 predicted proteins | sample EndMethybrTD3035_FD_71398 | JGI IMG/M metagenome (GOLD analysis project Ga0075370, IMG submission 71398) | Populus endosphere microbial communities from Tennessee, USA - Endosphere MetaG P. TD hybrid TD303-5 | ecosystem: Host-associated > Plants > Roots > Endosphere | place: USA: Tennessee... | reverse complement strand
CCGAGCGAGAACCCGCGCCGCTGGTCGGCGACCACCGACACCACCACCACCGGCACCGCCTCCCAGGGCGGCGTTTCCTTGAGGCGGTTGAGGAGTTCCCAGCCGTCCATGCCCGGGAGCAGGATGTCCAGCGTGATCACGTCGGGCGTGAACTGGCCGGCCAAGGCCAGCGCCTCCTCGCCCGATGCGGCGAGCCGCACCTCGAATCCCTCGGCCTCGAGTTGCGCGCGCATCAGGGCGGCGGCCTCGGGGTTGTCTTCGACCACCAGCGCGAGCCGGCGATCGGCGCGCGCCACGACGCGGGCGTCGACTGACGGGCTGTCGCTCCCCGTGGCCTCGCGCAGCGGCAGCCACACGGTGAAGCAACTCCCCTTGCCGGGCTCGCTCGTCACCGCGACCGTGCCGCCGTGCAACTGCGCCAGGCGGTGCACCATCACGAGCCCGAGCCCGGTTCCTTCGACGCTTCGGGTGACGGCGTTGGACACCTGCATGAAGGGCGCGAAGAGCGCACGTGTCTGATCCGGCGCAATGCCGATGCCGGTGTCGGTGACCGAGATCTCGACGAACTGCTCGTACTCGCTCGCAGGCAGCGCCAGGCGCATGCCTTCGCGAAACCCCGGCAGCGGCCCTTCGACGCGCGCGCGATCGACGGTGGCTACCGCCACCGTGACCTCGCCGCCGTCCGGCGTGAACTTGATGGCATTGGAGAGCAGGTTCAGCAGGATCTGCTTCAGGCGCCGGCCGTCGGCAGCCACGGTGCGCGGCGCGGCGCCCCAGGCTGCCTTCATGCGGATGTGCTTGGCCTGGGTCTGCGCGGTGAGCGTGGTGAGCGCGTCGTTCAGTGCGGCGTGAAGATCGACGGCATCCAGATGGATCTCGACCTTGCCGGCCTCGATCTTGGAGAGGTCGAGGATGTCGTTGATCAGCGCCAGCAGGTGATGGCCGCTCTGGAAGATGTGGCGCGCGAACTTGAGCTGGTTCTCGCGCTCGCCGGCCATGCCCTCCTTCAGCAAGTCGGAGAAGCCGATGATGGAGTTCAGCGGCGTGCGCAGCTCGTGCGACATGTTCGCGAGGAACTCCGACTTCAGTCGCGTCTGCTCGCGCAGTTCGCGGTTTGCCGAACCGAGCTGCGAGTTGAGCAGCTCGAGCCGGTCGCTCAGGCGCTGCAGGTCGAGCGAGCGCTGCTGCTCCTGCAGGTGCGACTGCGCGAGCTTGCCGTACAACAGCCCGTTCTCGACCAGCAGCGCGCCGAGCACGAAGCTCGCCGCGAGCAGGCCGTAGATGCGGCCGGCATAGAAGCCGACGTCGAAGCGGCCCGCGTTGAGAACCGCCGACAACGCGATGTCGAGCAGCCAGGCGCACATGACCACCATCAGCCACATGTCGAGCAAGGCCCGCGGCCGGCTGCGCCACAAGACGATCAGCGCGACGAGGCTCGCGGCCCAGACCGTGGAGACGGTGCCTGCCATCGCGGTGGTGTAGCCGTTGCTCCGCATGATCGGCGGCAGCATCTCGTGCCCGGCAGTCGTGAGCGCGGTGAGCAGCGCCACCACGGCCGCCACCGCCACGCCCGCCGCTGTGACGCTGCCCCATCCTGCGCGCGGCATCGCATCGCCCGGTCGTCCGCGCATCAGCGCATAGGCGATCACGAAGAGCGGAAAGCCGCCATGCCAGAACATGTAGATCCACGCCGTGCTCTGCGGGCCCGCGCCGAGCAGGCCGCTCGGCGTGAACAGCCCTGGAAAGCTCAGGCCGTGCGCCACGGTGGCCAGTGCGGTGAACAGGTAGCCCGCGGCGAGCACGAGCACGGCCTTCGAGTGCGCGATCCGGAACTGCGCGACCAGCAGCAGCGCCGTGATCAGGTCGTTCAGGATCAGCGCGGCTTCGTAAATCGGGATGAAGGCCCAGACCTTGGGCAGCGGCTCCTTCGCGAGCGGCACGAGCGCAGCGAACAGAAGCAGCGAGACGAACACCACGGCGAGCGCGAAGCGGCGCTCGCGGCGGGTGGGAACGGAAGTCGCAAGCAGGCTTGCGTGGGGGGTGTCGGCGTATTCCTGGAGGGTCGTCTTGCGACTCATGGGGGCCGATCAAACCATAGATCGGCCCGCCCCGACACTGTCAGACATTACAGAGTGCCACCCCCGATTCGTGGGAACGACGGCTACACCGGCACACGGTATCTCGCGTTCAGGCAGCGTCCAGTGCGCCGAGCGTCGATGCATTCGACGCGGTCTCGTCGAAGCTACCGTGCATGGTCGCGAGCATCGCGTGGTCGAGCGCCATCTCCATGTAGGCATAGCTCGTGCCGATGGCCTGCCGAACGGCAGCCACCTGCTGCGGCTCAGGCGCGTGGCCGAGCAGCGTGGCGACGATGTCGAGCGCCTCCCACGGATGCGTGTCGTCGTACTCGGCATGCACCTTCAGCCAGCGCATCGCCGGCGCGCGAATCTCTTCGGGCAGCGAACTCGCGTAGGTCGACTCGGAGCAGACCAGGCAGGCCCACTCGCCGGTGGCACCCTCGACCGCGTAGTTGGTGGCTGCGACCGCGACCGCGAGGCTCGCCTGGTCACACACATACCAGCACCAGTGAGCAAGCGCGTGCAGGCCCTCGACGTCGGCGCCCTCCTTCAGGTCGGAGAGTCCGAGGTCGGCCGACTTCGCCCACTCGACCCAATGGTCCGCATGCTTCTGTTCGACGCGGATGTTGTGAATGAGGTAGCGGCGCGCCATGTCCACACCCGCTCCTTCACCGTAGCCGGCCTTCTTCAGGTTCATCGACATGAAGCGCGGGAATTGTTCGATGGTGGGCCACACGCCGATCAGGAATCGCTGCATGGCCGGCAGCGGAAGCTTTGCATCGCGCATCAGCGTGAACACCTCGTGCTCGACGACGCGCTTCTTTCGAAGGCTGGTTTCGCGCACCACGCGCTGAAGCCACACCGGATAGCTGGCAAGGCTCTTCAGCTCGCCGGTCCTCTGGAACTGAGTCATGAATGGATCCCCCAACGATCGACTGTAGGAAAGTTCCTACAGAGCAGCATGCTGCACAAACGATGCCAGGGCCGCAACCGCGGCTCGCCCTGATGTTGTCGCGATGCGGCAGCGAGCGCCGCGCGTCACGCAGTGAGCAGGTGATCGTCGAAAAGCGAGAGCAGTTTTGCGAACTCGATCGGCTTGGTCAGATAGCCGCGGAAGCCGTCTTTCAGAGCGGCGTCGATCTGCTCGGGCAGTGCATCGGCCGACAGCGCGAACAGCCGGATGCTGCGCGTCGTCGGGTTTGTCCGAAGTGCGCTGGCGAGCTCGATGCCGGTCATGTCGCCCAGATTCATGTCGACCAGCATCAGGTCGGGCGGACGATCCTGGGCCATCGCGAGCGCACGCGTCCCTGATTCGGCGACCCTTAGCGTCACACTTGGCCGCAGCGATACGATTTGTCGCACCAATTCCGCGTTGACCTCGTTGTCCTCGGCATACAGCACGTCGAGGCGACCACTCGTTCCGGAGCGGCTGGGCTCGAGTACTGCACGCGCCGCCTGCCCCGGCCGCGCCGCGACCTTCAGCACCAGCGTGGCGATCGTGCCCTCGCCGACGGTGCTCGCGATGTTCAGGCGACCACCCATCATCTCGGTCAGCCGGCGCGACAGGAACAGCCCGATGCCCGTCCCTTCGACCTTGGACGTCTCGGCACCGAGCCGGTTGAACGGCTCGAACAGCCGCTCGAGCTTGTCGCGGGCGATCCCTGGGCCTGTGTCGATGACACGCAGATGACATTGACCCTGCTCCACGCCCCACGAGACGCTGACGCTTCCGCCGTGGCGGTTGTACTTCACCGCGTTGCTCAGCAGATTCACGAGCACCTGGCGCAGACGGATCGGATCGGCGGCCACCCACACCTGGCTCGCCGGCGACCGCCGTGCCTGCGCCGGCGCGCCGCCCGCCGGCGAGATCAGCAGTTCGACCGCGGCCTTCGTCACGAGCGGCGAGACCATGTTGCTCGCCTCCTCGACGGCCTGCGCCAGGTCGACCGCCTCGCTGGACACCGCCATCTCGCCCGACTCGACGCGCGACAGGTCGAGCACGTCGTTGACGAGCGCGAGCAGGTGCCCGGCCGCGTTCTCGATGTGGTTGATGCGCTCGAGCTGCCGGGCCGCGGACGGCCGGGCCGAATCGATGCGCAGAAGCTGCGCGAAGCCGATCACCGCATTGAGCGGCGTGCGCAGCTCGTGGCTCATGCGCGAGAGGAACTGCGTCTTGGCGCGGTTCGAGGCTTCCAGCGCCTCGCGCGCCTGGCGCTCGGACCTCGCCTGATGCAGCGCCGTCACGTCGCGCACGACGACCGTGTTGAGAACGCCGTCGTCGTCCGTTGCCACGCGCGAGAACGAGGCTTCGAGCGGAAACGTGGTTCCATCGTGTGCGCGCTTGCCGGTCAACTCGTGGATCGCGGCGATCTGGTGCTCCGCCAGGTCGGCGACACGCGGCAGCTGGGCCGCGAAGAATCGATCGACTGCCGAACCGAGGGCCGCGTCCGCCCGCGTCTGGAACAGCCTTTCGGCCGCGCTGTTGAACAAGACGATGCGTCCGTCATCCGCAAATGTGATGACGCCGTCGGTCACCGAGTCGACCAGGCGCTCCATGCGGATCTCGCTGCGGCGCACCGCGGTCCGCAGCCTCACGCGCTCCGAGATGTCGAAGAAGGTCGTGACCAGCCCGTTGACCACGCCGTCGTGCAGCACCGGATGGGACCAGCGCTCGACGGGGAACACGCTGCCATCGCGCCGGCGATACGACTCGGTGTCGGAGTGCGCACCGTCCGGCGCAGACGCGTCGCCACCCGTCGCATCGATCAGCGCATGGATCGGCAAGCCCAGCAGGTCGGACTCGCGCTCGTAGCCGAGCATCTTCAACGCGGCGCGATTCGCGAACGTGCAGCGGCCCGCCAGGTCGATGCCGTAGAGCCCTTCGGCTGCAGAGTCGAGCAGGCTCTGCAGCGACTCCTGGCGCCGTATCACCTCGGCCTCGGTCTGCGCCTGCACGAGCGCTGTCTTGCGCACGAAGGCGAGCCCGGCGGCTGTCAGGATCAGAGCCAGCAAGCCGTTGAGTGCGAGCAGCAATCGCTGCGTGAGGCGCGACGCCTCGCCGAGCTGCGCCGAGAAGCGGCTTTCGAGCTGGGTCAGCTGCTGGTTCAGCTCGGGCGCCAGAACCCTGATCTGCCGCAGCGCAGCCGCGTTGTCGTCGCCCGCGAGTACGCGATCGTGCGCGCCTTCGGCGAGGCTGCGCATCTGCTCGATGACGCGGTCGCCCTCGGTCCACGTGACGATCGCCTCCGACATCAGCGGGGTGCGGCTGAACCAGCGGAAGAGCAGGATCAGCGCGCCCACGTCGTCCGGGTGGTTGCCCCCGTCGATGAAACCCTGGCGCGCGACCTCGATGTCCGGGTTCGGCTTCTGCAGCGCCTCGCGCGCGACCCGATCGGCGATGGGCACGGACAGCGCGCGCTGCAGGCCCTGGTAGTCGGACTCGCGATGGAACTCCGCATAGTCCAGCAGATAGATCTGCGCGTCTTTCTGCCCTTTCGAGTACAGGCTCTCGCCGGTGACGTAGGCGCGCACGCCGGACAGCAGGTACAGGCTGAAGCCCGCCACTGAAACCTGCAGCGTGGTCATGGCGACGAGCATGGCCACGGTCGGCCAATAGCGGCGCATGACGCGCGAGTGCGGCTTCACTGTGTGCGCCTCGGTCCGAACGTCCTGCGCCCGCTCGCTGCCAAGACCCTGAACGACATGCCTGCCATGACCGTCTTGTTGCTTCTGAGAATCCCTGCCCGCGTGTACTGTCTCGAACCGTCGGCAATTGTGAACGCGAGTTGCCGCCCCTATCCCCCCCATATTTCGCGAAATCAGGCCGCTCGGGAATACCATTCAGCCGCCATGGCCTGCGTCCAAGCGTGCGAGCTGCCTGCCGGTGCCTCGTTGCGCCGCTATCTCGGTGCGGGCGGCTATGCCGACTGCTACGTGGCGGAGCTGAGCGGGCGGGTATCGCAACCCGAGTTCATCCAAGCCTTCTATACGAGCGCGCTGTTCAAGCTCGAGAGGCTGGTGCTCGCGTGGTTCCTCGCACGACCGTCCGACGATCTGCAGGCCGCGCAGCTGGCACGCGGGCAGATCGACTCGTTCGCGGCCTGGAGCGTCGAGGCCCGTGAGCCCGATCAGCTGCTGCTGTGTGACTTCCAGGGCAGGACACGCTCATGGCTCATGACCGCATCTTCCGCGGACGGGCAGCGCACGCGGCTCTTCTTCGGGTCGGCCGTGGTGCCGGTCATCGACCGGCGTTCGGGGGCAACGCGGATGGGCGTGGCGTTTCGTCTGCTGCTCGGCTTTCACCGCCTTTATTCGCGCGCACTGCTGCGCGCGGCCGCGGCCCGCCTGTCACGCCGCGCGGGCTGAACGCGCGCGCTTCACTCGCACAGCGGCGGCAACAGCTCGCCGATCGCGCCGCGCATCAGCACGTCGGCCAGCGGATCCATCGGCGTCGGCTGGTTGTTGATGATCACGACGCGCGCTCCGGCATCGTGCGCCGCCGGAACCACGCCCGCTGCGGGGAACACCTGCAAGGTGCTGCCGATGGCGAGAAGCACATCGGCCTCGCTCGCAGCGAGCATCGCCCGCTCGATCACCTCGGGTACGAGCGCCTGCCCGAACGAGATGGTGTCGCTCTTCAGGATGCCGCCGCAGCGCAGGCATGCGGGATCGTCCTCGCCGTCGCGCACGCGCTGCAGCACCACCTCCATCGGCGTGCGTTGCCCGCAGGCCCAGCACATCACGCGGCGGGCCGTGCCGTGGACTTCGATGACGCGCTCGGCACTGTTGCCGGCGATCTGATGCAACTCGTCGATGTTCTGGGTGATGAGCGCATGCAGCTTGCCGCGCCGCTCGAGTGCCACGAGCGCGAGATGCGCGCGGTTGGGCTGCGCGTTCCACATCGGGCTGGCCATGCGGCTGCGCCACGCGGCGCGGCGCACGCCAGCATCCGCGAGGTAGGTCTGCAGGGTCGACTGCGCCTCGGCGGCGGGGTTTCTCGTCCACACCCCTTGCGGCCCCCGGAAGTCAGGGATGCCAGAGTCGGTCGAGATGCCCGCGCCGGTGAGCACGACGACGCGGCGCGCCTGCGCGATCCACGACTTGACGAGACCGAGGGTGTGATCGGATTGCATCGAATTTCGAGCCGAAGCGGCATCGAGTATCCGATCTCTCAGGTGAGCTGTCCGAAATCGGTGTTCGTGTTCTTGGTCGGCCGGCGGCGCGGTGCGCTCAGCTGGTCCTGGGCCTGCGCGTCGCGCAGCGCATAGAACTCGGCGGCCGCCTCCGGGCAGCTCGCGCCGGCCCACAGGTATTCGACCGCGGCGATCGCGGCAGCCGCCTCGTCGGAAAACGCGGGCTGCAGGAACGTCAATCGAAAGGAAAAGATGGGAACCCATTCCGCCTTCGGGAACGGTCGCCGCTCGACAGCCATCGGCACTCCTGGTCGTTGTTGTGGTCTGTGCCGCTCGGGAGGCTCAGATCAAGGTTGTTCACGATTCTGCCGATGCGATCCCCACAGTCAGCGTGCAGACGTCACGCATCGCCGGTGCGTTGGATTGACATCCCTCACCCAGGGGGATCGCCCGCGCTCACACCCTGGCTGGGTGGATGGCAGCGCGAGCGCACCACCGCAGACTGACGACAACATTCTTCGACGGGAGGGTCCAGCATGCAGTTCAAGCTGTTCGGATGGTTGAGCACCCACAAGCCCCGGCTCGACGCGCCCGCGACCGCCGCGACCACCGCGACGCCCGCAACCGACTCGACGCTGCCGCACCAGGCCTGCCCGCCATGCACGGGCTGCTGCTTCCAGGGCCGCGCGTGTCCGTCGTCGCCGACGGCAGACAAGACGCTGCTCGAAGTGTTCAGACGCTCGCCGTTGCATTGAAATCGGAAGTGACGATGTGCTCTGTCGGGGCGGGGGCTTCGACAAGCTCAGCCCGAACGGGGTTTGATGTGGGCACGCCTCCCCGAACGGGTTTGATGTGGGCGCGCCTCCCCGACCGGGTTTGATGTGAGCGCGCGTCTCCGAACCGGTTGATGGGGGCGCGCGTCCCCGAACGGGTTTGTCGCGGGGGCGCCCCCGTTCGCACTGAGCCTGTCGAAGTGCCGATGTGCTCCGTCGGACGAGGCCTCGACAAGCTCAGCCCGAGCGGACGCGCTACTGCGGGAACGACACCGCCTCCGCTGCGTTGTCGCTGGTGACGACGGCCGCGCCGCCCACGGTCGCGGGGATCAACCACGGGATCCACGGCAAGCTGCGGTCGTTGAGCGGCACCGAGGACGACATCGACGGGTACGCGACCTTCTGCAGTGCCCGCCCCTGATAGAAGGTGCCGTCGTTGCCCGAGGTCCTGAGCACCCACAGCGTGCGGGTGCTGCCACTGCCCGTCAGCGTGAAGTCGAGCACCACGCCTTCGTTCGTGACCGGCGGCACGACGGCTGCCGCCACCGAGGTGAACACGTTCGTTCCGGGGTTGATGAACACAGAGGTCGGCGCTGATTCGTACTCGTGCCCACCGATGACGAGATCGAGCCAGCCGTCCTCGTTGACATCCACCAGCTCGACGCTGAAGTAGTTTCCGCCGCGGATCGCCGTCGGCAGACGCGAGCTCGCCTCGCGCGTGAAATGGCCGGTGCCGTCGTTGATCAGCGTGTACGCGCGGTCGGCGTCGAAGTTGTTGACGACCATCACGTCGAGCTTGCCGTCGCCGTTGACGTCGGCGGCCGTCGCGCTGTGGTGAAAGCCCGAATCGGTGGAGGCGTCGCTGGTCACGTACGTGCCGTCCGGCTGGCTGAGCACGATCTTGTTTCTCTCGCCAGGGTACGGCGGCGCGTCATAGCCGTAGCACGCGACGAACACGTCCGGCCGACCGTCGCCGTTGAAGTCGCCGACGATCGCCTTGCCCGGCTGCACACAGCCTGTGGACACCGGCAGCCGCGCGGTGTCGAGAACGAAGCTGCCGTCTGCCTGCTTCGCGTAGAACTCGAAGCGGCCGGGAGTGGCCTGCGCGGCCGGCAACGTGACGTCGTACGTCGACACCGCACGGAAGAAATCGACGCGGCCGCTGCCGCTGAAGTTGCCGTAGGCACGCACCGTCTTGTCGCCGGCCGGCAGAACCTGCGGGACCAGCCCGATGTTCTTGAAGTGCAGGTACGAAGTGTCGGTCGGAGCCGGTCCCGGCGGTGCGGCCGCCGGGGGCGCCGGTGCAGGCGCGTCGGAGCCACCGCCGCCGCATCCGGCCAGCCATGGCAGGGGCGCCAGGCTCACCGCAAGCATCGCCACACGCAACCTGGCAAGTACAAGGTGTTTGTTGTTCATCGCGTTCCCTCATGCCGAACTGCCGGCCCAGCGGAGTGTTGCGTGCTCGCGCACTTGCGGAGCCGGCGCTGCGGGTAACGCTGTGTAGAAGGATGGGCGCGTCCGTAAGAAGACGCGACGAACGGTAAGGTCGGCAGTCGTCTCTGGCTAGCGACGCGACTCGAAGGCCCGTTGCAGCAGGCAGAACACGAACAGAAGCGCGCCAATCACGATGCGCGTCCACCACGAGCTCAGCGAGCCGTCGAACGCGATCAGCGTCTGGATGATGCCCAGGATCAGCACGCCGAAGAGCGTGCCGATCACATAGCCCACGCCGCCGCTGAGCAGCGTGCCGCCGATCACCACGGCGGCGATCGCATCGAGCTCGAGCCCGACCGCGTGCAGCCCGTAGCCCGAGAGCATGTAGAACGTGAACACCACGCCGGCGAGTGCCGAACAGAAGCCGCTGAAGGTGTAGACGAGCACGGTCGTGCGCGCAACGGGCAGCCCCATCAGCACGGCCGACGCCTCGCTGCCGCCGATGGCGTAGACCGTGCGGCCGAACTCGGTGGCATGAGCGAGCCAGATGCCGAGCACGACCATCACGAGCGCCACGATCGCGCCGACGGTGATCGAGGCGCCGTCCGCCCACAGCGCGATCCGAGCCTGCGATATCGCCGTGTAGGCGGGGTCGGTGATGCTGATCGAGTCGATGCTGATCAGATAGCACAGCCCGCGCGCGAGGAACATGCCGGCCAGCGTGACGATGAACGGCTGCAACCGAAAGCGCTGAATCAGCCAGCCCATCAACGCGCCGAACAGCGTGCCGATCACGAGCACGAGCGGGATCGCCTGCCACGCGCTCCACTGGTGCTGCTGCACGAGCGCGGCCGAGATCATCGTCGTGAGCGCGATCACGGAACCGACCGAGAGGTCGATGCCGCCCGACAGGATCACGAAGGTCATGCCGACGCCGACGATGCACAGGAAGGCGTTGTCGATCAGCAGATTGAGGAAGACCTGCGCCGAGAAGAAGCCCGTGTACATGAACGAGCCGAAGCCGGCGGTCAGCACGAACACCGCGATCGTGCCGAGCAAGGGCACGAAGCGCGAATCGATCCGCGAAAAGCCGCGCCTCACCGCGTGCCGCTCCGCGCGGGCCGCAGCACGAGGCCGCGCACGGCGGCGCGGAATTCGGCCGACTGCAGCAGCATCACGACGAACACGACCGCCGCCTTCACGACCATGTTGATCTCGGGCGGCACGCCGATCGAGTAGATGGTCGAGGTCAGCGTCTGGATGATCAGCGCGCCGAGCACGCTGCCGGCCAGGCTGAAGCGGCCACCGGTCAGCAGCGTGCCGCCGAGGGTGACCGCGAGGATGGCGTCGAGCTCCATCAGCATGCCGGCGTTGTTGCCGTCGGCGCTCTTCACGTTCGAGCTGATGACCAGGCCGGCCACTCCGGCGGCGAGGCCGCAGAAGGTGTAGACGCAGATCGTGATCAGGCGCTCGTGCAGGCCGGCCAGCCGCGCGGCGGCCGGGTTGATGCCGATGGTCTGGATGAACAGGCCGAGCGCGGTGCGCGTCATCAGCAGGTGCAGCACGCCCCACACGGCCGCGGCGATGAAGACGGCGAACGGCAAGCCGAGCAGGAAGCCGTTGCCGAGGAAGAAGAAGGGCGCGTAGTAGACCGTGATGATCTGCCCGCCGGTCAGCAGCTGCGCGATGCCGCGGCCGGCGACCATCAGGATCAGCGTCGCGATGATGGGCTGCATTCCGACCTTCGCGACGAGCACGCCGTTCCACAGCCCGCACAGCGCCGCGACGGCGAGCGCGGTGACGATGGCCAGGCTCATCGGGAAGCGGCTGACGTGCGTCTGCACGCCGTCCTTCACGAC